>Ga0187857_10003508_pt1 | contig 12542 bp, 10 predicted proteins | sample June2016WEW_8_10_FD_132984 | JGI IMG/M metagenome (GOLD analysis project Ga0187857, IMG submission 132984) | Peatland microbial communities from SPRUCE experiment site at the Marcell Experimental Forest, Minnesota, USA - June2016WEW_8_100 | ecosystem: Environmental > Terrestrial > Soil >...
AGCAGGGGACCCAGATCCTGCGCGATCGCCGCGGCCTGCGCTTCTCCCAGCCCAACAACTTCGGGGTCCGCACGCCGGAGCGCACGATCCGGACGTTCCAGCAAATCACCGGCGGCGTTTCGGCCGCGATGCTCGTCATTGCCGGAATCTCCCTCGTGATCGGCGGCGTCGGCGTGATGAACATCATGCTGATGAACGTCACGCAGCGCACCCGCGAGATCGGCGTGCGGCGCGCTCTGGGCGCCCGCAGGTCCGACATCCGCCTGCAGTTCGTCACCGAGGCGATCACGCTCTCGCTCGTGGGCGGCGCGATGGGCGTGGCGGTCGGCATCGGGATGTCCCAGCTTGTCGGGCTGGTCAGCCCGTTTCCCACGAGCATCTCGGTGTGGGCGATCGTGGCGGGACTCGCAGTGTCGGGCCTCGTCGGTTTCTTCTTCGGGACCTACCCGGCGTACAAGGCCGCGCGGCTCGACCCGATCGACGCGCTGAGGTACGAGTAGTGCGCGGGCGCCGGTGCCGTACGCGACGAGAACCTTCCCGCATCGATTTGGGTGTGTTGTCGAGGGCGAGATCCGCTCAAGGAGGATTCCACATGACAAGGAAGACACTCTCCGGCTTGGTTGCGATCGTAATCGTACTCGGCGCCGCGGCGCTGGCCCAGGGCGAGCTGCCGCCGTTGATCCCGCGCGAGGTGCTGTTCGGCAACCCGGTCAAGGCCGCACCGCAGATCTCACCGGACGGGACGCGCCTCTCGTTCCTGGCGCCGTCGCCCGAAGGCGTCCTCAACGTCTGGGTTCGGACGATCGGCAAGGACGACGACGCCCAGGTCACCAGGGACACCCACCGCGGGATCCGGACCCACTTCTGGGCGCAGGACGGGAAGCACCTCCTGTACCAGCAGGACGTCGGCGGCGACGAGAACTTCCACGTCTACTCGGTCGACCTCGGCAGCAACGTGATCCGCGACATGACGCCCTTCGCGGGGATCCGCGCCGAGGGCGTGATCCTCGATCGCAAGCACCCGAACGAGATGCTGGTCGGTCTGAACCTGCGCGACCGGCGGGTGTTCGACATCTACCGCGTGGACCTCACGACCGGCGCCGTCCTTCCCGACACCGTCAACCCCGGCGACGTCGTGGCGTGGCAGACCGACCCCGATTTCGAGATCCGCGGCGCGATGGCAAGGAACCCCAAGGACGGCAGCACGATCCTGCGGGTGCGCGACCGCAGGGACGCGCCGTGGCGCGACCTCGTCGTCTGGCCGTTCGGCGAAAACGGCGGCGTCGAGGACTTCACCGCGGACGGCAAGGCTCTCTTCGTCGAGAGCTCGATCGGCTCGGACACCACCCGCCTCGTCAAGGTGGACGCCGCGACCGGCAAGGAGCTCGAGACCATCGCATCGAACCCGAGGTGCGACGTTTCCGGCGTGCTCGTGCAGCCGGACACCCACGAGGTCCAGGCGGTCACGTTCAACTACCTTAAGACCGAGTGGCGAGCCATCGACCCCAACCTGCGGGACGACCTTGCCGCGATCGGCGCCATCCACCGCGGCGTGTTCGCCATCCAGAGCCGGGACGCTGCCGATCGGAACTGGGTCGTGGCTTTCAGCTCCGACAACGGCCCGGTGGCGTGGTACGCGTACCACCGCGACACGCACAAGGCCGACTTCCTGTTCGTCAACCAGCCGGAGCTCGAAAAGGCCGGCCTGGCCGCGATGGAGCCGGTCGTCATCAAGGCCCGCGACGGCTACGAGCTGGTGGCCTACCTGACGCTCCCGGTGGGCATCGAGGCCCACAACCTGCCCCTCGTCCTCAACGTCCACGGCGGGCCGTGGGGCCGCGACAACTGGGGGTTCCGCCCCGACGTCCAGTGGTTCGCCAACCGCGGCTACGCCTGCCTTCAAGTGAACTTCCGCGGCTCCACGGGCTTCGGCAAGAAGTTCCTCAACGCGGGCAACGGGCAGTGGGGCGTCGGGAGCATGCAGGACGACCTGACCGACGCCGTGCGGTGGGCGATCGGCAAGGGGATCGCCGACCCGAAGCGGGTGTGCATCTACGGCGGCTCCTACGGCGGGTACGCGACGCTGGCCGGCCTCGCGTTCACGCCCGAGCTGTACGCCTGCGGCGTCGACATCGTAGGGCCATCCCACATCAAGACCCTTTTCGCCTCGATCCCTCCGTACTGGGCCCCGATCAAGAGCGAGTTCCTGCTGCGCGTCGGCGACCCGGAGAAGGACGATGCGCTGGATCGGAGGATCTCGCCCCTGTTCCACGTGGACGCCATCCGCGCCCCGCTGCTGATCGGTCAGGGAGCGAACGACCCGCGGGTGAACATCAACGAGTCGAACCAGATCGTCGAGGCGATGCGGGCGAGAAAGTTGCCGGTGACCTACATCGTGTACGCCGACGAGGGGCACGGCTTCGCGCGTCCCGCCAACCGTCTCGACTTCAACGGCCGCACCGAGGAGTTCCTGGCCAGGTACCTGGGTGGACGCGCCGAGCCCTGGCGCGAGGTCAAGGGTTCAGCAGCCGAGGTCAAGTAGCTAGCCTGGATTATTCGTGGGGGTTCGTCGCGAGAACGCGCAGCTGGCTGGCATGGTGGGCGACCATCTGCCGCGGGGGGCACGGCCCCACCCCTCCCACGCCGCCAGCGCCTCACGCCCCCCGCACCCCCGAGCTCGCGAGGCAGAGCCTCGCTCGCTCCAGGGCGAGGAGCCGAGTCGTATCCTCTGCGATACGTCGCAGGCTCCGAACCTCGAGTACGCCCGCCAGGCCGGCCAGATCCGCGTTCGCAGCAGAACCCTCATGAATGGTCCAGGCTAGCTTCATTCCGGAGCGGCGTTCGCTATCGAGTACCATGCTAACGGGCTCTCGACGTGTCCTCACGACTTTCTCTCCGGCATCTTGCTGCGTTGATTATCGCTTCGGTGACGGCGACCGGAGCCGTTGCCCAGACGGTCTCCGTGACGGTGCCTGCTCCGGACGGGACGCCGCTCGCTACGGACGTCTACTTTCCGATTGGCGCCGGCCTGGGGCCGTGGCCGGTGATCCTCCAGCGCACCCCATACGGAAAAGGGGAGAACACCGTCAAGGACGCATGCTACCTCTTCAACCTCTGGGGCTATGCCTGCGTCGGCCAGGATGAACGCGGGCGCGGCGATTCGGGCGGCCACTACACCGGCTACGTCGACGAGGGACCAGACGGTCGAGCAACGATCACGTGGATCGCGCGGCAGTGGTGGTGCGACGGAAACATCGGCACCTTCGGGGCTTCGGCGCTCGGGATGACTCAGTACGCGCTGTCGCCGGGCGCCCCTCCCGCGCTCAAGTGCATGGTGCCGATCGTGGCGACCCCGGACTTCTACCACGACGCCGTCTACGAAGGCGGCGCGCTGCGATACGCCCTCGTGTACGGTTGGCTCGAAGACCAGGACGCCCTCGATCTCTTCGATGAACTCAAGGCCCACCGCCTGTGGGACTCCTGGTGGGCGGGGTGGGCGGTGCTGCCGGACGTCGCCACCGTCAACGTGCCGACGTTGCACATCGGGGGGTGGTACGACATCTTCCAGCAGGGGAGCCTCGACGCCTTCACCGAGTTCCAACACCACGGAGGGCCGCAAGCGGTCGGAAGACAGAGGCTGGTGATCGGACCCTGGACGCACTACGGCACGTTCCAACCCGCGTCCGGCCAGTTCACCTACCCTACCAACTCGATCTATGCCGATGACATCTTCTCGGTCGTGCACGAGTGGTTCGATTTCTGCCTCGAGCGTGAAACCTCCGGTGCCGAACGGTGGCCCGTGGTTCAGGTCTACCTGATGGGCGCCGTAGGTGAAGGAGGCGCTCCCGGGAACACGTGGCTCGATCTTCCGGACTGGCCGCCGCCGACAAGCGCGAAGCCTCTCTATCTTGACGCGTCCCGTAGCCTCTCCACGGTGGTGCCCCCGGCAGGTGAGGTCGGCTTGGTCGCCGACCCGGCAGACCCGGTCCCGACAATCGGCGGCCAGGAGCTCTCCGCCGAGGCCGGTCCATACGACCAGCGGGAGATCGAGGCGCGGGCGGACGTACTCAGCTTCACCACGACCGTACTCGGCACGCCCCTGACCGTGACCGGTCGCGTCCGGTGCACAATCTGGATTCGCCCCGACACGCCGGACCTCGACCTCGCCGTGCGTCTGACGGACGTGTACCCGGACGGGCGCTCCATGCTGGTCACCGACGGCATTCAACGCGCCCGCATGCGGTGCGGCGACGACCAGGAGTGTTTCCTCACGCCCGGAGTCGCAACCGAAATCACCGTGGACCTCTGGTCCACCGCGATGGTCTTCAACGCCGGACACGCGATCCGAGTCGACGTCTCCGGCTCCAACGCCCCGCGGTTCGAGGTCAACCCCAACGATGGCGGCGACCTCAACAACCCTTCCGCGGGAGAGGTAGCCCACCCGGTGCTGCTGCTGGGCCCGGACCACCCCTCGCGTCTCGAGCTGCCGGTCCCGGCGGCCCCGCACGTCCTCCGGCGACGGTTGACCCGAGGTGGGCCGTGAACGCTCGCTCGGTTGCCCTGGAAACCCTTGAGCCGATTGTTCGTATCACCGGTGCGGGCAGCGTGTCCCGGTGCGGGGAACGGGTGCCCCGGCCGCATTTGGCTTGGGAGGGCGAATGAGGCGTAACATCCTGATTGCAGGTGTGTTACTGGCGGTCGTCGTGATCGGGGTGGCGGTCGTAACGGTCACGGCAAAGCGTCCGGAGTGGAGCACCTCATCCCCCGAAGCGCTCGCGGAGTTCCAGAAAGGGCTCGATGCCAGTGATAAGTTCTACTACGAAGAGGCGCGCGCACACTTTGCCAAGGCCATGGAGCTCGATCCTAACTTTCTCATGGCAAAATATTTTCTGGTTCGCCTCATCGATTCCCCGGACGCCGATCCAGCATCAGCGAAGCTGCTCCAGGCACTCGAGCAGGGTGACCTGTCGAAACTCACCGACCGTGAGCGCTTTCTGCTCCAGTACGCTCTTGCCGGGTACAAGAAGGACACCATAGCGGCCGAAAAGGCCCTGAGCGCGTACGCGGCGAAGAAGCCGGATGACCCCTACGTCCTCGAGAGACAGGCGGCCATCGCGACGGCCCGGCAGGACTGGCCCGAGGCGCGCCGCCTGCTCACGCGTCTGGTCGAGGTGGCTCCCAATCGGGTTTCCGCTTACAACCAGCTTGGCTACTTAGAGATGGGACAGGGACGCTTCGCCGACGCGCAGAAGATGTTCGACACCTACCGGTACATCGCCCCGGATCAGGCCAACCCGCACGACTCGTTGGGAGAGCTGTTCATCCTGCTCGGCCGCTACGACGAGGCGAAGAAGGAACTGGAAGAGGCCCTTCGTATCAAGCCGGAGTTCTGCAAGTCGTACCAGAACCTCGTGCAGCTCGCGCTCATGGACGGACGGGCGGACGAGGCCGAGCAGGCGCTTGCGCGGGCCAACGGCACGAGTCCGTGCGGCGGCATGTTGGGCAAAGAGATGCGGTGCCAGATCGCGTACTGGCCGCCCCTCTTCAAGGGCGACTGGGAAGGGGTCTGGAAGGCGCAACAGGCTTCATGCACCGAGATGAAGACCGGAGACGATCCGCTTCAGATCTGGGTCGCGCTCAGGACGGGCCGGCGCGCCGAGGCGGACGCCTTCGAGAAGAACGCGCACGAACGCCTTGCGAAAATGTCGCCGAGCGAACCCGGAAGGCGCTATATAGAGGCGTTCGTCGCGCACATCGAGGGCGCGCGATTGCTCGTCGGCGGCGAGCCCGCGAAGGCCGCCGAGCGCTTCCGCTTCGCGGACCAGTCGATGTCGTACCGCGGCCTCCCCCTGGGGCTGCTGAAGATCATCAATCGTGTCGTCCTGGCGCGGGCCCTGCAGGCGTCGGGGGCGAAGGACGAAGCGGCCACCGTCCTCGCGGAGGCGCGAGCGGTCAACCCGAAGTTCGTCGACCGGCTCGGCATCTTGACGGTTCCTCCAGCTTCCAGCTGAGCCCTCTCAGGCTGACTGGTCGCCCGTACATCGGTTCATCCGCGGCAGCGGCTGCTTCACGGGAGAACGATCGCCGGGACGTAGGTGGGGCCGCCGGTGGTGTTGCCGGTGACCAAGGCGCACCCGCCGAAGAGCGATCACCCTTGTTGCAAATCGAGTTTCGCCGACCGGGTCGGAGAGCCGCCTGTGTTGATTGGTCAACCTCCGGTATCCTGACACCAGGTACTTGGCCCGACGGTGCGCCGTTGCGGCGGGTGCGCACACGCTGCCGAGAGGAAACAGGAATGGCGCTTCGTCCCATGGCTGCTGCGAATCCCCTCCCCGACCCCTCGTCGACGAGCGGGGTGGCCGCCCGTTGCGTCGGTCTCGTCAAGCGGTACGAGGACGTAGTGGCTGTGGCAGGAGTAGATCTCGCCGTCCGTCGGGGGGAGTGCTTCGGTCTGCTCGGGCCCAACGGCGCCGGGAAGACCACCACGGTGGAGATCCTCGAAGGTTTGACCCGGCCCGACGAGGGCCTCGTGGAGGTACTCGGCACCCATTGGGGAAGCGGGTCGGAACACGCGCTGCGTGAGCGTCTGGGCGTGCAGCTGCAGGAGACGCAGCTTGGCGAAAAGCTGACCGTCGAGGAGACCTTGAGGCTCTTCGCGAGCTTCTTCGCGCGGTCCCGACCGCTGGCCGAGATCATCGCATCGGTCGAACTCGAGGAGAAGAGGCACGCGCGGGTCGGCAAGCTGTCGGGAGGCCAGAAGCAGAGGCTGGCTCTGGCGTGCGCGCTGGTCAGCGATCCCGAGTTGCTCTTTCTGGACGAGCCGACGACGGGGCTCGACCCCCAGGCGCGCCTCAAGGTCTGGGAGGTGGTGGAACGATTCCGGTCGCGTGGCGGGACGGTCCTCCTGACGACCCACTACATGGAGGAGGCGGCACGCCTCTGTGACCGCGTGGCGATCATGGACCACGGGAGGATCCTGGCGCTCGACCGGCCTGCAGCCCTGGTGGCGTCGCTCGGGGTCGAGCAGATTGTGGAGTTCCGAGTGCGCCCGGACTTGTCGCTCGACGTCTTGGCCGGCCTGGTCGGAGTGAGCGGCGTCGTGCGCACCGACGGCGGCTGGAAACTGAGCGTGCTCCGGATCGGAGAAGCGCTCCCGGCTCTCTTGGCCGAAATCGAACGGCAGGGGCTCGCCCTCGAAAGCCTCGCCACACACCAGGCCACGCTGGAAGACGTCTTCGTGAGCATGACGGGCAGGGCGCTGCGCGATGAATGAGCCTCCCCTCCCGCGTCCCCACCCGCTCGTGGAGCTCACCCGCGCGCGGTTGGTGGAGTTCCTCCGCGAGCCGGAGGCGGTGTTCTGGGTCTTCATCTTCCCGGTGCTCCTCGCGGTCGCGCTCGGCATCGCGTTCCGGACCAAGCCGGTGGAGAAGCTGCGCGCAGCGGTCGTGCGCACGGACCCTGCGGCCGAGCGCCTAACAGCGCTGCTTTCCGGCTCGGCTGACCTGGCGGTGTCGGTCGTGGCCTCTGCCGATGCCGCGCAGGCTCTGCGATCCGGGAAGATCGACGTGATCGTAGAGGGATCGCGCGATCAAGATCGGCGGCCTTTTTCCGTGACGTTCCGGTACGACACGAGCCGGGCCGAAGGACGCGCCGCCCGCCTTGCGGCGGACGACGCCCTCCAGCGAGCCCTCGGGCGGCCCGACCCCCTGGAAACGCGAGAGGAGCGGTTTGCCCAGCCGGGTAACCGATACATCGATTTCCTGATCCCGGGGCTTGTCGGCCTCAACCTGATGGGAAGCGGAATGTGGGGGCTCGGGTTCGCGGTGGTGCAGGCCCGGACGCGAAAGCTCCTCAAACGGTTCGCCGCCACCCCGATGCGCCGGTCCCACTACCTGCTCTCGTTCATGTTCTCGCGGCTCGTCGGCCTCGTTCTCGAGGTGGTGGTCGTGGTGGGGTTCGGCTGGCTGCTGTTCGGCGTCGCAGTCCGGGGTTCGATCCTCGACCTCGCGATGGTCTCGCTGCTGGGGTCGTTGACCTTCGCGGGCGTCGGCCTTCTCGTGGCGGCGCGGCCCAGGACGATCGAGGGGGTGTCGGGCTGGATGAATCTGGTCCAGCTGCCGATGTGGCTGCTGTCGGGCACCTTCTTCTCCTACGAGCGCTTCCCCGCGGCGGCGCACCCTTTCATCCGTGCGCTGCCGCTGACCGCCCTCAACGATGCCCTGCGCGCGGTGATCAACAACGGCGCACCCCTCGTGGCGAGTTGGCCGGCTGTTGCCGTGATGGCGGTATGGGGGGCGGCGAGCTTCGCGCTCGCCCTGAAGCTCTTCCGCTGGCAGTGAAAGACGGGGAAAGGTGAAACGGAAAAGGTCAAGGGTCAAACGGAAGGCAAGACCCTGCAACGATCGCTGGTCTGTGGTGTCTTTCCTTTGACCTCTTACGTTTGACCTTTACCGTTTTCCGTCTTCCATGTTGTTGGGAAGTCCGCGGCCGGTGACCAGATACACGGCGAAGCTGCCAAGCCAGTGCCCGCCCTCGTAGTGCGCGCCTGTGACCGCTGCGAGTCCCGAGTTGCGGTGAGCGGCGGCCGTGGCACGCAAGGTCGCGACGCGCGGGTCGGCGGTCGGCAAACCCGCAGCGATCCCCTCGAGCATCCAGGCACGGGAGAGGTTGAGGCCGTCAAGGTGAGCGAGCCTGCCGTCGGCCGGGTCGGTCACAACCGCCGGCTGCAGCCACGACGTCGTGCCGTCCAGCGGCAGCCGCGGTAGGAACGCCCCCAACCACGCCGCGAACTCGGTCGGCGAGAGAATGCGGCGCACGAGATCGGCCTCGGCCAGGCACGGTGACAGGAAATCCTGCCCGGACGGCTCGTACGCCATCGGGCAATCGCGGTCGGCGAGGTAGTAGTCGCGGGTGCGCTTCTCGATGAGCGCCCTCATTTCGTCGTCCCCGGTCGCACGCGCCCAATCGAGGATGAGGCCGAGGGCAAAGGCGGTCTGGCTGTGTTCGCCTATCCGGATCGGGTACGAGAGTTTGGGCAGCCACGCCTTGATGTGGGCCGCTGACACGCGTTCGAGCGGCCGGAGAGCTTGCTCCCACTCGTGTGCCTGGGGATCGTCCCACTCCCTGAGTTCGGCGGCGAGCTGGAGCAGCCAGGCGAGCCCGTAGGGGCGCTCGAAGTCCGACCGGCCGGGAGTCTCCATGTAACGAACCTCGGATGCGATGTGGGCGGGCGTCAGGCTCTCTGAGATCGCGACCCGCGCCTTCGGCACGAACGGCGCCTCGGGGAACGTGCGCATCAGCCGCACCAGCAGCCAGTGGCCGTGCACCGCCGAGTGCCAGTCGAAGCACCCGCAGAACGCAGGGGTGAGCTCGCGTGGAGGCTTCACGTCGGCGTCGCTCGCGAGGACGTGGGAGATCTTGTTGGGGTACTCCTTGTGGACACAGGCGAGAGCGAGGTCGGCGAACCGTTGTGTGGCGGCGACAGAAAGGGTTTCAGGCTCTTCGGCAGCCGCCAACTGGAAAACACCGGTCAGGCAGATGCACGCCACGACGAACATTCTGGACATGCCGGGATGGTAGCACCGTCATCCCACGTGGGCACCCACAGGAGCAGGACGTGGCCGACATTGAGAAAGGGGGCCAAACCACTCCAGACTGCCTTCGCGCTCCGGTCTAAGGTGTTGATTGTTCCACGCTACACTTCGCGCGGGGTCGGGAGGGATCGAAAGATGAGAGTTGCGGTGCTCGGGGGCGGGTTGGTGGGTGGCGTGATGGCGAAGGATCTCGGCAGGGATAGCGAGTTCCAGGTCACGGTGGCGGACGTCTCGGCAACAGCGCTGCGGCGTCTCGAGGGTGTCCCGGGGATCACGACGGTGCGCGCCGACCTGTCGGACGCAGGAGCGATTCGACGAGTCGTGGATGGGCACGACCTCGTGGTGGGCGCGGTGCCGGGCCACATGGGTTTCGCGACGCTGAAGGCGGTGATCGAGGCCGGGAAGAGCGTCGTGGACATCTCGTTCTTCCCGGAAGACGCTCTTTCCCTCGACGCCCTGGCCCGGCGGCACGGCGTGTGCGCCGTGGTGGATTGCGGGGTCGCACCCGGGTGCTCCAACCTGATCCTCGGGCGGATGGAGACCCACTTCGACCAGGTCGACCGCTTCGTCTGCTACGTTGGCGGCCTGCCCGCCGTGCGCACGTGGCCTTGGGAGTACAAGGCGCCGTTCTCGCCGAGCGACGTGCTCGAGGAGTACACCCGCCCCGCGCGGTACGTCGCGGCTGGCCAGATGGTCACGATGCCGGCGCTCTCCGAGGCGGAGCTGGTCGAATTCCCCGAGGTGGGAACGCTTGAGGCGTTCAACACCGATGGGCTTCGGTCGCTCCTCGTGACCGTCAAGGTGCCCTTCATGATCGAGAAAACGATGCGCTACCCCGGGCACATCGAGAAGATTCGGGTTCTGCGCGCGAGCGGGTTCTTCGGCACCGAACCGATCGAGGTCGGAGGCGTTCGCGTGAAGCCGCTCGACGTCACGTCACGTCTCCTGTTCCCTTCATGGCAGTTCGGTCCCGGCGAGGAAGACCTCACAGCGATGCGAGTGATCGTCGAAGGCTCGAAAGAGGGTCGCCGGCTGCGCCGGGGCTTCGAGATGGTCGATCGCTTCGACCGGAGCACGGGCACCACGTCGATGGCCCGCACGACAGGGTTCACGTGCACGGCGGGCGTGCGCTTGGTGGCCCAGGGCCTCTGGGAGCGCAAGGGTGTTTCGCCGCCGGAGTTCATCGGCCGGGAGCCGCGATGCTACGACTTCATCATGGCCGATCTCGCAAAGCGGGGCGTGGTGTTCCAGGAGACGACCACGCCCTTGGGGTGAGGAAGCGGCCGTGGGCGGTATAATCCGCTCGATCCCGGCGACAAGACCCGAGCGCATGCGGGCGCGGCACCGGGTGAAGGAGCGAACGTGAACTGCCCCGTCTGCCGCGAGCCACTCATCGTCGCCGAGCGCGAAGGGATCGAGCTGGACGCCTGCCTGCGGTGTCGTGGCCTCTGGTTCGATGCCGGCGAGCTGGCTCTGCTCGCGGAGAGGGTGGGGCGAACGTTGTCGGTGGCGGAGGGCGGTCCGCTCGCCGCAGCGGCCACCCCGGAGAAGCCCCGGCAGTGCCCGCGCTGCGACAAGGCGATGGAAAAGGTCACCCTGGGGCAGTCGCCCCGGATTCTGCTCGACCGCTGCCCGAGCCACGGGTTGTGGTTCGACCACGGCGAACTCGGTTCTCTGATCGGGCAGATGGCTGTCGCTCCGGGTTCGCATCCCGAGGCGGCGCTCCGGTTCATGGGAGAGACGTTCGGCGTCGAGGCGCCGCCGCCGACGTCCAAAGCGGGCGGAGATCCCGCAGGGGAGGTGGAGCGATGATCGTGGGTCTCGTGTTCCTGGTCCTGATCGTGGTTGTGGTCTTCTGGATGATGGGGATATACAACGGGCTGGTCGGTTCGCGCAACGAGGTCAAGAACTCGTGGAGCCAGATCGAGGTGCAGCTCAAGCGACGGCACGACCTCATCCCGAACCTCGTGGAAACCGTGAAGGGGTACATGGGCCACGAGCGCGGGACGCTCGAGGCGGTGACCAAGGCGCGGCAGCAGGCGGTCGATTTGACCGGCAGCGTGGAAGAGCGGGCCAAGGTGGAGAACGTGCTCTCACAGACGTTGCGCTCGCTGTTTGCGGTGGCGGAGGCGTACCCGGACCTCAAGGCGAACCAGAACTTCCTCGCGCTGCAGGAGGAGCTCACCTCGACGGAGAACAAGATCGGCTTCGCCCGCCAGTACTACAACGACGCGGTGCTGCGCCTCAACAACAAGATCCAGATGTTCCCGTCCAACATCATCGCGGGCATGTTCAACTTCCAGCCGGAGACGTTCTTCCAGGTCGAGGCGCCGGAAGACCGACAAGTCCCGCAGGTCAAGTTTTAGCGGGGCTCGCAGACCGTGTGGGAGCTCGTCCGCGCCAACCAGCGCCGCGCCGCCACGCTCGTGGTCTTGATGGCGGCCCTGCTGTTCGTCGTCGGCTACGCGTTCGGCGAAGCGCTCGCGCCGGGCGCTGGCGTCGGCGGCCTGTTCGTTGCGTTCGTCGTCTGGGTCGTGCTGACGCTCGTGAGCTACTTTCAGGGTGACTCCATCTTCCTCACCCTCTCCGGCGCGCGGCGGATCGAGAAGAAGGACAACCCCCAACTCTGCAACGTGGTCGAGGAGATGACAATCGCGGCGGGGCTGCCAAAAGTACCCGACATTTACGTGATGGACGACGCCGCGCCGAACGCCTTCTCCACCGGGCGCGACCCGCAGCACGCGGTGGTGGCGGTCACGGCCGGACTGCTCGAAACGCTGAACCGCGACGAACTGCAGGGGGTGATCGCACACGAACTCGGGCATGTGAAGAACCGCGACGTGCTGTACGTGATGATGGTGGGCATCATGATGGGCGCCATCGTGCTGTTGGCCGACGTCGGCGGCCGCGTCTTCTTCTACGGGGGCGGGCGGAGGCGCACATCGTCCA
>Ga0187857_10003513_pt1 | contig 12513 bp, 9 predicted proteins | sample June2016WEW_8_10_FD_132984 | JGI IMG/M metagenome (GOLD analysis project Ga0187857, IMG submission 132984) | Peatland microbial communities from SPRUCE experiment site at the Marcell Experimental Forest, Minnesota, USA - June2016WEW_8_100 | ecosystem: Environmental > Terrestrial > Soil >...
GGCCACGGCACAACGACCGGAGTCGACGAGGAGCGTCCAGCGAGGGGCGCACCCGCCCGCTCAGGGGTCGGCAACATCCCGGGTGGGGGGAAGCAGGCAGACGAGCGCGAGGGTAATGACAGGCAGCACCACTTGCGCGCCCGAGTTGCAGAGCTGGAGGCCGAGGTGGCGAGGTTGCGCGCGGCGCCTCCTGATCTCAGCAAGTTCGGCGAGACAGAGCTCGCGGCAATGGCGAGCGAAGCGGCCGCGACCATCCTCCGGGCAGCGATGCGAGCCGTCGAGGAAGCCTCGAACAAGGCGCGGGACCTGATCGTCGCGGCGGACTCGGAGGTGCAAACGATGCGTTCGTCCGCGCATCGGGATGCCGACCTGCTGCGACGTTCGGCTTCCGAGGACTCCGCCCGGATACGCCAGGCGGCCGCGACCGAGGCCGAGGCGATACGCAAGGAGGCCGAGACGAAGGCCACCGCCAAGGTCAGGGAGGCTGAGCGTATCCGCAGATCCGCTGCCAAGGAGATGGCGAGGCTCCACGACGAGGCTACGGCCGCCGCCGAGGCGATCCACAAGGATGCCGCCTCGGCCGCGAAGACCGCCCGCCGGGACGCCCAGTCCGAGGCTGCCACCAAGCTCAAGGAGGCCGAGGATCTCCGGCGAGACGCCGCCAAGGAGGTGACTCGGCTGCGCGAGCAGGCCGTGGTTGCCGCCGAGGCGATTCGTAAGGAGGCGGAGTCCAAGGCCGCGGCCGCGCTCAGCAAGGCCCACGCCGAGGCCGGAGGCCCTGCTCCAGCAGGCGAAGGAGCGACGCGACGCTCAGGTAGCTGACCTCGGGACGCAACCTCGCTTTATCGCGTCGATGTTGGAGGACGCGACCGAGCCCGAGCTGGCGTTTGCGGAGGCGTACCAACGTTGCCGTAAGGCCGTCGACGAAGCGGTCTCACACCTGTTGGCTCCCGTCGCATGGGCCAAGCGCTAGTTCGCTCACATCGACCGCGAGCCGAAAAAGAGGACTAACCCGCTGGCTCGAGCCGCCAGGATGACGACCTCGGGTCCACCGCACGATCCGGAGGCCGAGCACGTGTCGCATCTCGAGGTCAATCCTTGCAACACGTGATCCGGCGGCGCATTCCCGAACCGGGGGTGTGAGGTCGACCGCGGGGGTGTCGGCGCCTTCACTCCTCCCACAGCGGAGGTCGGCCGGGCTGCACGTCGGTGAGAAACGGTGCCTCGAACGAGGGGGCGGCTTCTTCCTCAGGTAGCTCGGGAGACGCACCCGGTTGGCGGAACTGCGTTCGGTACAGCTCGGCGTAAAGGCCCCCTGCATCGATGAGCTGGTCGTGGGTGCCGCGTTCGACGATGCGACCGCCGTCGACGACAAGGACGAGGTCGGCGTCTTTTACCGTGGAGAGCCGGTGGGCGATGACGAGTGACGTGCGGCCGGTAAGCGCCGTTCGCAGGGCCTGTTGCACCGCGGCTTCAGCCTCCGAGTCGAGGTGCGCCGTCGCCTCGTCGAGCACGACGACGTCGGGAGCCTTGAGGAGAAGCCGGGCGATCGCCATGCGCTGCTTCTCGCCGCCGGAGAGGCGATAGCCGCGGTCGCCGACGAGCGTGTCGAGACCTTCCGGTAGGCTATCGACGAGCGAAAGGATCTGCGCTGCGGCGAGCGCCTCGCGCAGTTCGGCGTTTGTCGCGTCAGGTTTGGCGTACGAGAGGTTGGCCCGGATCGTGTCGTGGAACATGTGGGCATCCTGGGTCACCATGCCGACGCTCGCCCGTAGGGAGTCGAGCGTCACGTCGCGTACGTCCAGGCCGTTGATTCGCACCGCCCCGTCGCGGACGTCGTAGAGACGCGCCACGAGGTAGGTGATCGTCGTCTTGCCGGCTCCGGAAGGCCCGACCAGCGCGACAAGCTGTCCCGGTTCGGCGCGAAATGTGATGTCGAAGAGAATCTGGTGGGCCGCGGTCGTCTCGAGGACGGCGACCGACTCGAGCGAGGCGAGGGAGACCTCGTTGGCGCTCGGATAGGCGAAGTCGACGTGGTCGAACTCGATCGTCGCCGGGCCGCGCGGCAAAGCGGGTGCGCCCGCCCGTTCGGTGATCATCGGCGCGAGGTCGAGCACCTCGAAGACGCGGTCGAACGAGACGAGCGCCGTCATCACATCGACGTTGACGTTCGACAACTGGGTGAGCGGGCCGTAGAGGCGGTTGAGATAGGCGGTCATCGCCACGAGCGTGCCGAGCTCGAGTACCCCATGTACCACCAGGGAACCTCCCCATCCGTAGACGAGAGCGGTGGCGAGTGCTGCGGTGACGGTGAGCGAGATGAAAAAGACTCTGGCGTAGATCGACTGCAGGACGGCGATGTCGCGGACGCGACCGGCCCGCCCGGCGAAGAGCGCCTCTTCCTCGCCGGGACGGCCGAAGAGCTTGACGAGGAGCGCTCCAGCGACGTTGAAGCGCTCCGCCATCGTGGAGTTCATGTCTGCCGCGAGCACGTAGCCCTCGCGGGTGATCGCCCCGAGGCGGCGGCCCATGTAGCGCGCCGGAATGGCGAACGCCGGGAGCAGGGCGAGGGCGACGAGCGTGATCTGCCAGGACAGGATGAGCATTGTCGTCAGCACCATCACGACGCTCAGCAGGTTGCCGACTACGGAGGACAGAAGGTCTGTCGTCGCCTGCTGCGCGCCGAGCACGTCGTTGTTCAATCGGCTGACAAGGGCACCGGTCTGGGTGCGGGCGAAGAACGCAACGGACATCTTCTGGACGTGGGCGTAGACCCGCGTGCGCAGGTCGTAGATGAGGCTTTGGCCGATCTGGGACGAGCAGAACTGCTCGCCGAGGGATAGGCCGGCGTCGACGAGGGCAAGGCCGGCGATGACGAGCGCGAGGATCATGATCAGTCGCGTGTCGCGCCGCCCGATCCCCGTGTCGATGATCGCCCGGTAGATGAGCGGGACCGCCACCCCGATCGATGAGTCAACGACTGTCAAGAAGAAGAAGACCGCGAGCTTGCCCTTGTAAGGCGCGAGGCAGCCGAGGATCCGGCGTACGGTTCCCCTGGGCACCTTGCTGCCGACAACTGAGCGGTCCTGGATGAGAGAGCGCATCGAGCCGCCGAAGCCCCGTCCCGCTCCGAGACCCATCCCCCCTCCCGGGCGCATCATCGGCGGCGCTCCAGCTTGGAGTTCTCATTGTCAGCGTCGTCGCGGCGGGCCCCGCGCTCGGATCTGCTTGCGGTGTCCAGCTCGGCCAGTAGCCGGAGGAGTTGCGCACGCTTTTCCGAATCGAGACGACGGAGCAGTGCCGCGGTTGCCTGGTTCCGGGCCTGGGCGATCTCGATGACAAGCTGGGTCCCGGCGTCGGTCATGGCGACGAGAATCGACCGGCGATCTTCTGGATCGATCTTGCGGACGACGAGCCCCTTGGCTTCGAGTCTGGCGATGACGGTGGTCGCGGAGCGGGGAACGATCCGGTTCTGTCGCGCGATCTCCGACATGCGCAGGGGCGAGCCCGCTCTTGCAACGATTCGGAGGGCACGCGCGTCGGCGACGGTGAGGCCGAGGGGTGCGAGCCGTGTAGCCGAGTCGGTCCACAGACGCCGCGCCAGGCGCGCGACGAGCTCCCCGATGTCGGGCGCGATCACGACCGGATTCGTCCCGCCGTGGCTGTTGCTTCTTGGCGGTCTGGTCATTACAGCCGCGCCTCGTCGATCCGGTGACACTGAGCCATGCTCACAATATCGGGAGCCCGATGACCGCGGCCCTGGCAGCAGCGGGGCTTCCGGGCCGCGGCGCGCGGACGCGACGAGAGTGCTTTTTCTCCACCAGCCGATCCATCGGGACGCAGGCACCGGTCCCTCGGGCGTCCGCTCCTGCGTCGGTTGCCGTCTTCTGCGGGACGGTTGTTATACTTGGCTTCTGACGCAGGGTGCCCGGTAGTTGCGGGCTGAGAGACACCCGTTGAACCTGATCTCGTTCGTACGAGCGGAGGGACGTCACAATGCGCAGCGAGCTGAGTTGGGCTGACCGCAGTGTGCCTGCCGTCCTGCGCCAAGTCGGCGAACGCCAACCGCTGGTCCACTGTCTGACGAACATCGTCGTGGCCCAGTTCACCGCCAACGTTCTCCTGGCCGTCGGCGCCTCACCAGCAATGGTCGAAAACGCCGTGGAGTCCGGCCCGTTTGCGACCGTCGCTGCCGCCGTCCTCGTGAACCTCGGGACGCTCTCGGCCGAACGGGAGGTGGCGATGCACGACGCGGCCTCGGCGGCTCACGAACACGGTCGACCGTGGGTGTTCGACCCGGTCGCCGTGGGAGCGCTTACGCACCGCACGACCTTTGCTGGCGAGTTGCTCGCACTCCACCCGGCGGTCGTGCGCGCGAACGCCTCCGAGGTGATGAGCCTCGCGGGCTCGGGGGCCAGCGGCCGAGGAGTGGATTCGCTCGCACGCTCGGAAGAGGCAATCGATGCCGCCATCGAGCTCGCGCGGGCACGGGGCTGTGTGGTTGCAGTGAGCGGCGCGGTGGACTACGTGACCGACGGCAAAGACGTCGTGGAGGTCGCGGGCGGGAGTCGGCTTCTCACCCGGATCACGGGGACCGGTTGTGCGCTTGGCGCGCTCGTCGCGGCGTTCGTGGCTGTTGAACGGGACGTCTTGCTCGCGACGGCTGCCGCGTCCGCGGTGTTCAAGACCGCCGGCGAGGCAGCGGCGCGGGATGAGCCCGGGCCCGGCACGTTTGCCGTGGGTCTCCTCGATCAGCTCGGCGCCATGGCTGACGCGGCGAGCGAGCTCGCATGAAGCGCCAACTCGACCTGACGCTGTACCTCGTCGCGGACGTCGAGGCTTGCGGGGCGCGTGGGGCACTTGCCACCGTGCGGGCTGCTGTCGCCGGTGGCGTGACAGCGGTGCAGTTGCGAGACCATCGCGCGACGACTCGTGAGCTGCTCAGCACGGCGCTCGAACTCCGTGACCTGCTCGCCAAGGAGGGGATCGGCTTCGTTGTCAACGATCGTCTTGACGTGGCGATGGCGGCAGGCGCAGACGGGGTACACCTCGGGCAGTCCGACCTCCCCGCCGAAGCGGCCCGAAAAATTGCCGGACCGGAGCTCGTCATCGGATGGTCGGTGACGAACCTGATGGAGGCGGAGACCGCTACGGCGTTCCCTCGGGGGACGGTCGACTACCTCGGCGTCGGTCCGATCTACGCCACCCAGACGAAGCTCAATGCTGCGCCGGCCATGGGCGTCGAAGCGCTGCACATGGTGTGCTCTATTTCACCTCTCCCCTGTGTCGCGATTGGCGGAATCGACGCCGAGCATGTCGCGGAACTGGCTGCCGTCGGCGCCGCCGGGGTCGCGGTCGTCGCAGCGATTTGCGGGGCTCGTGACCCTCGCGCCGCCGCAGGAGAGCTACGACGGCGCTGGGGTCGGTGACGCCGCTCTGCATCTCGGACCGCAGCGTCGGCCCGCGTCCAGCACGCAGGAAGAGATGGCGGTGTCAAGGGCGCGTTCCTGGGCAGCACAACTAGGCGGGCTGAAGCCTCAGTCTTGACGCGGTCCAATCCACTGCAGCCGATAATCGGGGATGCCGACGACGGAGCGATGAATCAGGGCCGAGCATGCGGAATGTCTGAGCGTAGAGACGGAGAAGGAAGCGGTCGAAGTGTCCTCCGAAGCCGACAAGCACTGTTGAGATCACGCGGCGGTCCGGGAACAGACGCGGCATGGTCCGATTGGACTCGCTGCAGCAGGAGTCAATCCACTGGGCGTCGGTCGTCTCATGGAAACGGTCGATGGCCTCGATGACGAGCTGCATTCCCGGAGAGAAGCGTGCGTAGGTCTCGTCGTAGGCCATTACGAGGTCGAAAAGCCCTTCTCCAGCACGCACCATGAGCTGCATGGCAACCGCAGTGTCCCCGACCTCCAAGCTGTACAGTACGAGACGGCCCGACTCGCGAAAACGGTCGCACATCTCGCGGAACCAGTCGGGTTCCCCCGGGTGGAGCATCATGGCGCCGCCGCGGAACCAGGCTGGTGAACCGGGGCTCGCCTCTGCGAAGTCGCCGATTTCCCCTTTCCAGCCTGCGGCTTCCATGGCGAGGAGTGTGTCGACAGCGGACTCGTCGGCGCTGCGGTCCACGACGTGCACTTCGCCGTCGAGGGTTCGGCCGAGCTGGCGGGCTTTCCTTGCGAGGCGGCGGCGGTGCTCACCTCCGTGGCTGTTCCGATAGGTCAGCTCGGTTCGCCGCCGCACGGTCGGGCGAGACCAGGAATGGTAGCGGTAGAGGGGAAGCCCGACAGCCTTGGCTGCGCCGTCGATGTATCCCGCAACCGGCCCATCGGCAGCGAGATCCTCAAGCACGAGCACACCGGCGCCGAGGCTGAGAGCGCTGCGGGCGAGCCTCGAGAACAACGCTGTCGCCGCCTCGGCGCTTCGTTCGCAATCGATGAGTGGAGTGCCGTTGAATTGGAGTCGCCGCACCTGACTTGAGAGCGTGGCGCGCCGAATTCCGCGCCAGGTCCCACTCGGGCGGCCGTTCGACGCAATTCGGAGCACGGGAAAGCATCCGAAGAATCGCCCGTCATCCTCGGCGATGACGAGTCGCATGTCGTCCCCGCGTAAGAGATAGCGCGACGCGGGTATCAGGCAGTCCGGCTCGAAGAGAGGGTTTGGCTCGATCGCACGCCTGCCAAGCTCTTGCCAGGCGCGTTCGTCAGTCTCCGTGAGTTCACGGATCAGTGCTATTCGACTGTTCACGATCCATTCAATGTACTGGGGCCGTGGCGATTCAGCGGGTTTCGTCCAGGAGGAACATATCCGGGCGACCTTGTCGCCGACCGGAGGAACGCCAGAAGATGCGCAGCAAACTCTGTGTCGCGTTGGGCTTGAAAAGGGAAACCGCAGTGAGAAAGCTCTGCTACTCACCGAATGTCGAGAACCTCCGCGAGTGGCGCCCGCAGGTGCGAGTCGATGAGTACCGCCTGCGAGCAGGCTGGGCTGACGCCGGCGAGCGGGAACTGCTCAACAAGATCGCCGATGAGGTGCGGTCCAAGCCGATACTCGACATTGGTGTAGGCGGAGGACGTACCCCGCCTGGATGCTGCGTTCGCTCTCGTCTGAGTATGTGGCCGTCGATTACTCACCCGAGATGGTGGATGTCTGTCGTCAGGCGTATCCGGGTCTCGACGTCCATGAGTGCGATGCACGGGACCTCTCGATGTTCGATGACGAGACATTCTCGCTCGTCATCTTCAGCCTTAACGTCATCGACAACCTTGACCATGAGTCCCGGCTGGCGGCCCTCGCGGAGATGCTGCGGATGCTCCGACGGGGCGATCTGTTCGTGTGCTCGACGTTCAACAGGAATGGACCCTATTGCCACCCGCCGCTGTGGGCGGTCCCCATTACGCGGAAGGGGAGGCTACGGCGGCTCCTGCGCCCTTTTCTTCGTCCTTCTTCCTCGATGCCTCGTTACCGGCGGAAATACCAGAAGTGGTGGCATTTCAGGAACTGCGAAGACGATCACGGTTCCTGGGCGCTCGGCCTGATATTCGGCCATGTTGGCGAGTTCCTGGCGCACTGGAGCCTGCCCTCAACCGAGAGACAGGTTCTCGGTTCTCTGGGGTCCTCAGTTCTTGAGTTTCACGGTCCGGAAGGCCAGTTGCTCACTGACGACGTGATGGACTCTGCGCGCTTCTATGTGCTCGCGCGTCAAGGAACGACCTCGGTTCCCGGACGCGCGCCCTGACCGGGCCCGCTTGTCGCTTCTTCCGGGCTGCCTCTACCAGAAGACGTCGCGAAAGCGAGGAGCCGACGCGGGATTGACCGACTTGGCACTAGTAGGAGGGCTACCGCCGATCGATCTCCCGCCGCGTCGTGAGCGATCAGATCTTGTTTCCCTGCACCGCTTATCGAGGCAGGATCCTCAATTTCGACACGACCGAATCCACGGAGCGCGCCATCAGTCGATGGCGGTGTCGAAACGCCGAATCTGCGCCGAGGAGGCCGTAGGGCACGAGGGAGGCTCGAAGAAGGAGTCGGTCGATCTGTCCGCCGACGGCGACGAGCACGGTCGAGACGGTGCGGCGATCGGGATACAGCCTCAGCGACGTTTCGTTTCCCTCGTAGGTGCACGTGTCCAGCCACTGCGCGTCGGTCGTTTCGTGGAAATGGTCGATGGCGTCGATGACGAGTTGCATTCCGGGAGAGAAGCGGGCGTAAGTCTCGTCGTAGGTCATTACGAGGTCGAAGAGCCCTTCTCCGCCACGCAACATGAGCTGCATGGCGACCACAGTGTCCCCGACCTCTAGGCTGTAAACGACGAGGCGACCTTCTGAACGGAATCTGTCGCACATCTCGCGAAACCACTCAGGTTCGCCCGGGAACGCAGTCAACGCGATGCCGAATCTCCCTTTGTAACCGGCAGCTTCTATGGCGAAGAGCTCGTCCACTGCCGCGGCGTCGGCGCTGCGGTCGACGAGGCGCACTTCACCGCCGAGGGTCCTGCCGAGCTGACGACGCTTCCTCGCGAGTCTCTTGAGCGTGTCAGGCGCGTGGATTTGACGGTAGGTCAACCCGTCGCGTCGTCGTACCATCGGACGTGACCAGGAGTGATAGTTGTACAGGGGCAGCCCAAGCGCTGAGGCCGCCGCGGCGACGTGTGACGCGACCGGACCGTCCGTATCGAGCCACTCAAGGACGAGTATTCCCGCATGCAGAGCACGGCTTTCAGTGCTGAGTACAGCGAGTAGCGTCAGGGCCGCCTCGGGAGCTTGCTCACGCGCGAGGAGCGGAGTTCCGTCGAAGCGGTGGCGCCAAACGACCTGGGTTGTGAACGTGGGACGCCGGATACCCCCCCATGCCGCGCAGGGACGAGCGTTCGCCGGGACGAGATAGACGGGAAAACAGCCGAAGAATCGACCCTCAGACTCCGCGATGACGAGCGAGATACCCGGCCCGTTCGGCAGGTGCTGAGCAGCAGGGACCAGGCAACCTGGTTCGAAGAGGGGATTCGGTTCGACCGCGCGCTCTGCGAGATCACGCCACGAGCCGATCTCGGCGTCTGACAGATCGGTGATGGGGACAATTCGGCCGTTCACAACCCCATGAATGTACTTGGTGACTCCCCGGAGAACGGAAGAACCTGGCAGCGGACAGACCCTCGGGTCGCGACAGCGCGCCTTGGCTCTATGTGAGCTCGGGGTCGTCGCCGGCGGTGCTCTCCTTCCCGCCTACGACCGAATTTCTGAGCGGTCTCGCGAGTCACACAGGATCCACTGTTCTGTCTGGTCCGCGTGGGCGGACCTTGTGCAGACGCCTCCTAGCCGGGGACGATCCTTAGTGCCGACAGCATTCGGTCCAGGGCGCGCATCAGCCGTCGGTGACGGAGTCGAAACGCCGCATCTGCGCCGAGGAGGCGGTAGGGCACGAGGGCGGCTCGAACAAAGAGCCGGTCGATCTGTCCGCCGACGGCGATGATGACGGTGGAGACGGTGCGGCGGTCGGGATACATCCTCAGCAACGTTTCGTTGCCCTCTGAGGTGCAGGTGTCCAACCACTGCGTGTCCATCTCTCGGTGAAAACGGTCGATGGCATCAAGATGGAGCTGAAGCCCAGGACGATAGTGGGCCCATTGCTCATCGTAGGTGAGTTGCAAGAGGAAGAGTCCCTCGCCGCCACGCAACATGAGCTGCATAGCGACAACGGCGTCTCCGGCCTGCAGGCAGTAGAGAACGAGGCGACCTTCCGATCGGAACCGATCGCAGAGTTCGCGCAGCCATTGGGGCTCCCCAGGGTGCGAAGTCAGCGCGACACCTGCTCGGCCCTTCCATCCAGCGGATTCGAGCGCGATGAGGGTGTCGATGGCGGAAGCGTCGGCGCTGCGGTCGACGAGGCGCACCTCGCCACCGAGTTTCTCGTCGAGTTGTCGACGCAGTCGTCCGAGGTTGCGCAGGAATTTCCCGCCGTGGATCTCGCGGTACGTCAACGCTGGGCGCCGGCGGACGATGGGACATGACCAGGAGTGATAGGTGCAAATGGGCAACTCGAGCGCTGAAGCCGCCGCAGCGAAGCACGACGAAACCGGCCCGTTGGCGTCGAGCTTCTCGAACACGAGGATTCCCGCATTCGCGTGACGATCCCGCACGCCGAGGGCCGAGAGCAGCGCCTCGGCAGCCTCGACGCCCCGATCCGCGCTGAGAAGCGGCGTACCGTCGTAGTGCAGGCGCAGTACTTCGGTTGTGAACGCAGGACGCCGGACACCCCCCCAGGAAGTGCTCGGGCGAAGGCCGGCGGGAATCCTGACCGTCGGGAAGCACCCGAAGAACCGGCCGGCCTCTTCCGCGATTACGAGCGTTATGTCGGCTCCATTCGGAAGGTGGCGTGCCGCGGGAACAAGGCAGCCCGGTTCGGAGAAGGGATTCGGTTCGACAGCGCGTTCTGCCAGCTCCTGCCAAGCGTTCGTCTCAGCATCCGTCAACTCGCGGACGGGAACTCGGTAGCCACGCACAGTTTCCCGAATGTACCTGGCGATGCGTCCGAAGACGGGGAGCCGCGCGGGATCCGAGTTGCCGGGAGGCGCTCTTCGGGTCGCCCTCGATCACGCCCGGGGCGTGCGCGTAGCCACCTGGGCGGGCATATAGTGGCCCCATGGCGGTTGAGACACAAGTTGTCAATGTGGGCAAAGATGCGCCGGGTGCATCGACTCAGAAGGAGAAGCGCGACGCGGAGAAGGGCGCCGTTCGGTTTAAGTTGACAATCGTTGTCCCCGTGTTCAATGAGGAACGGACGATTCGTGCGGTGCTCAATGCATTGAAGTTTCAACCCGTTCCGGGTGACGTAGAGATCATCGTTGTGGACGACGGCTCGACGGACCAAACACCGGAAGTCATTTGCGATGTGCCGCACGTGCGGATTCGTCACGAGATGAACCTTGGAAAGGGCGCGGCCATCCTGACCGGGATTGAACGGGCGACGGGTACTCACCTGCTCGTGTTCGATGCAGACTCCGAATACGACCCCACGGACATACCCGCTCTAGTCGTGCCGATTGCAGCCGGACGTGCCGAGGTGGTCTATGGCGTTCGCGTCCGCGGCGCGCGAACGAATTTCCCCTCTCTTATCTACGCTGTTGGCAATCGGGTGATGACGGAATTCGCAAACGTCGTGTACGGCTCGGCGATTTCTGATCTCCATACGTGTCTGAAACTCCTTCCGCTCCCACTGTTGCGCAAGATGGAGCTGCGCGAGCACGGATTTGGACTCGATACCGAGATCAGTGCGGAGATGCTGCGGCTTGGCTTCCGGCCCTTTGAGGTCGCGGCTTCCTACGTCGGCCGCAGCCGGGAGGAGGGCAAGAAGATCCGGTTGTCCGACGCGATACGCTGCGCCATCGTGCTGGTGAAGGTGCGGCTGCGCGGGCGGACGCGCTACGGCGCGAGGGACCGTTCGCTGGCGCCTCCGGTCACGCCAGCTCCGTGGTCCCCAGAACGGAGGCGTGCCGATTGGTCCCCGGAGCGGAGGCGCGCCTCGCCCTGATGGGGGGTCTTCCCGCCCAGTGATGGCCAACTCAAAGGCAGCCTTTTCTGTCGCGATCGTGAGCGACTCGCTCTACCCCTTTCACCGTGGCGGCAAGGAGACCCGTTACCACGAGTTGGTGACGCGACTGCACGAGGTCGCTGACGTCACGCTGTACACGATGCACTGGTGGCCGGAGCGATCGCATACGCGCTGGGAGCGAGGCGTGGAGTACCGCGCCATCTGTCCTCTGTTTCCGCTGTACCGGGCTGGCCGTCGTTCGTTGCTGGAGGCCATCGTCTTCTCCTTCGCCTGCCTGCGGCTGGTCACCAAGCGATTCGATGTCGTGGAAGCAGACCACGTGCCGCATCTGCAGCTGTTCACCCTGCGGCTAGTGACCAAGCTCAAGCGACGACCGCTCGTGGCAACGTGGTACGAGGTCTGGGGCCGGGAATACTGGGTCGGCTACCTCGGACGCATTGCCGGGGCTGTCGCCTGGTGGGTCGAGCGCAGAGCGATGCGCTTGCCCGATCGGATTCTCGCGATCTCGGAGGGCACCGCCGATCGACTGCGCTCCCTGCTGGGCGACCGCGTGCCCATCCGGGTGATCCAACCCGCGATCGACCTCGAGCTCATCGCCGGCACCGTCCCCGCCGGTCCGGACGAAGCGGCAGAGTTGTTATTCGTCGGCAGGCTCCTCGAACACAAGGGCGTGCACCTCCTCATCGCTTCCCTGGCGGGGCTCCAGCGTGGTCGACCGCTTCGTCTCCTCGTCGTGGGAGCAGGTCCCGAACGTGACAACCTTGAGAGGCAGGCTCAGGAGGCGGGGATCGGCACGCTCGTACGGTTCCGCTCGGACGTTACGGACCCACGCGAGATCTACGCGTTGATGAAGGCCGCAGAGGTGTTCGTTTACCCCTCGGTCAGAGAAGGATTCGGGATCGCCCTGCTCGAGGCACTTGCCTGTGGAACAGCGGTCGTCACCACTTCTCATCCTGACAA
>Ga0187857_10003528_pt1 | contig 12469 bp, 13 predicted proteins | sample June2016WEW_8_10_FD_132984 | JGI IMG/M metagenome (GOLD analysis project Ga0187857, IMG submission 132984) | Peatland microbial communities from SPRUCE experiment site at the Marcell Experimental Forest, Minnesota, USA - June2016WEW_8_100 | ecosystem: Environmental > Terrestrial > Soil >...
TAGCGAACTACCATGTCCCCTCTGTTGGGGGCTGGTAACGACAGAAAAGTTACCCTAGGGATAACAGGCTCGCCGCGGGCGAGAGCTCCTATCGACCCCGCGGTTTGGTACCTCGATGTCGGCTCTTCCTATCCTGGTCCTGCAGCAGGGGCCAAGGGTGGGGCTGCTCGCCCATTAAAAGGGAACGTGAGCTGGGTTTAGACCGTCGTGAGACAGGTCGGTCTCTACCTGATGGAAGCGGGGCTTGTTTGAGGGGAGCTTACGCTCAGTACGAGAGGAACAGCGTAAGGCGGCCTCTGGTGTACCGGTTGTCCGACAGGGCACCGCCGGGCAGCTAAGCCGCTGAGGATAACCCCTGAAAGCATCTAAGGGGGAAGCCTCTCCCGAGAAGAGACAGGCATTCGCTTCTTGATTCTCTCCGCAAGGAGGGGGTCAGGGGTGGAGGAGGACTCCGATAGAAGATCGGTTTGATAGGACGGAGGTGTACGCTGGAAGATTCGCAAGGATCGACCAGTTCAGCCTGCCGTTACTAAACGTCCAACACGCCCATCATATGAGGGCGATACATAAGGGCGCAATTTTCCTATACATGGCGTTCGCCGTTCTTAACATCATTTCATCATAGTTAGCCTTGGGCATTGAGGGAGCGGAGTCCGTCCGGACGTTCTTATCGCTTCGTCCTGCCCTGGCGTGTAGTCTCTTGACCGTCAGATCGATCGGAGGCCTAGGCTCAGGACGGGAGGATTTTTCCTATGAAATCTTCGTCAGAGAAACTGGCGACGCCCCTACGAGGCGCCTGCCGACCCCATCATTCTTCTAGCCAGAATACGTTCCCGTCGAGGTCCGCGAACATCGCGTAGGGGCCCCACCCTTCATCCTTCGGCTCATGCGTGAACTTCACCCCTTTCTTGCTCAAGGCCTTGAACGTCTTGTTCAGGTCGTCTACGTGAAGGAGGATGCCCGTGTTCCCTTGCTCTAGGGGGGTCGTCTTGCACAGGTGGAGCACCGGTCCCTTGGACCCCCTAGGGGCGACGGTCACCCAGTGCCCCTCTTCTGAGACGACCTTGAACCCCAGCTTCTCCTTATACCACTCTTTGGCTTTAGCAGCGTCGCTGACGACGACTGCCACCGATCCGATATCCTTGATCATGCCTATCGTTTGCTCTCTATCACTAAGCCGGCTAAAAACCCATTGGTTGACGCCTCCCTTCCGCCCCACGTACAACGAACTCAATAACGCCCTATTCGGCCCTCGCCATATTCGCCCAGAAAAGCATAAGGAGCCTTTCAAGCACGACGAGATTGGTTACAAACGAAGGATTGCAGCTCGAACAACATAATAGACGACTCCAGGGATACATCTTCGCCTTTCTGGCGGCCCTAGGCTATGGCTCGGCCTCCGCGCTGGGCAAGTTAGCCTTGGGCTCAGCCAGTCCCATCCTCATAGCCTCTTCTGCCGCCACAGTCGGCGGTCTAATGTTGTTTGCCTATAGGCCCACAGCCAAGATTGACCGCGGGAGCCTTCCGCTCTTCGCCCTGGTCACCCTGTGTGGAGCTATCATCGGGCCCATCCTCTTCTACAGCGGCCTCAGGCTCACGTCTGCTGTGAGCACAGCCCTTCTCTCCAACGGCGAGCTCCTGTTCACTTCAATCATAGCGATAGCGATCTTCAAAGAGTCTCTCAGCCGCCGCCAGTACTTCGCCAGCCTGCTCGTGGTGGCAGGCATCGTAGCCATCTCCACAAACCTCAACCTGCATGCCACGTCCCTTCTGAGTAACCTCGCCGGCAGCCTCTTCATCCTCGGGGCGACATTATCCTGGAGCATCGAAAACAACCTCGTCCGAAAGCTGAGCCTACACGTAGACGCCATAGTAATGGCAAAGTGGAGGAATCTCGTTGGCGGGCTCACGCTCCTAGCGTTCATCTTGGTCTCAGGGCAGAACATCTCGATTGAGGCCTCCACGATTCCTTACATTGTGCTCATTGGGATAATCCCCGTCGGCCTCACCACGGCCTTCCTCTACCTTGCGCTCAGCAGGATCGGGGCGGTCAGGAGCCTCTTGGTATTCTCTACCGGCTCTCTCTTCGGGACTCTCTACGCCCACGTCCTTCTCGGAGAGCCCATCACATCGGTTCAGATCGTCGGCGGGGCCATCCTTTTCGCCGGGATAATCCTAATCAGCAGGAGCGATTGAGACCCTTCGAATAGGATAGCGGCATCCCTATATTGCCGGTCGCGCTCACCTTGGAGATTCATGAAGATACTGTTCGTCTGCTCGGCCAACGCCTGCAGGAGCCCCATGGCGGAAGGCATCACTCGGAAGCTCTTACACGACAACAACATCTCCAAGGTTAAGGTGGACTCCTCTGGCCTCGATGCCCTCGCAGGGATGCCGGCGACGGAGGAGACCATTGAGACGATGAAGGCTAGGGGGGTCGACCTCACTTCGCACAGGTCCAAGGTCTTCCGACCCGACATAGGTCCGAAGGACATGGTGTTGACCATGACCAGGTCGCAGAAGGAGAGGATACTCTCCAAGCACCCCTTCCTTTTGGGCAGGGTGTTCACGCTGAGCGAATACGCCAAGAACAGCCCCCAAGACTTAGACGACCCCTCCAAGGGGGAGGTGAGCTACGAGGAGGTCGCTGATGAGATCGAATCCTCGGTCAGGCTGGTCCTAGGGCTCCCCTCCGAACGTCGAAAGTAGCCATGTCGATGGCATCTGTTGAAACCGTTTTAAGCTCCCAATCCGTTGTGCACTTCACTCTTTGGCAAAAGATCCCGTGTGCGGCATGTTCGTGGACGAGACGACGGCCGAGCTCAAGGCTACAGTAAGGGGGACCACCTACTACTTCTGTAGCGAGACATGTCTGCAGCAATTCGTAGCTCCGGAGCGGGCCCTCAAGATCCTGAAGTACTCTCTCGTCGCGTCGGGGGTCCTCACCGTGCCCATCCTGCTCGTTACATATCTGGCCCTGTTCCCTCCCCGGCCGTCTAATTATATCCTCTTGATCCTGGACACGCCGGTACAGTTCATCGTGGGTTGGCGGTTCTACAGGGGGACCTACGATAGCATCAGGAACAGGATGGGGAACATGGACGTGCTGATAGCCCTGGGAACCAGCGCGGCGTGGGCATACTCCTACGCGGTGACCCTGTTCCCCAAGCTGGCCCCGACGACGAGCGTCTACTTCGACACTTCAGCCGTCATCATAACGCTGATCCTAGCCGGGAACTACCTCGAGCACGTCACCAAGGCCCGCGCCTCCGACGCCGTCAGGAAGCTGATGGACCTCCAGCCGACGATGGCCCGCAGGCTGAAGGGCGGCGTGGAGGAGGAGGTCCCCGTAGAACATGTGGAGGTTGGCGACATCCTCCTCGTGAAGCCCGGCGAAAAGGTCCCGGTGGACGGAGTCGTCATCCAAGGCCCGTCGACCGTGGACGAATCGGCTGTGACGGGGGAGAGCATCCCCGCGGAGAAGGCGGAAGGTGACCAGGTCATCGGCGCCACCCTCAACATGACCGGGCTCCTCAAGGTCAGGGCCGATAAGGTCGGCCAGGATACGACCCTCTCCCAGATCGTCAGGCTGGTCGAAGAAGCCCAGGTCGGCAGGGCCCCCATCCAGCGCCTGGCCGACAGGATCGCCTCCTACTTCGTTCCCATGGTCGTCTCTGTCGCAGTGATCGCCGGGGTGGCTTGGCTACTCTTTGGGCATGTGGCGCCGAACTTCGCCGTCCTGATATTCGTCTCCGTCGTCGTCATCGCCTGCCCCTGCGCCCTGGGAATAGCGACGCCCGCGGCGCTGCTGGTGGGGACGAGCAAAGGTGCCGAGAACGGCATACTGATCAAGGGTGGGGAGTACCTTGAGCGCGCGGCCAAGGTCAACGCCGTGGCCTTCGACAAGACGGGGACCCTCACCGTCGGCAGGCCATCTGTCACCGACGTTGTGCCGACAGCGAACCTCGACGCCGACACCATAGCGAGGATCGCCGGCTCGGTCGAGAAGGCCTCAGAGCACCCCCTGGCCAGGGCTATAGTGGCCGAGTCGTCGTCAAGGGCGTTGCAGCTCCTCGAAACGAAGGGTTTCGAAGCGGTGACCGGAAGCGGCGTCAGGGCCGAAGTCGACGGAAAGAACGTCTTTCTGGGCAACAGGAAGAACTTCGCCAATCACGAAGGGCTTCCCGCCGTAGATGCGAAGATTGATGGGCTGGAACGGCAGGGAAAGACGGTGATGATCTTGTCGGTTGACGGCAGGATCGTCGGCTTGATCGGCGTGGCCGACACGCTCAAGCCGTCAGCCGCGAACGCCGTCAGCGCCTTGAAGAAGCTCAACGTAAGCGTGATAATGGTCACCGGTGACAACGCCAGGGTGGCCGCGGCCATTGCGAAGTCGACGGGCATCGACCGTTACGTCGCCGATGTCCTCCCCCAGCAGAAGGAGGAGGCCATCGAATCGCTCCAGAAGGAGGGCCTCGTGGTGGCCATGGTGGGGGACGGCATCAACGACGCTCCGGCCCTGGCCAAGGCCGACGTGGGCATCGCCATCGGCAGCGGAACCGACATCGCCAAGGAGACCGGCGGCATCGTGCTGATCGGGGAGGACCTGAGTGACGTAGCGACCGCCATCAGGCTGAGCAGGAGCACCCTATCGAAGATCAGGCAGAACCTGTTCTGGGCCTTCGCCTACAACGTCCTGCTCATACCCATCGCCGCAGGCGCTCTGGTGCCCCTCTTCGGCATAGGAATCTACAACACCCTCCCCTTCCTCGCCGCAGGGGCCATGGCGTTGAGCTCGGTGACCGTAGTGAGCAACTCGCTGACGCTGTTCAGGTTCAAGGCGAAGGAGGCGTAAGCCACCTGACGCACGGCAAACGGTCCAGGGCGGCCTTCCTCGTCAGGGAGATCAGCTGTGCCACCTGCGCCATGGCCATCGAGAAGCAGACGAAGAAGCTGGACGGCGTCTCGGACGTCAGGGTAGCTGTGATGCTGAACAAGGTGTTCGTCGACTACGACCCTTCGAAGGTCAGAGTAGAGGAGATCAGGGAAGCCGTGGACAGGACCGGCTACGGCGCCTACGTTGCCTTCCTGCAGCGCTAGGCCGAGACTCTGCTCAGACGGGGAGGTTGACCTTCCCTTCGAACTTCTTGATACCGTCGAGCTCGATCTGCTTGATGATCTGCTGCGACCTAATCTTCCCGATGTAGGACGACATGGCCTTCGCGTTCCCCTCCCCGTCCACGAGCGCCACCATGACGGTGCCAGGGTTTATTTCGACCACGGCATAGAGGTTCTCTTCGCCGACGGGCTCGAAGCTTCCCTTCTTATCCTTCAGGAATATGGAGGCCCTCGCGAACTGAGTGTATTTGGCCAGGAGCTTCTCCGCGTCGTCGCTCCTCCTCTGCCCGACCTGGACGGCATCGAAGTACTGCACAAGGACCTCCTCGCGCTACCACGATATTTATTCTACGGAAGATTTGTAGCGGCGCTCCCGCGGGGGAGGCCGCACACGAAGCGGTCATTCCAGAGCGTCATTCATCGTGGATTCGTCCAGCTCCCATCCGAAGAGCCCTCCGTTGCGACCCCCCATGGCCACCATCTTGGTCATCTCCCTGCGGTCCTCCGTCTTAGTTCGTCAATTATCGATACGCCTGAGCCGGTCCCGACGAAGTCCGCCCCCGCGCCGATCAATCTGAGCGCGGCGTCGAGGTCATGGACCCCTCCCGACGCTTTCACCTTCGTCCTGCTGCTCGTTATGCTTCGGAGGAGCATTATATCGCCCACCATGGCGGGTTCGGCCCTCCCCCAGATACTTGAGTTCCCCACTATCATAACGCCGGCTTCCTGTGCCAGCATAGCGGCCCTGACCTTCTCGTCGAGGTTCAGCAGGGGGTACTCGAGCGCGGCGCTCACGGGCCTCCCCTCGGCGGCCTTCACTATCTCGGCCATCTCCATGCCGAACCTGTCATACATGCCCGACTTCAGATAACTCATGTTCGGCACAAAATCAAAGAGGTCTGCGCCAGCCGCGAGGGCCTGCTCAATTTCTGCCTTCTTGGATTCCATGGAACCTTCACCCATCGGGAACCCCACGCCGACCGACATGCGGACGTCCGACCCTTTGACGAGCTCCTTGGCTTCTCTGGCCCAGCGACCCTGCACCACGACCGCCCAGAAGCCGCAGTCAGCCGACTTCAGGACGAACTCCTGAAGCTCCTTCCAAGAGGCCTCAGGATTAACCAGTGTGTTATGAATCATGGAGGCAAGCGTCTCCGGCGATGGGAGGCTCTCGGCTGACAAGCTCGCCATGGGACGCCCTTTCAACTCCCTAAAAGCATGCCGGTCGAGGCGCCCGTCTCGCGGCGCTTGGCCCGCTCCAATGGGACAACTCTGAGCGCTCAGCCCATCAGAGCCCCGGGCCTCTGGAGGCGTATCCCTGAAGGGCCTTCCGGAATCCGATTGAGAGCTTCGCCGCGGCCTCTTGGTCGACCTCTTCGAATCGCACCTTCGAACCTGGCTTCAACTGCGAGAACCTCCCCATCTCCGAGGGCATCATGGCTGCCGCCAGCTGATATCCGCCGGTGGTCGGGCAATCCTGCTGCAGGACGATGGGGGAGCCGTCGGGTGGGATCTGAACGTAGCCAGGAAACGTGGGATACGTCAGCACCTGACCGGTGGCACCGGGAGCCCTTCCGGCACGCTTCAAACGATACCCGGTCCTGTCGGAGGATTCGCTCACGGTGAACTCCTGGTCAAAAATTGAATCTCCCATGGCGGGTCCGCCGTCGTGAAGGGTGCTCCTCACCGCCTTGACGGGCTTGGCATCTGTGAACTCCGTCCTTCTTTCGAGCGGGACGCTGCGCATGAGGACATGGTCGGACAGGCCCTCGACGCTCAGGACGTCGTTGGCTTTGAACGACCTCCCGGAATAACCCCCGAACCCGCCCCTGGAATACGTCGAACAGCTTCCCATGACGTTGTCCGCGACAAGCTCTCCGGCCACGGCGACGTAATTCAGGAGGCCCGCCGTCCTCCCTATCGACAGCTCAACTCCCTCGCCGAGCAGAAGGGGGGAGTAGGTCTCGGCCTTCTCCCCGCTCACCGTCAGCTCGCAGTCAGGCCCTGTGACGGCCACGACGACGTCCACCAGCGCCTTGATCCCGAAGAACCCCCCCATCACTTCGATCACCGGGGACCGCCCCGGATTGCCGACTACGTAGTTCGACTGCAGCTGAGAGACTAGGTCGAGCCCGCCCGAACACGGGACGCCCAGATGCCTGAAGGAGGGCCTCCCCATGTCCTGCAGCGTCGCGAACAGGCCAGGCTGCCTGACTTCGAGGGCGGGGATGCCTGCGGCTGGAGGGGCCCACGGCGGGGAAGCCTTCCTTATGAACTTGAATTCATCGGACGATACCGGCTCGAACTTCACGCGATCACCGGGGGCGATGGGCGTCGGAGGCGAGGCCCGCGGGTTGAACATAGTCAGCGGCGTCCTCCCGACGAGCCGCCAGCCGCCCGGCGTCTCCAGGCCGTAGATGCCGGTCTGGGCTCCTGCCACCCCCACCGACCCCGCCGGCACCTTGGTCCTAGGCGACTCCAGCCTATCCGCCCTTATCCTGGGATCCACTTCGTCGAGATAGACGAACCCTGGCGAGAAGCCCATCATCATGCAGGTGTACTCCTTGGAGGAGTGCAACGCCACGACCTCCTCCGTCTTGAGCCCGGCCTTCTGGGCCACCCAATCCAGGTCCGGGGCGAACGCCCCTTCATAACAGACGGGGACCTTGACCAGCTTCCCCTCGCTCTCGCCGGCGGTCCGCCGAGCCCAAGCCCTCTCGGCCGCCCTGATGACCGATGCCATCTTGGTGGACATCGTGTCGACCCTGGCCGCCAGGCTCCCGTAGGCGGGCGTCACTTCGCTCACGCCCTCCAACGCTGAAAGCGCCGCGGACAGGTTACGCACCTTGGCGCTGCAGGGGAGGCTTATCTCGTCTCCGACTTCGATGTGCAGGACCTCTCCCGCCAGCACGGAGAAGCGGGGCCTGTCGTAGATCATCGCCGGCGCCCCCCAAGGAGTGAGCGCAGGGATAGGACCTCCACCCCCTCCTCCTTCAGCCTCCGCCGGATCTCCCTGGCGATGGCCGGGGCGCCCGGGGTGTCGCTGTGCACGCAGAGCGTGTCCACCTCCATCTCGACCTCCCTGCCCGTCGTGGAAAGGACCCTACCCTGCGTAGCCATCGAGGCGGCTCGTTCGGCGGCGGCCTTGGGGTCGGTTATGAGGGCGCCCTCCGTCCCCCTGGGCGCCAGCCTTCCGTCATCGAGGTAGCCCCTCTCGGGGAACCCCTCCTTCGCGACCACGAGCCCTCCGGACCGCGCCATTCTTTCGACCACCGAATTCGGGGGGACCACTAGGATCAGGTCTCTCGAGATGGAGCTCACAGCCTCCACTATGGCTCTCGCGTAGTCCTCCCTGTTCCAGGCCATGTTGTAGAGGGCGCCGTGGGGCTTGACGTGCTGCAGCCTCACCCCGAGGGACTCGGACACCCCTTTCAACGCCGACACCTGGTAGAGGATCGAAGCCTCTAGCTCCTTCTCGGGCATCTCCATCTCCTTCCTGCCGAACCCTTCTCGGTCGGGGAAGCTGGGATGGGCGCCGACATCGACGCCGTTGGTGCGGCACATCTCTATGGCCCTTACGATGGTGAGAGGGTCTCCCCCATGGAAGCCGCAGGCCAGGCTGGCCGACGAAACCATCCTGACCAGCTCCTCGTCCGAGCCCACCTTCAACGCGCCGTAAGACTCGCCCATGTCGGCGTTGAGGTCCACTTTCCCTCTCAAGCGCCGAAAAAGGAGGGCTTCCTCGATTTAAAGTTGGATGCGGGAGCTTTGGTGGGGCCGCCAAGGGGAATCGAACCCCTGCCCAAGGCTTTCTGCCGCAGAGCGACCACAGGCCTCGATACTACCACTATACGATGGCGGCCATTAACTTGAATCAATCACTTCGGAGATTAGTAATTAAGTTTATCGTGAGTGCGCAATCGGAGCGAGTCTAAACGACTAGATGAGCTTTCCGTTCTTCAGGATGACCTTGCCGTCGGCCGCCACGGAGCGTTACGCATTCAGCGCTCAGACGTAGGCGGCTGAAAGCATTCCATAGTAGGTGGGGCACGAGTAGCTATAACAGGACGGCTTCAGGCCCTTCCCCTTGAGCGCCCCCATTAGGATGAGCATCTGCCAGAAGCCATCGGGTTTAGCCCTTTCAATGAGGGCTGGCTCGAAGCGCATCAAAGAACCGAGCCTATCCCTCTTGACGAGTTTGACGATCCTTGAATCATATTCGTCGGCGGCTTCGTCGTAGCCGTAGGGGCCGGACTTCGAGTGGGCGTGGGCTTGGTCGGCGCTGGCGATGAAAGAGACCCTGGTCGGCGTCAGCCTAGAGGCCTGACCTATGCATTCGCCCATCTTCATCAAATCCTTCCAGGGAATCTCCCTCGAAGGAGTGACCACCACAACCTTCACCCTCCTGGGGAAGAACCATAAGGGGACCATCGTCCCCCAGTCTAACGGCATCTTCGATTCGGGACCGGAGCTCGTCCCAAAGTTGACCGCCACCACGGGCATCCTCCTCTTCGTGGCGATGGCATAGATGGACTTGGCGAGCCCGACATCGCACTTCCTGGCGACCGTCACCTTCCTGCTTCCCTCCTCCAACTTTCCGGCGTAGTTCTCCGCCGTCACGATGGCCATGTTATTCTCAACCCTCATGTTGTGGGGCGAAGCGATCACCACCGTCTGCGGCTCCCTGCTCATGACCATGCCGACAGCTTCCTTCATGCCTCTTCGGACCTCCGAGAAGTCGGCCTTACCTTCCTTGAAGCCCGGTATGGCGGCCCCGCCGTGGGGGAGTATGGCAGCTGATACCAGTGGCATGGGATGATGTAAAGTCGGCTGAGCTTATGAGGGCTTCGGAGCAATGGCGTCCATGGTACAAGGGGGGCCGCCATCGCCTGCCCCAGGGCCGTCGAGGGCGGTCAAAGAAAGCTGTCCACGCCGCAGCACGGCCTACTTGGCGTAGGGGATGAAGGTCAGTATCAGGACGGCCAGGCAGGCCAGCGACAGGGGTATCCCGAGCTTGAGGAATTCGCCGAAGCCGATCTGCTCCCCCTCCTTCTCGGCCTGTTCGACGATTATCAGGTTGCTGGCGGCCCCCAGGAGGGTGACGTTCCCCGCCAGGGTGCTGGAGCCGGCGAAGGCCGCCCACAGGGCGATGGACGTGGCCGGGATGATCTGCGCGTAGAGGGGAAGGAGGAGGGTCACCAGGGGGACGTTGCTCACTATCTGGCTGATGGCCACGCTGGAGACCACTATGAACAGGAGGAGCTCCAGCCCCGTGAACGATCCGAAGATGGGCTTGATCAAGTCGACGAGGCCGCCGTTGTAGATCCCCCTGGTGAACACGAAGAGGCCGGCGAACATGACCAGCACGCCCCAGTCGACCTTCGCCAGGATCTCACTCCTGCGCTTCGAAGCCAGCAGGAGGAAGGCGGCGGCCGCCAGGGCGACCTCGCTTATGCCTATGTCGTAGCTCAGGCCGACCAGGGAAAGGACGTTGACGGCGACCATCCCGCCCACCGCCAGGGCCAGGGCCGCGCGGCTGAGCAGAGAAAGCCGCCTGTCGCAGGGAGGCTCGTCGCCCGGGGGAGCCCCCTTCATGGCTTTCAGGTCCTTGCGGAAGACGAGGTAGACGAAGCCCGAGAGGATGCCGATGTTGATGAGCGTGGACGGGAGGAGGTAATAGACGTAGTATAGGAAGGGCTGAGGCATCCCGCTTTCGACGGCTATCAGCATGTTCTGGGGGTTCCCTATGGGCGTCAGGGCGCTCCCTATGGTCACGGCGAACGCCAGCGTGAGGAGCAGCGGCTTCGCCTTCATTCCCAGGCTCCTGGCGGTGGCTATCAGGATGGGCGTCCCCATCACCGCCAGCGTATCGTTCATCAGCACGGACGACGCCAGGCCGAACCCCACCGAGACGAACAGGACCAGCTCCCCGGGCCTGTGGGCGTGGCCCACGATCCACCGGGTGAAGCGGTCCAGGTCGCCCGATATCTGCAGCCCCGCCGTTATCGCGAACATGCTGAACAGGAAGGCGATGACCCGGAGGTCCACCGCCGACTGAGCCTGAGCCGGCGAGACGAGGCCCGCGAGCATGACGAGGACGCCTCCCATCAGGAAGATGAGCCAAAGGGGAAGCTTCGCCCTCCTCCTGTTGCGGAACACGAGGGCGCCGTAGGTCACGCAGAAGATGGCGGCTGCTAGGACCATCTGCGTCGTGACGGCGACCGACATAAATCTCGCGCCCTTCATTCAATCTTTTACGCTTTGCCCCGACTCACCCCTGAAAGCATCCGATTCCCTCCGGATGGGGGAGCCCCAGGGGAGGAGCCCAAGCTAGCTCATTGGCCGCTTCTCGCGCGACCTCGCGTCTGGAGCCGCTAGAAACTTCGGAATCGGTTTACCCGAAGAGCTTCCGCGCTTTCTGCTTGGACACCGCGGTAAGGGTCTCGGTGGCGACTATGTGGGCTTGAGCGAGGAAGAAATCCATGACCGTCTCGACGTCCGGGGCCTCGACAACCATGATGTTGTCATACCTCCCTAACGTGTAGAGGTCGCTCTGCACCTTGAGCCCGCGCTTGGCAAACGCCTTCTCGAGCTTGTCCTCCTCCGCAAGGTCCGCCTTGGTAAGCTTCTTCCGGAACTTCAGCAGCGTGACGAACCGCATCGCAGTGATACTTCGTCTCATATCGCTAATAAGCTTTCACGCCTCCGGCGCGCCTCGTTCGGACGCCTGATTAAGGGCCTTCCTGAGGTCTCTGTTCCTTGTCATTGTCGGTTGTTGTGAGATGGCGCCAGAACGGGCAGCAACCGAAGGCGTCCCAAAGCCGCCCTGCGGCAACGGATTTAAGCCGCCGCCTTCGCATGAAGCGCCGCTTGAGAGACGTCAAGGAATACTATACGAAGAATGTGAGGCGGGAATGGGTGAGGCTCACCCGAGGGGCCTATCGCAGGCTCGAGTTCGAGACGACCCTCCACTTCCTGCACAAGTACCTGCCGAGGCGTGGCCACATACTCGACGCGGGTGGCGGGCCCGGAAGGTACACGGTGGAGCTGGCTAAAGATGGCTACACGGTCACGTTGCTGGACATCACACCGGCGAACCTGGAATTCGCTTCGAGGATGATCAAGAGGAGGGGCCTGTCTCCTATGATAGACGGAGTGCTGGAGGGCTCGATCGACGACATGTCGAGATTCTCTGACTCCTACTTTGACGCGGTGCTGTGCTTGGGCGGGCCCCTCTCTCACGTTATGGACGAGAGGGGGAGAAAGGGGGCGGCCAGGGAGCTTCTCCGCGTTGCCAAGCCGGGAGCCCCGGTGTTCGTCTCCGTCATGAGCCTGCTCGGGGTGTTCTACA
>Ga0187857_10003531_pt1 | contig 12465 bp, 11 predicted proteins | sample June2016WEW_8_10_FD_132984 | JGI IMG/M metagenome (GOLD analysis project Ga0187857, IMG submission 132984) | Peatland microbial communities from SPRUCE experiment site at the Marcell Experimental Forest, Minnesota, USA - June2016WEW_8_100 | ecosystem: Environmental > Terrestrial > Soil >...
CCATCGAGAACATCGCCCCCAAAGTCTCGAACGAAATCACCATCAAGAGGGCCGCCGAGTTGAAGCAGATGGCCGACAAGGCCATCCTGGCCTGCCCCATCTGTCTGGCGAACTTTACGAGGGTGGAGGCGAAGACCGGGCTTCAGACACTCGACCTGCTGGAGGTCCTAAGGTGATATAGGATGGCTAAGACATTCCTCGAAGTCAAGAAGGAGATGTACCAGGCCCTTGGAGACAAGGCGATGCGGACGGGCATCTCGAGAGGAATGGACAGCTACGTCAAGAACTACGACAAGGTCAAAGATAGGGCCGACGTCGTCCAGCTTCGCACGGAGGTTAAGTCCGTCAAGGACTACGACGTCAAGCGCATGGAGGAGCTCTACAAGCAGGCGATGGAAGCACTTCAGGCCAACGGCGTCCTCGCCTACTACGCCAACACGAAGCAGGACGCCCTGGACATCATATACAAGCTCGTGGGCACGGGCAAGGTCGTCGTCAAGTCCAAGAGCATGGTGACCGAAGAGATCGGCATACGCCACTATCTCCAGGAGAGGGGCAACGAGGTATGGGAGACGGACCTGGGAGAGCTCATCATTCAGTTTAGGGGAGAGAAGCCGGCCCACATGATTTCGCCGGCCCTTCACGTCCCTCGCGAAGCGGTCGCCGAGATATTCAAGGAGAAGTTCGGGAAGACGTTCGACCCCAACGACCTCCCCACCATGGTGGCGGCAGCGAGAGAGTTCCTCCGCACGAAGCTCCTCGCCGCGCAGGTGGGCATAACAGGGATCAACGCCATCTCGGCGGCCGACGGGACCGTGGTGACCGTGGAGAACGAGGCGAACATCCGGCTGACCAGCTCGCTTCCACCGGTGAACATCGTGGTCGGCGGGATAGAGAAGGTCGTCCCCACGACGCTGGACGCGGTCAAGACTGCCCTCTTGCAGGGGTACTACGGAGGCTCGCCTGTCCCCACCTACGTCAACCTTTCCGCGGGCCCCAGCGGCACTCGGGACATCGAGAAGACGCTCGTGAGGCCCGCTCAGGGTTCGAAGGAGATGCACGTGGTGCTCGTGAACAACGGCAGGCTCGAAGCTCTGAAGACGCCGCTGTGGGACGCCCTGCGTTGCATAAGGTGTGGCGCATGCCAGCTGGTGTGCCCGACGTTTGCGGTCGACGGCCCCACGTGGGGAGGCTCCACATACACGGCCGCCGTGGGCCTGCTCTGGACGGCGATAACCGAAGGAAGGGACGCCGCCGAGCCTCTGACCTACTTCTGCCTCGAGTGTGACGCCTGCAACGAGATCTGCCCGGTCCAGATTAACATCAGTGGAAACATCAGATGGATTAAGAAGGAGTCCACGGAAGCGCTGCTGAAGAAGTAGCCTCAGGGGACGCCGAGGCCGGCTCTTCAAGGGCTCGCCTCGCCCTGGTGCTGGGGATCGGCGCGGTCTCATTCAGCAGCATATCGAGCTTCCTCAGCGGAGCTTCGCCGCTGGCCATCGCCTTCTACCGAAACTTCATTGGCGGCCTCATCCTCCTTCCGCTGGTCGCTCGCGGCTGGAGGGAGTTCGGGGCCCTCAGCAGGAGGGAGGTCCTCCTCCTCGTCATCGCGGGCCTCTTCTTCTCCATCCATTTCGCTTCTTGGATAACCTCCCTGTTCTACACTTCGATTACGGCTAGCGTGGTTCCTGTGCACTCGGACCCTCTGATCGCGGCCCTCCTGGCGTTCGTATTCCTCGGAGAGAAGCCGTCAAGGCGGACGATGCTGGGGTTCGTGGTAGCTCTCGCTGGCGTGGTTCTCATCACTGCCGAAGGGGGACTCAGGGAGCCCAGACGCTGGGCATGGGCGACCTCCTTGCGCTCATCGGGGCTTTCGTCGTCGCCGTGTACTTTCTCATCGGGCGCCGCCTCCGCAGGGACCTGAGCGTCACAACCTATGCGTCGTCAGTCTACCTGATCGCCGTCTTCTTCCTGTTCGTCGGCCGCTTGGCGACATCCGAGTCGCTCGTTGGGTACTCCTCTGGCCAGTACCTGATATTCCTGGCCCTGGCCCTCGGGCCCAGCGTGCTCGGCTACACCTCCTTCAACTACGCCCTGAAGTACCTCAACGCTTCGACGGTGAGCGTCGCGACCCTCGGGGAGCCCGTGATGGCGGGGACCCTTTCCGTCTTCATTTTCAATCAGACGCCGACGGTCGGAGTCCTAGTGGGCGCGTTCCTGGTCTTCGGCGGTCTATCTTACGCCCTGAGGTAGTTCAGTGTTCGGGGAGACTTCGGGAGGGCTTGAGAGCCGAATGAAGCGTCTCCCGTAGCTGCGGCTAAGTTAGGTTCTGACAATTTGACCACTTGCAGGCGAAGAGAGGGGGTCGGGGGGTTACGAAGTTATACCGCATCCGCCGGAGTGGCTGGTCGGAGTTGGTCGGTGTTCAGGGGTGGCCTGGGTTCCCTGACAGGTCGGGCGGGCCAATTCTTCTGCCGGACCTAAGCTTGTTTTCCCTCCGGCTCCCCTATGGCTCCAGCCTGACAGGGGGGGTAGTACCCGACCATTCCCGACCGTTTCCGACCGCCTGCCCAATTGCAGACCGACCACGACCGACCGACCGACCACCATCAAGGGTATGCTCCATCTAACCCGTTATCTCATTAGCACATGACCGTCATGTCAGAGCCACTTGATAAGCCGACAGACAAGGCGACGGCGGTCGGTGAGCAACCGACCACTAACCGACCACCGTCTAAAGGTGGTCGGTCGAGCAACCGACCAGCAAAGGAGGGAACCGACCAAGGCAAGGCCGAGGAGACTCCGAAGGGTGGGGTTGAGAAGGCCGAGGCAACGAAGGGGCCTGACGCTTCACAAGAGAGAGCCGAAGGCCAGCCGGAGCAAGGGACCCAGCAGGGAGAGAGGTTAGCTCCTCTCAACGAGGAAGAGAGGCAGACCATCTACAGCCTCCTCCACCAAGGGAAGGCGCAGCGATTCATTCGTGAAGCCTACGGGGACGGACGCGCGGAGACCATTAACAAGATGGCAGACGAGCTGAAGGAGAAGAAGGTGGTCCTCTATGAAGGGCGCTGGGAGAAGGCTGAAGAGGTTGCGAAGCACGATACCGAGAAGGCTGGAGAGAGTGCAGCGACGGCGGCGGCGACGGCTGTCATAGGGTCGGTAACGACGGAAACAGCAACCAGGGCCGTTGCGATACAGGCGGAACTGATGAGGCTCGGCACGCACGTCCGAGACAACTACATAGGGACGGCCACCCAGGACGCACAGACTCTCGAAGAGTTCCTTCAGGCGGCGACGGACTTCTACCTGATGTACAAGGAGACGGTGTAGGAGCTACAGACGCCGGACCTCGCCCTGGCGCAATACTGCTCTGCGCGTCGATGGGACGGCTCGACACGCCAGAATGGTTTAAATCGTTTCGATCGTCTAAGGAACGACGATTTGAAGGACTACGGCCCACTCGCCGCTGCGGCCGGGGCGATCAACGCGGACGTCAACCTCTTCCTACAGAGGATCCCGGCGGGCGGAGAGGAGATGCCCGTGAAGAGCATCACCCGGGTCCCTGGCGGCAAGGCTGCGAACGTCGCGGTGGCGATGGCGCGGCTATTGAAGCCAGCCACGAGCGGCATCATCGGGGCCCTCGGAGCCGACGCCGTGGGGGACTGGCAGCTTGACGTATTCAAGAAAGAGGGGGTGGACGCGCGAGGCCTGGTCAGGCTCAAGAACGTGGAGTCGGGTCAGGCGTACATCCTCATAGACGATCGGGGCCAGAACGCCATCAACACCTATTTCGGGGCGAACGCCTCCCTAAAGCCCACTCTCCTCGAGAGTCCCGGCGTGAAACAGGTCCTCAACACCATACGCTTCCTGGTCGTGATGGACACCCCGTTGGACTTCACTCACGCACTCCTATGGACCGCGTCGAAGCGCCCCATACCTCGGCTGTGGGCGCCCGGCGTGCGCACCCTCCAGGGCCCAGGAGCCGTCACCAAGTTGCTGAAGTATGTCGACTACCTTGTGCTCAATGAGCCAGAGGTGATGAACCTGGCCGGCGCTTCGACGCTGGCGGCCGCATATCGGGAGCTCAGCAAGTCTCAGGAGGAGCTGAAGCTGGTGGTCACGAGAGGGAGGAACGGAGCGATCATGCTGGGACCCGGCATCGAAGAGGAGGTGGCTGGGGTGGACCTCTCCGCCTTGGGCCTTAAGGCTGTGAACACCGTTGGCTGCGGCGACGCCTTCATCGGTTGCTTCGCCGTCCATATCGTCCTGGGCCGCTCGCCAGAGGAGTCCCTGATGCTGGCCAACTATGCTGGGAGCTTCAAGGCGACGCGGCTAGACACGAGGGGAAGCCCCACGGCAGATGAGCTGGCGTCGTTCGCGAAGAGGATTGAAAACTCCTCAAGCTGACAGAGAGCCAGCAGGTACGGCAGCTGTCCTAGTTCTTGGGGACCGAGGCCTTTACGGTCAAGACCGGGGCCTGCGCTTCCTTCTTTTGTTGCGCGAGTTTAGCCAACCTTTCCTGTTCCAGCTCCCATTCGCGCATCTTCTCATACAGCTCCGCGCTGTTGCCGCAGCACATGGCTGGAATCCGGCGGTGACGTATGATCATTTAGTGATTGTTGAGGAGTCTTGGAGATGTCTCGGTGTGTGCTTCCTAGTGTGGGTTAGCCGAATCTAGCCAGTTGTCAACGAAGCTCTGCTAGGCCGCTGGCTATTCAACACCCTGGCCTTCGCCCTGTTGCGAGGGCCAGAAGTCCCGTATTGCTTCTGTCTAGACCCGCCGTGAAGCATGGGGGTTCTTCGCTTGGATTTCCTACGCTTGTCGCGGTCGTCGTCGAAGAGGGGGGAGTCGTTCCGCTTGTAGAACATCTTGATCGCCGCCGCCATCCCATGCCTGGTGTTCTCAGCGATTCCCTCTTTCACCAGCTCGCCGTTCACGTACCTGTCCAACCAATCCGTGTGCTTTCGTTTCGTAGCGATCTCGGTGGCGTTGCTTTCATAGACACACTTCAGATTGTCAAGGACCATCTCGTCAGGGGTCATGGTGATTCCTAGCTTTCGCAGCCAGCGGAAGTAGAGGGCGATGGCGTTCGTGTATATGGCCTTCGTGCCGACCGACCCATACTTGGAAACGAACCGCCTCATGGCGTCTCCATCGCCCAGTTCCCTTGCCTTCGCGTCGGCCTTCCTGACGTTCTCCCTGTCTCTTATGTCCACGACACCTAAACTCGGCTTTCTACTGGTCATATCTGTCATCCATAACGGTTTATTACCAGCTGAATCAGTGGATAGGGGACGTTGGAGAAGGTGGAGGAGGGCCGACCATTCATCAAGGAGGTCATCCTTGAGAACTTCCTGAGCTACGACTACGGGCGCGTCCTGCTCAAGCCGGGGCTCAACGTCGTGATGGGCCCGAACGGTGCAGGGAAGTCCAGCATCCTCCTGGGCATCTCGGTGGCCCTCGGCCAGGCGTCTACAGAGAGGTCGCGAAAGCTCAGCGACCTTGTCAAGCGAGGTAGGGACATCTCCCGCGTGACGCTCCTCTTGGACAACTCTCTCGTCAAGGGGAAGAGGCCTCTCCCTTTCAGGGCCGACACGATACATCTCTCCAGGTACATTCGAAAGGACGGAACCTACTGGTTCGAGATCGACTTCAAGGAGGTGGACAAGCAGGCCGTCGTGGAGACGTTGGGGAAGCTGGGGCTCAACCCCGACAACATGCTCATAATGATGCAACAGGGCCTCGGAGACACATTCAGCGTGGTCAGGCCCGAAGAGAAGCTAGCCATGGTGGAAGATGCTGCCGGGCTCGCGTCGTACAGGGCGAGCCTGCTGGAGGCCAAGGGCAGGCTCGATTCCATCATGACCGAGGAGGAGGAGAAGAAGAAGGAGCTGGAGACCGCGAAGACCACCTTGGCGCGCTGGCAGGAGAACTATGAAAAGAGCGTGAAAATCCGGGGTCTTCGCGAGGAGCTCACAAGGTTCAGGCTGGAAGAAGTGTGGTGCAGGGTCTCAAGAGAGGAGGAGAAGCTCGCCTCCATCGCACAGCGCATCAAGGAGGCCGAATCGACCATCGCTGAAATGACGACGAAGCTGGCCGAAGGGCAGGGAGACGTCCAGGAACGGTCCAAGGCCATCGCCGATGCCCTCGAGTTGCTGCTCAAGGGAGAGAGGGGCCTTTCCAGGCTGCGCGGTGACCTGCTGACGATTCAACATGATTCTTCGTCATACGGCTCTCTGAAGGCCGCGCTGCAGGACGCTCCGAAGGACCTTGCCAAGGAGGTCGAGAAGGTGCTCGGCTCTGGACAGGGGAGGGTCAAGACGCTGGAGGACGAAATCTCCTCCGTCGAAAGGGGTCTGGGCGTCGAGAACTCCAAGTTCCCCGACAAGGTCGAGGCATACGCCGCGTCGAGAGAGAAGGTCGCCGTATTGGACTACCGCCTCAACGAGAAGAAAAGGGAGCTGAAGGCGCTCGAAGGGCAGCAGGTCTCGTCGCAGGAAGAGCTGGTGGCGGCGAAGTCTGCGGCCGAAGCCCTCGGCCCCCGGGTGACCTCTACGAGGAGCCTGGGTGACGTCCAACTTGTCATCAAGGTGGACGAAGCGCAGCTGGTCCAGCTGGGTGACATCCCTCAGGAGGCCGAGCAGATCTACCGCGATTTCCAGGCTAGGATACAGGACCTCTCCGGGAAGCTGGACAAGCTGAAGGAGAACAAGGAGGTCACCCTCAAGGAGGTCAACGAGAGGTTCAAGGTGTGGCGCAAGCAACTGGACGGACTCGTCTCCGGGGTCAACGAGAGCTACGGCAAGATGCTCTCTCTGATCGGCGGCAGCGGAAGAGTGAGGATTGTCGGAGAGGACGACCCACTCAAGGCTGGCCTCGAAATCCAAGTGGCCTTCAGGGGACAAGACTTGGTCCCGCTGGACGCGTACACTCAGAGCGGAGGCGAGCGGAGCTCGGCCGTCACCGCCTTCCTGCTCGCCCTCCAGGAGCACATCATCTCCCCGTTCAGGGCCGTGGACGAGTTCGACGTGCACATGGACCCTTCCAGCCGCGAGACATTCATCAGGGCCCTCCACGACTACTTCAAGGCGGACAGGTCGGTGCAGTACCTCGTCATAACGCCGGGCTCGCCGGCGTTCTACGACGAATCCGCTCACTACATAATGGTCCAGAAGGTGGCTATGGCTTCGCAGGTCAAGGTGGCCAAGGGTGTCAGCCAGGTCGAGTGACGCGAAGGAGTACAGGCTCAGGGTGGCTTCGCTCCCTGATGACCTCAAGGACCAGGGAGGAGATCCCTTCGCTGTGGAGGTCAAGCCCATACTGAGGAGGCTGAAGAAGGACCTCAAGGAACTTGGGAGGCAGGACCTCCTCGCCGACGCCCAGGCCATAAACGCGGTCAGCAAGGTCGTCGGCCTGCAGGACGAATGGCTCACCTTCCAGCTCACGACCTTCCAGGTGGACCCGGGGCTCCTGACCTCCAAGCTGATGTCCCTTAGCGTCTCTGACATCGCCGGGGCGCTGGGGGAGGCGCACCATCCCCAGGCCGCCGCGGAGCTGATGCCCACCTCGAGGCTGCTCGAAGCCGCCGACTACTGGGTGCAGCTCTACGGATGGGGCTCCCTCGCCCGGCTGGGGCCGCTGGCACTAGCTGACCAAGGGACCGACTATGAGACCATCAGGATGGACCCCCAGGAGCTTGAAGGGCGCCTCCAGTCCACATTCCTCAGGGTCAGCCGGAGGCTTACCGAAGGCCCCCTTCCCTTCAAGGAGTTCGCGGGCGACTTCCAGGGGGCCGAGAAGCTCAAGGAGACCTACTCTCTTGCCCACCTCTGCATGAGGGGGGCGTTCGCCCTCCGCTATGATCCGTCGACTTCGGATTATCTCATAACGGGCGCGGATGGCAACGTCGACAGGTCCGTGGCGATTTCATTAGGGTGAGATAGGTGACACAGGAACCGGACAAGGACTTGGCGGAGATCAGGGAGAAGGCCCTGAAGGGTCTTACGACATTGCTCTACCAGCGCCACTTCCAGCCTGGCCTCAAGGGCTGGGAGCTCAAGCGCCTCCTCGGCAGGGGCTACCTTGACGTCCTCAAATTGACAGGGTCTCTCGCTTCGGAGTTCGGCCTGAAGCTCGTGGCGGTGCCCGACGAGGAGGACGAGAAGGACCCGGACAAGGCCCGTTACGTGTTGGTGACCAAGGCGCCCCTGAAGGACAGGGAGCTGGGCGGATGGCTCAGGATGGAGGAGGCGGCTAGCCTGGCCATCCTCCTGAGCCAGCTCTTCGTGCGTGCGGGATCGGCCCCGAAGCGCCTCCTTGAGGACACCATCAAGGAGAAGCTCCCGGCCTGGCGCGTCCAACAGATAATGAACAAGCTCGTGCGCCTGGGCTACCTGGAGGAAGATGGCGACTTCATCAAAGTCGGATGGAGGAGCCGCGTGGAGATCGACAGGGACGAACTCCTCACCTCCATCCTTTCGAAGCGGATAGACGCCAGTGGGCCTTCTACCTAGGGCCCACGAAGCGCTTCAGGTACGTCTTCCTTTCCTCCTCCATCAGGACGAGGAGGAAGTCGTCTTCGTTCCCAGGTGCCCTGGCCAGCATCTCGGCCAGCCGGGCGAGGGCGACGTTGAAGACCTGGGCCTTCACTCCCATGGACCCGAAGGTCGAATTCAGGCGCGAGCTCCGCTCCAGCTCCTTCTTGAGTCTCAGGGTCCCTCTGGAGAGGCTCGTGCGGCTCCGAACCTTCCTTGCGAAGTCCTGCATCTCTTCAAGCTCGCGGTAGGACGATGCCACCCTGTCGGACTTGCACAGGGGACAGGTGACCCTTTCGGGAAGGTCGACGACGTACTTCTCCTCGACGTAGTTCCAGCAGTTGAGGCAGACGAGGGTGGTCCTTCCGTTGAACACCCTCGACCTCGCCGACTCGAGGAGGAGGCGCTTCATCCTCGCAGGGTCCATCACCTCTCCCTTGCGGGACATCTCCTCGAGCCCTATCATCGCTAGTGGGCTGGGCTCGGCCAACAGGCCGAGGAGCGCGACGGATGTCCTGCCCGAGGCGATACTTGCCAAGAGTGCGCTCGTCTCTCGGGAATCCAGGTCCTCCTGGAGGAAGGTCCTCCAGGCCTCTCGGTACGGGAGGGATCCCTTGTAGGTCTCCACGAGCTGCTTTACAAGGGTGCTAGTCAGCTCTGCGTCCCTGGAAAGTACGCCCATCTTGCGGGCGACGTGGACGAACCTCCTCCGGAAGAGGCCCGTGTCCTCGCATGCCGCGGTCACATATGACACGAGGTCGCTCTCCGCCAGATAGCCGAGGGCGTCCTTGACGGATTCACAGGTGAGCGATTTGCCCTCCAGGAATACCCTGTATGCGTCCTGGTTGACGCTGACCGGCTTGCCCAGCACCGAAGAGCACCTGTATGAGAGCAGACGCCCCAGCGTCCTGTTCGCCTTCAGCCCTCTGTGGGTCACCACGATGACGAGATCCTTCCACTGTTCGACCGTGATCGTGGAGTCCGACGGAACGGCCATGCCCATCTTCTGCTGCTGGACGGCGGAGGAAAGGGACCTCCCGAACCCCTCCTCCTTCATCGGATATCTGGCGGCCAGCTCTTCGCAGAGCGCGGGGAGGTGCTTCCCTTCTGACTCTGCTTTCGCTGCGAGGCCCCTGAGGCTCCCGACCTCCATGGCTACCTCGGTGGGCACGGGTATCTCTTCGCCCACCCAGCTCGGGATGGCCCCCATCGGGTCGTCGTCCTCCTCGACGTAGACCTTGGAGTTGTAGATCTGCTTTATCCTCCAGACGCTCCCTCTGAGGATGAACTTCTTCCCGATTTCGCCGTGCTCGGACACGAACTCCTCGTCGAGGAGCCCCACTGCCTCCTTCTTTTCGGTGATGACGGGGTACTGCCGCTGCTCCGGTATCATCGTGAGGTTGTCGAAATAGTACGCGAATAGGCCGCGGTTGTCCGAAGGTCGAGCAATGTCATCACCCGCAGCCCTTGCCAGACGAGGCCTGAGCATAGCCATGTAGTCGACGGCCTCCCTGATGTCCCGCTCGTTCAGTTGGGAGAATGGGAAGCTCCTTCTGAAGAGGGAGAGGGCTTCGCTCGTCTCCAGCCTCCCGGATTCGATGAGCAGACCAGAGAGCTGCTGCACCAGCACGTCGCTGCATTGCGTAGGGATGACGGGCTCTTCGAGGAGCTCCTCCTTGGCTCTCTTCCCTATCACCGCGGCCTCCAGGGAGTCGTCGGCGTCCTGGCAGATGATGACGCACCTGCTGGTCCTCTCCAGAGTGTGGCCGCTCCTCCCGGCACGCTGGATGAGCCGAACGACCTGTCTCGGAGAGTTGTACTGGATGACCAAATTCAACAGGCCTACGTCGATGCCCAGCTCGAGGCTGCTGGTGCATACGACTGCCTTCAACCGGCCTGATTTCAAATCTTCTTCAGCCTTTGACCTGGAGGCTCGCGATAGGCTTCCGTGGTGGGCTGCGATCGCTATGCGGGGGCTCCACTGCCTTAGCCGGCTGGTCAGGATCTCAGCCTCGGTCCTTGTGTTGGTGAAGATGAGGAGGGGACCCTCTTCTATGAGGCGCAGCATGGTCCTCAGCCTGGCAGCAACGTCGGGATGGCTCATCATCTTGTCAGCCATGGCCGAGTCCTGCTTGCTTGCCTCCGGGTAGAGGACTTCGAACTTGAAGAGCTTGGCCACCGGCGTCTTGACGATGGAGCATTCCCTCCCTGGGCCCACCAGAAAGTTGGCGACCCTCCCGGGATCGCCGACAGTGGCCGAAAGTCCGATGCGCTGGAAGTCCGCCTCAGTGAGCCTTCTGAGGCGCTCAAGGGCGACAGCCAGCTGCGTCCCCCTCTTGTCGGTGGCGAGTTCGTGTATTTCGTCCACCACTACCCAACGCAGGCCCCTCAGGTGCTCCCTGAACACCTTCGCGACGAGGAGAACCTCCAGGGTCTCTGGCGTAGTGATGAGGACGTGCGGAGGCGCCATGGTCTGCGTCCTCCTCTCTGCGGTATCTGTGTCTCCATGCCTGACGGCCAGCCGGATGTCGAGGGTTTTGCACCAACGCGTTATCCTGTCGAGGAGGTCACGGTTTAGAGCCCTGAGCGGGGTGATGTAGAGCAGGAGGACCCCCCGTTTCGACTGCACCGAGCCTCTCACCAAGGTGTCTAAGATGGGGAGGATAGCAGCCTCCGTTTTGCCGGAGCCCGTGGGGGAGACGACCAAGGTGTTCTTGCCGGAAGAGATTAGGGGGATGGCCTCCACCTGAGGCGGCGTTGGCCTAAGGATGTTCCCTTCTATGAGCAGTTCCACTATCGCCGGAGTGAAACCTTTGAATACCCCTTCGACGTCGGCCCTCTTGCTCAATCTAGGCTACTAGGGGCAACCGTCAGCAGGTATAAGTCGATTGGGATGATGCTCTCGCCGCGCCGCCTATGCCTTCTTGATGTCGAAGGAGGGGATCTGCCTGTACTCCTCTTTCAGCTCGGTATAGTGGTGCCAACCTTCCTGGATTAGCTTGAGGTGTTTAGGCTCCACTTCTCCGACGATCCTCGCCGGGTTTCCCATAACGAGGCTACCTGGCGGGACGGAAAGGCCTGACGGAACCACGCTTCCAGCTGCGACAAGGCTGCCTCTCCCCACCCTCGTGTCCTCCAGGACCAGGGCACCTATCCCTATGAGAACTTCATCGTCAATGTAGACCCCTTCCAGAGAGGCGTGATGGCCGACGGTGACCCTCTGGCCTATGAAGGCGGCACTCCGGTCAGGATGGATGACTACCCCTTCCTGGATGTTACTGTCGTTGCCAACCTTTATCGAGGCGTTGTCCCCGCGTAGGACGGCATTGAACCAGACGCTGCTCCCGGAAGCGAGAGTTACGTCGCCGATTAGCAGCGCGGACTGAGCAACCCAGCAGTCCCTGCTCAGAATGGGCTTCCGATGCTGGAATTCGACGATGGGCATGAGTCGACAGACTACTCGCCTAGTATTAAAGCATCAGTCGGCGGGGGCCGCGGTATTGTTGCACAGTGGACAACACTCTCGAGCTCAAGGTGAGCGGGTAACCATGCCTGCAGTATCCTATTGCGAGTAATGGGGATCCTTTGGGTGTTGATCGTCACTTTAGCGATGGCGGCACTTCATCATAATATAGAACGGGCTTCCCTTGGGTTTCTCAATACTGAGAAGTCTCGCCGGCTTGTCCAGACTGGCAAACCCGCCACTGCCAACTCTAGCGTGCCTCGGCTGAACGCATTCCGTATGATGAACTGCTCAGATGGGCTTGAATAGCCCAGATTACTCCGTTTTTCGGATAGCCTCAACGACTACTGGAGGATCTTGCTGCCGTAGGTGTTGAGAGACGCCACTTCCGACAGAGGCTTTCTACTTTTCTTTCCTTTCAGAGCTTTCGCCGGGTATCCGAACGGGATGATGGAGGCGACGTAAAG
>Ga0187857_10003540_pt1 | contig 12438 bp, 9 predicted proteins | sample June2016WEW_8_10_FD_132984 | JGI IMG/M metagenome (GOLD analysis project Ga0187857, IMG submission 132984) | Peatland microbial communities from SPRUCE experiment site at the Marcell Experimental Forest, Minnesota, USA - June2016WEW_8_100 | ecosystem: Environmental > Terrestrial > Soil >...
CGCGCCATCGCCAACCTGGTGGACAATGCCGCCGAGGCCTTGCAGGAGTCGCTGATGAAAGAAATCGTGATTTCCACCACGCTGATGGAAGAACGCGACTCGGTGGAGATCGTGGTTGCCGACACCGGACACGGTGTCACTCCCGACGTAAAGGAAAAGCTCTTTCTGCCGTATTTTTCCACCAAGGGGCGCGGGACCGGCCTCGGTCTTGCGATTGTCGGCCGCATCATCGAAGATCATCGCGGCTCTATCCGCGTGGAAGAGAACTCTCCCGTGGGAGCGCGTTTTATCGTAGAGTTGCCTGTGGCCCAGGAAGTCGGGGTCGAAGCAGTTACAGTTTAAGAATCTGGTGCAGGCGCGCTAAGTGAAGGGACCGGCTCGCCAGGGTAGTGCTGGCCTTCAGGCCAGCGTTAAGCCTGCTATTTTCAAACCTCGCAAGCCGGCTTCAGCCGGCGGAAGTTGCGTCGCCGAGCCGGCTAAAGCCGGCCGCAAAGTTTAGTAATAGAACCTGGACGCGGCGCTGAAGCGCCGCACTACCCGCCCACCAACATGCAAACTGTTCTGATCGTAGATGACGAGTCGCAGATCCGCAGCGCGCTGGAAGGCGTGCTGGCGGATGAAGGTTACAAGACCCTGCTTGCCGGCAGCGGCGAGGAGTGCATCGAGCTCCTGCGGCACAAGTCGCCGGACGTCATCCTGCTGGACATCTGGCTGCCGGGCATCGACGGGCTAGAGACCCTGGAAAAGCTGGTGGAGCGCGAAGACCATCCCGAGGTGATCATGATCTCGGGCCACGGCAACATCGAGACGGCCGTGCGCGCCACCAAACTCGGCGCCTTCGATTTCCTGGAAAAGCCGCTCTCCATTGAACGTACTCTCATCGTTCTAAAAAATGCCATCGAGGCCAAGCGGCTGCGCAGCGAGAACCTGGAATTCAAGAAGCAGTTTCAGACGCGCAGTGTCATCGTCGGCGACAGCATTCCCCTGAAGGCGCTGCGCCAGCAGATCGCGCTGATGGCGCCCACCAACGGCCGGGTGCTGATCTACGGCGAGTCCGGTGTTGGCAAGGAATTGGCGGCGCGCGCGCTGCACTCGCAGAGCCTGCGCAAGGATGCAATGTTTGTCGAGGTCAACTGCGCCGCGATTCCCGAAGACCTTATCGAGAGCGAATTGTTCGGCCATCGCGCGGGCGCATTCTCCGCCGCGACCGCCGACAAGGAAGGGAAGTTCCAGAAGGCCGACGGCGGAACCCTGTTTCTCGACGAAGTGGGCGACATGAGTCTGAAGACGCAGTCGAAGGTCTTGCGCACACTGGACGAGGGCCGGTTCGCGCCGGTCGGCGAAGAAGAGTCAGTCACCGTGGACGCACGGGTAATTGCCGCTACCAATAAAGATCTGGAAGAGGAAATCTCCAAGGGCAACTTTCGCGAAGACCTTTTCTATCGCCTGAACGTGATTCCTTTCTATGTTCCGCCGCTGCGCGAGCGCAAGGAAGACATTCCGCTACTGGCGCGCTATTTTCTGAAGGAGTTCTCGCAGACCTACAGACAGCGCCCGAAAGAAATCTCCGACGACGCGCTCGACGCCCTCATACGCTATTCGTGGCCGGGCAATGTGCGCGAGCTGCGCAATCTGATCGAGCGCATCGTGATCATGAATCCTGCGGTCAGCAAACTGGAGCGCAAGCACCTGCCGACCATGGTCTATCGCGAGAGCGGACGCCGCACCATGGGCGATTTCTCCAGCCTGCACCAGGCACGCGCGGCTTATGAGCGCGACTACATCCTGAAGAAGCTGGACGAGAACCACGGCAGCGTGAGCCGCACCGCCGAAGTGCTGGGCCTGGAGCGCAGCCACATGTATCGCAAGATGAAGGCGCTGGGGATTACGGTGAAGGAATAGGGGCTAGGGGTCAGTGGCTAGGGACTGGTCAGGGTGATGCGGGCGGGAATTAGTTCCGGGTCGAGCGCCCGCAGAGCTGCCGCGCGGCTCCGCTGGCGCAACTCGACAGGCGAAGTGCTCTTGTGAAACTCGTCCAGCAGAGTGGTCTGGACCTTCTCAAGTTTTCCCTTATTCCATTGCTTGTCTTCGTCGGTTAGCACACGCCAAATAATAGGGCAAAGGCAGCTAACATCAGGCGGCTAAGCTGGTCGCTCGGCTGCGCGGCTGGTTTGATTGGTTTTCGAGCAATCTATCCCGCCGCAAGATTTTTCCGCCGGTTGCCGCTCAGTCATTTGAGCCGGGCTAATCGGGTTAGGGGTTGACCGTACGGAGCGTGGTTGCAGACGACATAGTCACGGAAGTGATTTCCGAGCCGATTAGGTACTGCCCGAAATTATGTGCTTTGTTGGAATCGCTCACGTCATAAGTGTTGGTATAGCCATTGAAGGCCACCTCGAACAGGTACGTCCCCGGGCCGCGCGTAACTGAGGTCGAACCAATCGCGGCAAAGAAGGAAGCCCCATCGCTAATTGTCTTGGTTGTCGTATCCAGCGCGTAAACATTATTGCTGGTGTACCCCGCGTCGTAGGTGCCTATGAAATAGACGCCGACGGCAGGGTCGGGGTGAAAGGATGCTCCCAGTAAGGCGTCGTGTTGGCCGAATCCCGTGATGAACTGGGTGACGGTGCAAGCCGGGGGCGGTGCGATCACGGCAATCTGCATCGCCTCGTAGGATGCGGCCCAGACTTCGTTTCCGTCGGGGCGATACAGCGCTTCGAGGCGATTAAGCTGTTGCCCGTTGTTGACGAGCGTTACATCACAGAGATGGGCTCCCGTGATCGGATCCATAAACGTAACGATGTTGCTATATCCGCTTATGGCCACTTCTGCCGCATTGGTGGGATTAAAGTCGACGTTGGTGATGGCCGTGTTGGTTGGGATCGGAATCGGGGTTGGGTTGCCGGGAAGAATGCAGGGGCTGGCCGCCGAGCGTGGCGCTGCAAGATTCAAGGGATAGCTCAAGAGCTCGTTAAGCCCACTCCCGAAGGCGGGGTTATTACCTATGACCATGAGCGCGAATGAGCCGGAGGTCGCGACGCGAATGCCCTGATACAAACCGCTAGGTGTGCTTGGCCTGGCGGAGCCGCAGAGCGGGAAGGTCCCTCCGTTGATGCGGAAAGCGCGCAGCTCAGTGGAGGTCAGCAGGAAAAAAATCCCAGGCTGTCCCGGAGCCTGTACGGCATCAATCGTTCGCTGCCCACCCTGCGGGCTCCAAGACCCAGCTGGAATTGGAATGTTAGCCGGAACGGGAGGCGGACCCGGGAGACCGTTCAAGTCGTACCAGACTATGTTCGGGAAACCGACGGCGCCATCCGGGTCAACGTACATCTGCCAATACAACTGGGGCAGGGTTTGGGCCACCATCGAAATGGAGCACAACAAGAAGGCGAGGCAAACGAGTGAAAGACGCAAGTAGCGAGACATGGCGCACTCCTGAAGCGAAGAGTTGCTGTTACTTGGCCCAGGAACAATTGCTCGATCCGCAAGGCGCCGAAACGATGGAAAGGGAATAGCATCCACCCATCCAGAATTTCCGTTTTAGCTGCCAATAGTCCGACACTATATACCCTTCGACACACTCCAGCGCAGTATTCTTTCTTTGGCCTGAGACAAAACCCGTATGCCCCGCGGCAGAACACATCGGGTCTGGCCGAATCCCGATGTTCGAGAGCCCCGGCGCAAGAACGCCAACTCGATCAAAGCGGGGTCGAGCGCGGTACGGTACCCACAAAACAATTGCTGAGACGGACTCCAGTCGCTATCTTGGATGCTGCTCTGACTCGGAGGACGTGCAATGCCTGAAAGCGTCGGTGGTTCCAACATCGAAGTGGCGCATCACCTCAGCGAACGTCACGAAGGGCCGCAGTCTCGCGCCCACGAGATTCTGGAGATCGTGGAGGCCATCGTGCTCGCGGTGGTCGCCATTGCCACCGCGTGGAGCGGCTACCAGGCTGCGCTCTGGACCGGACATCAAGCCGAGCTCTACGCCGTGGCCGACAAGCTGGGCGTCCAGGCCGCGAGCGCGACGGACGCAGCCAATGAGCAACGCCTATACATCGCCGGGACCGTGGTGGAATGGCTGAAGGCAGAATCCCACGGAGAAGAGAAGCTCGCCGAGTTGTTTGAGCGGCGGCTGCCGCCCGAGTTTCGTCCCGCATTCCAGGCCTGGAAGTTGACCGATCCGCTCCATAACCCCGACGCTCCCGCCGGCCCGCAGTTGATGCACGAATATCGCAGCGCCAAGAGCGAGGAGGCAGCCAAGCTCAATGAACAAGCGGGAAAAGTTTTCGAGCAGGGCAACGTCGCCCGGCGACACTCCGATGACTACGTGAAGGCAACCGTAATGCTGGCGACGGTGCTGCTGTTGACGGCCATCAGCCAGCGCTTCAAGACGCACGGCGTGCGGGTTGGATTGGCGGTGACGTCTGCGCTGCTGCTGTGCTTGCCGATTTACCGCATCCTCACGCTGCCGCGGGCGTAGAGCCTCGCCGACTAAAGTCGGCTCGTGAAGACCAAAATAAAGTGGCTCAACGGCGCGCCCATTCGGCAAGCTCAGGGGATGGCTAAAGCTGCGCCCCTTCCGGGCTGCGGCCGCCTGCCGTTTCATCCGCGGCTTTCCCAATTTGGGATGGAAGACCCAACAATCTGAAGTTGTCATTGACGAAGCACCTGGGCGAGGCCAAGATCAAGGTAACTACAGGATAGTTACCCTGATGCGTATTCTTGTCGTGGAAGACGACGCGCCCCTGGCCACCTTCGTCCGCAAGGGCCTGGAGGCCGAGCATTATGCGGTCGATGTTGCCGGCGATGGCGAGCAGGCCCGGCAGATGGCACTGGAAAGCGACTACGACCTCGTGGTCCTGGACCTGAACCTGCCCAAGCTCGACGGCATCGGTGTGCTGAACAGCGTTCGTCCCAAGAAGCCTTCGCTGCCGGTGTTGGTGCTGACCGCGCGCAGCCGCATCGAGGACCGGGTGCAGTCGCTGGACACCGGCGCCGACGATTGCCTCACCAAGCCATTCTCTTTCACTGAACTCTCGGCGCGGGTGCGGGCGCTGCTGCGGCGAGGGCCGCGAACCGTGGAAGCCGTGTTGCGTGTTGCCGACCTCGAACTCGATCGCGTGGCCCGCAAGGTGGAGCGCGGCGGCAAACGAATTGAACTCACGTCGAAAGAGTTTGCCCTGCTCGAATACCTGATGCGCAACGCCGGACGCAGAGTCACCCGCGCCATGATCGTCGAGCACGTGTGGAACCTGTCGTTCGACACCAGCACCAACATCGTGGACGTTTACATCAATTACAACGGTACCTATGTTTTTGGCGGAACGGAGACCACGAAGCCTCCTTATGTGCTGGACAACTCCGCTCCCGGCGGGGTCTCGTATCAAGGCAATGGCGATGTGAATTCTGTCGAGGTGGCGCAGGGAGAATCCGTAGCCGTGAACCAGCCCGGCAGCCAGTTGTTTTCCTCCCAGGACGCCAACGTCTTCGTGGCGCTGGACAATCTGACTACGGCGCTGGAATCCAACAGCTCCACCGACGACATCGGTGACGCGGTAACGGAGTTGCGTAGCGCCTACGATCAGCTCACTTCGGCGCGCACCTTCTACGGCAGCACCGTCGACCAGATCGTCGGGACACAGGTTTTTCTCGACAGTGAGAGCGTTCAGCTCGCCTCGCAGCAGAACAGCACGGTCGGTATCGATATGGACGTCGCAGTTACCGACCTCACCAATGCCGAAGAGTCGCGCGCTGCCACGGTGCAGGCCGCCTCCAGCATGAATGGCACCAGCTTGATGGATTACCTGGCGAACATGGAGCGCTAGATGAATCTGCACTTAGCACTTGGCAGTTGGCAGTTAGCAAAAGCGCGACAGGAGAATTGCCGTTAAGGACCTTGACGCGGGATTTGTGTGCTGAAGCTCGGGCGCTAAACTAAATGCTAAATGCTAAGTGCTAAGTGCTAAGTGCTAAGTGCTAAGTGCTAAGTGCTAAGTGCTAATGCATTAACCTGACCGGCTGCGACGCAGGAATGATACCCTGTTGCGATCATGACCGCCGACGAAGTCATACAACTGATGCAACTCAAACCGCTCTCCATCGAGGGCGGCTTCTTTCGCGAGACTTATCGCTCGCGCTGGGTAGTCTCCTCCGAATACTTGCCCGACGGATTCCGCGGCTCGCGCTCCATCGGTACCGCGATCTACTACATGATCACTCCGGAAACCTTTTCCGCGCTGCACCGCCTGCCGGGCACGGAGGTTTTTCATTTCTATCTGGGAGATCCGGTTGTCATGCTGCAGCTGCTGCCCGATGGCAGTTCGCAGACGATAACCCTGGGTCCCGATCTCTTAAATGGTCAGCAGCCGCAAGTTGTGGTGCGCGGACAGGTATGGCAGGGAAGCCGTCTGGCGCCGGGCGGAAAATGGGCGCTGTTGGGAACAACCATGTCTCCGGGCTTCGACTACGCCGACTACGAAAACGCCGGTCGCGAGCAGTTGATCGCGCAGTATCCCGGCGCGGCGGCGAAGATCAGGGAATATACGAGGTAGGGACGCGGTGTGCCCCTCGCCAGCACTTAGCACTTAGCAGTTCAAAAGCTCGATAGAAAATTGTCCGCTAAGAATCTTGACGCGAAATTTGCGCCGAAGCTCGAGCACCAAACTAAATGCCAAGTGCTAAGTGCTAAATGCGGGCGAACAAAAGCGGCTCCCGGAAGAGCCGCTCGGAGTAGAAGTTTAGGTACGCGAACTACTGCTTCAACGTGCGGATGTATCCGACAAGGTCTTTGATCTGGGCATCGGTCAGCTTGCCCTTGAAGCCCGTCATCTTGCCTTTGCCGTTGTTGATGGCGGCTGTCAGATCGGCATCTGACATTCCCTGTACGGCAGCGCCGCCCAGCGGCGTCAGGTTCATAGATTTCGCCATGCCGGCGCTGGGAACTCCACCCGGACCATGACACATCTGGCACTTCGCCTTATATGTATCGGCACCCGCCTGTGCTGCCGCCATTGGAGGCAAGGCCAGGGCAAGCACTAGACTGAACAAAGCAATTCGTACTAACCATCTCGTTGTCATTCGTTTCCTCTCCTTCAGCATGTCCCTTTGAGGGGGATTAGGGTAGAACAAAAGCGCCGCTATTGACGGCGAAGCTAATCTACTCCTTGGAACGAGCGTTCACCAAGTACTTTTGCAGCCTTCGGCTCGGCAAAAGTCCGCCCGCCGCGAATTCCACCGAGCAGGTTCCGAACAACCACCTACGTGCGAAAAGCCACTCTGACAGGGTGATAAACCGCTAAACCTGGTTTTTCGCACCGCTTCGGTCTGTTCGGCGATGAACCTAACATGCTGCTGTGGAATAACTTAGCCGCTGCACTGGGAGCCCGCGCGCTTTGGCATCTCCTGTGCCTTTACTTCTGGTGAGACTGGGCAGGCATGAGAGGTACCGTGGAACCGACGCTAGCAGTAATTGGACTCAACTTTCGCACTTCCCCCGTCGCCGTCCGCGAGCGTTTCTGGATAAGTCCAGCCCGCCGCACTGAAACCCTGCTGCAACTGGTTCGTTCGGAGGGGGTCGAGGAGATCATCGTTCTGGCCACCTGCAACCGCACGGAATTTATCGTCTGGGCCAGCGACGTGCCCACCGCAGCCAATTCCATATTGCGGTTCCTTACCCAGGAATATCAACTGAAGCTCTGCGAGTGGTCGCATTTCTACCGTCTGATGGACGACGTAGCCTTGACCCATATCTTCCGGGTCACTTCCAGTTTGGATTCCATGGTCCTGGGCGAGCCGGAAATTACCGGGCAAGTGAAGGAAGCCTGGGCGCAGGCGCAAGAGGCAGGCACAACCGGACGCTTCCTTGACGCCGTCATGCAGAAAGCCCTCACGGTTTCCAAGCGCATCCGAACGGAGACGGCGATTGGCTCGTCAGCGGTATCGGTTCCTTACGCTTCCGTACACCTGTCGCGCCAGGTGTTGGGCGATCTTTCGGGCCGCGAAGTCCTGCTGATCGGAGCAGGCAAGATGAGTGAGCTGGCAGCGCATTACCTGATGAAGGCCGGGGTGAGCCGTCTCAAAGTCATGAATCGCACGCCCTTACGGGCTGAAGAGTTGGCCCTGAAGTTGGGGGCCACGGCGGTTTCGTTCGAAGAGAGGTTCAAGCATTTGAAGACGGCGGACATTGTAGTGAGTTCGACCTCATGTCCGAATGTGATTCTCAGCCGCCCGGAAGCCGAGAACATTGCGAAGGAACGCAATCACAAGCCGATGGTGATGATCGATATTGCGGTGCCGCGAGACATTGATCCTGAGGTGCGCGAGGTAGAAGGCATTCACCTCTTCGATATGGACCAACTCGAGTATGTGGTGCAGCGGAATGCCAGTGGACGGCAGGTGGCTGCCGAAGCTGCGGAGAAGATGGTGCAGGAGGAAGTGCAGGGCTTCCGTCGCAAACTGATGGCGGAGCGAGTTGTGCCCACGATCGTCGCCCTGCGCCAACGCCTCGATGAACTTTGCCGGCAGGAATTGGAAGTTCTGCGCAAGGAGTTCGGCCCTTTCACGGAAGACCAGGACCAGGCATTAACAGCACTGACCAGCCATATTACCCAGCGCATAGCTGGCTCCCTGGCGCGTGAATTGAAGGAACTTCCAGAGAGGCAGGAACAGGATGTGTTGACCGCGGCGGTCGGACGTCTGTTTCACCTTGAACAGCCGGTAACGGCTGCCGCCGGCGCCAAGAATGAGCAATTAGTAGCGAGCAACTAGCAACTAGCAACTAGCAACTAGCAACTAGCAACTAGCAACTAGCAACTAGCAACTAGCAACTAGCCCGTAGTTAGCAATTTGTAGGCATGATTATGCGAGCCCCGCAAGTATCGAATGAGCTGCTCGGTAATAAACTAATTGCTAGTTGCTAATTGCTAGTTGCTCACGAGGAGTACACGATGTCTGAAACTGCGCACAACGACAACAAGAACACCATCGCCGGCTTCACCACGGTGCAAGCCTACACCCTGGCGGTCATCACGCTGGCCATCGGAATCGCGGTCGGGTACTTCGCACGCGGCTCCGCTGCCCCGGTATCTCCCGCCGCTGAGAGTGCGCAAGCTGCCGCACCCGCTGCCATGGGAAGCACTCCGGTGGGAGCAGCCCAGCTTCCGGGAATTGGCTCCGCTCAGCAACAGCAACCAGTTCCGCCTGCGGAGCTGGCGAAAGCTGCTCAGCCGCTGCTGACGCAACTGCAAAGCAATCCCAACGATTTCGATACCCTGACCAAGCTCGCGAACCTGTACTACGACAGCCAGGCCTATCCGCAAGCCATTGAGTATTACGAGAAGGCCGTTGCCGTTCAGCCCAACAACGCTGATGTCCGCACTGACCTGGGCACCTCGTATTGGTACACTGGCGATGCCGATAAAGCCATCGCGAGTTTCGAGAAGGCATTGGCCATTCGTCCCAACCATCCGGGAACGCTGTTTAATCTCGGAATCGTAAAGTGGCAGGGCAAGAAAGATCCCAAGGGCGCGGTGGTGGTTTGGGAGAAACTGCTGCAGACGAATCCGGATTACCCGCAAAAGGAACAGGTCCAGATGTTGATTGAGCGCGCAAAAATGCACGGAGCTGGCGTTACCAAAGGTTAAGCATCAGCTTCATGCACGATCTAGTCGCTCACCCGGGACGATGCTGGCGCAGAGCTCGTCTCGGGGTTTTTGTTTTGTGGCCGAGCTCCGAATGTTGTGTCAGGGCACGGCTTCACAGCCTGCGGGAAAAGTCGTTTTTGGAGTGCCTTTGTGTCAGGGCACGACTTCAGTCGTGCCGATAAGCCGTTTTTTTTTGCCATCCCGAGCGGCCTTCAGGCCGCGAGGGAGCTGCTGTTCCGACTTTTTCCGCAGCCTGTTCAGCCGTGCCGTCAGCGGCGTGCCCTGACACAAACCGAAGCCATATACATGCCTGAGATGACCTTCTTTCGCGGTCAAACCGAGTCACCGAATCCCGCCCAATCACTGAATGGCCGCCCGCGGGTCAAATATAATCCTCGCACTTGCAGAAGAAGCGCATGAGTTCCGTGGACGTGAATCCGATGCCGGAGGTCCATGTCCGGCCACAGGCAGGCATCGTCGCAGCGCTATTGCATCGTCCGATTGTGCTCAGCCTGCTCCTCGTCGTCGCAACTCTCGCCCTTTACTATCCCGTCCATCGATACCCGTTCATCAACTACGACGACCGGGACTACGTTTATGAAAACCCTCAGGTCAAGTCGGGTTTGAGTTGGACGACAGTCCAATGGGCATTCACGACGTCCCATGCGTCCAACTGGCATCCCGTGACATGGCTTAGTCACGCATTAGATTGCCAGTTGTTCGGGCTAAAGCCCGCGGGCCCACACGATGTGAATGTATTGTTCCACGCGCTGAACGCGGTGTTGCTGTTTTGGGTGTTGTTGCGGGCAACCGGCTTTGCCGGGCGCAGCTTCATGGTAGCGGCGCTGTTCGCTTTGCATCCCATCAATGTCGAATCGGTAGCCTGGGTTGCTGAGCGCAAGAACGTGCTCAGCATGATGTTTTTCCTGCTGGCCCTGGGCGCTTATGGGTGGTACGCGAGCCGGCCGCGACTTGGGCGGTATGCCGTCGTTACCCTGCTGTTTGCTCTGGGACTGATGGCCAAGCCGCAGATCATCACTCTGCCCTGCGTTCTGCTGCTGTGGGATTATTGGCCGTTGCAGAGGTTCGCTTTTCGCCATTCGCTATTCGCCTTACGCCAGAAGGACGCGTCCCGCGCGTCTGACGAAACTCAACTTGCGAAGAACCAAAGGCAATCTTCTGACGAAAAGCGAAAGGCGAAGAGCGAAGAGCGATTCCTCTGGCTGCTCCTGGAAAAGCTGCCGCTGCTTGCCATGGTCGCCGCATCGGCAGCCATCACGCTGCATGCCCAGCACGCCGCCCGCATGCGGTTTTCGCGTGTGGCGCGGGTGGGTAATGGAATTCTTTCGTACGGACTGTACGTTAAGAAAGCCGTCTGGCCAAGCCACCTTGCACTTTTGTACTTGCACGTTGGCGAATCGCTGAACTGGTGGAAGGTGTCGGCCGCAGGCCTTATTTTGCTGACGATTACCGTTCTGGTGATTGCCGGCCGGCGACACCGTTACCTGCCGGTGGGATGGTTCTGGTTCCTGGGGACGTTGGTCCCTGCACTCGGCATCGTGCAGGTGGGCATACAGTCCATGGCTGACCGGTATGCCTACGTATCGTTTCTGGGCTTGTTCATCGTGATTTGCTGGGGCGCGGCGGACTTGGGCGAGCATTTCCATTTGCCAACCGTTCTGTTGCCCAGCGCAAGCGTCGCGGTGCTGCTGGTTTTGGCGGTGATGGCCCGGCGCCAGATCAGCTATTGGCAAAGCGATGAAGCTCTGTGGACGCATACCTTGCAGGTCACCACCGGTAATTGGGTGGCCGAAAGTCAATTGGGTACAGCACTGGCTATCGATGGAAGGATCGAGGAGGCTGTGCCTCACTTTTACAAGACGCTGGCCATGGTGCCAACCGATTCCGATGCCAACATGGGCCTCGCCATCTACCAATTGCAGAGAGGAAATTTTAGTGAGGCGATTGGCTATTACCAGAAAGTCGTGGCTGACCAGGCAGCAAGGCGCGGGATGATAGTTAACGCCTGGGTTGGAATGGCCAAAGCCTATCGCGCCCTGGGGAACAGAGAGAAGGTAAGGGAATGCCTGGAGCAGGCTAAGAGAGTGCCTCCCCGCCAGTGACTTGTTTGCGTCGCGAAAAGCCCTTTTTCGCGCCAGGTTTGGTCGCGTTATCCGCAGTTCCGTCCGCGCTCCTACTCCGACGGGTGTTATTTGAGCTCTGGTCTATAGGCGGCATACTCAATAAACCTCGCCATCCAGAGCCTGTGTTCTATAAGATGCACTTTGGGAAGCCCGAGCAGACCGACGAGCCGAAAAAATCCCGATTCACCTCCACGCTAGTCTAGAGCCCCTCCTCGGCAGAAGAGCCAGCATTGACTTTGAATCTTGTCGGGTGTCAAATTCCAGTCAACGTTCGGCTGAGAGGATGGCTCAACATGAAGCTGCGTTTTGCTTCGCTCTCACTTCTCGCGCTGGGCCTGTTGGCGACTGTCCCGGCTGCGGCTCAAGGGTATTACTATAGCAACGGTCCGACGAACGGCAACCTGTACGCGTGGGCCGTCAACTTCGGGTCTACAGTTAGCGACACATTCACCGTGAATGTCGTCTTCAACGCCGAGATCACGGGCGCCAGTTTTGGCATGTGGCTGCTCCCCGGCGATACGCTGTCTTCGGCTGAATTGTCGATTACGTCGAGTGAGAACGGCGGCACCAGCTACTTCGATCAAACGGTGAGCTTCTTCCAGAGCGGTTGCGTCGGGAACCAGTATGGCTACAACGTCTGCACCGAGACG
>Ga0187857_10003543_pt1 | contig 12429 bp, 10 predicted proteins | sample June2016WEW_8_10_FD_132984 | JGI IMG/M metagenome (GOLD analysis project Ga0187857, IMG submission 132984) | Peatland microbial communities from SPRUCE experiment site at the Marcell Experimental Forest, Minnesota, USA - June2016WEW_8_100 | ecosystem: Environmental > Terrestrial > Soil >...
CCCGTCATTGCCGTAGTCGCCCCTGCGGCTGAACTGTTCGCGCGGATCGTAAACGAGCAGTGAGTTGTGCGCGATGGTCCGCCAGTAATAATTGCGGCAATGCGGGCTTCCGTATTCGCCCCAGGAGCCGGAGTACAGGCCGGAGTCAATCGCCAGCGCGCCGCGGTAGTAGATTTGAAACGCGCCGGCATCGAGGTGCTGGTGGTTGGCGAAGTTGTATTCGTTGAGGCTATTTGGGCTCGCGCGGACCACGGCGTTTGCCGCGATAGGCGGCTAGGAAATAGGCCATGACCACCCCGCAGGTGAGGGCCAACCCGGCCCAGAAGAGAGACCATTCGATGCCGCCGGCTCGCGTGCAGGCGGCGAACCAACTCCCGGTGCCCAGGTAACCCGCGAGGTTCCCGACGCCGTAGTTCATGAGCCACATCAGGCCTTGCGCCCGCGCGCGCCAGGATTCCTCCACCCGTTCGTTGAGGTAGATTTGGGCGGTAATGAAGAACAAGGCGAACGAGGCGCCGTGCAGAAGCACTCCCGCCAGCAGCCAACCCGGCCCGTTCATCGCACAGAGCAGGAAACGCAACACACCGAATGCCAGCCCCGCTGCGAAAACCCACTTGAGCCGCCAGCGGTCAAGCAGCACACCCAAAGCGAACAGGGACATCACCTCCGTCACCTGCCCCAGGGACATCCAGGACGCGGTGTGCCGAAACCCGAGAGCCTCCAGGTGGGACGGTGTGAAAGGAAAAAAGGCGGCCAGCGGGATGCTGAAAAGTGCGGCGGTGATGAACACCACGCGGTGGTCGGGGTTCCTCAGGAGGCCAAGCGCATCCCATCCCAGCAACTCACGGAGTGTACGGCGCCCGGTGGAGGCAGGCGGCGGCACGTTCGGCAGCAACCACGTGAACGCGGCCAGGCCGGCCCAGACGACCGCCGTCACGCAACCGGCCCCCGTTGAGCTGTCCGCGCTCAAAGCGCTCACTACCCAGCAACCGACCATCCACCCGACCGTGGCGGCAGCACGCACCGGGCCGAACTCGCGCTGGGAGTTTCGCAAGCGCGAAAAGGCGATGGTGCTGGCGATACTTCCCGTCGGTGAGTAGAACAGCGCTTGCACCTGGATGACCAACAGCACTGCCAGAACCGGCCATCTCCGCTCGACCGCCCAACTGGCCAGGCTCGCGGTGACGGCGCTCCCGGTGGCCAGCCAGCGCAGGACCCGCACCGGCGAAGCGTGCCGGTCCGCCATCGCGCCGAACAAGAGCGGAGAGACGAACGCCGCCACGGCGGTCGTCGCATACGCATAGGCGCGGAGCGCGGCCAGACCGTGAGCTGCGAGCACGCTTGTCAGCGGCACCAGCCAGCTTCCTGCTGCCACCGACTGGAGAAAGAAAAGGCCGGCCAATTCGCCGTACTCGACGGCCCGAACTCTCGAACTCAGCACGCTAACAACGTGGCACAGCGAAACATGAAAGGTCGAGGCGAATTCCAAAGCGCCTGCTTCGGAGCGGTCGTCGCCGGCCGCTTGCCAGCACCCACCCTCCGCGCGTCCTTGCGATTCCGCGCTTGTTCTCGCAGTTCGGCGCCACCGGCGCGGCGCACATCGGCCTGGATAGGGCTGCGTTCCCGTTCGAGGTCCCGCCATTCAAGCTCCAGTTCAGAGCCAGGCCCAAAGCGAGTTGATGAAGCCTATTGGACCCAAGGCGGTTCCGGCGGCCAGGCTTTTCCCCCTACTGTGTCTGGCTGCTCTTCTCGGGAGCATGGCTACGGTGCGATGCGGGGTTTGGTGAGCAAAGACGGCAAGGCCGGTGTGGCCGGTGATTGGCGCGGCTGTCGCATCTGGGTTGGCAGCGTGGCGTTGTCGCTGACGAGAATTCAACCCCTTTTTCCACCCGATCCGCCGAAATCCCCTGTGGCGATGAGCCCAAGCTTGAGGGTCTGAGGGAAGCCAGACGCCGGACCGGTTCGGTCTCCGCCTCAATGAATCGCCGGAAAGTGAATGGAAGAGTGTTTGGCGGTCAGCCAAAGCCAGGGCGCCAACAAGAACAATAAGGGCAGGAACAGGAATGGTGCTACAGTCGCCAGGGGATAGGCCCACCAGCGAGGCACCCGGGCAGATCGTTCCGGGGGTACCCAGTGGGCCGGCAGCCAGACCACCAGGCCATAGACGAAAATCCAGAGCCCGAAGTTGGCCAGGCTTTGCGGCCCGAAGGCGCTGGCTTCAGCCAGTGTGCCGGTGATCCCGAAAAGGACAAACACCGCGAAGGGGGTGAATCGCCAGCGCCAAAGGAGGACGGCCCAGCCGATAAACAACGGCACAAACACCACCACGCTGTGGTAGAGGATCACGTCGAGGTAATTGGCGGAGGCCGTGATGTAGGCCTGACCGATCCGGACACCCAGGAGAGGGGCGCAGTTGGTCATTAACGTAGTGATGGCTTCCTCCAGCAGAGCCAGTGCCACGCAGCCGAGCACGAACTTCAACATCCAGGGCAGGGGTACCCGGTTTGCCAGTCCGCACCACCGATCACGCCAGTGCCACATGCTCAACCCGCAGCCGCCGATCCAGAGCAGGATTAATCCCCACGCCATGAGCAACATGGCCCGTGGCGCCGGCTTGCCCCAGTTGAGCGCGAGCACCAGGCCGGACACCAGGACCAGCCAACCCGCCAGCACCACAATGAACCGACGCCCCCATGAAACCACCCGGCCTTGGGGCGGCTTGGATGGGTCATGACTCCGGCAGCGGTTGCTCATCACATCATGGGCAAGATACTCACGTTCCTCTTCCCACTGCCAGCGCAAATGGTCGCGAGCGTAACCAACCCGGACGGCTGCCGTCTGATCTGGGGATGCAGTTGCAATCCAGATCCCGGCGGGTTTTTCTTGGCGCAGGCCAAGTCGGTTCGTCAGCGAAAGTCCCGCTTACATTGTCATGAAGCACTTGACGCCTGGGAACTGAGCACGGGTCAGTCCAAGATCGCTTTCCGCGTTTCTGGAAAGCCATTGCTGCTGCGAGCCTGAGTTTACCTCGCCGTCAATTCGGCTGTCGGCGATGAACCCGCCGCTCGACCAACCGCCGTCCCGGAGATGTAAGGCGCCCTTCACCTGCACCCGGCGCCTGGCGGTGGCCTGCGAAACCGCCCAGACGTTGACGTTCTGGTCCTGGGTCGGCGTGACCGCCAGATTCTCGACGGAGCGCCAGAAATTGCAGGTGGCATTATGGCTCGCCATCCAGCGCGCCTTCGACCGCACCGCACCTGTGATGGTCACAGATACAATCGTTTGCACTTCTGTCAATGCGCTTTTCATGGAACCTGATTGAGACCCGTTTTTCGAGGCTTGCGGCTTGAGCAGATGCGCTTCACCCTGGGGGGCGAATCTGCAAAACCTCATGAAAGCCAAACACCTCCGAAGCCGCACAACAGCGCTGGCCTTGTCCTGCGCCCTCGTCACGCTTGCCTATTCCTGCCCCGGCGGAGAAAAGGCCTCCTCAAGACCTGCTGAGACAGGGACCGTCCAGGTCCTCGTGGCCTATTACTCTCTCACCGGCAACACCGAGAAGATGGCCGAAGGAGTGGCGGAAGGCGTGAAACGGGTGTCTGGTGCGATCCCCCACGTGAGAAAGGTGGACGAGGTCTCTCAACAGGACCTGGAAACCGCCGATGCCATCGCCTTGGGGTGTCCGACTTACTACGCCAACATTCCAGGCAGGATGAAAGTCGTGATCGACGACTGGTCCTGGAAGATGAAAGTGGATTTCACCGACAAGGTCGGCGGGGCCTTCGCCACGGGCGGGGGTCAAGTGGGCGGCAAGGAGCATGCGGTCGTCTCGCTGGTGATGTTCATGCTCAGCAACCGCATGATCGTGGCCGGGCCGCTCTACCAGAACGACAAGACCGGCAGCGTTTGGGGCGAGGTCGGGGCAGCCGCCATGACCGGTCCGCTCGATCCAGGCGTCAGCGAGGCCGAGTTGGACAGCGCGCGGCGGTTAGGCGAGCGCGTAGCCCGACTGGCCCTCAAGCTGACGCCGCCGCACCCGTCTCAGCACGCGGGGAGTTAGCGGCGTGCTCATGGACGAGATTGAACCATAGCCGCCCGGAACGCAAATATCTTGGCTGCAGCGGTCACCGACGCCCCTACGCACACGGTCAGCGACCTGGCCAATGCTGCGAAGCGCGCAGACAGGCAGGGGCGCGGGAGTCCTCCATCACTTGCCCGAGAAAGGCCGGGAGCCCCTCCCGTTGATCATCTGGATTCATGGCGGGGCCTGGATGGCCGGCAGCAAGGACGGCCCCAGCCCGGCGTCGAGCTTCACCGCGAAGGGCTACGCTGTGGCCCACGTCGGCTACCGCCTGAGCCAGGAAGCGGTTTTCCCGGCCCAGATTCATGACTGCAAGGCAGCGGTGCGCTGGCTGAGGGCCAACGCCAGAAAGTATGAGCTGGATCCCGACAAGTTCGTCGCTTGGGGGTCGTCCGCGGGCGGGCACCTGGTGGCGTTCCTGGGCACCAGCGGTGGGGTCGCGGAGCTGGAGGGCAACGTCAATGACCTCAAGGAATCCAGCCGGGTGCAGGCAGTAGTGGATTGGTTTGGGCCGACGGACTTCCTCCATATTGGCGACGCCGAAAGCGACCTCCCCCACAAGGCCCCAGGCTCCCCGGAGTCCAAGCTCATCGGCGGGCCATTGCTGGAGAACAAGGACCAAGCGGCCAAGCATTGACAGGCCGGCTGCGCTGGAACAGCATGCGCCTCCAAGACAACTGATCGACTTGGCTTGCGTATGAACTCACCTTTCTCTGCCCATTGGTCTATGAAACTCCTCACGATGCTGCTCTTCGTCACTGGCCTGGCGCTCCATGCACCGCTGGTCTGGGCAGGCAACGTTCGTGTCTATCCAGCCCCGGCGGGCGAGGAATTGTGCAAGGATTTTTCCGTGAAAATCGAAGGACAAGAAGCCCCCGTTTATGTGGCCAAAGTCGCCCCGGCTGATCCCGCGCTCCGCTGGAAGGCCATGGACGACAAGGCCGTTTGGACCCGAGACAGCGAGCGGGGTCATATTGCCGGGGTGGCGTTCAAGAACATTCGGGCCGTGGCTGATCCCCTGCGCGTGGAGCTTCATGGATTCGATGAGGCGCATGCGGTGGAAAACGTTGTGTTCGAAGGCGTGGTCGTAAACGGAAAACCCCTTTCCGCAGCCGAAGTGATAACGAATGCCTTCGTGAGAAATGCAGGCTTCACCCCGCCCCAGGTGGAAAAGGTGGCGGAATTGCGCTCTACCCTGGCGGCCACGCGGGCCCGCGTCCGAGGCCTGGTGGCCGGTTCGGCGGCGCTCGAGGATTGGGCCGGGCGCGCGTTTGACGAGCTCGAGTCGCGCGCCGCCGCCCTGGGTGAAACGGCCGCTCACGCCGGGCCCACCGCGTCGGAGACGGCCCGTGCCGCGTCGTCGTTGCAGGGCGAAGTGGCGCGGCTCGAGTCGCTCGCCCGGCTTCGCGTTGCCTTCGAACCGCTCCGCGGCCAGGTCCAATCACGACCTGCGGCACGCGCCGACCTCGTCGTCGGGTTCGCCAGTTCAATGGAGAAAGTCCTGCCGCGCCGCGTGCCGGTTTCCGCCACGGCCACCAACCGCGTTCAAGTGACCCTCGCGCGCAATGAAAAGGAGAGTTTCCAGGTGCTGGTGTTGCCGTGCGAACACCCCCTCCGCGAGGTGCGGGTGCGCATCGGCAACCTGCGCTCGGCAAGCGGCGCGGAGTTCTTCTCGGCCAATATCAGCGCCGCACCGGTCGGTTATGTCCAGACCCGGACAACACCCCCTTATGGCTCGTCTTTGGTGGGATGGTGGCCCGACCCGATCCTCGAATTCCTGGACGCGGCCCCGGTCGCCAAAGGGGACTTGCAGTCCTTTTGGGTCCGTCTGAGCGCTCCCCAACTGCAGCCCCCGGGACTCTACCAGGGCAAGCTGGACATCGTGGTGGACGGCGCGGCCGTGTTCTCCTTCGACCTGGCCGTGACCGTCTTTCCCTTTACGCTGCCGGACCGTTCGCCCCTGCCACTGGCCATCACGTTCTCACCGGAGGATAGCCCCCTGCCGGATACCCAGCAGAACCAGGAGGCCTGGCGGAGATCGCCCGATTACCCGGTCAACGCCTGGAAGAAACACAAGCTGCGCTGGGCCGATTTTCTGGCCGACTATTACATCACCTACGACAGCCTCTACCATCACGGGATTCCCGACTACGAGATCCTCACCCACCTGCGGGACCGGGGCACGTTGGACCGGTTCAACCTCGGCTACTACGACCACGTCGCGACCAACGCCGATGCGGCCGAGACCTGGAAGTCAAAGGAACTGCCCCGCTTTCGGGAAGCCTACGCGAAGGCCAAAGCATTGGGCCTGCTCCAACACGCTTACATCTATGGCTGCGATGAGGCCGCCGCCGAGTTCTTCCCCCTGGTGCAGAACGCCGGTCGCCTTCTCAAAACCGAGTTCCCCGATGCGCTGCTGATGACCACCACCTACGACCAGAGCTATGGGATGCAGTCGGTTATCACGGCGATGGACGCCTTCTGTCCATTGACGCCCAGCTTCGATGCGGATAAGGCCGCGCGAGCGCGCGGCCTCGGCAAGCAGGTGTGGTGGTACATCTGCTGCGGTCCCCATCATCCCCATGCCAACCTGTTCATCGAGTACCCGGCCATCGAGGGCCGGCTCCTCATGGGCGCCATGACCGCCAAGTACCGCCCCGATGGCTTCCTTTATTATCAGATCAGCATCTGGAACTCGCAAAAGCCGATCACCGGCGGCCCCTTTACCGACTGGGACCCGCGCAGTTGGACCACCTACCACGGCGACGGGTCCTGGACCTGCGTGGGGCCGGACGGGACGCCCCTGCCCACCATCCGGCTTGAGAACTTCCGCGACGGCCTCGAGGACTACGCTTATGTGCGCTTGCTCGAATCGGCCATTGCCAGAGTGGAAGCCTCGCCTGACTTGCGCGCCGCCCATGCCGACTGGCTCGGGCAAGCCAAAGGCTGCCTGCGCGTCCCCGCCGAGGTGCTCAAGAGCAGGACCGAGTTCACACACGACCCTGCGGCGCTCTACCGCTGGCGCGACACCCTGGCCGCCGCCATCGCCAAGGCCCCCGCCACCCTGCCCAAATCGAGATGATGAGCATACATCATGCTGATCTTCAGTTTGCGGGCGGCGTCATCCGAACCAACTGCCGGTCGAGCCAGGTGAAGGCCTTATCCTGCATCGCGGCGTTAAATTCATGCGGCGCATCAAACAGATAGGTGACCAGACGATCCCCTGCCTTTTGCGATTCCCAGATTGCTCCGAGGGGTGTTCAGGGTAACGACCCCCGCTCCTTCCGGCTCAGGTCCCATGCCAGTTCGCACAATGTTGATGCCGAACTTGGCCGTGCGCGCCGCGATCTTCCCGGCATCGTCCTTGCGAGGGAAGTTGGCGCTGAACGCCAGGTCCACGCCAAAGAAGCGAATGCGGTCCTTGCCGGCGTATAAGTGCCCATCGTCTCCGGTGCGAATGTGGCCGAACTTGCCCGCTGGCTTGTGCAGCCAGCCGCTCAGGTTGGCCACGCTCGGCGTCGCATCGTCCCAGGGCAGCACGAAGGGGAACAGCCGTGGCCCCCTTGTCCCCGGCAGCACAGTCTCCTCGGCAGAGGGCGCCAGATCCTGTCCACCCGAAACGAGCCAATTGCCCGCAAACGCCGCAAACGGGAGCCGGACGGCTAACAGGAAGCACGCCGTTGAACTGGCGAATGGGGAACTCATATCGTGTTTCACGAGCGGTCTTTAACAGCGATCCTGGCCAGAAAGAAGTGCAAACAGGCATGATTTGGAGCTTTTCGTTCAGCGCGCCGTTCCCATGAATTCTCTTGTTTCCTGATTTCGCTCAAGGAGTATTCTGGCCACATGAAAACTTGGATCAGCATGGGAACGTTGGCGATTGTGTGTGCGGCTTGCGCAGGCGGAACATGGGCGCAGGGCGCCTCGGCCTCGGCAGCCGTGGCGTCGGTGCCAATTTACAGCAAGAACAACGCCCCGGCCACGCCGAAGCTGGAAGACCTGCCGCTCAGGGACAGCGTGTCACAGTACGGCATCACCTGGACCTTCGAGATGCCCGCCCGCGCAGGCCAGTTCACCAATGGCGACTGGTACGTGGTCGGCCCCGTCAACGTCGTCAAGATGGACCCCGCCCCAAGATATGGCAAGGAGGTCGCGGACGACGAACTTGACGGCCGCGAGAAAGTCCCCGTTGACCGGCGCTGCCGCAATGGCTCCATGCTCAACGCGCCCGCCCGGCAGGAAGTCGCCTGGGATTCCGGCGTCCTGAACTACTATCACCCCGAGCATCGTGCCAGGCTGCCCATCGCCATGAAGCCCGGCGACAGCCTGGCTTCCAGCATCAGCCTCCGCCAAGGCGAGAAAGTCACCTATCCCTATCATCCCGGCACCGTGCGCGGCGTGGACGACAACAGCCCCGTCAAGACCGTCGCCGTGCTCACCTGCGTTGCCGACCCGTTGCCGCCCGATGCCTTCCGTCCGGGCTATTGCGGGCACGACCCCAAGATCTACCTGGCCCGGGACCTCAAACGCGACCTGCTGCCGCGCTTCGACCAGCCTGCGGATGCCCCGGACCCCACTAAGTTCGCGGAGCTCTTTCAGCGCCCCTGGTGCGACGCGGGCTTCTTCTCCTTCGACGTGCCCCAGCAGAGCATGCCCAACTACGCCCAGTGCTACGCCCAGGGCCTCGCCGATGCCGTCCTCCTGGCTTGCTGCGAGGGCACCAAGCCCGAGGACAAGGAGCGGTTGCTCATCAACGTCATCCAGATCGGCATTGACCATTACGGGCTGATCCGCCATGGCCATCCCGGCTGGCCCGCCCACGGAGGCCACGGCTCCGGCCGCAAGTTTCCCATCGTCTTCGCCGGCGCCATGCTCGGCGACGAAACCATGGCTCACATCAACCAGAGCTTCCCCAAGGCTGCGTTCGGCGAGGACGAGCAGACCGCCTACGGCGATTGCTGGACCGGCGCCAAGGTCGTCTTTACCGGCCACTCCGGCATCGATGAAGTGACCGGCATCGGGCGCGACTTCGTCCGCGCCGGCAATCCCTGGGGTCCTTACGAGCATCTGACACCCGACAAATGGGTCCCCGAAGAGTTCCGCAGCGACGCTTACCGCCGGGCCAACACGTCCACCTGCTTCGTCGCTCAAGCCCTGGTCCTGCGGACCATGAAGCTCGAAAAGACCTGGAACCACGACGCCTTCTTCGACTACGTGGACCGCTGGATGTTCGAGGACGACAAGCCCTTCCGCATCGAGATCGCCAAGTACTGCCGCCCGCCCTACAGCAAGGACGTGTACCTTGACGACAGCAAGGACTGGTTCCACGAAGGCTATGCCGACCAACCTTGGGTCAAGCAACTGTGGAGCCAGTACCGCCCGCTCTGCCCCGCTCCGACCGACGGCTGGAAGCAGAAGCACGACGACAGCTACTACCTCAGCGCCATCGAAAAGCAGCGGAAGAAGTAGGGGCCAGAGCTCAAAAATGGCTATTTCCCAATCTGCATCAGCAGCCACGCGGACAGGATCAGCAGGCCGACCGCCGCCCAGGCCAGGAGAAAGCCGAACAGGTCCTCGCGGTAGCGACGGAAGAAGCCGCGCCAGCGCGCGGCGGTAAACCAGGCGCCGACATCGAGGAGGAGCAACTCCTCGCCACGCTCGGCGGCCAGCGGTTTGGATTGGCCGTTGGGCAGGTTTTCCCGATCGGTCGAGCGCCGCATCCGGTCGAAGAATGTCTCCAGCCGCACGCTGTCCTCGGGTTTGGTCAGCAGGCTGACAATGACCAGGGTTGAGAAGCTCAACAGCATGGCGAATCCGAACGGCCCGGGCAGCCACTTATAGACCAGCATCCATTGGCCGGTTTGGAGATGGGCCCACCAATCGCCGGAGGCGAAGAGGCGCGCCAAGGCGAGGGAAAGATCGACCGGCCGGGCTGCGGTGCCCGGCGCGCAGGTGGTGAGGTAAAGCGCCCCATAGTAGCTCAGGAACGCGACGAGGGTGGCTGCGCCAGCGCCGAAGCGATTGGCGCGCCGCCAAAGGATGCCCCCGAGGAACATTACGCCAAAGAGAGCGGCAAGGGTTTCCATGAAGAGGAACGCCTGCAGGACGTTCCCGACCATCAACGCGAAGAGGATGGCAGCGGTGGTCAGGACCAGGCCACTGAGCCGGCCGGCCCAGAGCAACTCCCGGTCGTCGGCGGAAGGGTTGCCGTAGCTGAGCCAGATGTTGCGGCTGAAGAGCGCGCCGCTGTTCACCATCAGGTTCGAGCAGGCAGACATGTTGGCAGCCAACACGCACGCGACCATCAACCCCACCCACCCGGGTCCGAGCAGTTCGCGGCTGGCGTAACCGAAGGCCTGCTCGGCGTCGGGCAACTTCACGCCGCGCTGGAAGACGAGCGTGGCCGCGATGAGGCCGGTGAGGGCCCACCCGATGGTGCAGACGCGTTTGGTCATCGAGCCATAGGTTTGGCCGATGCGGCCGGCGCGCTCGGTCGAGCCGGTGGCGCACATCGAGAGCATGTGCGGCTGGGCGGTTATACCGACAAACCCGTTAAGGGCGAGCATGGCGATGGTGAAGGCGTTCATGCCGCTGACGCTGCTGTAGAGCTCAAAGAAATCTGCCGGCAAGGCCTTGCGCATGCCGGCAAATCCGCCCACCTCGCGCAAGCCGAGCGGGATGAGCATGAACGACAGGATGATGATGAGAAAACTCTGGACGAAGTCCGTATAAGCCGAGGCGATCAGTCCGCCGAAGAAACTGTAGAGGAGAAAGGCCACGGTCATGACCAGGACCACGCCGTTGGCGGAGATCATTTGTCCCCCGGTGGCGACGGAGATGACCTTGCCGGCACCCTTGAGCATGACGCCCTGGCTGAGGACGAAAGAGGCGATTCCGAAGAGGGTGTAGGCGAAGGCGAGTTTGCGGCCATAGCGGTCCTCGATGATCTCCGCGACGGTCGTGCGCTCGCTGCGGCGATACCACGGGGCCATCAGCCAGTAAAGGGGCGTGATGAGCATGTTCTTCCACTGAAACCAGATGGTGGCGAAGCCCTGGCCGAAGGTCGCGCCCGCCTGCGCCACCGGCTGTTCCGCGTGGGTGCCCGTGCCGAAGGCCTGGCCAACCATCACCCACCACGGCAGCTTCCGTTCGCCGAGAAAGTAGCCCCCGCTGGTGCGCGTCTTGCGCGACAGCCACAAACCGAACGATGTGATGCCGATAAAATAGCCGGCCAGCACCGCCCAATCCAACGCCCCGAAACTGGTGGTGGCACTCACGCGTTGAACACCTTGAGGTTGCTCAGCCTGCAATCAGCGGCATTCCAATCCGCGGTGACCCGCCCGGCCGTTTGGAGCCCGACATACCTCGGCGGCTGGGTGGAGGCCATCGGCAGGATTTCTGCCAACGTCACCAGTTTGATCCGCCCGGCGGCTGCTTCCTGGCGCCGCAAGAAGTCATCCCTCGATGCGGCCACGACGTACTCGCGCGGATGTGCTCCGCGCGCGCCATCTTCGGGAGAGATATACGGCCCCTCCATATGAAGGCCAACCATCGCGGGATGCGGCGTCTGGATTAGTGTCTTTGCACACCTGGCAAAGCGTTCAAAAGAGGACGTGCCGAGCGTCGGCAGAAAACGCGTCACACCCCGCCAGCGCAATTGCTCAATCGCGCGATGCACCTCTTCTGGCGTGGTTAGAGGGCTATTGAAGTCCACGCCGCCGAAGCCGTTGACCTGAAGATCGAAGAATCCGGGAAACTCAATTTGCATAAGTTGGGTCCGATAGTCTCAACCCCTGCAGCCCGAGTATTCGAGTTCCACAATCCCGGGGGAGCCCGATGCCCAGGGGCCGTCCTTCGGACAGCCTCACATCGTGGGTGATGGATTGTTGGGAAATCCTCCGCGCCTCAAGCCGCAAGACCGATGCGCCAGCCAGCGGCTCAAACTGAATTCCAGACACCCCCACCAAAATGATCCCGAGCAGTGGCTTTGTCATGGACTCTGATCCTACCGTCTCCAGTTCGATAGTCGAGATCACACTTGCTTCGAGCGCACTCGCCATGCGGGGCCTTCCCACCCTTGGTCCAAGCGCGACCAGTTCTGACCTGACAAACCCGTGGCGGCGCGTTTCACCTGCAACAGGTCCAAACCGTTTCTACCGTGAAGCTGGAGCGGAGGCTCGGCGCGCTAACCGGAAATGAAATGAAGCGCGTGCGGGACGCGCTGGCCAAACGGCTGGCCATCTGAGCAAAAACGAAGAAACGGGAAAGGCCGCCGAAATCGGACTCCCTGTGCACAATGGATAACAATCGACTTTGCTGCCGCTGGCATTGCGGACGCCGCCCATTAG
>Ga0187857_10003546_pt1 | contig 12427 bp, 9 predicted proteins | sample June2016WEW_8_10_FD_132984 | JGI IMG/M metagenome (GOLD analysis project Ga0187857, IMG submission 132984) | Peatland microbial communities from SPRUCE experiment site at the Marcell Experimental Forest, Minnesota, USA - June2016WEW_8_100 | ecosystem: Environmental > Terrestrial > Soil >...
ACTCCGTTTTGTCCTGAATTTGCGAGAGTCGCGCCTTCCAAACGGCGGTTTTCTGGCGGAGCTCGTCGTCGGAAAGTTTTTGGAGTCCGGCCTCGACCTCGTTGATCCGGCGGACGAGCGGCCAAAGTTTCTTCACTTCGCGGTCATTCTTCGACCCGAAAATCCATTTCAAAAAATTCACAGTAAAACCAAATAGTCAGTTGAAAATAGAAACAAAACGCTACGCGATGAAACGCAAAGCGTCAAAACGAATCGCCGATATTTCGGGTCAGGGGGTCAGGAAGAAACCGCTGTTACGTGGTGGGCTGTTGCGACGGCGGCGGATTTTGCCGGACTGCCGGGCTTGGATTCGGCGGCAGGGCATCGTGAACGATGATTGCCGCGCGTTTGGCCGCTTCGGAGATGAGCTTGAGGTGCGGTTCGAGCGCGGGATTTTCACCGTGCTTGAACAGCAAACGGTCGGCGTAGCCTCGAATGATTGCGATGATATTGTTCAGTTCGTGCGCGACCGCAGGTGAGACGTACTGTGTCGAATCAAATTTCTGGTTGGTTTCGTGCAGGGCATCCGCGCCCGCCGCCGCCTCCGCCATTTTTTTGTAGATATTTTCCAATGATGACATCGCTATTATGCATAGCACCTTGCGCGCCAGATTTTTAGACGCGGAAAAACTCAATTTTACCGGCGCGGCGCCGGCCCGATTTCATCACGCATTTCAAGTTTTTTATTGAATGAGACATACTGTTCCAAAGCAGGACAGAAACTTTTGGGTATTTAAATCGCAGGCTGGCTTCTTTTCGTCGCTTCGTTATCCTAAGCCCGGAATCACGGATGAATACCGCGCCCGCATCTCTCGGCCTCATTGCCGGCAATCGTTCCTTGCCGCTGGAATTTGCCCGGCAGGCACGCGCCGCCGGGGTCAAACGGCTCGTCGCCGTTGCGTTTGAAAACGAAACCGATCCCGCGCTGGCCGGACTGGTGGATGAAATCGTCTGGCTCAAAGTCGGCCAGCTTTCAAAAATGATTTCCGCGTTTGCCGACCGCGGGGTGAAGCGATGTGTCATGGCCGGCCAGATCGCGCCGAAGAATCTTTATGATTTGCGACCCGATTTGCGCGCGATGTCGCTGTTGTTCCGGCTGAAGGAGAAAAACGCCCACACGATTTTCGGCGCGATTGCGGATGAATTGAAAAAAGACGGCGTTGAATTGATTGACGCGACGCCGTGGCTGAAATCGCTCATGCCGCAAGCCGGTTTTCATCTCGGCCCGGAATTGTCGGATGAACAACGCGCGGACGTGGAATTTGGTTTTCGCATTGCCCGGGAGGTTTCCCGTTTGGAAATCGGGCAGACTGTTGTCGTAAAAAAAGGCGCGGTGCTTGCGGTCGAAGGGTTTGAAGGCACGGACAAATGTCTTGCGCGCGGCGGGGAACTCGCCGGCAAGGACGGCGGCGCAGTGGCGGTCAAAGTGGCCAAGGTCAATCATGACATGCGGTTCGACATTCCTTGCATCGGCTTGCAGACACTGGAAACTTGTGCCCACGCCGGAATTTCCGTGCTGGCACTGGAAGCTGGGAAAACCCTGCTGCTGGAACAGGAGGCTTGCGGGCAACTGGCGAAAAAAAATATAATCTCCGTGACAACCATTGATTAAATCCCCCAACTTTTATCCCTCAACTCCCAACTTCTGATTTCCATGCTCACTTCCCACGAACTTTTCGGTTTCATGTCGCCGAACCTGGCCGGCGAAATCATCACGTTCACCCTTGAATCGGACAAACCGGTTTACCGCGCCACGCTCAACGCCGTTGCCGAAGCGCGGCACTTGCGCCCGGTTTTCCTTGAGCGCCAGCCCAAAACCCAGCGGCACGCGGCCATGATCGCCACCCTGGCAAGGCCCGCGCTGGATTTGGTCGCGGGCAGCCTGATTCGCACCTGGTTGCTGAAAAAGCACAAGTCCATGCTTGTGGATTTTTTGAACGCGCTGGGGATTAAAAACGAGGAGGGCGTGGTTGAAAATTTGCCGGAGAGCATGGACGACGCGAAATTGAAGCCCGCGATTGAAACGCTGCTCGCGAAATATCCGCCCGAAGCCGTGGCGGTTTATCTGAATGCGTTCAACGACATGAATGAAGCAAACTGGGCGAATCTCAAAAGCATCCTGGAATCAGATCCCCGGCTGCAACTGGGGGCAAATGTTTGAAGGTTGACCGGGACGTTCCCGCTTCGGAAGATTCCTGAATGAAGAATTTGACGGGCAGGCGGGCGCAAATCCTTGAATGGAGCCGCTCAAAATGGGCGGGCTTGGTGCTGGTCGGGTGTGTGTTTGCGCTGGCCGCGGCCCTTTCCTGGCGCCGGTGGCCGGACATCCTGGTTGACTTCGGGATACAACTTTACCTGCCGTGGCGAATTTCCCAAGGAGATGTGCTCTACCGCGACATGATGTATCTGACCGGTGGTCCGCTGTCCCAATACTTCAATGCGCTGCTCTTCAAGTTTTTTGGCGTTTCATTTCGGACGCTGATTTTTGCCAATCTGGCCGTCACGGCGGGGATGTTGGTTTTGGTTTACCGCCGTTTTCTGGCGGCGGCGGACCGGTTGACGGCAACCATGATTTGTCTGGCGATTGTGCTGGTGTTTGTGTTCCAGCATTTCGTACCGGTCGGCAACTACAATTATGTTACGCCCTATTGCCACGAGATATTTCACGGGCTGGTGCTTTCCCTCGTGGTGGTGATGTGGTTGTCGGATTGGGTTGAAAAGGAGCGAATTCAATTTGCCGTGGCGGCCGGCTTGGGTTCCGGCCTGGTGTTTCTGACCAAACCGGACGTTTTCCTGGCGTTAATTGTCTGCGTGGTGGCGGCTTTTTTTGTCGTTGTTTTTTTTCACCGGCGTACCGGCTTCGCGGCCCAATCGCTGGTGGCGTTCCTGCTGGCGGGATTAATTCCCCTGGTGATGTTTTTTGCGCTTTTTCTCCAGGTTGAGGACTGGCGGACGAGTATGCGTTCGGTGGTTTCGGCGTGGGTGCCGTTGTGGCATACGTCCATTACCCGGGACCCGTTTTATCAATGGTGCCTGGGATTGGACCTGCCATTTCTTCATCTCGAAAAGATGGCAGCGCATTTTATTTTCATCGTGATGATAACCGTGATTTACGCCCTGGCCTTCCGGTGCGGGATGGAATCAAGGTTCAAATGGGTGAGACCGTCCTGGATGGTTTGGCCGTTGTTGATAGTGCCACTTTTGATTTTGGCCGTTGTCTGGAATTGGGTTGATTGCGGCCGGTCGTTGCCCCTCCTGGGTTTGTCCGCCGGTGTGTTGCTGGGTTTGAGCTGCAGGAAAATCGCGGCCGAGCCAGCGATGATCTTTCCGTTGCTTTGGAATGTGTTTGGCCTGGCGTTGCTGGCCAAGCTGGGGCTTTTCGCACGGATTTGGCAATACGGATTTGCGCTGGCCATGCCGGCGTTTGCGGGAGTGGTGTACTTGTTCGTCTGGCTGCTGCCGTTGCGGCTGGAACAAAGATACCGCGTCCGCTCCCATTTATTTCGCGTGACCGCCTGCCTGGTGCTGGTGACCGGGTTTGTCCGTCTGTTTCTGCTCTCGGAATCGTATTATCTCCGGAAGGACCGGCCTGTGGGAGGCGATGGGGATAAAATCATGGCCTACGGTCTGGCCGTGGATCCATTTCATGGCACGGTTGAAACCGCATTGTCCTGGGTTGAAAAGAATGTGCCGCCGGACGCGACGCTGGCGGTTCTGCCCGAAGGGGCCATGATTAATTATCTGAGCCGGCGGGTGAATCCAACTCCCCAGCTCGCCTGGTTCCCGCCGGTGATGGCGGTGTTCGGTCAAACCAACATGACCGCCGCCTTTGAGAAAAACAGTCCCGACTATGTCCTGATCATTGCCCGGAGTGCCTCCGAATTCGGGGTGGGTTTTTTCGGCTACGACCCACGGTATGGGATGGAACTGATGCAGTGGGTTGGCAGTCATTACGACCGGGTCTATCCAGTGCCGGACCCGGCCGGGAAACTCGCACCCCAAGAGCACTCTTTTTTCGAACTGCAAATCCTGAAACGGCGACCGCTCATTTTGCCGGCAGGAAACAATTGAAACGATCCCCCTTCACCTATTCTTATGCCGCTTATGAAAAAATTTCTGATTGAATTCATCGGCACATTCTTTCTGGTGCTCACCGTTGGCATGACGGTCATTGAGCTTGGTGCCAGCGTGCCCGGCGGCTGGCGAGAGGGAAAAAAGTATTTCAACAATAGTTCCGAAAGTGCTTTAATCCGGAAAAACCGAAATACATTTATGGCCAAAATCGTGCAACGGCCACGCTCCGGCGCGGTGAAAAGCAAATTCATTGGAGCCAGAAGTTGACCGCCAGCGTAAATTTCGCGAACAATCTCAACCAAACCACAGAATTCACTTCAACCGAACCAAGGAGTAAACATATGTCAACCGAAGCCAAGTGCCCTTTCAACCACGGCGCTGCCACCGGCGGCACCACGAACCAGGACTGGTGGCCGAACCAGTTGCGGCTCGATCTCCTGCAACAGCATTCCTCCAAGTCCAATCCGATGGGTGCGGATTTCAACTACGCAAAAGAGTTCGAGAGCCTCGACCTGGCGGCGGTGAAGAAAGATCTCGCAGTGCTGATGACCGACTCGCAGGACTGGTGGCCGGCAGACTTCGGCCACTACGGCCCGTTATTCATTCGCATGGCGTGGCACAGCGCCGGCACTTACCGCACCGGTGATGGCCGCGGCGGCGGCGGCCGGGGACAGCAGCGCTTCGCGCCGCTTAACAGTTGGCCGGACAACGTCAGTCTGGACAAGGCGCGTCGTCTGCTCTGGCCAATCAAGCAGAAGTATGGCCGGAAAATTTCATGGGCCGACCTGATAATCCTCACCGGGAACGTCGCCCTAGAAACGATGGGCTTCAAAACGTTCGGTTTCGGAGGCGGTCGCGAGGACGTCTGGGAGCCGGATCAGGACGTCTATTGGGGCGCCGAGAAAACCTGGCTGGCTGACAAACGTTACTCCGGCGAACGGGATCTTGAAAATCCGCTCGCAGCCGTGCAGATGGGACTGATTTACGTCAACCCGGAAGGCCCGAACGGGAATCCCGATCCGGTCGCCGCGGCGCGGGACATTCGCGAGACCTTCGCCCGCATGGCGATGAACGACGAGGAAACAGTGGCGCTCATCGCCGGCGGCCATACCTTCGGCAAGACTCACGGCGCCGGCCCTGCGTCCCATGTGGGGCCTGAGCCCGAAGCGGCCGGCCTCGAGGAACAGGGCTTGGGCTGGAAGAGCAGCTTTGGCACCGGCAAAGGCGGCGACGCGATCACCAGCGGTTTGGAAGTCACCTGGACACAGACACCGACGAAGTGGAGCAGCTACTTCTTCGAAAACCTGTTCAATTACGAATGGGAACTCACTAAAAGCCCGGCCGGCGCGCATCAGTGGGTGGCGAAAGGAGCCGACGCGACGGTTCCAGACGCGCACGACCCGTCGAAGAAGCGCCTGCCGACCATGCTGACCACCGACTTGTCGCTGCGTTTCGACCCGGCTTACGAAAAAATCTCGCGGCGCTTCCTGGAGAAACCGGACCAGTTCGCCGACGCATTCGCCCGGGCGTGGTTCAAGCTCACGCACCGCGACATGGGCCCGTGCGCGCGTTATCTCGGACCGGAGGTCCCGAAAGAAGAAGAACTCATCTGGCAAGACCCCATTCCCGCGGTGAATCACAAATTGATTGATGCGCAGGACATCGCCTCGCTGAAAAGCAAAATCCTGGCGTCCGGCCTCTCTGTCTCGGAGCTGGTTTCGACCGCGTGGGCGTCGGCGTCCACGTTCCGTGGCTCCGACAAGCGCGGCGGTGCGAACGGTGCGCGCATTCGTCTGGCGCCGCAGAAGTTTTGGGAAGTCAACCAGCCGGCCCAACTGGCGAAGGTGCTTAAGACTCTCGATGGCATCCAGAGCGCTTTCAACAGCGCCCAATCTGGCGGCAAGAAGGTCTCGCTGGCTGACCTGATCGTTTTAGCCGGTTGCGCCGGCGTCGAGCAAGCGGCGAAGAATGCCGGCCACAATGTGACGGTTTCTTTCACCCCGGGACGCATGGACGCCTCCCAGGAGCAGACCGACGTCGAGTCCTTCGCCGTGCTCGAACCCATCGCGGACGGCTTCCGCAATTACCTCAAGGGCAAATACACCCTGTCGGCCGAGGCGCTGCTGGTGGACAAGGCGCAATTACTGACCCTGACCGCGCCCGAAATGACGCTGCTCGTGGGCGGCATGCGTGTCCTGAAGACCAACTTTGGAGGGGCGCAGCACGGTGTCTTCACCAAGCGACCGGAGGCGCTGACCAACGACTTCTTCGTGAACCTGCTCGACATGGGCACGGAGTGGAAGCCGGTCTCGAAAGACGCGGACGTGTTTGAAGGCCGCGATCGCAAAACGGGTGCACTCAGGTGGACTGGCACGCGTGTTGATCTCGTTTTCGGTTCAAACTCCCAACTCCGCGCCTTGGCGGAAGTTTACGGAAGCTCGGACGCGCAGTTGAAATTTATTCGCGACTTTGTCGCGGCTTGGAACAAGGTGATGAACCTTGATCGCTTCGACCTTGCGTAACCGCTGATCTTTCGTCTGTCGAGCCATCATCTGCTTACCGGCCTTTCGGGTGAAGGCGGACGGGATGCTGAATCCCGTCCGCGCAGCTTGATGCGCTTCGCCGCGCCAAAAGCCACGGACGCTTATTTCCGCAAGTTTCATGATCCGCGTTTCCGGCTGGATTGCGCGCCTGTTTCAAAGAGAACAGTTCCAAACCAACCGCGTTCCCTGAAACTCGAATAGAACATGAAAAACGGACTCTTCCCACTCACAGCCACTGCGGGAAATCCGGATTACGGCCTCGCCATCGGATTCACGGTGACGGTCATGGCGTTTGCGGCCATTGCTTTCAAACGTATCACCCACGAGGACGAATGATTAGGGCGCCCGGACGCAAAAAAACACTTTTTATTTTTGCGCCGTATGTTTTAGTAGAGCACATGACATCCAATTCCCGGCGTTTTCTTGCCATCGTCGTTTTGTTTATGAGCGCAAAACTAGCATCTGCCGCTTCAACCGAACTCGGAACTTTTTCGCACCAACGTGACATCGGCAATGTTGCCAGGGCCGGAACGGTGAATTTTGATCCCGCCAAGGGCGAGTATCTCGTCGCCGGCGGCGGCGAGAACATGTGGTTTACCAACGACGCCTTCCATTTTGTCTGGAAGCAGGCGTCGGGCGATTTCACGCTGACGGCGGACGTTAAATTCATCGGCACTGGCGGCAATCCGCATCGCAAGGCGTGCCTGCTCGTCCGCCAGTCGCTCAAGCCGGGTTCGGTTTACGCGGATGTCGCCCTTCATGGCAGCGGCCTGACGGCGCTTCAATACCGCGACACGCCGGACAGTCCGACGCATGAAATTCAATCGATCATTTCCGCCCCCGCGCGGATGCGAATCGAAAAACGCGGCGATTACATTTCAATGTGGCTTGCTGCCGCGGGTGAAGAGCTGAAACCTGCCGGGGGTTATCTGCGGATTCCGTTCAAGGGGAAATTTTATGTCGGCCTCGGTGTTTGCGCGCACGACAACAAGGCCATGGAGAAGGCGGTTTTCTCGAACGTCGAACTCAAGCCGGTTTCGACACCTGCCAATGCCCAGCCGGTTCTCGAAAGCACGCTGGAAACCGTTGAAGTTGCTTCCACCGACCGGAGCGCGGTTTATCGCACCCGCGACCATATCGAAGCGCCGAACTGGTCGCAGGACGGAAAGTTTTTCCTCTTCAACAGCAACGGGCGGATTTACAAACTGCCGGTGAAGGGCGGCACGCCGGAGCCGTTGAACACCGGGGATCAAATTCATTGTAACAACGATCACGGCCTCTCGCCCGACGGAACGCAGTTGGCCGTCAGCGACCAGACCCAGGATGGCAAGTCGCGCATTTACATTCTGCCGGTTTCCGGCGGAGCGCCGCGTCTGGTCACGCCGCCGGCGCCGTCATATTGGCACGGCTGGTCGCCGGACGGCAAAACGCTTGCCTATTGCGCCGAGCGCAACGGCAAGTTTGGCATTTACACGATTCCTCTTGCCGGCGGCGAAGAAACCCGCCTGACCACTGCACCCGGTGGTTTGGACGACGGCCCTGATTATTCGCCGGACGGAAAATATATTTATTTCAATTCCGACCGGACCGGCAGAATGCAAATTTGGCGGATGAAACCCGACGGCTCGGAGCAGGAACAAATCACTTCCGACGATTACAACAATTGGTTCGCGCACCCATCGCCGAACGACCGGTGGATTATTTTCCTCTCTTACGCAAAGGACGTGAAAGGTCATCCAGCAAACAAAGATGTGATGATCCGGCTCATGTCGCTCTCGGACAGAAAAATTCAAGTGCTCGCGCAATTGTTTGGCGGGCAGGGAACAATCAACGTACCGTCCTGGTCGCCAGACAGCCAGAGTGTGGCTTTCGTCAGCTATCAATTGGTTTATCCGTGAGGTTCCAGCCCGTCCTGAAGGCAAACAAAAATGTGACTGGTGACGACCGCCGGCCGCTTCACGGCTTTCTTCGCGCGCAACCGGATGGAACATTGCTGTCGGTAAAATTGCAGCCGCGCGCCTCGATCAATGAAATTGGCGAACCGCTTGGCGATGAACTGCGAATCAAAGTCACTGCGCCGCCGGTGGATGCCGCGGCGAACGAAGCGTTAATTAAATTACTGGCTGAAAAGCTTGACTGCGCACGTGGGCTTGTCGAATTGGTGCGCGGTCACAAGTCGCGGCACAAAATTGTGAAACTTTACGGTTTCACGCCGGAGGAAGTCTTCAAAAAGCTCGGCTAAATCTACGCGGTCAGTTCCTCCACTGGATACGTCCAAATTTTCGCGAGAGTTGGATGACAATGCGTCGTCGCCCCAATTAGCTGGAAGAACGACCTGAATGCGAGCCGGGAACGTTTGGCGTGCCGGCATGAACAAAGAAACTAACCAGCAATCCGGAGAAGCAAGTCGTTCAATTCCTGCATGTTTGGCGGTTTGCCAATCACGGCGTCCACTTCCGGAGCGGTTTCTCCGTCTTCCTTCATAATCGTGCCCCAGCCGGTCATCATGATGACCGGTGTTTTGGGAGATTCCGCTTTGATCTCCCGGGCCACATGGTGTCCATCAATATCCGGCATGCCCCAATCGGTGATGACGACTTCGTACGGCTGCTTTTCCCGCATCGCGGTGCGGAACAATTCAACGCCGTCCTTGCCGCCGGAGGCGACCATCACCCGATGCTTGAAGTGCGTGAGACAATCGTTGAGGAGCTGCCTGACCTTTTCGTCGTCATCGATGCACAAGATGTTTAAGGAACGCTTTTGTTTGGCCTGGAACAGAGCGCCCCGGCCGGTTTGTGGGGTTTTCCCCCGGATGGGAAAGGTGAGCCGGATACTGGTGCCGGCGCCGGGGGTGCTGTTGACCTCAACGGTGCCGTCGTGGCGTTGCGCCATGCCATAAACCATCGCCAGACCCAGTCCCGTGCCGCCGCGCTGGCTTTTGGTGGAAAAGAACGGTTCCAGGCAACGTTGACGGGTTTTCTCATCCATGCCGATGCCGTTATCCCGCACTTCAAGCTGAAGCTGCCGTTCCGAGTTCTCGTTTTCGTCCAAGGTGGAACGAGTGATGGACCGGGTGACGAGGGTGATGATACCGCCTTGGGGCAAGGCGTCCACCGCATTAAAGATCAGGTTGATCAACGCTTCCCGGAGTTCGCTGGGGTCGCTCAACAGCAGCGGCAGTTCGGGTTCCAATTCGCGCTGAATCTGGATGGAGATGCCGTCACGCTGGGGAAGGTCGCGCCAGCGCGGCCGGGTGAGTTCGATCGCTTCCTCAATGGTTTGATTGATGTTCACCTCGGTCAATTCCTCCGTGGCGGAGCGACGGCGGTAAAACTCCCGCATGCGGGCGACAATTTTGGCTATGTCCCCGCCTGCCTGGTTGATGGTTTGCAGGTAATGCCGTGAGGCCTCCGGCAAATCCGGCAGCGTGTTCAGCAACAGTTCCGAATAGGCGATCACGGGAGACAGGGCATTGTTGACGTCGTGGGCAACCCCGCTGGCCATCTGGCCCAAGGCCCGGAGGCGCTCCTGCTGCACCACCACCTGCTGGGTCCGGCGCAGTTCTTCATAAGCTCTCTGAAGTCCCTCGGTGACGCGCACTTGATCATAAAGGCTGCGGCATTGTTCCTCGGTGGTGATGACTTTGACCTGCAAGGCCTCCTTCTCCGAACGAACCGCCGCGATTTCGGCAATCGTCTGCTCATTTTTGTACCGGACCTCCTCCAAGACGAGCACAATCATGCTGACGGCAATGAAGAGCTGCAGCACCGCGGCCACAAAAAAACCGGCGCTGAACAGGTTGTCGTATTGCTGCGAAAACGGATAACTCCCCAAGTAGAATCCCCACAGAAAGAATCCCAGCGCCAGCATGCCCGCGCCCACGAACGGCATCTTCTTTCGCAGCCGGAAGAAACAAACCCCGGCAAACACGCTGCCCAGGCCGAGCAGCATAAATACCGGCAACTGAATTTGCAATGTACTTGAGAGGATTTGCGGACTGACGAGGGTCCAAACCAGCAGGAACACCATGAACAGACCAAACAACGTCTGCCGAACGGGGAGGCTGAGAAAACGCAAGCTGCCCCACAAAAGAAAGACCGCCGAAATCGCCACACAACCCTCCTTGATCATGAAAAAGACGCTGTCAGGCGGAGTCTTCTGCATCTGGAGGCTTAACGTCAGCCACAGCGCATAAAACAACCATGCCGCAGTCCACACGGTGAAATAGTCCCGTTTGGTGTAACGATTCAGGTAGTAAAAAAGCCCCACCAGCACCCACACGCTTAACAGCGATACCATCAATGCCGCCCGCATATATTCCCGGGGAAATATCAAATTTTCCATACTTTTAAGTCCTATAATTTCATTTCCGGCTGCACTTTAATCAATCTGACAATCTTGATTGTTAAACCTTCAGATTGTTGCATAAGCCTTTCCAAGCAAATCAAATGTATCTAATCACAAAATTAGATTCTGTCAATCTTTCTGACCTGCTCTTTCTGACCTGCGGTTTAGGAAGCGTTTTTCGGGCCAGAAAGGAACTCACGCCTTCACCCACTTTCTCTTTGGAACTCGTCCTTATACGCTTATACTCAAGTGCATGGACAAAGAGCAAGTCGCGGAAATTTTGGCCGAAATCGGCACCCTGCTGGAATTGAAGGGCGAAAATCCGTTCAAGACGCGGGCCTACGTGAATGCCGCGCGAACGATTGAAGGTCTGAGCGAGCCGCTGTCAAAAATTGTCGCCGAAAATCGGCTGGGCGAAATCAAAGGTGTCGGCGAAGCGCTAACGCAAAAAATCACCGAACTCGTCACCACCGGCAAATTGAAGTATTACGATGAGTTGAAAGCTTCGATTCCACCCGGTTTGATTGAGATGCTGGAAATTCCCGGGCTGGGCCCGAAGAAGATCCAGGCGCTCAACCAAAAACTCGGCGTGGATTCGGTCAAGAAACTCGAAGCTGCCTGCCATGCTGGCAAAGTGGCCGAACTCGACGGCTTTGGTGAAAAAACGCAGTCAAATTTGCTCGAAGGCATTGAGCGCCGCCGCACTTACGCTTCGAAACATTTGTTGAGCGAAGCGTTGCGCGCCGCCGAACCGTTGCTCGACGGTTTGCGCGGGCACCCTGACGTCATCCGATGTAGCGCTGCCGGCAGTCTGCGGCGGGTCAAGGAAGTCATCGGCGACATTGATTTGCTGGCATCGTCGAAAAAGCCGTCGGAGGTAATTGGGGGGTTTGTCGCGCAGCCGGACATCATCAAAGTCACCGCCAGGGGTGAAACAAAGGCCAGCGTCATTCTGGACGGTGGCATTCAATGCGACTTGCGCGTGGTGAGCGACAGGGAATTTCCGTTTGCGCTGGCGTATTTCACCGGCAGCAAGGAGCACAACATCGTCATGCGCCAGCGGGCGATTCAGCGCGGCCTGCGGCTCAACGAATACGGCTTGTTCAAATCGAAGGAAGAGACGCGCGACCCAAAGCGGCTTGTGCCGTGCCGGGACGAAACGGAAATTTTTACGAAACTGGATTTGCCGTTCGTGCCGCCTGAACTGCGTGAAGATCACGGAGAATTTGCGGCGGGTGAAAAGACCGATTTGCCGCGGCTCATCGAATGGACGGATTTGAAAGGCGCGCTGCACAATCACTCGACGTGGAGTGACGGCCACAATCGGCTTGAGGAAATTGCCGAATACATGGAAGAACTTGGTTTGGCATACTGGGCGATCACCGACCATTCGAAGTCGTCGTTTCAGGCGAATGGTCTCGACG
>Ga0187857_10003549_pt1 | contig 12413 bp, 13 predicted proteins | sample June2016WEW_8_10_FD_132984 | JGI IMG/M metagenome (GOLD analysis project Ga0187857, IMG submission 132984) | Peatland microbial communities from SPRUCE experiment site at the Marcell Experimental Forest, Minnesota, USA - June2016WEW_8_100 | ecosystem: Environmental > Terrestrial > Soil >...
ACCTATCGACAATTACAGATATCACATTCAGACGTTTTTTGTTCGCCTTTCCGGAAGTTCTTGCTGCATCAGGCTTGCGCGCCGTCGTGACGTTTTTACATACTTGACCATGTAAAACTTACCTGCTCGCGAATCGCGTAACTATTTCACGATTATTCCCGATTTGGCACTCGACGCGGCGACCGCGCAGGATTCCAACTTCAACCAGTATTGGCCAGCAGCGGCCCTCATCTCATTATGATCTCCACATCTTGACAATCATGATGATACGGTCGTATAGTCTGGCAATGACTTTGCCGGGACCATCCACAGACGAGAGCAACACCGACGTCATCCAGGGCACGCTCGACATGCTCATCCTGAAGACGCTGAGTCTCGAGCCCATGCACGGCTTCGGCATTACGCGGCGCGTCGAACAGATTTCACGCGGCGTATTCAAGGTAAATCCAGGATCGCTTCTGACAGCCTTGCAGCGACTGGAACGCGCCGGATGGCTCGATGCAGAGTGGCAACAAACCGAGAATTCGCGCCGCGCAAAATACTACCGCCTGACTCGCGCGGGGAAGAAGCAGCTGGAGATCGAATCGGCCGACTGGAAGCGCCGGGCCTCGGCCATCGCGCGGCTTTTGAATGCGGAGGTCTAGCGCCTCGCCTAGGTGCTTCGCCAGGGAACGGCTCTCACCGCAATCGGCGTAGTCATCGGATTGATTGCGTCCTTCGCCGCGCGACCCGGGCTATCGCAACGCTGCTGCTCGGCATATCACGGCTCGACGTGGTCACGTAGGTTGGCGTGATCGCGCTGCTGCTCGGAGTGCGGCGCAAGTCGACCCGTCGATCACGCTGCGATCAGAATAGCGTGGTTCGTCCCGGAACTATTTCAGCGGTGAAAAGTCCGTCGGACGCATGTACGTCACATCAATTTTTTCTACCGTCTTTTCGGCCTGCTCGGCGCTTAAAACCTTTTGGAACTCTGGGTCGGCCCGCATCGCAGCCCAATTCTTTTTCCCTTCTTCTGGGCTGGAGTAAGCCGCGACCCAGATGAACTCGTTGTCCGAAGCGGAAGCGCCGTCGGTCACCCAGTAACCCACGGCGTTCAAATTGTGCCGGGCCAGTATCTTGGACGTCGTGTCGCGAAATCGCGACTCAAGGGCCGGCAGTTTGCCCGGCACGGCATGATAAACGCGAAGCTCGAAGACGCGATTGCTGTCGGCGCTCGCTTGCTGTAGGTGCGAGAGGCGGCTGGCCACAAGCAATCCAGCGGCAAAGCAGAGCAAACCGATGGCACAAGCGGTCCAGTATTTCGATTTCCAGAAGTTGGCTTTCATGGCTATCCTTTCGCGGTAATTACTTAGTCCGCAATGAAATCCCTCGAATCGAGTCCCTGGCTTACTTCCCCGGTTGTGCAGCTCGTGGTACCAGCAACCCAGTCAGGGCCGGAGTAATCAGCACTGCCAGAGGTCCCAGAGTAAGAAACCCAAGCTCATACCACCACGGAACTGGTATTGTGCAAACCTTTCGTTCAATCGAGACGGCAACTGTGATCATTACCATCAATGCGAGGAAGATCATTGCGCCGCGGCGAACGCGCGCAGCCACGCAACCACCGATTGCGGCTGCCGAGAGAAACACGACCGGCGCAAGGACGACCTGCGTTGCTTGCTGTGGGGCAACCAACTTCGAGATCGACAAGTCCACTGCAAGTTTCAGCATCCCCACGACGATGTAAACGCCCGCAGCGATGCTCATACTGATGAGCCAATTTCCGCTGCACAACCAGGACCAGGCTATAGACGCGACGGACCGACAGGCTTGACTCCAAATCCAGCGAGCTGCAATGGGTGGCGAGGCCGATTCGGCGCGAAGATTGTATTCCTCGATGAGGTCGCCGAGCATGGCCTCTCGATACCTTGCCGGTACGACAGATTCGAGAAGCCAGCAAACCAGGACCGGCGGCGACTCGTGCCTCATAGGTTCTCCCAGCGGCTTCTTAATCCAGTCATGCTGCGAATGGTTTGTTCGGATACTTGCAGCGCCCTCTTGCCGGCAGCCTCGATGCGAAACAACCGTTTCGCACGGCCTCCGCGCTCCGCGGTCGGTTCGCCGGTGAATGAGCTGACGTATCCTTTTGCTTCGAGCCGCTCCAAAGTAGCATACGCCGCACCGATAGAGATGCTGCGACCAGTACGTTTTTCAATTTCGCGACGCACGATCATTCCATGGGCGCCTCCATCCAGCCGCGCCAGCGCCAGCAGAATTATGTGCTCCAGAGATCCCAGAAGCTCCCCGCGTTTCATTTGTTTTGTAATGTAGAATAAATGGACAGCGAAAGTCAAGTGGGGAATGCGACATCAAGCCGTGCCCGCTGCAACGAGACGGCGAGTGACTATTTCCTCGCCCTGACCATCGACTCGTAGAATTCTTCCAGTTGGCCGATGGTCTTTCCCACTTCGAAGTAGTCGACGCAGCGCTGATAGCCTGTGGCTCCCATGTCGGCGCGCAGCTCTTCATTGCGCAGCAGCTCAATCAGCGGCTTGGCGAATGCCTCCGGCGAGCGATCAGCGACCAGATAACCGGTTTCGCCGTCGAGGATGGCATCGCGGTTTCCGCCCACATCGATAGCTATGGCCGGCAGCGCCGCCGCCATGTATTCCATGATCGCGTTGGAAAATCCTTCGCTGAAGGAAGTGAGACACCCGATAGACATCCGCGCCAGGCAATCCATAATGTTGCCTTCGCCCTGGGTGAAGAAGACGCGGTCGCGTATGCCGAGCTCGGAGGCCAGCTCGCAAAGCTCCTGATACAACTCGCCGCGGCCGGCCAGCAGAAACACGGCATCGTCAACCTGGCTGGCCACAATCTTCGCCGAGCGCAGAAACAGCGCGTGGTCTTTTACCTTCCGGAGATTCGCCACTATGCCAACCACGCGAGCGTCGCGCGGAATGCCCAGCCGGTCACACGCCCGAGGATCTCCCAATCCCCGGCTGAACTTCGTCATGTCCACGCCCTGGTAGACCACGCGCACGCGGTCGGGATCAAGACGCTCGTTCTCGACGGCGATGCGTTTGGCTTCCAGCGAATTGGCCATGATGGCGTCGGTGCGAAGGTTGAGGACAGCAAACATCCTGCGAAAACGCGGCGTGTACCAGTAGCCGGTATTCAGGCGGCTGGTAATCACGATGCGATTGGAAGCGACCGAGGTCAGCACCGCGAAGACCGCAGTCTTGTTCATGTAGGCGTGGACGATCTGGATGCGATTATGCCGCAGATATTGCCGGAAGCGGCGCGCCTGAACAATGCCGCTCCAGGAGTTCACGCTGGCGGTAGGAAAAACCGCGATGTGGCAGACGCCCTCCAGACTGCGGAGTTGAGGACTGTCCTCAAGGCAGCACACATGAACGTCGAACCTGTCTTTGTGAAGGCGCTTCGCGGTCTCGATGACCTGCCGCTCGGTGCCGGCGTCGAGTCCCACAGTGTCAGACAGCAGGCAAACGCGGATGCGCTCGCCTGTGACCGCTACGCCGGCTTCGGAGGTGTTCCCCATTCCTGAGGCTTTCCTTTGGTGACGCGAACCACGTTGCGATCCACCGTTCCCACCGAACGGAAGAACTGCAAGGTTTCCTGGTCGTACCACTGGAGCGACTGATATCGCGCCAGGTTGGCGTTCAGCTCCAGATGCAGTATGCCACCGTCGCGCAGATGCGAAAGCGCATCCTTCACGAAGAACTGCCACTCCGCAGGCCCCCATTCGTCGGGCTGATCATGACGATTGAAGCATATCCAGAACGCGGTGATTAAGTCGAGATCGCGGAGCGGGATCGCCATGGGCACAAAGCGCTCGATCAGCAAGGGCGCGACGCGCCGGTCGCAAGCCAACGACGCCAGCATCTCGCTGTAGACCCGCACTTCCACATCCGACATGACAGTCGCCGGAGCGTCGATTCCGTGGCAGTCATGACCGCAAGCCAATGCCGCCGCCAGAAAGTATCCCGGACCGCAGCCAATATCCAGAATACGCAAAGGCGGGGAGCGATGCAGCGCCAGTGCGCCGATGCGGTCCACGTTAAAAGGAATCCAGAAATCGTAATCCGCGTATTTCGCGGCGCAGGCGGGATCGCGTTCGAGGGCCGCAGCCGTTTCCTTGCCGAGTCGATCGATTCGTCCGAGATCGGCGGTGCCTCGAATACGGGAGGGCAAACGAAATAGCGCCAATGAGCGATACCGGCAGAGACGGCCCCAAGTGCGGGCAATCTCCAGCCGGTTCGAAGAATTCTCAGACATTAAGGAAGCTTAGCGTTGTTCAGGTAGAGCCAGCCTTTAGGCTAGCGTCTAAGCGCTCTATTTCTTGATTTCGAGTCGGCTTTTAGCCGACGGCACAACTCCCGTTGTACGCCGGCGTCTCCGTCATGCAGCAGCAGCTACGAGTGCCTGCTCTTTCATCTTCTCTTTGCGCTCTCTGGCGACCGCCAACTGCAGCGCCGCAGAAAGCCCCAGGATGGCATATAGGAGTCCGCCATACGCAATACTGAGGAAGAATGCGCCGATGGCGGCCATCAGGACTGCCATCTGCACGAACATAGCGGCGCGCCGGGTGCTGGCCCGGGGATAGCGGTTACGAATGGGCGTGAGCCCACGATAGGCGCGCCAGAACGCGACTATGTAAAAAATAAGGCCGGGAATACCGCATTCGCTGGACAGCTCGGTGTAGGAGTTGTGGGTGTAATGCCACACGCCTCGGTGACCGGCCTTCTCCGCCTCCTTGGCTTCGGCCACCATGAACTGTCCCGGTCCCACACCCAATATCGGATGGTGGATCGTCATATCCAGACTTTTACCCAGCAGCATCTTTCTGGTCTCGGCCGATTCCGCGGCTTCTTCCGCTGCAGATGTATTGGCCCGGAAAACCGTGGTGAAACGTCCCAGGATATTCGGCGGCAGCAGGGCGCCGGCAAGGATTAGGAATATGAGGCCGCCCCCCACGATGGTAATTCTCTGCTTCATCGTGGCAAAAATCAGGAAGAAGATAATGCCCGCACCCATGGCCAGCAATCCCGATCTTGAACCCGTCTCGGCCGCGCCTGCCAGCACCGGAATCATCGCCAGGATCATGACCACTCTCAACAGGCCCTTTTTGACCGACGCGGAAAACCAGATCAGCGGGAATCCGACGATCAGGAACAGGGCCAGAAAATTGGAATCCGACAGGGTGTCGTTGCCGCTGCCCAGTCCCAGGCGGTTGCTGCCCTCTCTGCCTCCGCCAATCACCAGCGATAGAATCCCGACCACGGTCATGGCCAACGCAATTACGAACATCACACGATAGCAGTCATCGATGCTGCGGATGAAAGCCGTCATGAAGAAGATGAGAACCAGCGCCTGCAACGCGACGGTAAATTGATCGAAGGCGCCCCCTTTCCAGGTGGCGAACGGTATGCAAAGTAGCATCCACCCGGTGAACCACATCATCGCTCTGCCCACCGGCGATTGATAGATCGTCTTGGTGGTACCCGTCATGATCATGCCGATCAGCAGAAGCGGCTGCAGCAGCAAACCGGCGTGCATAGCCGGGACCATCTCCGGAATACGGCTGCAATAAAAGAACAGATAGACCAGCAGAAGGTAGTGAAAAGGCTTGTAGAACTCCGCGCCCCGTTTTTTTCGGCCGGGTGCGGACTGCGACTGCGGCTTAGATGGGCGGGTGCCAACTGCCGGTTCCGCTACCTCCAGCGCCTCGGTTTCCGGATAGGCGTAATCGTCCACCGTGGCAGGTGCATTCATCTTTTGGATTGCGGATAGATTCACTTGGTCACCCCATCAGCTCGCAACTCTACAGATAGTTCCTTAACCACTCGGGCGGGATTGCCTACGGCGACGACTTGCGCAGCCACTGGCCGGACAACAACCGAACCGGCCCCGATGGTGGTACCAGACCCAATATCAGCCATTATGATGGAAGAAGCCCCAATCCAGCAATCCGAACCGACATCAATCGGCTCGAACTTTCCCTCTCCGGAACCGGTCATCCGCCCTTGGGAATCCCGGCTATGCTGCTGCCTTCCACTTAAAACTTGCACTAGCGACGCAATCTGGGTCCGGTCGCCAATCGAGCAACTGCCCAGAATGCAGTAGGAGCCAATGTAAACTCCGCGCCCCAGCGTGGCATCGGAGTGCGCGAAAAACGATCCGAACGACACGCGGCTGTACAACGAACACTGCTTCAGCGTCAGTTTGTAATATGCAATGCGAAGATAGTCTCCAACCACTCCCGGGACCATCGAGACTGCATGGGCTCCGATGGTAAACGTCATCGGGAACCGGCCAAATCCGGCCAGCGCCGCCGCCGGCAGCGCCAACACCAGAAACAGCCCGTGCAAAACAAGCTTGATTATTCTTTTCATTCCCCGGCGTGCGGGTGGCCGGCTGGGGGAAAGCCGCGACCGAGTATACCATTAAACCCGCCGCCGATTAACCAACTAGTGGAGCTGCAACGTGTTTCTTGCGGCACGACCCAACGGGCCGCTGAAAAACTCCGCTTCCGAAAGCTTTGCACCAGGGCACGACTTCACAGGCTGCTGAAAAACTCGAGGAAGGGGCTGGTTCGGGTAGTGCGGCGCTTCAGCGCCGCGTCGGGTGGTAACCGTTCAAGGAGCCTTTAGGCTCTCCGGTACATACCGGGAAATCCTGAAAGCGCGCTGTTCTAGCGGGTTCGAACCAAGTACCTCAGCGGCTAAAGCCGAATCGTCTTGACCGGCGATAACGCGGGCCTAAAGGCCCGCACTACCCGAGCTAGGCGTCAGATCGACTTTTTCAGCAGCCTCTCAAGTCGTTCCCTGTAACAAGTCATAACCATGTATGAGATGGCTAATGGCTGCTGACTACTGGCTCCTGGCTACTGCTTGCGCCGGTAGTCGCCGCTCTTGCCGCCCGACGTGCTCTCGAGAACGACTTCGCGGATCTCGACCCCCTTATCGAGCGCTTTGCACATGTCATACACGGTGAGAGCGGCGACCGAGGCTGCGACTAAGGCTTCCATCTCGACTCCGGTTGCAGCCGTCGTGCGGACCAAGGTGCGAATGGCCACTCCATCGCTTCGCACTTCGGCTTCGACTTCAATCTTGCTCAACGGAATCGGATGGCACATGGGGATGAGTTCCGCCGTGCGCTTGGCAGCCATAATTCCGGCGACCCGAGCCACTTCCAACGGATCGCCCTTGGGATTTTGCGGCAGCGCCCGAATCACCTCTCGGCTCATCGCGACAAAAGCGCTCGCCTTAGCCTCGCGCACCGTAGGCTGTTTGTCGGAGACGTCGACCATCGAGGCCCGTCCAGCGGCGTCGTAATGCGATAGTTTCTTCGGCTTTTTATCTGACTTCGCCATGCGTAAGAAAAATCCGGCAGCCCGTTATAGGCTGTTCGATTCCCCGATTGGTGTCGCCCTCGCTCTGAAGGGGCACGCCTTTAGAGCCTGCCCTGAGCTTGCCGAAGGGTGCGCCGTCACAACTCCTTTAGATTTGTCATCACGAGGAGGCCTTCAGGCCGACGAGGGATCTGCTTTTAACTTTTTAGGCCTGTGAAGCCGTGCCCCTTCAAGTCACGGCATCAGTATCGTAATCGCCTCGCCCGCCGCAAATCGCTCCCGGTCCGCTGGTACTACGATGTAGCAGTTCGCGCGCGACACTGCCATCAGATCACCTGACCCTTGCCACTGTACCAACTCGACCTCCGGCTTTTCGTTGCCGCCTTCTAGCCTTGCCGGGAGAAATCGCGTAAGTCCGGTCCGGCTGGTGAAATCGGATTTCAGAGTAGCTTGCGCGAATGGCAGCGGCTGCGGCTTCGCTCCTGACAGAGAGTCCAGCACCGGCCGGGCGAACAGTTGGAACGTTACCATGGTTGACACCGGGTTGCCGGGCAGTCCGAAGAATGGAGTGCTTCGCTCGCCCGATTTCACCTCGCCGAACACCACCGGCCTTCCTGGCTGGATTTGCGCGCCCGTGAAAAAAATGCGGGCCTGGAAGGAGGCTAGCACCTGCTCGACCAGATCGTACTTACCCATGGAGACGCCGCCGGTGATGAGCAGGAGGTCGGCTTCCAGACCTTTGCGTAACAGCAGCGCCAATTCGTCAGGCTCGTCGCGGGCCACGGGCAGAATCATGGGCTCGCCGCCTACCGCTTGCACCTGTGCCGCCAGCGAGTAGCTATTGGAGTTGCGAATCTCGTTCGGTGCAGGTGGCAAATTGATGTCGACGAGTTCGTCGCCGGTTGCCAGAATCGCGACCCGCGGCCGGCGATATACGGCAATCTCGGGCTGGCCAATGGCCGCAGCGATCGCGACGAGAGCGTGGTTCACGCGTGTGCCGCGTGCCACCAGGGTCGCCCCACGTCGTGCTTCCGCTCCCATAGCGACCACATTTTCCCCTGCGGCCACCGTCCGCTGGACCACGACGGCATCGCCACTTCGCTCCGTGTGTTCCACCATCACGACGGCGTCGGCTCCCTCAGGTACGGGCGCGCCGGTCATGATCTCGACAGCTTCGCCTGCTCTGACGGCAATCGCGCTGTCTTCTACCGGCGCACCAGCCCTGATCTCTCCGATGCAGCGCAACCGGCATGACACAACAGCTACATCGTCACTGCGTACGGCGAATCCGTCGCGCGTGGAGCGGGGAAACGGCGGGAAGTCGCGGTCCGCGCGCAAGTCCTCTGCCAGCACCAGACCGGCAGCGTCCAGCAGCGGCATCATCTCCGGCTCGGTCGGGGAAAGAGTCGAGGCATATTCTTCGACCAGACGCCGGGCGTCGGCGAAGGACGGCAGTTTTGTGACAACAGTACTTCCCATGCCTGGATTACCCGAGCGAATTCTACTGGAGTCTGCGGGAGAGCGAAACTGCGGCGGGCAGCGAGCGCATGCGAGTGGCAACGGCGTGCAGCCGCAGATCACACGGCAACCGGGTTATATCCATGCGTAGCTCCGGCGGAAGCCGCGGGCCAGGCTTGCCGGTTTGCCGACGCAAGGCACAATCCATCGCGAAAGGCGCAAGGGCCGAGCTACATTCACGACATGCGCCGGAGGCGCGACACAGGTTAGCCCAGCCGTTTACGGCTGGGTCAACGGCAATTTTTTCTCCCGAGTGCCGTAGGCACGACACGCAACCGCCCCCATGTGTCGTCCGTCGCCGCACCCTGCGGCCCGTTCCTCGTACGCTCGGCCTATGTCGCACACGTACTCGTCCATGCTGGTGCATTGCGTGTTCAGCACCAAGGAGCGGAGGAACCTGATACCCGAACCGCACCATCTTTGGCGATATCTCACAGGAATTGCCAAGGCCAGGCAGATTCCCCTGGTTGCCGTCGGGGGCACCGCAAACCACGTGCATCTGCTGCTCGATCTGCCGCCCACGATGCAACTGGCGCAAGCTCTGCAACAGCTTAAGGGCAACAGTTCACATTGGTTAAACGAAGAGAAAGCTCCCTTCGCCTGGCAGCAGGGATAGGGCGCTTTTGCGGTCGGAGCATCGCAAAGGGAAAATGTTCTGGCCTACATTTCCAATCAGGAGGAGCATCACAAGAAGTGGACGTTCGAGCAAGAGTTCATCACCCTGTTGCAGAAATACGGAATCGAATACGACAGCCGATTCGTATTGGGATGAAAGAAGTGTCGTGCCTACGGCACTCGGGTGTTCTTATGATGCCCTGACCCAGCCGTGAACGGCTGGGCTAACTTGTGTCGCGCCTCCGGCGCGCTGTGCGGATGCCAATCACAACGGCGTGTGGTAGCCAATCACAACGGGCGCCGCATTTTCAGGTGTGATGTAAGTTTGGGTTGAGCCGGTCTTCAGGCCGGCGTCAAGTCCAGTTCCTAAAAAGCTGGGGCTGCGGTGATCATTTGCAATGACCACCGCAGCCCCAAAATTATTTGATCGCCACGAACGCGGCGCCACCACCCCAACACAAGCGAAAGCGGCTTGTGTGTGGGGCCCGGTCTGAAGCGCCGCTCTACCCTATTTCTTGCTGGGCTTCGATTTGCCGTAGCTGGTCTCAACCGAAGCGCCGATGGAGGACAGCATCTGTTTGGCGGCATCCGCATATTTGCCAGTTGGTTCCAGCTCCAGATACTTGTTGAAAGCGTCTGCTGTTCCCGGAGGAACAACCATCTTTCCGGTTTTGTCGGTGGTCGCCTTGCCAATTAGATCGACGCCCTTCCAGTAATATGCGCCAGCTCGTTTGGGATCGATCCCGATTGCCTTGTCGAAAGCGGCAATGGCATCGTCGACCTTACCAGTGTTGGTGAGGACCGCTCCCTCATTGTAGTAATAGGCGCCTGCATTCGGCGGGTCGGCCGCGGCTGCCGCCGCGTACTGCTGGACGGCCTTATCAGTTTGTCCCGACTTGGCGTAGGCGTCGGCAAGCTGAGCCATGTACGCTCCAGAAGTGGGTTTGATGGCGAGCGCTTTCTGATAAGACTCGACGGCGTCTTGATAATCCTTCGTCTTGGCTGCCGGGTCAGTGGCGTGATCCCCGGCGCCGCGCTGCGCATCCCCAAGATAACCCCATACCAGGTCCTGGCTGGGATCGACTTGCGTGGCCTGCTGTAGCAAGGTCACAGCCTGGTCGTAGTTGCCGGCTCCTTCCAATTCCTTCGCCTGCTTAAGCGAGGCGTTCAGCGTTTTTAGTTTTTCATTGTTCTTCAGGGACGACTCGGCCTTCTGGCGTTGCTCGCCCGTTCCCGCGCTATCCTTCGCCAGGTCAAAATCGACGGTACGCTCACCGCTGGCTTCGATCACGGCGTTGCCGTGCTCGTCAATCGGATTGCCGTTTTGCACCAAGGTGACTGTGTAAGTCCCCAGGGAGATGCCAACCGAGTAGTATTGGCCCTTCGAATTCGTCTTCAGCGTGTACTTTGTTCCGCTCCGAGGATTGTAGAGCTCTACCGTAGCTCCAACGATTGGCTTGCCAGCTTGATCTGTGGCAGTGCCAGTGACAGTTCCGGTGATTTGTGCCCACAGAGAGACTGCACTCATCCCGATTACCAGTAGTACTCCGGCAAGATTGCTGTATTTCTTCATGGTTCCTCCAGCGCGGAGACGGAATGATTATTGCCTGTCCTGCTGCAACCGTCTCTCGCGTTGATCTTGAAATTTATCTTCATGAAAAGTCCTGAACTGCAGCCTGCGACAGATAAGAAATGGGATCGATCGCGCCTGCCGCTGCAAAGGCCCGTAGCCGTAAGATGCAACTGTCGCAACTGCCACAAGCCTGATCGTCCCGGCTGTAGCAAGACCACGTTAAATCGAAGGGTGCGCCCAATTCAAGGCCACGCGTCACAATCTCACGTTTTCGCAGAGCTATGAGCGGGGTCTCAATCCGGATGCGGCCTTCCTTGGTTCCGGTTCGGACCGCCTCGTTGAAGGCCTGGTAGAACTCCGGACGGCAATCGGGATAACCCGAACTGTCCTGCTGTACCGCCCCAATATAGATGAGTTCGGCGCCCAGCACCTCGGCCCAGCTTACGGCCGCGGAAAGAAAATGCGCATTGCGAAAGGGCACGTAGGTTACCGGAATGTGCGCTCCAATGTCGGGGCCTGCTTCGGGAACGGCGATCTGATCGTCGGTAAGCGCCGAGCCGCCAATCAGACGAAAGAAGGGCGTGCGCACAATGAGACGCCGGTGAATTCCCAGGCGCTCGCAGATGCCCAGAAACGCTGCCTGCTCGCGCGCCTCCGTACGTTGGCCGTAGCTGATGTGCAGGGCGGCCACCGCGTCGGCGCCGTAGTTGTGAACGGCCAGCGCGGCGCAAACGGAGGAGTCCATTCCTCCGCTAAGCGAGACGACGATGTGTGTCTGTGCACTTGGCATTTGGCCAACACTAAAGATCGTTTCACCACAGAAGCACGGAGTGCACGGAAATGTCTTTCTATTATTTGTCTTTTTCTGTGAGTTCCGTGCTTCCGTGGTGAATCTGTTTTCGCCCGGGTGCCCCGTTCTAGCCTTCGTTTGGCCAGGGCGGGGCCCTTTTCTCACACTCCCTTTAACGACGGTTCCCAAATGAACTTATGGATCTGTAGTCCTAGGCGAGCCTTCAGCCCGTCCGCCAGCATCCATTCCGCAAGCTCCCGCGGATCGACCAGACAGTGCGACACGTCACGGCTTCCAGTGGCGTTCTTGCGGAAGGCCGGCGAAAATATGACGGAACTGACTCGCGCGTTCAGCTCATGCTCGGCGGCGAACGAGCGGGCAAATTCGTAATCCCACCGGCTGGCGATCACAAACTTCACTTCGTCGCTCGGGCCAAGCCACTTCAGGTTCTCCATGCGAAATGTGCCCCCCTCACCGGAGTCGGGACACTTCACATCCACAATCTTAACCACCTGCGGTGGAACCCGCTCCAATGGCCGCTCGCCGCTGGTCTCCAACAGGAC
>Ga0187857_10003554_pt1 | contig 12396 bp, 7 predicted proteins | sample June2016WEW_8_10_FD_132984 | JGI IMG/M metagenome (GOLD analysis project Ga0187857, IMG submission 132984) | Peatland microbial communities from SPRUCE experiment site at the Marcell Experimental Forest, Minnesota, USA - June2016WEW_8_100 | ecosystem: Environmental > Terrestrial > Soil >...
GGAAAGGGCGAAGTTCAGCCCGGCGGCCACCTGATGGCTCAAACCCCAATACGAGCCGAAGACGTCTCCTGACCACACCGTGGCTCCAACTCTTTGCTGGCCGAGGAAGGCCGATCGCGTGAGCAGGAAGACCCGCTTCCTTTCGCTGGCAGCTCTCCAGTGCTGCTGGATGCCAAGAGTGTGCATGAACGGAAATATATTTGTGTACTGCGCGCCGTTGCCGATGGCAATGTGCTTGTTGCGCAGAATCGCGTCCCCCATGTGGGGCCAATACTCTTCGGGCTCGGCGCTGTCCAACCAAAATGCGTCCCAGCCTTGGGAGAAAAGCCTGCCGACCAAGTGATTCCAATAAAAGTCGCGCGCCCTAGGGTTTGTAGCGTCATACACGTGAGCATTCGGGACGTCAAAGTGTTGGGCGATGAGTTGCCGGTAGTTTTCCGACTTAGTATCAAAGAGCCCCCAAACCGAAATCATGGTGTGGACGTGCTCATCATGTAATTGATGGAGTTCGGCGGGGACGTCGGGGAAGTTGGAATTGAAGACAGGGTCGCCTTCCGTCTTCCACCAATACCAATCCTGCACGATGACATCCAGGGGAATATGTTCTTCACGGTAGCGATGCGCGATGCCCAATACTTCGTCCTGGGACACGTAACGGTCTTTCGATTGAAAGAACCCATAAGCCCACTTGGGAAGCAGGGGCGCGTGTCCAGTGAGGTTTCGGTATTCATGGATGATCTGATCCATTTCCGGGCCGTAAATGAAGTAGTAATCCACGGAATGGCCGGCGAGGGAACGCAGGTTGAGTTCAAGCGGAAAGCGATTGTCGACCCAGGTGAGGGAGGCCGTGTTCCACATCAGCGCGTAGCCCTTGCTCGACAACAGCAAGGGAATGGCGATGTCAGTGTTGTTCTGCGCGAGCTCGACGCTGGACCCGCGGTAGTTGAACATGCCACTCTGGTGCTGTCCCAGCCCGTAGAAGCCCTCGTCAAACTCAGGCGAGAACCTGTCCTCAACGTGAAATGTCTTCTCGCCGTTTAGCTCGGCTGGTTCATAGGTGCGCGGTATCGACATTCGCTCGAGCAGAAGATTCTCGCCTCCTGCGGTGCTGAATCGCACGTTCCCCCACTTCAGAGAAAGCTCGATCTTCAGGGTGTCGGTGGTGAGGATGGCCTCGTCGGCTGTCTGTGACACCTGGAACGTCGCGCCGGGACACGACTCTTTCGCATCCAGCAGCCAGGGCTGGCTCGGCTTGACGGTGTCCGGCGGCTCGGGCGTCGCCACAAAATGGATGACCGTGGAACGGCAAGCGGAAATATGAAGGCTCTCGTTCCCCATCGTAGCCGTCATGCCGTCCGGAGCGGGCGCGTAGTTGACGGGAGGCAGCGGAGGCACTTCCCACAGTTGAGCTCTTGCCGTTGTGCTCCCGAGGAAACAGCACATGCCGAGGAAGAGAGAAGTCCAGATTCTATGCCGTGACGGAGCAAGCCTTGCATGTTCGCAGGAAGTCAATGTTCGATACTCCTTCCGCTAGGGTAATCTTGATGGCAGGATCGTTGGGGCACAGGAGTCTGGCGTTCCGGCTTGCCAAAGGTGCGGAAGCCCTCCATACGTCTTCTTGTCCTCCAATTGACCAGCCTTCAGATCAACTCAGCTCAACAGTTCATTGGGCGGTTTCTTGAAAGAGTCTGGGCGCGAAGTCTTTCAGATCGCGACGCCACGTCTGCCATTCGTGGTCTGTACCTGGTGACTCGTAGAAGACGTGCTGAATATTCGCCTCCAGCAGTGATGTATGCAGCGTCTGGAGTCCTGCACGCATTCTCTCAGGCTCCTCTGTCCCGACGCCCAACCACAGCAAATGCACTCTCTTGGCGAAGGCGGCCGGATCAGCCATCGCCCCGTTGAAGGCTGTCTTCACATCCAGTTTCTGGTTGCCAAGAACCAGAGGCCCGGCCGCTCCACTGAATCCACCAATATAGGAAAACATATCCAAGTGATTGAACGTGACCTGGAATGTCTGCATCCCTCCCATGGAAAGGCCAGCCATCGCGCGATGGTCGCGATCCGGGAGTGTCCTGAAGTTCGAATCGATGTATGGGATCAGGACTTGTGTCATATCATCTTCAAAGGCCGCTGCCATTTCCTGCATCGCCCGCATCATTTCAGGCGAGCCGAAAAGCTTGCCGGTCAGATCGGGAGCAGGCTGGCCGGCGCGCCTGGCGTAACCGTACGCCATTACAAGGATCATTTGCTTGCAACTGCCTGCCGCGATCAAATTATCGAGTATGAAGTTTGCGTGCCCCTGCTTCGTCCATCCAGTCTCGTCCTCACCGCCACCATGCTGCAGATAGAGCACCGGATAGCGAACGTTGGTCTGCACATCGTAGTTCGGCGGCGTATAGACCTGTGCGTGCCGCCAGGTACCCGTCACCTTCGAGTAGTACCAAACCTCGCGGACTTGGCCATGAGGCACATCCCGAATCGAATAGTAAGTAGAGCCTGGCTCCGGAACCTCAACCATGCTTACGTGCTTACCTCCACCGAAAAACGCATGACTGCCGAGGTCGCTAACCTCCGCGCCATCAATCATCAACGTGTAATAGTGCAAACCGGGAACAAGGGGTGGTGTCGTAATCGTCCAGAATCCGTCGGGCTGCTTCACCATATCCAGTTTCGGCCCGCTCCAAAAATTCACCTTCACCTTCGCGGCCTCGGGAGCTTTCACGCGGAGCTGCACCCTCCCGGCACTATCAACCCGGGGATATTCCGCTCCCCAGACGTTGGTCGCAGCGGGCTGAAAATCGCCCGACTCTTGTGCGCAACAAAGACTCGCAAATAGGAGCATTGCCATTCCAACGTGCTTCATTCCTTCCCTCCTCGCTCACTTGGATTTCAACCACGCTGCACGTCCGTACATGTCTTGGTGTTAGATTTTTGCCTTCCTCCGCAAAGAGCGCGCGATCTAAATCGCTTTCACCAAAGCCAGACCTTCCACACAGCATCACAAGCCGATTGGATGGAGCGCTCCATCCAGCACGATGGGCTTGCCAGGTTCGATCCGAGTCTCGGTCGACTCGTCGCCATAACTTATCCGGTATTTCATCGCGCGATCGGATTGCAACCTTAGCTCCGTAAGACGGCCCTCTTTCCACACGACGTCCACCTTGCCGCCGCCCCGAACGCGCACTCCCTTCAAGCTGCCGCTCGGCCATTGCTGCGGCAGGGTAGGCAACACAATGATTTCCTCGGGAGTGCTCTGTATCAACATCTCAGTAATCGCGGCCGGACCACCCAGGTTGCCATCAATCTGAAAAGGCGGACAAAGATCGAACATATTCGGCAGCGTATTCTTCGTGATCAGCAGTCTCAGGTTAGCATAAGCGTGCTCCGGGTTTTGAAGCCGCGCCCAAAGCGCGACCCTCCATACCTCCGACCACCCGGTACCGCCGTCACCGCGCAGTTCGAGAGTCTTCTTCGCGGCAGCCGTAAACTGGGGAGTGGTCTCGAGACTGATTTCATGCCCCGGATAAAGCGAGTACAGATGCGACGCGTGCCGATGCGCCGGCTCAGCTTCGGGATAATCCTCAATCCATTCCTGTAGTTGCCCACGCTTGCCAATTTGCAGCGGTGGCAAGCGCTTTTCGGCGCGATCCAGTTCAGAGCGGAACTCGGCGTCTGTTTCAAGGATTTCGGCAGCACGCCGACAGTTCTCAAAGAGCTCTCGAATGAGCTCAATATCCATGGTGGGCGCGTACGTCAGATTCTCGGGCTTGCCGTTCAGAATGTATTGATTTTCCGGCGAATTTGACGGATTCGTGGCCAGCTGTCCTGCGAAGGGTGTTCCGGCCGGCACCTCCACCAGAGCACCGAGTACGAACTCAGCAGCCTCTTTCATCGCGGGATATGCTTGTCGCCGCAGGAACTCCAGATCTTCACCGAACTCGTAGTGGTCCCACATCTGGTTCGCCAGCCATGCTTCTCCCATTGGCCAGATTCCCCAGGGGCCGTCCACCGGCGTAGTCGCGCGCCAAAGATCCGTGTTGTGGTGCAGAACCCATCCCTTACTGTGGTAGTGAACCCGGGCGGTGTCGGCGCCGGTGATCCGCAAATCACGGATCAGGCTCCACAGTGGCTCTTCCGTCTCCCAGAGATCGCCCGTGTCAGCCTGCCAATAATTCATCTCCAAGTTGATATTCGTCGTCCACTTACTGCTCCAGGCTGGAAGCAGATCCTCGTTCCAAATCCCCTGCAAGTTTGCCGGTTGACCTCCCGGCCGGGAAGACGAGATTAAGAGATAGCGGCCGAACTCAAAGTAGAGTGCGAGCAAGCTCGGATCTTCGTTCTTGGCAAAATTCTTGATGCGCTGATCAGTGTTCTCGGTCGAGTCGTCCTCGCCAAGGAGCAACTGGACCCGCGAGAACAACTGGCGGAAATCATCGACATGTCGCTTTCGCAGGCTGTCGTACGGCTGCTTCGATGCACGCTCCAGACAGACTCGGACGGCACCAAGAGCATCACCGCTGACGTCCCGGTAGTCCTTGAAACTCGTTGCGTTGCTGAACAGAATCGTGACCGAGTTCGCACCAGAAACTTCCAGGCGTCCTTCCGCATTGCGAACGGAACCACCTTCGTTGAACACCTTTAGTATTGCGGCGAAGCGCATGCCTGGCTGATCCCAGGAGCCTGTCCAGGAGAAAGGCGGATTCTGCCGTGGCTGGATTTGACCGGTCAGTTGCAGAGTATCGCTTGCAGTGCTTTCGATGTGCGTTCCAGGCTGGGGAGAATCCATCCCTGCATTGAACGTGACCTGGCTTGGCTCACTGGCTGTGATTCGAACGACGAGAACCTGGTCCGGGTAGGAAACGAACACTTCGCGGCGGAAGGTCGCAGAGCCCACTTTGTAGGTTGTTTCGGCGATTGCATCCTCCAGGTGGAGTTCGCGACGATACTCCGTCGCGTGCCCGTGCCCTGGGACATGCAACCGCACATCACAAAACGGCTGATAAGGCATGAGCAGTTTGGGTTTGCCCATCAGGTTGTCGGAAAGCTTCTCGGCCTCGTCCACCTTGCCCGCGAAGATCAGCTGCCGAATATCGTTGAGATGGGTGTATGCCTCGGGGTTCGGGTAGTCGTGCGGACCTCCGCCCCAGAGCGTGCTCTCGTTGATCTGCAGGCGCTCATCTTCCGTCCCGCCAAACACCATGGCGCCAATGCGCCCGTTGCCAAGCGGCAAGGCCTCGGTCCATTTGGTGGCGGGTTTGTCGAACGTGAGCTTGAAACCGGAGTCCGATGCTCGCGCCCCGGTGCTCAGCGCGGTCACTACTACGACCGCGATCCACGCTGTTCTTATCGCCGACTGCATTTTCCGGTGCGGCACTTCGCTCCTCCGAATGTTGCCTCGCGAATGACTCGGGTGCGGTTATCCGTTCACATCAATACGAAAGAACCGATTTAGTGGAGAAGCCCCTTGTCGAACTCGACTGGAACAACTGCGCTGCTGCTCCAGGGCTCTGCCAATTCGACCTTTATGATCACGTCAACCGTACCTGTCGCGACAGGTGGTACTTTGATGGCTAGCTTCTCGTCGTGCTCACTGTAGGAAACAGAGTTCCCGTCAAGATCCGTGATTCTCACGATGCGCGTGGGCAGGCTCGGAAGCGTTACGGTCCCATTTTTCGGGACGTTCAGAATATGTACGTACACAGTTTTGCCTCTGTGTGTCGAAACTCCATAATCTCCCGGAAGCCAAGGACCGCCGCGGGTTCCGTAGATGCTTTCTCCGTTTTGTTTCAGCCAATCACCGAGTTCGTGTAAGCGTTCCGCCTGGCTCGGCTCAATCTCGCCGTCGGGCCGAGGTCCCACGTTCAGGAGAAAATTGCCGTCCCTTCCTGCCGCACCGATTAAGAGCCGAAGAACTCGTGCCAGCGGCTTCACTTTGGCATCTTTTTGATAGCCCCATCCCCCTTCGACAATGGTGGTGCACAGCTCCCACGGCGTCTGGTTATCGAATTTCCCCAGCGCGCCATCTCCTTCTCGGGAACGGAAGTCCGCCGGGGCGTCGGTACGGTCGTTGATGACGATGTTGGGCTGCTTTTCTCGGAGGAAGCCAACAATCCGGTCATCCTGCCATTCGAATTTACCAGTGTATGGCTGGTCTGGAGGACGAGCGTACCAACGGCCATTGAATTGAACTCCTCCAAATCCGAGCCATTCGTTACCGCCACCATCAAACCACAGTATGTCCAGCTTGCCGTAATGAGTAGCAAGTTCCGATATCTGGCGCCGATATTGCTCCCGAAGTGCAATTGCGCTGTCCATGTACAGGTCCGGAAAAAAGAAACCGGGAAACCGCCAATCCAACGGTGAATAATAAAGACCAACACCCAGACCCGCATCGCGTACCGTTTTCACGTAATCGGCAATGAAGTCATGGTGTGCCGCGGATTTCATCGCAGTGAAATCGCTGCCCGGGTCGTCGAACAACGCGAAGCCATCATGGTGACGCGAGGTCAAAACCACGTACTTCATGCCTGCGTCTTTCGCAGTTTGGGCCCATTTCTCTGCACTGAAGTGCTCAGGATGGAATTCCGCCATGAGCTTCGAATATTCAGTTCTTGGTATCTGCTCGCTCCACTGGACCCATTCTCCGCGCGCCGGAATTGAATAAACGCCCCAGTGCATGAATAACCCGACGCGCCCCTCTCTCCACCACTCAATCCGCTTCTGGGCATTGGAGTCCGTTGCGAGCGGAGCCCATTGCGCCATCAGGTAAGGCGTAGGAATCGTGCACAAAACGGCTATCGCCAATGTATTGCCAAGTTTCGTCATCGTGTCTCCTGCGAGATCTGCCTGCAGCAAGTTTCTTGTCTATCGCTATCACTGTACGATCACTCACGCTTAGACTCCTGCACCGTAAATGAGTAAATGCTTACGCTAAACGGCGGGACGGACATCGTATCCGGCACGGATGTGAGTTCCTGTTCCTCGACTTCAACTCCCGGCTTTTGGCCCACCGTGATGGTTGCGTCAACGCTCGGCGGTGCCATGCGCCAAAGGTGTCCTTGATTTGAGAGCGTGGCGCCGGTGATCGAGAGCTTCAGGCGCTGCTTGGAGTCCGACGGATTCAGCACAGCGAACGTGAGCGTCTTGCGGTCGTCGCTAAGCGCCGCGCTAACGTCCAGTGGATAGGTATCGCTGCCCGGATCGACTGCGGGCTGGTCGCCGCCGGCGGGGTATATCGGCTTCGGCTGCGGCGAGTCTCCGGATACTTCCACAGGTATCGTGCCGAAATGTTCGCGATACATCTTGAACAAAAGACCTGTCGGATTCAAAACAGCCTCGGTGCGGTCTTCGCTGATCATTGCGATTGCGAACGTGAACGCGCCTAACTGATAGAGATCGGAATGGCGAAACATCTCGTGAAAGGCCCAGGCATAAGCCGGAACCACCTTGTAGGAGTTTGGTGGAGCTCTAATGTAGGCCCATTCGTCCAGGCTGATCGGTACCGGCTTTGCTCTGAGCGCCGGGATGCGCTTCAGGTACTCCTGATAATGCTCGTATTTCACCCGGACTTGAGTGGCGGGTGCGCGTTCCCATTCGATCAAGGACTGCGGCCCGGCGCTGACTTTCTCACCTTTCTCGAGATCGGTTCGCTGACCGCTAGTGGAGTAGAAATGCTCGCTGAGCAGGTCCATGTTGTCGAGGCAATGGGCAAGCAAGTTGCCACTCCAGTCTGCTGGAGAGAGGTAGTCAGGGACGATCTGGCCGTTGAGGCGCTTTGCCTGCTTCGAGCCGGTCATGGCATCCGGCATTGCGCCGGCAGCGATTAGCTTGATCGCCGGATCCGCTCGCCGCATCGCTTTTGCGAACATGTTGTGCTTAAGTTCCCATTGCGCGACAGGCATGAATCCCAACTGCCATTCACCCCAGGGTTCGTTACCAATGCCCCAGAACGTAATGTGGTACGGTTCCGGATGGCCGTTTGCGGCACGTAATTTCCCCATAGGTGTGGTCACCGCGCCATTCGCATACTCGACCAGTTGCGCGGCAGACCATTCGTCGCCGAACCCGGCGTTGACCGTCACGTAGGGCTCAACATCGAGCAGGCGGCAAAGCGTGACAAATTCGTCCGTGCCCACGTCGTTAGGCTGTACGGCGTGCCAGACCGGGTCCATAGTCGGCGGACGCTTGTCCGGATCGCCAATTGCATCACGCCACTCGTACCCGGAAACGAAGTTTCCCCCGGGCCAGCGATATACACCAGAATGCAGTTGTTTCAGCGCGGCAATCACCTCCGCGCGAAAGCCTTGCACGTTGTTGGCCGGCATGAGAGAGACTGCTCCGATGTGAAAGGATCCCATGCCCGTGCCAACAATCTCTAGCCGGGCATCATCGCTGTCCCGCTGCACTTGGAAGCTCAGCGGAAATTTGTGATAGGTGCGATGCAGTTTATTAATAACGACTGTCGGGCGATCGCCGGATGCATTGCCCCAGATGAGACTTACTTTCACAGTCGCGCCAGGAGTACCCGTTAGAACTATGCGGCCCGTGTAGGACTTCCCTTTGCGCACCGCCAAACCCGCTTGTTGGATTCCGCGAGCCTCAGTCTGACTCAGCTTTACCATCGGCGTGCGATCGCCGGCATAAGGGCCATTGGTATCCATGGTGACAACATCGTCGGCGCCGATTGGTGTCCAATGGCGCAGCGCAGTGCGCCTCCAAGCAGGTCCGGTTGGTTCGGCGGGAGGATGCGACGTGATCGGATAGTAAAATTTCCGATCATCCAGCATCTCCGCCCATATGTTGTTATTAACGATTCCTCCGATGTGCTCCAAAAACTGCCCATAAACGTATCTCGAGATAGGAGCGCCAGTCTTGGATACGTCAATGCTGGCATTAACCAATTGAGTTTGAGCAGAAGAAAAGAGTGGGAGGAGGAGTGCGGCCACTAGAAAAAACTGCTTTGTCATAGTTGGATTCTCAGCTTTGGAACCTGTAACCTAGTTCCAAGGTTTTGTCCTGACATGTTTTGTTGTTCATTGCTCTATCGAGACAACCGTCACCGATTTCGGCTCCAGTTTCAGAGCCAGCTTTCCGCCTGAAACCTTTGCTGAGATGGGCTTCGGCACGACCCTATTCGGCGCCTCGAAAGTGTTGATGCTATCAACGCTGTGCGCCGTCAACGTTTCTCCCGCCGCTGATTTGGCACTGATGCCAGCCAGGTTTGCTTCAATTTCGACTGATTGGTTGGGATCAAGATTCGTGATTTCCAGCCATAGCTTCCCAGTGGTGTCCTTCGCTGCGATGGCATCCACGCGCGGCAAGCCGATCTTGTCGTGCCTGTACGTACCAGCGTTAAGCGTAATCGGCACGAACGTGGCGTCCTGGAACGGTACGTACATTTTGAACACGTGGTAAGTCGGAGTCAGAACCATCTTTTCTTTGTCCGTCATGATCATCGCCTGCAGCACATTGATCATCTGGGCGATGTTGGCCATCCGGACACGCTCGGCATGCCGGGCAAAGATGTTCAGATTGATGGCAGCCAGAATGGCGTCGCGAAGGCTGTTTTGCTGAACGAGAAAGCCGGGATCGCTGCCGCGTAACGGCGCATACCATGCGCCCCATTCGTCAACGACGAGAGCGACCTTTTTCTGTGGGTCGTACTTATCCATAATGGCCGAGTGCTTGGCAATCAGATCTTCCATGTCCAGCGTCGACTTGAGAATCTGGGCGTACTCGCTCTCTCCGAACCCCACGGACTCAAAAGAAGGCGGCCACCGCACGACCGTGTATGAGTGCATCGAAAGACCGGTGATATTCCAGCTCCACGTGTGATGCTGATAGGCCTCCATGATGGCCTCTGTCCACTCGGTCCAACGGGCTTCACCGCCTCCAGGGCCCACGGCGATTTTCAACATCTGCTGATTAGCTTGCTGTGCCGGATTGAAGTTCCTTACGAAGTGGCTGTAAATTTTGAGCTGGCTCAAATAGTAGTCCGGTGTCATATTGCCGCCGCAATCCCAGCTTTCGTTTCCGATGCCCAGATAGCCGACTTCATAAGGAGGAGGATGACCGTTGGCGGCGCGCTCTTTGGCCAGCGTAGTCGGCTGCGCTGTGGTCATGTATTCCAGCCATTCGGCTGCTTCGCGCGGAGTGCCGGAGCCGACATTGATTGAGACGTACGCGTCCGCACCAATCTGATCGAGAAAGTCCATGAACTCGTGCGTTCCGAAGGTGTTCGGCTCGATTACTCCACCCCAGTTGGGATTGAGCGTTATCACTCGCTTGGGACCGATGCCGTTGCGCCAGTGATATTCGTCTGCGAAGCAGCCGCCTGGCCAGCGAACATTCGGCACCTTCAGCGCCTTCAGCGCAGCAACAACGTCGTTGCGTATGCCGCGAGTATTGGGTATCGACGAGTCCGGGCCAACCCAGATCCCGTCATAAATGCCGTGCCCGAGATGTTCCGCGAATTGGCCGAAGATGTTGCGGTCGATCTTCGCGCCGGCCTTGGACACGTCAACCGACAATTCAAGTTTGTCGGCGGCCAATGCAGGTGCAGTTAGGGCCACACCTATCAAGCCGAAACTGACGAGAAGTGGAGCTATGAGAAGCGCCGTGCGTTTGCGCAGAGGCATGAACGGAAGCATGAAGCCAGAAATCAAGAAGGAGCGTCGTCCGGAAGAGCCTCTCCTCGACGAAAGAGTAGTGAGCAGGCGTCTCCCGCGGTGAACAATAGCTTGCAAGTTATAAATAAGTGTAAAGGCCATTTATTCTCCTCCGAAATATATTGGACTTCGTCTTGGTCCACAAAGGTAGTTGTGCCTCGTCATTGAGACAATGACTGTCCGTGCGCGCACTGGCCCGCAGAGGTTACTCTTGCCTGATCGGGAGCTAGTGCAGTAGAACTGCGAAGTACCAGATTGGTTTTGATCGTATAAAGCTCGCGCGGAGATGTATCGCTCTGAGCTTCTATCGAGTCGAGCAAAGCGCTAAATGCCATGTCAGCGATCTCAAGCTGCGATATTTGCGCCGTAGTTAAGGGTGGAGTTATGAACTGCACTAAGCGAATGTCGTCAAACCCTACTACCGACAAGTCCCGCGGAATATTGACGGCCAGATCAAAGGCCGCGCGTATTACGCCGATTGCAGTCATATCATTCGAACGGACCACGGCTGAAGGTCGATCTCGCAAAGCAGCGAGCGCTGACATCGCCCTCATGCCAGCTTCCATCGTGTGGTCTCCTTCGAGGAGCAGTCGCGAAGATAAACCAATTTACTTCATGCAATGTTGAAACGCAACTTTTCGTGCCATTGCAGTCCTGAAAATCGGGGGACCCTATGAGAGCAACTGGATCGACTCAAACCCCGCAGCGAAACTCAAACCACCAATGATCACGGAATCTCCCACATTGCCCTTTAGCAAGGAGGAGATGGGCCGCATTCTAGAAGCGTGCAACGAATAACCGGACAAACGTAACGCCATTTGATTGCGTGCGCTCGTGCTCCTTCTGCGCTACAGCGGGCTGCGCTTCACTGATGCTGCTAAACTCTCCCGTGGTCGCATCAGCGGAGACAATCTACTGCTGTACACGGCAAAAACCGGGACGCCAGTCAACTGCCCTCTTCCCCCTGTCGTCATCGACGCGCTTGCGGCAATCCCTAGCGACGGTCCGTACTATTTTTGGACGGGGAAATCCGCGACCAAAGGTTTAGCTGGAAGTATTTGGCGGCGGCCGCTTCGCTGGCTATCCGCGCTGGCCAAAGTCGCAAACGGTCACGCCCATCGATTTTGGGACACCTTTGCGGTCGAATTATTGCTTGCCGGTGTGCCCATAGATCGCGTGTCAATGTTACTCGGCCACAAGAGCGTGCGAATTACTGAGAGGCATTATGCCCCATGGGTTCGCTCCAGACAGGAGCAGCTTGAAGCAGATGTGCGTAAGACATGGGACGTGGCGGTTCGGCGGCGGGCACGCCCAGGGCACACGAGGAAAAAGAGGGTTGTATCTACTTGATTACAAGGAGGTTGGATTGGTGCTGGAGGGGGGAGTTGAACCCCCATGCCGGGTGACCGGCGGCAGATTTTGAGTCTGCTGCGTCTGCCAATTCCGCCACTCCAGCGTGCGTCCAACCAAAAGGTTAGCATAGCGCCAAACTTGCCTCAAGGCGCTTTTCGATTACTTTAAGGGCATGATTCCAAAAAGCAGGCAGTAAGGCGTAGGCAGTGGCTCGGAAGCAATTCAAAATTCAAAATTGCTCCAGCCCCCGGTTCCTAGCCCACATTTTTCACCGTCCTGTTAGAAGATATGCACTCTCACCGTCAGATATTTCTTGGGGTTCTTCTTGAATTCCGTGAGGAAATCTCTTAAGGATTCTGAACTCTGGCTCAGA
>Ga0187857_10003562_pt1 | contig 12383 bp, 8 predicted proteins | sample June2016WEW_8_10_FD_132984 | JGI IMG/M metagenome (GOLD analysis project Ga0187857, IMG submission 132984) | Peatland microbial communities from SPRUCE experiment site at the Marcell Experimental Forest, Minnesota, USA - June2016WEW_8_100 | ecosystem: Environmental > Terrestrial > Soil >...
CTGGAAGGGAACGTCGGCCAGACGGAAGCGACCATGGAACGTGCTGCGCAGCATTTGACGGATGCGCAAGCGTCTGGCAACTGTCGTGGTCCGATGATCTTTCAGGACAACACCTTTGGCTGGGGTCTGTTGAACCTGCTGCAGGCAGTGCAATCGCAGTAGGCTGGACGATACAAGGTCGTGTGCGTGCGCTTTCAGCACTGTTGTGAAAGCGACGTTCTCGCCACGCGCCCTATAAAGAGGTAAGGACTTCGTTGAGCGAAAGTTTCCTGGAGGCCGCCTGTTTCCGTCGTTCCGCGAGCGCCGACTGGATGAAAGTCACTTCGCGGCCCAACATCTCCGTGGCCTCGCGGCACAACTCTGGCCGCTCGCGCATTAACCGCACAAAACCGTCCTGGGCCACGTGTACGGCCTCCGATTCGGTCGCGGCTACGGCTGTCAGGCTGTAGGCATGTCCAGTAAATGTTGAAGGCAAACCCAGCAGCGAGCCGGCGGAAAATAACCGGTCGAGTTTGGGCAAGCCCTTCACACTCATGCAAACCTTGCCGCTCAGCAGCAGAAACACTCCGGTGTTGCTGTCGTCCTCTCGAAACAAGGCCTGGTTGGAAAAAAAATGCTCTTTGCGTCCCAGCCGTTGCAGCTCGCTCTTCAACTCGGAAGAGGCCTTGAGAATATTGCTTTGCGCACCCACATGTGTCATGGAACTGTTATGCCAAAACAGCATCCATCTTTGCTGTGACCGCTATCACACGGAGGTGTGAGACAAAACCGGGCAACGGTAGAGCACCGCTTCAGCCGTGCACTTACAGTGCGGAAGAGGAATCGGCTTTCGTCTCCTGAGGTGAAGAAATCGAATAGGCAGGCGGGGAGTGCTGGCACTTCCCACCTGCCCTGAATCAACACAACCGGAACGTCGTATTGCGATTGACGCTCTGACGCCCCATTAGAAGCCTACCGCTTCGACTTGCCGCCTTTTTTCGTCTTGGGCTTGGCCTTCGACTTGGTCTTGGCTTTTGTCTTCGGCTTCGGCTTCGCCTTCGATTTTGCCTTGGTTTTGGGAGCGGGCTTCGCCTTAGACGCGAGCTTGGCTTTGGCCTTCGGCTTTGCTTTCGCCTTCGGCTTTGCCTTTGTTTTTCCCGCAGCTTTAGCTTTACCTCCGGGTTTCGCTGATCCGAAGCCCGAGCCTACATGAATGGTATGTACCGCAGCTGCTGGCCCGACCGTCGAGCAGGGCGTTCCTGGATCGGAGGTGTTATACGGAATCTCGGCATCCGCGGTATCGGCAGTGTATGGCCCATACGTTAAGCCGCCTGTCCATTCGAAGGTTTCGTCCTCCAGGTCGGGAAAACTGCCCGCCGGGTCCGCGGTTCCAAAGCAAACGGTGCAATCGGATGAAACATCAAAAGTGATTGTGCCAGGGGAGACTGTCTTCCCCACAGCAGGCGGAATGTCAATGATGGTGTTGGTTGGCATATACAAATCTCCTCGTCTTGCGCATCAGTGGCGCGATTTATCTACTACTGCTGGTGAACTTGGGATCGGATATGAGTGCCGTCAATTCTGGATCGCCTCTCAACTGATCGAGCGCGAAGCCTTTCTGTACTGCCTTTTGCATCTCAGATATCGCCTGACTGCGTTTGCCTAAGAGTTCATCCGCCTTGCCGACGTCAGCCAGAACGCTGGGGTCGTCCGGAGCCAGAGCCAGGGCTGTCTGAATCCGCGATTCGGCCTCCGAAGTTAGACCATAGCGCGCGTTCAGCACGGCCAGCTCGGCTTGCGCCTCGGCATCCTGAGGTTTCATCTTGACCTCTTGTTCAAGCAGAGTCAACATTCGCCGGCGTGCGGCTTCCGCCTTGTCTTTGTTGTTCAACCACTGGTACGCAAGTACAAGATTATTCCACACCGTGTAGTCGTGGTCATTGAACTTGAGGGCATTCTCGGTCGACGAAACTGATTCACCGTAACGCTGCTCTGTAAGGTAAAGAGCGCCAAGATTAGCATAAGCTTGGTAACTAGGGCTAAGCTCAACCGATTTCTTGAGTGCGCGCTCAGCATCACCTTGCAGTTTGGGATCACCCGAATCGAGATACGTGGCCCCCAGATTTAAGTACACCTGGGCATTGTCTGGGGTGAGCTGAAGGGCGTGCTGATACTGCTGTATGGCCTGCTGAAACTTTCCCTGGCGATCATAAAAATTACCTAACTCATCGTAGGCGTCCCATGAATCCGGACGTAAGGCCGCGGCTTTCTGCAGAGCAGCTTCCGCATCTGCGGTACGTCCGGAGTGCTCATAGGCATTGGCAAGACCACTGAGCGCGGCGGCGTCGTGGGGATCGATGTCCAGGGCCTGCTGAAATTCCTGCAGAGCGAGATCGTGATGACCCAACAAATCGTGGATGCGCCCCAGCGTAACGTGCACCGCGGGAATGCGGTTGTCGAGCTCAGCCGCTTTCTTGCAGTTTGCCTGCGCTTCAGCCAGCCAGTTGGGATTGTGGTCGAGCCGGTTCTTCAGCCGGTACGCTTCTCCCAGTTGCGCATATCCCAAGGCGAAGCGCGGATCGGTCTGCACCGAGTTCTGCAAAGCCTGGATGGCAAGGTCGAGATTGCCGGGCTTGTCATAGCGTTGCATGTAGCCGAGAGCTTTTAAGTAGTCCTCGTAGGCAGCAGGATTGACCGAGCCGCCCGTCCCGCGGATCATGTCGGCGGTGACGGTTATGTTCATCAGCCGGGCGAGCTTGGCAACTGCTTCGTCCTGTAGCGTCGCCAGATCTCCGGCCTGGTCTTCCACATCAACCGAACCGATTTGCCGCAGGTTCTTGGTATCGATCAGGTCCATGTTGAGACGAACATCCGAGCCCTCCCGCGTTATCGTCCCCTTAACAACCAACGTCGCGCCCAGTTCGCGCAACGCAGCGCTGGGATCTGTCACCTTGAGCCGTCGCACTTCGCTGCTCGGAATCACCCACAAGGACTGCTTGCCCAGCTCCAGGTTCGATAACTTCCCGGAAAGCGAGTCCACGACCCCTTCCACCAGTGCCTCGTTTTCTGGATTGTTGCCAATGTTGTCGAAGGGCAGCACTGCGATGTGCTTCTGGCCTCTCGTAAACCAAGCGATTTGCAGACGCTCGCTAACCGGCGGCAGCCAGAGAGCGACGGAAAGCAGCAGGAGAATTGCGGCGGCGATCGCAATCGAGCGACCCCAAACGTGGGCGGGCTTCGTCGGCAACGTCCACGCGGAACGTGATGCCTCGTGGCGCGATTCGCGGAGGGCCTTAAGTTGGTCACTTCGTCGCCGGCCGCTGGACGACGGCGTCATGCCGGCGCGGGCGAGCGCAGTCTTCGCTTCCTCCAAATCCCGTAACAGCTCGGAGCAGGATTGGTACCGCTTGAGTGGATCTTTGGATAGGCAGCGATACACGACGCTTTGGACTTCCAGCGGAACCCCATCGAGCGGCGGCGGCGCCTCGTTGACGATGGCCATAAAGGTCGCCGCCATGTTCTCCCGCTGAAATGGGTTGCCACCAATCAGCGCCTCCATCAGGGTGACGCCGAGCGCCCAGATATCGCTTCGCTGGTCAGCGGTCGAACCCGTGGCCTGTTCGGGCGATATGTAGCTCAAAGTACCTACCGCACCGTGCGTCAGCGTTTGTGTTGCCTCGTTGATGTGGGCCAGCCCGAAGTCAACGATCTTCGCGTCGCCGTGAGCGGTAAGCATCACATTGGAAGGCTTTATATCGCGATGAACAATGTTGCGGGAATGCGCTTCCTCCAGACCCTTCGCAATCTGGATTGCAATCTCGACGACTTCAGCCACCGATAGCGGATGCGATCCCGTGCTTATCCGCTCGGCCAGCGATTGGCCTTCGTAGAAGGCCATAACAATAAAGGTGCGGGCGTCGGAGGTTTCCTCGATTCCGTGAATGACGCCGACATTAGGGTGGTCCAGCGATGAGGCAATTCGTGCCTCCTTCAGGAACCGCTCTTTATCGAGTTCGCTGGCATTCAGTCCGGGAGGAAGGAACTTCAGAGCAACCGTGCGTTCCAGCTTGCGATCGCGGGCCTTGTACACCACGCCCATGCCACCCGCACCGATCCGACCGAGGATCTCGTAGGTGGTTCCGACAAGATCGCCAACCGACAGTGCGCTGTTGGATGGGGCCATTGCATCATCCCGCGTTAGCACTCGGGCGCTGATTTCGGATGATTAACCGAGTGGCGCCAAATTTGGATTTGATGATAAGGCTTGCGACCCTCGCGAGCAAGAAAACCCTGCACCGTCGCCCTTGCCGAGGCCGAGCGCAACCGGCTTCCGCGCAAACCGCCGCCTCTACAGTCCGCGTGGCTCTGTTGACTTCCTCGTCGCAACTAGCAACCGCAGGATTGGCGGATATAAGTGTGGAGTGCCAGCAATCGAGTCCCGCAGAGCGGGACGGCGACAGGGTAGCCCAGCACCCAGCGGGGTCCCCGGTTCGCCGCTTTTGGGCGAACTGGGGAGGCGGAGTGCTGGGTAGGCTCTATCTTCAAGTTTGAGCCCCTTCAGGGGCGGCATAAGTAGGGTGTCAACAGAGTCAGTCCGCGTCAGAACTGGGAGAGAAGTCTTGCGGTGGAACAAACTCCGGCAGAGTCGGTCAAAGCAGCCGCGCAGCCTTCTGCGCTCAAACTAGCCGCAACGCGGCGGCATGATGTTAGGCGGGGGCGTCAGCCCCTGGGAAATCATGCGAGCCGCAGAGCGGCGACACGGGTTCTCAGGCCCCCGCCTAAAGTACTTCAGGCGGCCTTTCCTGACGTTTGCCGGCTGCCATTTCCCTCTCGGCTTGTTCTATCGCTTGCCTGGGATCGCGTCCCGTGACGGCCTTGTACCACGCAGGATGATGCGTCCAGGCCCAGGCTTCGCTGACCGTTCCGCGCGTCATCGCCTGAATCGTTCCTGGCTCGCCGAAGGTGCTGAGGTAGATGTGGAAGAAAATCCCGAACAGCATGATCAGCGCAGAAATGTCATGAATAACATACGCGAGCGATACCAGGATGCGCCCGAAGGTCTCCGGAAACCACATCATGACACCGGTGATGACGTAAGCGATGGAGCCGCAGACGATTTCCCAGAACATCAGCTTCTGGCCGCCGTTAAAGAAGCCGGTCTCCGGCGATTCCGTCGAATCGCTGCGAATGACGTACTCCCTGATGTTCTTCATCCAGCGCGAATCGCCCGGCGTCCAGCTCATCACCCCCAGCCAGTTGATCGCCTGCAACGCGAAGAAGAAGACGAAGCCCAAGCCGAACCAGGGATGCAGGAAACGTGTCATCGCTCCGCCGCCAAATAGCGGCGTGAAGAAGCGAAAGATCCAGGGCAGGTAGATACCGAATCCGGACAGTAGAGCCAGAAAGAAGAAGATGCCGACCATCCAATGCAGAAAACGGGTGTACACCGGATGACGCAGTAGCTCGCCCACGTACACTACGGTCTTGCCCAGGCGATCGATGGCGTTGGGACGATGAACGAAACGATCGGCGGAGGTCGCCATCCTAGTTCTCCCTTCCCGTGTCCGGCGGTACGATTTCCTTCACCGGCGGAGTCGGCTGCGTTCGCAACGGGCCTTCGAAGACGTAGTGCATCACCACGCCGACAAAGCCGAGCATCGCGCCGAACAAGCCAATCGGCTTAAACCAATCTTTCCAGATGGTGAACGCCTGCGAAATGCGCGGCTCTCTGGGAAGGCCGCCGTAGGCCTCGGTTCTGTTGATGTTGTGCAGAACGTAGATGACGCCGGTGCCGCCAATGGTAGGAGGATCGTATACTCCGGCTTCCTTGAAACCCGAAACTTCGCGCAGCTGCGTAGCCCGCTTCTCTGCCAGAAACTTCATATCCTCCTTGGTGCCGAAGTGCAGGCAGCCCGTCGGACACGCCTTGATGCAGGCGGGCTCCAGCCCGGCTCCTACCCGGTCCGAGCACAGCGTGCACTTGTAAACCTTCTTGGTATTGGGATCGTACTTCGGGATATTGAACGGGCAACCGGAGACGCAGAACTGGCAGCCAATGCAGTTCTCCTGCTGGAAATCGACGATGCCGTTTTCGTACTGCACGATGGCGCCGTCGGCCGGACACGCGTGCAGGCAGCCGGGATCGGCGCAGTGCATGCACTGATGCTTGCGCATCAGCCAGGCAAAGCTGCCATCGGAGTGTTCATCCTCGTTGAACTTGATCAGGTTCCAGAAGTTCCATTCCGTGTCCGGCATGGTCTGGTAGGTGTTGTCGAAGTAAGTCTCGCGGAACGGCATATCGTTCCACTCCACGCACGCTACTTCGCAGGCCTTGCAGCCGATGCAAGTGGTGGTGTCGATCAGCTTGCAGACTTTGTCTTCCCGCTGCGTTCCTTCTCCAGGTATCGGCCCGACGTGGCCCGAGATTCGCTGGATTCGTAATGTGCCGCGATCACTCATCGCATGTCTCCGTTAGCGCGATCCCAAAAGCCCTTCTTTGAAGGAGCAAGCCTTCAGGCGTGCCCAACTCGCGTTCCGATGAATTGTCATCACGACGAGGGCTTCAGCCCGAGGAGGGATCTGCTTTTCGTCCGCAGTGTACGACCCTCGCGCTAAACCAGATCCCTCGTCGGCCTAAAGGCCTCCTCGTGATGACAACGGGCGGACGTGACGCTAAAGCGTCGCTTCACCATTACCCCTTCACACCTTCTCCAGCTTCACCAGGAATCCTTTGAACTCCGGCGTGTAGGCATTCGGATCGATTGCCGTCGGCGTCAGCCGGTTCGTCGGCATCAGCGAAGTCCTGCCTTCACTCTCGGAGATCCCCTTGTAGCCCCAATGGATCGGAATGCCGATCTGGTAGAGCTTCTTGCCGTCCACGTTCATTGGCTTGATGCGCTTGGTCACCATCGCCTTGGCGATGTAGTCGGCGCGAATGCTGCTGACCTTCACCTTCTCGCCGCCGCGGATTCCCATCTGGTCGGCCAGTTCCGCGGGAATCTCCACGAACGGCTCCGGCACCAGCTCCACATTCATGGGATTGTTCTTCGTCCAGTAGTGATAGTGCTCCGTCAGCCGGTAGGTTGTGCAGACAATGTTGTAGCCCTCGCCCGGCTTGGCGTACTTGTCCATATCCGTCTTGAAGGTCTTCGCCAGCGGATTGCTCGACTGTTGCGGATGCAGCAGATTTGCAACGGGGCTTTCAATCGGCTCGTAATACTCAGGGAACGGACCATCGGCCATTCCGCCCAGTGGAACAAAAATGCGTCCCACGCCCTCCGGATTCATGATGAACGGCCCCATGTGCTCTTCCGGCTTGGAATCGGGCTTGAAGTCGGGAACATCGTTGCCCACCCACTTGTCCGTGGCCGCATTCCACCACACCTGCCGGCGTGAGGGATCGTAAGGCTTGCCGGTGAGATCGCACGAGGCGCGGTTGTACAGCACGCGCCGGTTCGCCGGCCACGACCAACCCCAGTTCGCGTAGATGCCAAGGCCGGAAGGATCGTCCGTGCCACGGCGCTGCATCATCGGGCCCGCTTCGGTCCACGAGCCGCAATACAGCCAGTTGCCCGACGAAGTCGTACCGTCGTCGCGCAACGCGGCGAAGCCCGGCAATTGCTGTCCGGCTTTCAGGGAAAGATTGGTCTTCTCGTCGCTGATATCGGTCAGTGCCTTGCCGTTAATCTCCTTCGCCACCTCGGCCAGCGACGGACTGGTAGGAATGGTGTAGCTCCACGACGCGTTCACGATGGCATCGGGGAACTTACCGCCGTCTTTCTTGTAGAGCTCGCGGACCCGGAGGAAGATTTGCGCCAGGATGTCCTGATCCAGACGGCACTCGCCCGGAGTGGGCAGCGCTGCATACTTCCATTGCAGCCAGCGCGCCGAATTCACAAACGTCCCATCCTTCTCCGCGAATCCCGCGCCCGGCAGCTGATACACCGTGGTGTTGATCTGCTTCATCTCCTCCGGCGTTGTGCCCGGCGCTTGCCAGAAGGCGCTGGTCTCGTCGGGATAGATTTCGCACACCACCAGGAAGTCGGCCTTCTTCAGCGCGTCGATGTTCTTCTTCGAATCCGGACCGATCATCACTCCGTTCATGCCGAAGGCGAAGACGCCTTTCACTTTGCCTTCGTACATGTCGTTCCAGTTTTGGACCCAGGAATAGTTGCGGTCCATCTTCGGCAGCCACGCAAAGGCAAAATCGTTGTCCTTCGTCGCCGCCGGCCCATACATTGCCTTCAGGAACGACACCGTGAACTTAGGTGTGTTCGACCAGTAATTAAACGACTCCCACTCGCCCGGCTTGGATGGAGTCGGGGTCACGCGATCCAGATAGGTTTTCAGGTCCTTGTCCGCCGGAGTGGGCATCTTCAGATAGCCGGGCAGAATGTCGAAAATCCCCGCCATATCGGTTGCGCCCTGAATGTTGGAGTGACCGCGCAGCGCATTGACGCCCCCGCCGGCGCGTCCCACGTTGCCCATCAGCAGCTGCAGCATGGCTGCGGTGCGAATTACCTGCGTTCCGTTACTGTGCTGCGTCCAGCCCACCGCATAAATCACGGTCGCAACCTTCTTCATGTCTCCGCCTTTGCGGACGGAGGTGTACATGTCCCACGCTTTCAGCAACTGCTCCTGCGGGATGCCGGTGATGTTCGATACCATCTCCGGCGTGTAGCGCGAGTACTGCTGCTTTAATAACTGAAAGACGCAGCGCGGATCTTGCAGCGAGAGATCGTAGGCAACATTCGGCGGCAGCGATGGCGGAGGAGGTGCGGCGCCGGCCACGGCCTTCGCGCCCGCCGGTCCTCCGGTCTGGTGACCCTGCCCTTCAGCGGAACTGTGCGCCTTGCTGCCCTGTACGGCGGAGGTGCCGTTCTGCGGCGCGTTCGGCTTCGCCGGTTGGTGGTTTGCTCCGGGCGCAGGTCCGAATGCCTTGTCGATCGCCTTATCCAGTTCGGCATTACTTATAGGCAGTGCCGTGGGCACAACCTTGGGCGTCTCGTTGCCGCCCTCTTCATAATTCCAGGTTGCCTTGTCGTAGCTCTTGGTCGCCGGGTCGAAGCCGGAGAACAACCCATCTTCCGGCAGCTTGAATCCGTCTTTGACGACGAATGCCGCGTTGGTGTAGTTGACCAGATACTCGTGCGCGACGCGGTTGTGCCGGATGGCGTAACTGATGAGGCCGCCGAGAAACGCGAGGTCGCTGCCGGCGCGAATTTGACAGAAGACATCGGCCTGCGACGCGGTGCGCGTGAAGCGCGGATCGACCACGATCATCTTGGCGTTGCGATTGCGCTTGGCCTCGACCGGCCACTTGAATCCGCAGGGATGGTTCTCGGCTGGATTACCGCCCATGATCAACATCATGTCGGTGTTCTTCATGTCGATCCAGCCATTGGTCATGGCCCCGCGCCCGAAAGTTGGTCCCAAACTTGAGACCGTGGGGCCGTGTCAAACCCGCGCCTGGTTTTCCAGGCGCACCACCCCCATAGCCCGCATCGCTTTCACGACCAGGTAATTGAATTCATTGGTATCGGTGCAGCCGCCGCTCCAGAACAGCGATTCGCAGCGGTTGACGGTATTGCCCTTCGCGTCCGTCTCCACAAAGCCGGCGTCGCGGGTCTTCTTGGTCCAGACCGCGATCTCTTCGATGGCCTGGTCCCACGGGATGTCCTCCCAGTGGTCCGATCCCGGGCGTCGCACCCTTGGGTACAAGATGCGACGGTCGTTCTGGATGTCCTGCTGAAGCGACGAGCCCTTGGGACATAGCGTGCCACGGTTGATCGGGTGATCGGGGTCGCCCTCGACGTGGACGACTTGCGGCGTCACGTTCTTGGCCTTGTCGCCGATGGTGTGGATGATGACGCCGCAGCTCACCGCGCAATAGGGGCAAGTGCTGCGCGTCTCCGTGGTGCGCGAAATCTTCAGCGCCTGGGCTTGGGCAAGCAGCGGCTGCGCATCGAAGCCAAACACCGAAACGCCGACCGCGCCCGCGATTCCAGTCTTGAAAAATGCTCGTCTAGATAGCTCCATTGCCGCCTTCCAGAACAAGAAAGTCGAAATTGTGAATGCGTACAGGAGACAAAAAGAAGCGCTGGAGAAGCGCTGAGTCTAAGCATCGAGAAGTATGTTCAGTGTGGTCCAAACCTTCACCAGTCCATCGCGACTACGTCGGAGAATCTGGGCTAGACCCAAACAATGCGAACGAGCGTATACCGTGGCACCCGTGCTGGTCAAATGGTTTCAAGACGTCGTTGGTGTCTGAAATCGAAGCGAGGTTAGAAGAGACTGTGTCGCAGCCTCGGCTGAACTTTTCTAATGGGACGAAAGTCGGCGTGTAACCAGCAAAACGAGCCGCACCGCGGCGGAATGGGGTTAGACGGGGGCGTGAGCCTCCGGTCGAGTGGGGGATGTTGACCTGAGCCGCAGGCGGCATGGGTTGCGACACAGTCTCCTTAGCCCCTTGTTCCTAAGCGACTGATCACTGGTTGGGCTCTCCTTTGCGCATCCCACGGCAGGCAATTAGACTCTGTGACAGCAGGAGGCACGGCATGGGCAAAACACACGGAATCGTAGCGGTTGTCCTGATAGTGACGTTCCTGGCGGCCGCAGCCGATGCGCAGTCGTCACAGCCGATGTCAAACCAGTCGATATCCAGTCAACCCGCCCAGGGTCAGGCGCCGGAGGGGACGATGTCGCCGGAGACCCAGGCGAAGATCATGAAGGCGATCAACCATGCGCTGATTATGCTCCCCTACTACGGCGTATTCGACAATCTTGTCTACCTGCTTCAGGGACGTACCGTGATTCTTACCGGACAGGTTACGAACCCCAGCCTGAAACCGGACGCCGAAAGGGCCGTGAAAAAGGTTGAGGGCGTCGACAAGGTGGTCAACAACATCGAAATCCTTCCGCCCAGCCCCATGGACCAGCAGATCCGGGAGCGGGTAAAGCAAGCGATTTACGGCGGCTATGGCCCACTCTTCAAGTACAGCCACAATCCGAATGCGCCTATCCGCATCATCGTGAAGAACGCCCGGGTGACGCTGGAAGGCGTGGTTGATAGCGAGGGCGATAAAAATCTGTGTACCATGCGCGTTAATCAGATCTCTTCGGTCCTGTCGGTAACCAACAACCTTCGCGTGGTGAAATCGTAAGCCCGCGGGCGAGACGAGAATAGCGAGAATCGGTGCGGAAGGTGGCGCGGCCTCAGCCGCGCCGTTGCAACCCCATTAGTCATTTTGTCATCACGAGGAGGGCTTCAGCCCGACGAAGGATCTGCTTTTCGTCCGACCCTGCAAGCCATTTCTTTCCGGCGCGATGTCAATCGAGCCGATCCGCCCTTTTTCTGCCACGTCTCATCGCTAAACATTTACGAAAAACTTACGACTTTTTTAGCCCGCCCTTACTGGCCGAATGCTCAAATCCAAATGCGGGCAGCGAAGGCGCTGACGTGTGCAAGAGGAGATCATGACAGATTTATTTCTCATTATCTGCGCGGTGAGTGTTGTCTTCTTCCTGATTTTTCTAGTGCAATGCTCACGCCCGACGCGGAAGTCCACGACATTCCGTCAGAAGTCCAACGCCAGGCTCGCGGTCCGCAAGGTAGCGGAGCCGCAATCGATCTATGCCGTCGGCGGACGGCGATTCTTTGTTCATCTTGAAGAGCAGATGTCGGAGTTTCTGTCGGCGCACGGCCGGACCGCCGCAATGCTGCTGGTCATGGTCGCGCTGCCCCTGATGCTGCGGGCGCAGTCGCCAAGCGGTCCATCGCCTGACCAGCCGTCCCCCGGCGCCGGCCAGCAAGCCAGCGCCGACCAGCAAATTCCGTCCGCGGTTCAGAAGCAGCTTGATGCCATGCAAAAGCGCATCGCACAGTTGGAGGCAGAACTCGCTACGCGGGCTCCGGAAGGCGCTCCTATGAGCTCGAAAGCTACCGCCCCGGTCCATGAGATCGGCGAGCAAGCGGCCCCGGCTGCCGAGTCCGCTTTGGCTACTCCGCCTGAGAATCCGGGACCGCCGGCGCCGTTTTCCTTCGCCGACTTCAGTTGGCTCAACGGCAACAGCCGCATCAAAGAGGTTCCGTTTGACACCAAATTTTTCACGCCGGAAATTCGCTCGGACGTCGACTACATCTACGACTTCGCTCATCCCGCGGATGACACCATCGGCGGTTCGAGCGAGATTTTCCGAAGCAGCGAATTCCAGGTAACACAACTGGGTGTCGGCGGGGACTTTCACTGGGACAACGTCCAGGCGAGGGTAATGACGCAGTTTGGCATGTACTCCCAAACCACGCCCCGTAACGACGCCAGCCCGGCGCGTGGTCAATGGCAGCTTGCCGATGCCTACCGCTACGTCTCGGAAGCTTATGGCGGATATCACTTCAATGTGTGGGA
>Ga0187857_10003578_pt1 | contig 12346 bp, 12 predicted proteins | sample June2016WEW_8_10_FD_132984 | JGI IMG/M metagenome (GOLD analysis project Ga0187857, IMG submission 132984) | Peatland microbial communities from SPRUCE experiment site at the Marcell Experimental Forest, Minnesota, USA - June2016WEW_8_100 | ecosystem: Environmental > Terrestrial > Soil >...
AAACTCAAAGGCCATGAAGATTTGCTGCTGGCGTTTCAATCGGCGCTGCCGCAATGCCCGCGCGCCCGGTTGCTGCTTGTCGGTGATGGTTCTTTGCGGCCGCATCTGGAAAATCGCGCGCGCAAACTTGGCGTCGCAGAAAAGGTCGTTTTCACCGGACTCGTGCCGCCGAATGAAGTGGCGCGCTACATCGGCATCATGGATTGTCTTGCGCATTTGTCGTCGCGTGAGGCGCTCTCCCGCGCGCTGCCGCAGGCGCTCGCCGCCGGCAAACCGGTTGTTTCCTACAATTTCGATGGTGCGGACGAGATTTGTCTTGATGGCGAAACCGGTTTTTTGGTTCGCACCGGCGACATTGCCACCGTCACCCAACGGCTGCTCCAACTCGCCAACGACGCGCCGTTGCGGGAGCGCCTCGGTCGCCGCGGACAACAATTCGTCCGCGAAAATTTTGCCGTCGAAAAAATGGTGGACGCCATTTACAATCTCTATCTGAAATTGGCCGCCGACCACGGCCTTCGGTTGTGACCTTTCCGTTCAATTTTTTTCTCGCCGCTCTGGCGGGCGCGTTTTTAACGACGCTGCTCGCGCTGCCGCTCTGGCGCGAATGGTGTCTGCGCGTCAATCTCGTGGATGACCCCGGCCAGCGCAAAATCCACGACGCGCCCGTGCCGCTCGCCGGCGGCCTCGCCGTGCTCACCGGCATTTTGTTGCCGCTCACGGCCGGAGCAATTTCGCTCAAGCTCGGTGTGAACATTGCCGGCCAAACGCATCTGATTGCGCACGGATTGAACCGCCGCGCCATTGAACTTGCCGTAATTGCGTTCGGCGCGATTGCGATGGTCGTGCTTGGCTGGCTGGACGACAAACATGAACTGAAACCCTTGCCGAAATTTATCGGCCAATTGTTCATCGCCGTGCTCGTTGCCGCCGCCTGCAAGCGCATCACGCTCTTCGTGCCCAGCGTCACGTTCAGCTACGCCATTACCATTCTGTGGGTGCTCACGGTCGTCAACGCCTTCAATTTCATGGACAACATGAACGGCCTTTGTGCCGGGCTGGGCGCGATTGGCGCGTGGCAATTTGCCGTCATCGCCGCGGGGGATGGCGAATACCTCGTGGCGTTGATTGCGTTTCTGGCGTGCGGCGCGCTCGTTGGTTTTTTGCCATCCAATTTCCCCCATGCGCGCGCCTTTCTCGGCGACGCGGGCAGCCATCTCGTCGGCTATCTGCTCGCGGTGCTGGCGATCCTGCCGCACTTTTACACGAAACGAAATCCCCACCCGTTCGCCGTGCTCTCGCCGTTGTTCGTGCTGGCCATTCCACTGGCCGACCTCGCGTGGGTTGTCATCCAACGCACGCTGGCAGGCAAACCATTTTATATCGGCGACACGAATCACCTGTCGCACCGGCTCGTCCGCATGGGGATGAGTCGGACCCGCGCCGTGCTGCTCATCTGGCTGGTCGCCGCCGCCATCGGTTCCATCGCCTGGTGGCTCTGATTGGAGCGGCGCTGCTGCACCGCCCCAATTACAAATTTATTGCTGCGCTGGCTGTCGGTAAATTTAGGGCAGAGCGGCAGCGCCGCCGGGTATGATGGCCCGCAGCCGAACAGCCCTACCGTCTCTGGAATATGTGCCGATGATTATCGGGAAATGGTATCAAGTCTCACCCAGCCATGATTCGCATAGAGAACTTCAGCGGAAGGGGCACAAAGATAAAGGCGTTTTACACTCAATTGGCGCGCTTCTTTTGTCAATCGGCGAATAAGCTCAGTTGCCACGCCACGGCCTCGATGCTCTTTAACCACGAAGATTCCGCCCAGGGGTGACAATATTTTTCATTTTCGTTCCGCCATTGCAAACCGCCGGCGCCCGTTTTAGAATTTTCACAATTCATTCAGCGCATGGCGGAATATAAAGTCCAGTTTGAGGTCTTCGAAGGACCGCTCGATTTGCTCCTTTACCTCATCAAAAAGGAGGAGGTGGACATTTATGAGGTCAACCTCACGCGGCTCGCCACGCAGTTCATCGAATACATCGACCTCATGCGCCAGTTCGATCTGGAGATCGCCGGCGAATTCCTCGTCATGGCCTCGACGCTCATGTATATCAAGAGCCGCGAACTGCTGCCCGTGGACCAGCAGGTGCAGGTGGAAGGCGAGGAGGAAGGCGAAGACCCGCGCTGGGAATTGATCCGTCAGCTCGTCGAATACAAAAAATTCAAGGACGCCGCCGCCCGCCTGCAGGTGCTCGAGGCCGAACAGGAAAACATTTTTCCGCGCCTGCCCGGCAAACTCGAATTTGAAAGCGCCGCGCCGCCGCCCAAGCCGGACGTTTCGATTTTCGATTTGCTCAACGCCGTCAACGGCGTGCTTCAACGGTTCGCCAGGCGTGAAGACCGGGGCGACATTTTTGAGGACAAATGGAGCGTTAGTGAAAAAATCGAGTTCATTCTCCACGCGATTTCCGGGCGCGGCAGCCTGCGCTTCGCCGAATTGTTCGAGGGCGCGGCCAGCCGCTCCGAAGTCGTCTGCACCTTCCTGGCGCTGCTCGAATTGATCCGCCTGCGGCAGCTTGTTTGCTCGCAACCTGAAGCATTCGGCGAAATTGAAATCCGCCTCGCTGTGGTGGCAGCAGATGTGGCACAGACCTCTGGTCTGTGTGAGGCAAAAGGGGAAATGATTCAATCTGATCAAAAAGAACACAGGTCGGAGACCTGTGCCACGCCGGCGACAGCGCCTGAACCGGCCGCGGTGCCCGCATCCGAACCGGTTATTTCTCAAACAACTGTTGCTGCCAGCGAGGCTGGCGCGGAAGGTGAAGGCACGCATCACGCGTAAATCGTAAATCGAAAATTTAAAATGGAACTTAAACTCATTCTGGAATCGTTGCTGTTCTCCGCGCAAAAACCGCTGAGTGTGAAGGAACTTCGCGATGTGCTCGCCGCCGCTGCCGGACACGAAGATGCCGATGCCACAGCCGAATCGCTGGCCAAAGTCAAGGAGGGCGAACTGACCGCCGCGTTGGAACAATTGGCGCGCGAACACGAAACCGCCGCGCGCAGCTATCGCCTCGCATGCGTCGCGGGTTCCTGGCAATTCGTCACGCAGCCGGAATTTGGCCCGTGGTTGCGCGCGCTCGTGGGCGTGAAAACGCGTCCGCCGCGGCTTTCGCTGCCCGCGCTCGAAACGCTGGCCATCATCGCTTATCGCCAGCCCATCACGCGCGCTGAGGTCGAACAGATTCGCGGCGTGAACGTGGACGCCACGATGCAGACGCTCATGGAACGCGGATTGGTGGAGGCCGTTGGCCGCGCCGAAGTTGTGGGCCGCCCGCCGACTTACGGCACGACCGCGTTGTTCCTTGAATACTTCGGCCTGCGCAGTTTGGAGGATTTGCCCGCCGCGGATGAACTCCGTCGCATTGTTGTTGAAAGACCGCCCGCGCCCGTCACCGCCGAACCCGGCCTGGCCACCACGCCACCGGAACAACTCACATTGCAGCCTGCCGCGCCGGCGCCGGGCGAAGGCGGAAATAAAGAAGCTGGAAGCCAAAAGACAGGGGAACAGGAAAAATCGCAGTGAATTCTTTGGAGGGCGGCTGTTACCGGATATTTTGAGGTAGGGACGCGTTCCATCCGCGTCCCCATAATCCTGAGATTTCTCTTTTTGTCCGCCTGCCGATTTCTCACCATCCACCCATGAGCTGGGGCGAGGGAATTTATCCTGACGTTGGACGCCGGACACCCGCCGCCGGCGCGCACATCTTTTCCGGACAGCCAAATATTTTCTTTGTCACGGTCAACGCCAAGGACTCCGTGCCGTGGATGGCCGATGCCATTGTGCAAGATTCGCTCACGAAACTCTGGCGGGAGGACGCGCGCGCGTGGCTCACCGGCTATTATCTGCTCATGCCGGATCATCTGCATTTCTTTTGCGCGCCACGCGATCTGCATTTTGGCATTGATCAGTGGATTGAGTTTTGGAAGCGCCAATTCAGCCGCCGTCACCCGGGCCAGTCATGGGCTTGGCAGCGAAAGTCGTTCCATCATCGAATGCGCAACCGCAAAGAATATGAGGAGAAGCTGGATTATGTACGGGAAAATCCACTGCGGAAAAAACTGGTGGCGAGTCCGGATGAATGGCCCTACCAAGGCCGTGTCCACGAATTGCGGTGGACAAGTGATTGAGAGAAAAATGGGGACGCGGGTGGAACGCGTCCCTACCCCATGCCAACGCGTGATTCGTGAGAATTCACAACCCGCTTGGCAAGAGATTGCGCCGATTCATTCGAGCCACAGGCTCGACGCTACAACAATTCAAACCTTCGACAGCGCCTGTTTCAGGTCGGCAATCAAGTCCTCGACATCTTCCAATCCCAATGCGATGCGCACCAGGTTGTCCACCATGCCGAGGGACTCGCGGTAGGCCACCGGATAATCGAAGAACGACATCATGGACATCTGGGTGACGAGGCTCTCGGAACCGCCCAGGCTGGGCGTAATGAGGAAAAGTTCCAGCGAGTCAATGAACCGCCGCGTCGCCCGGTCATCGCCTTTCACCAGGAAACTGATGACGCTGCCGAACCCGCGCATCTGTTTTTTTGCCAGCCGGTAATCAGGATGCGACTTCAATCCGGGATACCAGACCTTTTTGATTTTGGGATGGGATTCGAGGAACCGGGCAATTTCGAGTCCGGCACGGTTGTGGTGTTCCATCCGCAGGCCAAAGGTTTTCAATCCGCGTTCCAGCAGAAAGCAGGTGAGCGGTCCCGGAATGGAACCGATCATCCGCTGCAGTTTGTTCAGGTCTTCGAGCAGCTTGTGATTGCCCAGCGTGACACCGGCCAGCAGATCGTTATGGCCGCCGAGATATTTCGTGGCCGAGTGGATGACGATGTTCACGCCCAGTTCCAACGGACGGATGTTGAAGGGCGTGGCCAGCGTGGCGTCAATCATCGTGAGCAGCTTGTGCCGTTTCGCAACCTTCACGATGGCCGGGAGGTCCGGCACACGCAGATAGGGATTCGTCGGCAGTTCGGTGAAAATGATGTTCGTGTTGGGCTGGATGGCCTTTTCGATGGCCGCCGCCGTCGGGTCCCCGAGACTGGTTTGAATCCCGAATTTCTTCAGCAGGTTGGTCGCGAAATCACGCGTCTGCCGGTAGCAGTCGCTCGTGAAAATGATGTGGCCGTCCTTTTTCATGTAGGCCATGAGCGTGAGAATGACCGCGCTCATGCCGGTCGAAAAAAGAATGGCCCGTTCGGCGCCCTCGACAGCGGCGAGCTTGCGCTCGGTCTCCTGCTGCGTGGGATTGCCGTAACGGCCGTATTCGTGCTCGCGGATAACGCGGCCCTGGCCCTTGGCCTTCATGAACTCAAAGACTTCGGACGTGGACTCGAAGCTGTAGTTCGAGGTGTGGACGATGGGCGTGGAAACGGCGTGGTGCGCCTTGCGATGTTTGCCCCGGCCGTGAATGGCGAGGGTGGACGGACCCCACTTATGCAGGTTGTGAATTTTAGAAGTCATTGAACAAATCTCCATTTCTGGGGGACGAGACCTGCGTGTCCCCCACTCTCCATGAACCGTCCGAACGTCCGCCAGGTTTTGGACTGCGCCAGCCCTCTGGCGCTTTGGGCAGACGCCAGCAGTGCCAAAGCGGTGGAGGGCCACCGCAGTCCAAGACGCTGCCGCGCCAACGCAAGCTTTTTACAATTCAAAGCCTTGGTGTGCGATTTCGCAATCATGGAGGCTTTCAGTAAAAAATGATTCAGGGTCTCGTGTAACTCGACCCTCCGATTGCTAGACATTGAACCGGCTCCTTTGCTTGAGCGCCTTGTGAAGCGCGTCTTTCACCGCGTCCAAACGGGCGGGCAGTTCGATTGGCTGGTTTGCATGGCGGCACGGAAAATCCAGTTTCTTCTGGTGATACTTTACCTTCATCTCGACGAATTTCAGTCCATGCGCCGTGGAGATGACGACCACGCGCTCGGATTTGGCAATCTTGCCGGCTTTGAGCAGCTTGATCAAAACCGCCAGCGCCACACCGGTGTGCGGACAGTTGAACATGCCGGTGCGGTCGCCCAGCGCCGCGGCGTCGGCCAGTTCCTCCTCGTTGGCCTGTTCGACGATGCCGTTGAATTGTTTCAACGTGCGGATCGCTTTTTGAATGCTGACCGGATTGCCGATTTGAATGGCGCTGGCCAAAGTCTTTTGCGCGTGGACCGGCTCGAACGTCTCGAAGTTCTTCAGATAAGACCGGTAAAGCGGATTGGCTCGCTCCGCCTGGGCCACCACGATGCGCGGCAACCTGGAAATCAAGCCGAGGTCTTTCATCATCATCAGGCCCTTGCCGAGCGCGGAAACGTTGCCCAGATTGCCGCCGGGAATGATGATCACGTCCGGCGCTTCCCAGTCGAACTGCTGGACAATTTCGATGCCCACGGTTTTCTGGCCCTCGACGCGCAACGAATTCATCGAGTTCGCCAGATAGAGCGTTTCGTCCTTGGTGATTTCCTGGACCAGCCGCATGCAGCCGTCGAAGTCGGTATCGAGATAGAGCACGAGTGCGCCGTTCGAAATCGGCTGGATGAGCTGCGCGCCGGAAATTTTTCCGCGCGGGAGGAGCACAATGGATTGGATGCCCGCCGCGGCGCAGTAGGTCGCCAGCGCCGCCGAGGTGTCGCCAGTGGAGGCGCAGACGACGGCTTTGATCGGCGCGCCTTCGGAAATCATCTGCTTCACCTGCGACACGAGCACCGTCATGCCGAGGTCCTTGAACGAGCCACTGTGGGTGTTGCCGCAGAGTTTGATCCAAAGTTCGTTTACCCCGATTATCTTTCCGAAGCGTTCAGCCCAGAAAAGATTGGTGCCGCCTTCGTAAAGTGAAACGACGTCGTCGTTCTTGATCTGCGGCAGGATCCATTCCTTCTTGCCCCACACGCCGGAGCCGTAGGGCCATTCATTGCTCTTGTAGCGCTTTTCGAAAAGTTTTTTCCAGCTCGCGGCGCTGCGGCGGGACAGCGTCTTGAGATCATGCTGCACTTCCAGCAGCGAATGGCAGCGCTTGCATTGGTACACAATGGAGTTGAGCGGATAAGTTTCTCCGCACTCCGGGTTGATACATTGAAACCAGGCTCGGTATGACATCGTTATCTTTCCTGTGCCGCGCGGCCCGGGATTCTCACCCGGGACAGCCACGGCACAATTCACAATGCTTCAGCATGAACGTGGAGGTCGTGGTTTTCAAGGAAACAGCGCACCCCAGCCGGAAAAATTAGACCGGTTACTTGGCTGGGTAAGCTGTGGAAGCCTATGGCGTGTTTTCAAATCGGCAGACGCTCGAAGCCGGAGTGCGCCCGTCCCCGGGCGCAGCAACTTCCGTCAGCCAAGAGCGCATGGAATTGCGGAAAACTAGAAGCTGGCGGACATGGCTGTGGCCGAGGACGGCCACACTCCGTATTTTGAAAACACGCCCTATCGCCGGCCCAGCCGCTCCAGCAGCTTCGCGTGAATCCCGCCGAAACCGCCGTTGCTGAACACCACGACGATGTCGCCGCCCTGCGCGCTTTTGGCGACGTGCGCGACGATGGAATCCACGTCGGGTAGATAAGCCGCGTTCTTGCCGGCGGTTTTCAAATCCTGCATCAACTTTTCGGGATTGAGCCGCTCTTCAGGCGCGAGCTGTTCCAGTCGCGCCACCTCCGCAACCACGACCGCGTCGGCATCGGCAAAGGCAGTTGCCAGTTCGGATTGAAAAACATTTCGCCGCGTCGTGTTTGAGCGCGGCTCGAAGATGGCCCAAATTTTCTCGTGCGGATATTTCAGCCGCAGCGCTTTCAGCGTCTCCCGAATCGCCGTTGGGTGATGGCCAAAATCGTCCACCACGGTCACACCGCCCGCAATACCGCGCACTTCCATGCGGCGTTTGATGCCCTTGAACGTGTCGAACGCGGACTGGATTTGATGGTTCTTCAACCCGCAATGCTTGGCGCACGCGATGACCGCCAGCGCGTTCCGCACGTTGAGTTCGCCGACCAGGTTCAGATGAAATTTGAAGCTCGGAATTTCAAACTCCGTTGCCGTTGGGCCGTAACGAAGGTTGAATGCGTGAATGGCGTTGCCCTCGCCGAGGCCGAAGCGCTTGACCGGGCAATGCGTCACTTCGAGCAAGGACGCGAGGTTCGGGTCGTCGCCGTTGCCGAGCAGCAGGCCGTTGCGCGGGATGAGCCGGATGAAGTGCGAGAACGTTTTCTTGATGGCGTCCAGGTTGTCAAAAATGTCGGCGTGATCGAATTCGAGGTTGTTGATGATGCCGATTTCCGGCTGGTAATGGATGAACTTGCTGCGCTTGTCGAAAAACGCGGTGTCGTATTCGTCGCCTTCGATGATGAACTATTCGCTGCCTGCTCGCGATTTATCGGAGTCGGTGAACCGCGCGCCCTGGCTGAGATTGTTTGGGATGCCGCCGATGAGATAGCTCGGATTCAGCCCGTTGTGTTCGAACACCCAAGTCAGCAATGAAGTCGTCGTGGTTTTGCCGTGCGTGCCGGTGACGACGATGGAGCGTTTGCCACGAATGAAGAATTCCGCCAGCAACGCCGGCAGCGAACAATAGCGCAGCTTGTGGTCGAGCACGAACTCGGCTTCCGGGTTGCCGCGGGAAATGGCGTTGCCAATCACCACCAAACCGGGCTTGTGCGCGAGGTTCCGCTCCGCGTAACCGTTCATCACCCCGATCTTCCGCTCCGCGAGGAACGTGGACATGGGCGGATAGACATTCTGGTCCGAACCGGTGACCTCAAAGCCTTTTTCCTGCATGGCCGCGGCGGCGGACGCCATCGCCGTACCGCCGATGCCGACAAAGTGAACCGATTTGACTTCCGATGAAAACATCGCTGGAGATTAACCACCCGAACGCGAAGGCACAAAGTTTTTTGCCGAGGCGGTTTTTGTGCCTTTGTGTTAAACTTTAAGTTTCCGTTCCAAAATTTCCCCGGCGAGCGCCGGGTTCGCCTTGCCCTTGCTCAATTTCATCACCTGGCCCTTGAGGAAGGATCGGCGTTTTGAAACTCTAGAGCCACTGTTGAAAACAATTTGCATTTGTCGCAGCGAAGGCCAAACACGTTCGATTCCTGTTCAACCCACTTGCTTCCACAACCGGGACATCGTCTTTTTGCCTCCGCTTTTTGAGAAGCTCCATAGTATCGGTGCAAATAATAAAAAACCGGCACGCCCGTTCTTTTTTCAAGCGAGGTGCAAAGCTCTCGACCAAGGATCGTCAAGTTGCTTTTAAGATCTGACATTTGGCGATAGCCAAACATTTCCCCTGCGCCGGACTCCATGAATAGGGAGTCGCAATTTCTATAAATTTCCTGCCAGCCCAGAATGTCATCGTAAGCCCCGTTTTCAAACCGGGGCAAACGGTACAACGGCACAGGTTGGCGGCATTTTCCACAAACAACCGGAGAACTGCGATCCATAAAATGGGTGAACAGGTAGAAATACGGCCGCTGTTTGCATTGGCACGCTTGAGGGGTTTCCAAAATTTCACCGGTTTTTTTTATCTGCGGCTCGCGAACGGAGACCTTCAAAAGTTTTTTATATGCCTTGGCAGCGTAGAAAGTGTGGTGGCGCGCATCGAGGGAATCCTTTTCCGGACAAATGCAGGTGTAATGAATCGTGGAACGGCCTTGAATGATGTAATCTTCATTTACGGTCTGCCCGCCTTTGCTTAGTGCGCCAACAAAGTACCAGAAATCTTGAAGAAAAATTTCTCGCTCGATCCCCTGCTTCGGAAAAAAACTGTATTTACATGCGAACATTTAACCCTTCAACTTCCGTTCCAAGATTTCGCCCGCCAAGGCCGGGTTCGCCTTGCCCTTGCTCAGTTTCATCACCTGGCCTTTGAGGAAATTCAACGCGGCGGCTTTGCCGGCCTTGAAATCGGCTGCCGGGCCGGGATTCGCGGCAATGGCTTCGTCGCAGAATTTTTCAATCGCGCCGGTGTCGCTTACCTGCGCCAGTCCTTTTTCCTGGACAATCGCCGCCGGTGATTTGCCGGTCTCGAACATCTCGGCAAACACCTGCTGCGCCGCCGAGCTGCTGATGGTTTTGTTTTCGACCAGACCTGCCAGTTCCAGGATTGCCTCCGGCTTGAATTTGAGGTTATCCAGCGTCATGGTAGGGACGCGTTCCACCGCGTCCCTATCTGTACTGGAAGTTTGGGACGGAGTGGAATCCGTCCCTACCAATTTCTCATTCGCCTCGGCCAGCTTGGCCCGGAGGTTGTTGATGACCCAGTTCGCAATGGATTTCGGGTTCTTCGACTTTTTGGCAATCCCTTCAAAATAATTTCCCAGCGGCACGTCCCACACGAATGTCTGGGCGTCGGAGGCGGGCAATCCGTAATCTTTCATGAACCGCTGCTTGCGCGCCAGCGGCAGTTCCACCACGCGCGATTTTACTTCGGCCAGCCACGCATCCGTCGGTGCCAGCGGCATCAGGTCGGGATCAGGGAAATACCGGTAGTCGTGGGCATCTTCCTTCGTGCGCATCTCCTCGGTGATGCCCACGCCGTCGTCCCAGCGGCGCGTGGATTGAATCAGCTTGCCACCCTTCGTCAGCATTTCAATCTGGCGCGGGATTTCATATTCCAGCGCGCGGCGCACACCGGAAAAGCTATTCATGTTCTTGATTTCAATCTTCGCGCCGAGCTCTTTCGTGCCTTTGGGACGCACGCTCACGTTCACGTCGCAGCGCACCATGCCCTTTTCCATGTCGCAATCGCTCACACCGCCGTAAACCAGGATGTCCTTGAGTGCGTTGAGATATTCGTAGGCCATGTTGGCGCTCGTGATGTCCGGCTCGGAAACAATTTCCATGAGCGGCACGCCGGCGCGGTTGAAGTCCACGCCGCTGTTGCGCTCGAAATGCGTGCTCTTGCCCACGTCCTCCTCCAGGTGCGCGCGGGTGATGCGGACGCGCGACAGGCCGCCGTTGAATTCAAATTCGACGTGGCCGTTGGCCGTGGATGGCTGGTCGTATTGCGTGATCTGGTAATTCTTCGGCATGTCCGGGTAGAAATAACTCTTCCGGTCGAACTTGGCGAAGCGGGGAATCTCGCAATTCAGCAGGAAACCGGTGAGCACCGTCAGGCGCAGCGCCTCGTCATTGGGCACGGGCAGGACGCCGGGCAGGCCGAGGCAGACGGGGCAGACGTTGGTGTTGGGCGGCGCGCCGAACGCGTTGACGCAACCGCACCACATCTTCGATTTCGTTTTGAGCTGGACGTGGGTTTCCAGCCCGATGACCGCTTCGTATTCCATAATTGCAGGCAAAGTTTAACCACGAATGGACACGAATGGACACGAATTTTTTGCCACAAACGAACACAAAGAATTTTCTTGCCGCGTCGAAACGAAATGAAGGCGGGAACCACGGACCTGTCCTCCGTAGCAATACTGCGAAGGAGGATGGCCACGGCTTGCCACGCCGCTATACGCGGATTTTTGGCGAGGCAGACCGGTATTCGGTTGAAGAAACCTGCTCGCTTTTCCGTGCCAGTCCATTTATTATGACTACCATGCAACCCTCAAAGGCAAGTAGCCCGATGCGAATACTGATCGTTGACGACGAGGAAAATATTCGCCGGATAATGGTTGTCGTACTCGAAGCGATAGGGCACGAAACGGTGAGCGTTGAAAATGGCGCCGCCGCGCTGCAGCAGCTTGAAAACGACACGTTCGACATCGCGTTCCTGGATTTGAAATTGGGCGGGGAAAACGGACTGGATTTGCTGCCCGAGTTGTTGAAGGTCAATCCGGAATTGGAGGTGATCGTGTTCACCGCCTATGCCTCGATTGAAACGGCGGTGGAAGCAATGCGGCGCGGCGCGGTGGATTACATCCCCAAACCGTTCACGCCCGAACAAGTCCGTCAGGTGATGGCCCGGTTAATCGAGGCCCGCAAGCTCCGGAGCCGCGTGGCGGAACTGGAGTCCCGCATTTTGGCTGACACCTTGACGGCCGACCTGACCACTTGCGAGCCGGCGATGCAAAAGGCGCTCGATCTGGCGTTCAAGGCCGCCGCGACACCCGCAACCATTCTGCTGCTGGGCGAAAGCGGGACGGGGAAAACCGTGGTGGCCCGCGCGCTGCATGAAAACAGTCCGCAAAAGGACAACGCTTTTGTGACCGTGAGTTGTCCGAGCCTGTCACGGGAGTTGTTGGAGAGCGAATTGTTCGGTCATGCCAAGGGCGCATTCACCGGCGCGGTGGGCAACAAGGTGGGCAAGGTCGCGCTGGCGGATGGCGGCACGCTGTTTCTCGATGAAATCGGGGAAATG
>Ga0187857_10003584_pt1 | contig 12327 bp, 10 predicted proteins | sample June2016WEW_8_10_FD_132984 | JGI IMG/M metagenome (GOLD analysis project Ga0187857, IMG submission 132984) | Peatland microbial communities from SPRUCE experiment site at the Marcell Experimental Forest, Minnesota, USA - June2016WEW_8_100 | ecosystem: Environmental > Terrestrial > Soil >...
GCTGCATGCCCGAAAAGTACATGTTCGCTGTATCTACAAGCTCCGCGCGGGAAGCACGGTCGGCGGCAGGAATGGTTTCCATAAAAAGAGGATCGGGATGGCCTCGCTTTTCGAGATTCTCGGCTTCGCCCTTATTGCGAACGACGATCGTCTCGATCTCGGCGATCTTATGATTCTCGATTTTCAAACGAAGCGAAATGATGATCGGCTCGCCAGCCTCCCGCATCGTTCCGAAGAAGCCTACTTGCCCAGCTTCTACATCATCCATATAAAATTTGTAGGTTCCCCTTCCGGTCGCGGTATTCCACAAGCCGTCGCCGAGATTCAGCCGCTGGCCGTCCTCGGTGAATTTAACCGTCTGTGTCAGGGATACGCGCGACGGATCGTTCACAGCGAGAGCATCAAGATAGCTATCGACGAACCCATCTAGGCACGCGCGATCACAACTTTGAGTGGTAGACACACTCGAATGAAAGCCAAAGGCCAGCCCGACCCGCAGCGCACCTGCGACGACGATCGCAGCGAGGGCAACGCTCCAGCCTACACACATGAGCCAGCGGTACATGCCGTCCTCCTGTGGGGATTTGATTGCATCGCCGTCTTACGCCAACTGACTTCGAGCAAGCGGGTCGTATGCTATGTCGTGCCCTTTCGATACGCAAGGGAATCTCCAGTCTCCTAACCATAGCTAACTGATCTTGAAAAAATCTGCGGGTTGGGCTTCTCCCGCTTCTATGACCGCCTCCCACAGCGCGCGAATCTCCTCACGCAGAGGTTCGCCAGGAAGGATTCGGCTGTGTAATTCGCGGTTGGAATCAGTGGGCAGGTTGGCGCTGCCTCCGGGAGAGCTAAGCGTTAAGGGACGATCGGTAGGGTCCTTCGGTTCTTTCGACTGAATGAGGGCTGGGCTCGATCCGTGCTCCAAACTTCCGAAAACCGGGCTTCGGGCACCTCGTGGATACGCGGCAAAGGCGCATCGGAAAGAATTATGGAGTTACCGTAATCATCGTGCCCCGTCACTACGCGGCGCAACGTACGAGACATAGAAACTCCTTGGTAACATCCATTGAATACTAACCTCGCAGCCGCGGGTCCTGCGATTGGTGTGATCCCAATGCGTATTCATCGGTGCTGCCGACGCGCGCTCGACATTCGCCGAAACCGACAGCGACATATCCTTCGCGCTTGGCGCGCGCCTTGAAAATGACTTCATCGCCGTCCTCAAGATACCGACGGCTTTCGCCATGCGGCAATTGAAGCGGTTCTGTATGTTCCATGAAACAAGCCCTGCTGTCATCCATAGGACCTGATACTGTGCCGCTGCCCAGGAGGTCGCCGGGCTGCAAGTTGCAGCCGTTGCTGGTGTGGTGCGCGATCATTTGGGCAAAGCTCCAATAGGCGTACTTGAAATTCGTTGTGACGATGCGAACCGGAGCTTCGCCAGATTCGCGCATCCCTGAAGTCGAGAGGTGCGCTTCTAACTCGATGTCGATTCCACCTTCAGCTCGATCGCTTTCCGAATCGAGATACGCAAGCGGCGAAGGCCAGTCCGGTTGCGTAGGGCGGAAAACGGCTGCGCGAAACGGCGCAAGTGCTTCCGGGCTGACAATCCACGGAGAAATCGTGGTGGACAAGCTCTTGCTGAGGAACGGTCCCAGCATGCTCTCCCAAAATTGGACATCGCGTGCCGACCAATCGTTGAGCAAGCAGTAGCCAAAGATGTGCGACGCCGCCGACTCGATGGGAATCGATGACCCGAGCGGATTGCCGGTGGAAACAAATGCGCCCACTTCCAGTTCAAAATCGAGGGCCTTCGACGGGCCGAACAGCACAACGCCCTCGGAATCCTTGAACTGGCCCTGCGAGCGGCGAATGTCCTCGCCGCTGACTCGTATCGAGCTGGCCCGCCCGTGATACGCCACCGGCATGTAGGTGAGAACGGGCGCCAAGGGCGAATCCAGGGGCTTTCGTACCGCTCTCTGGGCGTGGAATGTCGAACACACGAAATCTGTAAAGTTGCAGATCTTCGCAGGAAGCAGCATCTCCGCGGAAAACATGGGCACGAGCAGGCAGTTGGCGTGTGACTCTACGCGCCTTCGCTCCGGACCGTCGGCGCGTAGCAGGTCGGATAGCCGCGCGCGCAGGGCGGACGCAGGCCGCGATCCGAGAGCCATCAAAGGATTGAGAGTGTCCCCCGCCGCCGCGCGAGCTGCATTAGCAGCCTCGCCGGATAAGAAGCCCAGATCGAGGGCGGCAGCGAGATCGAAAATCCGGTCCCCGATGGCGGCTCCGCCTCTCGCAATTCCGCCTTCGCGAAAGATCCCCAGCGGGAGATTTTGGATCGGGAAGTCGGTGTCGGGGTGATTCGCCGACTGCAGCCAACTCCGGCGCGATGGATCGTGCGTCTCGTTCAGGTTCATCCGCGAACTCTGTCCGTTCGGGTCTTACGCTCATTGTGATAGCGGGCCATGCCGCCGAAGAGTGCGGGAACCGGCAGACGATCCGCTTTGCCGCTGAACTCCCGATAGCAGGCGTACACGTTGACGACGATTCGCTCGGGATCAGTCCAATCGGCGAAGGCGTCGAGCGCAATGTCGCGGGCGGCGTCCTCGTAGCCCATTCCGGCGTCGAAGCGCTTTCGCGATTCGTCACGCACGAATTTGAGGTAGCGCTTTAACGCGCGGACGCCGCTTTTGTCGGTGATAGGACCGTGACCCGGCACGACAGTCTCCACATCCCATTCGAGGATCGTGTCGCACGCTCGAATCCAGTTGCCGACGGGGCCCGCCCAGATCACGGGATGGCCCCCGGCGAAAAGAATGTCTCCGGTGAATACTGTTTTGTCTGCGGGGACGTGAATGACGATGTCGCCGCGGGTGTGCGCCGGGCCCATCTCCAGAAGGCACACTTCTTTGCTTCCGACGCGCAGCGTCAGCTCGCGATCAAACGTGCGGGACGGAAGCACGGCGCGGATGTTACTGAAGTCGAACCGGCTGCCGAGCACTTCCTGAAAGAAAGCGCCCGCATCGCCGGTCATCGGATAGCGCGGGGCGGAGCTTTGTTCCTTCATCTCCTCGAGACATGCGGTCGACGATATGATTTGCGCGCCCGCGACCAGCTGGTTTCCATTCGTGTGGTCGGGATTGGAATGCGTGTTCACAAGCGTCCCTATTTTTGCGGAGACCGGCACGGCGGCGCGCATCCGATCGAGCATTTCGCGCGTCAGCTTGAGATCCATGAGCGTGTCGACAAGCAGCGCTTCGCCGCCGTCGACCACGAGACCGGAATTGCTGTAGCCCCAGGTGCCATTCGGCTGAAGATACGCGTAGCAGCCATTCCCGAGGTCGTGGAGCCCTTTTGTATACGGCCACTTCTTCATGAGGAATCGCCTTTTCGTTTCGATCCAAATCCTCTCGCTGGCCTGGCCCGCTGCCGCTCGACGGCGATTTCAGAGCGGCTGCACAACCGTCTGAGCAACGCGGCCCATCAGGCTCCCCACATCTGCTTTGGGATCCGGATGCATCTCCCATTCACCGATCTGGAGCGAGGCTTCCAGGATGAATTTGCAGCGCTCGAAGCGGCGGCGCATGAAGGATTGCAGCGAATCCTGCAGCGGCCCGTTCTTTTGCAGCTCCTCCGCCAGCACGACCGCGTCTTCGACGGCCTGTGCCGCTCCCTGCCCGAGGTGCGGCGTAATCGAATGGGCTGCGTCGCCGATCAACGCCACGCGCCCGCGATACCAGGGCGAAGGCACCAGAACCGATTCGAGAGGGCGGTAGACGACCAACGCCGGGTCTGTGATGCCGCGAGCCAACTCGCCGATCGTGCCGCCGAACGGCTTCAATCGCTCGCGCATGATATCGGCCAATTCATTTTTCGGGAAGCGAGGATTGCCCGGTTCCGGGCCGATCTGGAATATGTAAGCCGTTTCGCGCGTAAGAGGGATCAGCCCCGCCTTTGGTCCTTCACTCGTGGCATAGATCGAGCCGTAATCGATTTCCGGCGGGCGAGGAACGTTGTAGCGCCAGACGCCCTCTCCGGTAAATCGAGGCTGAAGATGATCCCCGAACAGCATCGTGCGAAGCTGGGAATTTACGCCGTCCCCGCCAACGACGAAGTCGTACTCTCGCGCGCTGCCATCGGTGAATCTCACCGCGACTTTGCTCTCGGATTGCCGGAGCTCTGCGACACTCACACCGAGATGAACCTGGGCGCCGGCCTTCTTCGATGCGGCAAACAGCACGTCGTGCAAGGCAGGACGGGTCAATCCGAGAAATGCGGGATAGTTGGGTCCGGCCAGCTTCACGCCGGGGGTTTCATTCATCACGTTGCCGTGGGCGTCGCAAAAGCGGAGGCCCTGGTAGGGAAACCCGGCGGCCACACAATCGTCCGCGATGCCGAGACCGATCATCGCCCGGATCAAGTTGCTCTGCGCAATGATGCCCACGTGGTAGACGGTCCATTGCTGTTTGATCTCGGCGATCTCAACGTCGATTCCGGCTCTGCGCAACCCGACGGACAGGGCCAGACCGCCGATCCCGCCGCCCACGATGAGCACTTTGCTGACGTTCGGCATTCCGTTCTCCCCAAACCTCACACTCTCGAAGTTGCACCTGCGTCGATACCCAGCAGGCGCGCCGCGTTTCCTCCGAGGATTTGCTCGCGCTGCTGTTCCGTCAAACCTGGCACCGCAGCTAGGAATTTGTGGGGCTCGTACGCGCCCATGTCGAAGGGGTAGTCCGTGCCGAGCAGGATGTGCGCTGCTCCGACTTCTTCGATCAAATGCCGCAACCCCTCGGGTGTGTAAACCAGACTGTCGAAATAGATGCGCTTCAAATACTCGCTCGGCTTGTGCTTGATCTTCGCCGCTTCCGGGCGCACGGCGAACCCGTGGTCCGATCGGCCCACGTAGGAAGGCAAGTAGCCGCCGCCATGAGCCGCGCAGATCTTCAGCCCCGGATGGCGGTCCAGGACGCCGCCGAAGATCAGATGCGAGAGCGCAATCGTGGTCTCAATCGGCTGGCCGATGATGTTTCCCAGGTAATGACGATTCACCCGTTCGCCCAGCGACGTGCCGAGCGGATGAATGAATACGAGGCAGCCTAGCTCCTCTGCCTTCGACCAGAAGCGATCGAAGCGCGAATCCGAAAGTTCGAGCCCGTTCACGGCAGAGGAGATCTCGACTCCGCGCAAGCCGAATTTGCCAACGCACTCAGCGAGTTGTTGAACCGATAGTTCAGGATGCTGCAGCGCCACGTTGCCGAGGCCCCGGAGCCGGTCGGGGTGAGCGGCGCAAACGGATGCAATGTGTTCGTTCTGCGTCGCTACGATCTGTTTCGCAAGATCGACATCCGCCCAGTAGTAATACTGGTTCGGCGATGGGCTGATCACCTGCACATCGACGCCCATGGCGTCCATCCGTCGCAGGCGCTCGCCGATGTCCGTAAGCTGAGGCATCAGGCCGGCGAAAAGCTTGCGGTTATATTCGACCGACTCGGCTCGATACATTCGCAGCTGTGCCGCGGGTTCGGCCTGTTTTTCCGGCCGGTCTGCGACGAGGCGCTCGACTTGCACCGTCAGAACGTGGCAATGAATGTCCACGGTGAGAGACCTGCGGCCGCTCTCGGATCGAACTACGCGAGCGGACATTTCAGCGGGCGGCATGAGCGTCGCCCTCCTCCGCGATGCACCGATTACGCTGCGTGCCAAGGCCCGTGATCGAGCCTTCCATGACGTCTCCAGGCATTAGGAAGCGGTTGTAGTGCGTGCCGTTTCCGGCAGGTGACCCGGTCGCGATCAGATCGCCGGGCCAGAGCTGCACGTGCTTTGAAAGGAACTCGATGATCCGAGCCACGCCGAAGATCATGTCGGCGGTGCTTTCGTCCTGCATCGTCCGGCCATTGAGCTTGAGCGTAATTTGCAGGTTCTGCGGATCCGCAACGAATGCGGCGGGTACGAGATAGGGACCTGTCGGCAAGTAGCCGGGCGAAGCTTTCGCCGCGAGCCAATCCGCTCCCAATGCACCGGCGTCTTTGCGGAAGACGAGGTCGCGGTTGGTAATGTCGTTGACGATCGTGTAGCCCGCGACATAGTCGAGCGCGCGATCGCGGCTTACGTGGCGCGCCGGCTTGCCGATGATCACCGCGAGCTCGAGTTCCCAGTCCGGCTGCGCGGCGTGACGAGGCAGAATCACTGGATCGTAGGGTCCCGTGACAGCGGACACCGGCTTCGTGAACACGAAGGGCGCTCCGTGCGCGGCGCGATCGTCCATCATCTTTGCGGCTTGCGCTCTGCGCTCTTCCGGGCTTTGATCGCGGGATGCGCCCGAGGCTTGATCGACGATGAGGTCGATCACATGTTTTCGATAGTTCGCACCGGCGCAGAAAACCTGCCGCGGCAAATCAACCGGCGGTCGGAACGTCAGCTGCTCGCGCGGCACGAAGACGTTTCGCCATGCATCGCTCTCGGCTTCGGCGGCTTGAAGGAATTCTGCCGCCCGCAGCAATGCCTCGAAGCTCGTCTCCCACTTTTCCAGGAGCGCGAGGACGGAAGAGGACTCTGGCGGCGCGCATCCGATCTGCTCGAACATCGGCTTCAACGCGTGAACCGGCGCCACTCGGTCGCCCAGCACCAGCGCCCAGACCGGCGCTCCGCCGCTCGCCGAGACGGTCGCAAGCGCAAAACGCGGCCTTGGCGGTGTCATGAGAGGCGGCCTCGAGCAGACATTGGGATTATTCCTGCCTTGGACTTCGATTAGGAACTCCTGCCGGAACCTGTGCCATGTCGGGCTCCGGAATCGCAGGTTCGGGCGCCGGAGGCATCGCTTCCATGAAAGACTTGGGGCCGTAATCGAGATTGCGGAACATCACGTGGGATCCTTGCGAAGGTTTCCAGACGGTGGGCTGCCAATCGGGTATGTAGTTGCGGTATCCGCCGGTATTGAGCTCCACGCGTAAACCGACCGGGTCTCGAAAATACAGGTAACCCTGTTCGCCGATTCCGTGTTTGCCCGGGCCGAACTCGATCGGCGTACCTGACTCGAGCAGCAGGTCGGCCGCGCGCAAGAGCTCCTCGTAGGATGGGATCCAGAAGGCCACGTGATGGAATCGTCCGGGCACCTTCGAGAAGTCGCCGCCGAAGCCCAGATCGTGCGACTTTTCGTTCGTGGTGAGGACGCCGAATACGGTGACCTTTGGGTCGTGGTCGAGAACTGTGTAGCCCATGAAGCGAAAGCCCAGAGCGTCGCGATACCATTCGCACGTTTTCATGACGTCTTGCGTGTTTAAGGTAACGTGGTCGATCTGCCGCGGGGCGACGGCCCGGCCGACGAATCGCTGCGGGCGATCGGGATACGTTGACTTCAGCTCGGCAGGTGCATCGAAACGCTCGACCTCCCAGAAGACTTCGTGGAAGTGCCCTCCGGGGCCGCGAAATCGGTACGCGCGGCCGTGCCCGACCGATTTCTCGCGCCATTCGCCGCGGATACCGTTTGCTTCAATCCTTGCGGCCGCCTCGTTAAGTTCGTCCGTGCCTTCCGTGCGCCATGCCGCGTGGCCAAGCCCGGGCTGTTCCGCCGCGGTAAGCACGATGCTGTGATGGTAGTGCTCGCCCCAACACCGAAGATAGACGGACTTGCCGGAGCGGGCGCTTTCAACCAGCCCGAGGGCGTTCGTGAAAAAGGCGACCGAGGCTTCCAGCCTCGGCGTCAAGAGTTCCACGTGCGCGAGATGGGACAGGATGCGTCTGGGCATACGGGCCTCGTTTCGATGAGTAAGACTTGCATACGCGGCCACGATAGACGGATGATCCAGTATTCACCAAATCGTTTTTGAGCATACGCTGTATCCATTGAACAGATACCGGGGAACACCAATGAAGCTCTCTGAATTCGACCTCAATCTGCTGATTGCATTGGACGCCCTGCTGACTGAGAAGAACGTGACTCGGGCCGGCATGCGCATTCACTTGAGTCAATCCGCCACCAGCGCCGCGCTGGCCCGGCTGCGGAGTTTCTTTCAGGATCAACTCCTGGTTCCCGTCGGGGGCCGGATGGCTTTGACGCCGGTGGCCCAGGGGCTCATCAAGCCTGTGCGCAATCTCTTACTTCAGGCGCAAGCTACCATCGCGACGCAGACTCGGTTTGATCCGGCAACCTCGCGCCGGCGTTTCTCGGTTGCTGTCTCCGACTATGCGATCACCGTATTCATGGCGGATGCTCTGAGGATTGTCCAGCGCCTGGCGCCGCACATCGCCTTCGAGCTCGTGCCGACGAGTGAGCGGGCAGTGGAGGCCCTGGAGGCCGGCACCCTCGACTTCCTGATCGCCCCCGAGGTATTCGTATCCAAGGGGCACCCGAAAGTGCCCCTGTTTGAGGACACGCACACGGTGATCGCCTGGACACGCAACCGAAACGTGGGCCGCCGAATTTCTCTCGGGCAGTACCTCAGCCTTGGTCACGTCGCCATCCACGTAGGTGAGGGTGCGGCGCCAAACTTCGACGAGCTGTTCCTCCGACGCCTGAAGTACAGGAGGAGAGCCGAAGTGGTGGCGCACAGCTTCGATGTCGTCCCGCACCTGATCGTGGGCACGAAGAGAATCGCCACCGTCGCCACGCGCCTGGCAAGAAAATATGCCAAATTTCTGCCGCTAAAACTGAGCCCTCTACCCGTCGATGTTCCGCCCATGATTGAAGTGCTTCAATGGCACAAATACCACGATAAGGACCCAGCCTACATTTGGCTTCGAGGAGTGTTGAGAGATCAGGCGGCGAAGTTGCAGGGACATCTCATCGCCCACTCGAATCGCCATCGGCAGCCCGGAACCACCAAGAGTCACCCGGGAAGTCGGAATTCTTGAAATTCTTGTTAGACAGAGCGCACCTGCCTTCTCAGCAGGGTCGTCCCCTTCCTCCGTTTCTAATTGCCCAAGCTCGTTCCTCAATTTCAGCGACTTACGTTCCTTCGTGATTGTGCACAGCGGCTCGATTCGGCTCTTTCTTGCACAGTCCAGACAGAAGCGGGAATGCGACGCGGAGACGAATCCGGTAAATCATTCACAGTTAAAGGGTTTGGTGGACGTGGCCGGGATCGAACCGGCGACCCCCTGCTTGCAAAGCGCGAGAGTCGCTTCTAACAAACGCCTCGTTCATTTTAACTGCTAGCGTTTACAACAAATCGGGGAATCTGCTTTCGCTCAAAAGCTAACCCCAATAGGCTCAAAACAACCCGTTCGTGCACAGTTCGTGCACAGTCAGAGTTTGACGCAGCGTCGGAGACTGAACCCCTCCTTGAGACAAAAGTGTGCACCACACTACCCGCCGATAAATGTCATCGCAGCCGCTGCATGAGCTGACCCTTGTTCAACGTGCGCTTCCTCCTCGAAGTCCGCAGGCGAACAGTAGCCGAACGCTGAATGTAATCGGAACCGACTGTCCTCTAGTGCGACTGAACCGTTGCTTCGCGGTCTAGGCGCGGACTCCGTGGCTAACGAACTTCGACGATAACAAGGGACACGTCGTCGGCGAGCGAGCCGTGACTCCACGCAGCAACTCCGTCGAGGATTGCCTGTTTCATTTCCGGCAGTGGTCGCGTCGCAGACTGGCGAATCAACTCTTGAAGGCCCTGGATGCCAAGCATCTCTTCGAAGCTGTTGAACACCTCGACGAGCCCATCCGTGTAGAGAACCAGACGGTCGCCGGGCGCTAGTTCTATTTCGTCCGCGGACGCGGACGGAGCAAGCTCGGGCAGGCGACCAAGGATGGCGTTCCGCGAACTAAGCAGGCGGAGAGTGCCATTCGAGACGAGTATTGCTGGAGGATGGCCTGCAGCGGCAAAACTCATGCGGTGCCCGAATTGACGAAAACGCGCTGCGGCCATGGTGAAGTAGAAATCTTCCTGTGCGAGCCGATCACTCACAAACTCGTGGAGGCGGTGTAGCAAGGCGACAGGCGCAGTCCTACGTTCCAGGGCGTGGAGGGTTTCAGAGTAGATGCGGCCGGCCATGAGAGCCGAGCCAACTCCGTGTCCTGAAACATCGCAAACAATAACATTTAGCAATTCATCGCCTTGCGACAGGACGACACCGAAGTCGCCGCCAATCTTATGCGCGGGGCTGTAGTAGGCCTCGACAGCGAGGTCTTTCCATATCACACTGTGCGGCGCGAGTGATTGTTGGACGCGCGCTGCAATCGAAAGATCGGCCTCAATTTCTCTTTGGCGCTCCTCAAGGAGCGCATTGGATTCACGAAGCTGTTCCTCGATTCGCTTTTGTTCGCTGATGTCGGTGACGGTAATCAACGAGTAGTCCTGTCCGTCCGGACCTTGAATGATCCGCCCACTGAAAATCACCGGGATTTTCTGCCCGTCCTTGCGCGGAAGATAAAACTCGTCGCGATTCCGGCCATACCGGTGCCCCGATTCGTGCTGCCGCAGAATGTGCGGAATATCGTTGGGTGGGAAAATCGCGTCGGGTGTGCGGCCCTGAAGCTCCTCGCGCTCGAAGTCTCCCATGCGCGTAAGTGCTTCGTTTGCAAAGATCACTCGAAGCTGATCGTCAACGACGACTACACCTTCATTGAGTTCCTCCAGGATCGTCTCCATCTCGCGAAGCCAATCGGGCGTTTCGATGGTGGTATTAGGCATGGCTTTGTTCGCTCGAATATGGTGATTCCCCAAGGGCTACCGGATGGCTTACGTGGTCCAGGGTTCGAGAATGACGTGGGTCGCGGTAGACCAACCGCGTGATCGTTGCGAATAGAAGGCAGACTGATACTCCACACATTAGTACTCCGGCCATGCTCTCCAAAGGTCCTAAAAGTCTCCACCTACTCGGAAGGATCGCGTCGCCGTATCCGACGGTGGCATAACTGCTCGCCGAGAAGTAGAAGGCGAGTTCCCATGAGCGGAAACACTGCAACCGATAGAAACTCGCCCACAGCAAGATCACGAGCCCATGGAGAATGATGATGGCGATCGTCGATTTCACCACCAATACGGCAGAACGAATCGGACCAAACTTGGCGCCCTTGGCGGTGACGCTTCTTAGCCACTCGATGAGCGCCGCAACCCCAGCACACTGTAAACAGAGTGTAAGGATTAAGAGAAGAACGGCGGCCGCGGCTTGAGGAATGAGTGTCATTTTCATTGGCCTCAGGTTGTTTGCGGAAGGGTCTTAGGCGCTTCAAGCACTTCGCCTTGCATGGTTTGGGATTCTTTCGCTTCCCAGCGGATGATCTTCAGGTCAAGCACGAAGATGCTGTAAAGGACCGGCACCAAGAGCAGCGTGATAAAGGTTGCGACGGCAAGGCCGCCGATCTGCGCATAACACAGAGGCTGCCATAGAGGGCCGCCTTCTAGCGCCAGCGGAAAAAGGGCTAGGATAGTCGCCCCTACTGTGATCATCACGGGCCGGATACGCTGGATGCCCGCGTCTGGGAGGGCCTGCTCCAGCGGCTCGCCCTTCGCATGCATTTCCTCGATAAAGTCGAACAGCACGATCACGTGGCTAACGATCACGCCGATCAAACTGGCGATGCCCAGAAAAGCCATGAATCCAAACGGGGTATGCATAATCGCGAGGGCGATCAGAGAGCCGATCACACCGTAGGGAGCAGCGGCGAATACCAGAAGTGGTTTCACCGCGTTATTGAACTGAACGAGTAGGGCCAGGTAAATGCCGATCAAAGAAATCAACAGAACGATTTTGAGGTTCGTGAACCCGTCTATCTGTTTAGCTCTTTCGCCCCCGATGCGGAGCTGATAACCGGGAGGAAGATTTTTCTGGAACTCTCGCAATTTTGGAAGAATCGGATTGAGCACTTCAGAGGCAAGAACTCCGGGTTCCGGATAACAAAGTATGGAGATGGTGCGAAAATGCTCACGCCGGGCGATACGTCCCGTCTCCAAGGAATTTCCGACCGTCGCGATTGATAGCAGCGGCACCCTATTGTTCGTCTGTGACGAGTAAACGTACAGGTTCTTGATATCGGCAAGCTGGGCACGCTCCTGCATGCGAAGGCGCGCCACAATGGGGATGTTCTTGTCGCCCTCCTTGAACACGCCCACCATGGAGCCGCTCATCGCAGCGGTCGACGCGTCGGCGACATCTGCATTGGTGATGCCAGCCACGTTTGCGCGGTCTGGATCGATCTGAATCCTCTGCTGAATATCGTCAGGGAACCAATCATCACGAAGAACGGCAATGCCGGGAGCTTGACTGACGATGTCCTGAGCTTGCCGGGCAATCTGTCGCAGCGTGCGTATATCGCTGACTTCATTCTTCGCGTCGATATCCTCCTGCGCAGAGATCAGCAGTTCCACGGGGTTCTCA
>Ga0187857_10003588_pt1 | contig 12319 bp, 11 predicted proteins | sample June2016WEW_8_10_FD_132984 | JGI IMG/M metagenome (GOLD analysis project Ga0187857, IMG submission 132984) | Peatland microbial communities from SPRUCE experiment site at the Marcell Experimental Forest, Minnesota, USA - June2016WEW_8_100 | ecosystem: Environmental > Terrestrial > Soil >...
GACGGGCTCCTCGCGGCAGCGCCTGCCCCCCTCACGGGGTCACGACCGGACTAGCCGAGGGCATCCTTGACCCGATCGAAGAAACCGGCGGGCAGCACTGCCTCGCCCGACTCGGAGGCCAGCTCCTCGAGCAGCTTTCGCGCTCTCTTGGACAGCTTCGTCGGAACGTTGACGTGGACTATCACGTGAAGGTCACCCCGTGACCCCGGCCGCCGCAGGTGCGGCACGCCTCGGCCACGCATCCGAATCTCCGTCCCGGGCTGAGTCCCGGGTCGAATCTCGACATCCTCCTCACCTTCGATCGTAGGGATGCGCGCCCGCGTCCCCAGCGCGGCCTGGGCGATCGACACCTGCAGGTCGTAGAAGATCTCGGTCCCATCGCGTCGGAGTACGGGGTGCGGGGTGACGTGCACCGCCACGTACAGATTGCCGGCCGGGCCGCCCCGAGGCCCAGCTTCCCCTTCGCCAGAGAGGCGGACCTGGTGACCCTCATCTATTCCGGCCGGGATGGTTACCCGCAGCTTCTTGCGATGCTGGACGCGCCCCTGGCCCCGGCAGGTCCCGCACGGCGACTCGATGACGCGGCCCTCGCCGTTGCACCGGGTGCAGACCGTGACGTTGACCATCTGCCCGAGCATCGTCTGGCGAACGCTGCGAACCTCCCCGCGGCCTCCGCAGGTTGGGCACTGCACCGCCGTGCTGCCGGTCGCGGCCCCGGTGCCGGCGCAGGTCGCACACCTGTCGAGAAGGTCGAACTCGATCTCCTTGTCGGTGCCGCGCACGGCCTCCTCGAAGCTGATCCGGAGGTCGTAGCGAAGATCCGAGCCGGACTGCCGCCGGCCGCGCTGGGCGCCGGTCGCCCCGCCGCCCATGCCGGAGAAGAATGCATCGAACAGGTCGCCGAAGCCGGCAAACCCCTCGCCGAACGGCGAGCCCGCTCCGCCCATGTCGCCCAGGCCGGCCCGCCCGACCATGTCGTAGATCTGGCGGCGCCTGGGGTCGGAGAGGACCTGGTAGGCCTCGTTGATCTCCTTGAACTTCTCCGACGCGGCGGGGTCGGTGCTGACGTCTGGGTGCCACTGCTGCGCCAGCTTACGGAAGGCGCGCTTGATCTCGGCGTCGGACGCGTTTCGTTCGACGCCGAGGATCTCGTAGTAGCTTCGTTCGGTATCCATCGCTCAGAGAAGGATACGAGACGAGCGAGCCCGACGAGTTCCGGCGGCTCCGGCCGACCAGGGGCGGCGCGGGCGGCCCGCGCCGCGATCGCCCGCCCGACCCGAGCCAGCGCCACCAGGAACCCGGACCTGCGGCTACGATTTGAGCAGCTTGCCCAGCCGGCGCGAGGTGATGGCCAGGCCAACCGTCCCCATTGCCAGCAGGTACGCCAGGTCGACCAGGAGCGTGGCATCGGGCGTACCCGTGGTCAACGCCCGGATCAGGTGGACGCCCCGGTACAGCGGAGTCGCCTGAACGAAGGCTTGGAGCGCCGGTGGGTACCCGTCGATCGGGTAGAACGTGCCCGAGAAGAGGAACATAGGCATGATCGCCAGCTGCAGGTAGTCGAAATCGCGCCACTGCCGGATGAACGTGGTGACTGCCAGGCCGGCTCCGGCGAAAGCGTAGCCGACGACCATGGCCGCGGGAAAGGCGAGCAGCCCGAGCGGCGAGGTCAGCAGCCCGAAGCCGGCCAGGCTGGCAAGCGCGATCACGGCGAGGAACCCGACGGCGTAGAGGCTGCCGCGCAGCAAGGCCCACATGACCTCGCCCCTGGCAACGTCGCTGAGGGACATGGGCGTGGCGATGATGGCGTCGTAGAGCTTCAGCAGCTTGAGCTTGTAGAAGAAGTTGTTCGAGGTCTCGTAGATCGCGCCGTTCATCGCGGAGGAGGCAAGCAGGGCCGGGGCCACGAAGACGGCGTAGGAAACGCTGCTGCCGTTGCTGAGCGGGACGGCGCCGATCAGCGCACCCACCCCAAAGCCCATCGAGAGGAGGTAGAAGAGCGGCTCGAAGAAGCCCGAGAAGATGACCATGAAGCTCCGGCGGTAGACGAGCATGTTGCGTTGGACAATCCGCGCCGGGCGGGCAAGGGCGAGAGGCCGAGCGGTCCGGAGAGCCAGCATCAGACGACCAGCCTGCGCCGGAACGTGATCCGGGCGGCCGCGAGGCCGGCGATGACGACGGCGGCAAGAGCCGCGACGTGAACGGTCAAGCCGACAGGTTCCACCTGGCCCAGCGACAGCGACCGGGCCGCCGCGACCCCGTGATAGAGCGGTGTGATCCACGCCAGCGGCTGCAGAAAGAGGGGCAGCTTCTCGATCGGGAAGAACGTGCCGGAGAAGAGGAACAGGGGCGTGATGCCGAAGCGAAACAGGGCGTTGAAGCCGCCATCCCCGGTCTGTGTGGCCGTGAAGGCAATGATCGGAGCGGCAAAGGCCAGGGCCGTCAGGACCGCCACCGGGACGGCCAGCACCACGAGCGGCGACGTGGCCGCGCCCAGCACGACGATCACCACCAGGAAGAGAACGGAGAGAAGCGTCGCTCTGAAGCCGATCCACATGAGGTCGCCGACGAGCAGGTCGAGCGCGCCGACCGGGGTGTTCAACGCCGCGTGGTAGGTCTTGTCCCACTCGATCTTGCCCATGATTGGCCACGTGGCCTCGGAGGCGCCCGCCATCATCGCCTGCGTTACGAGCAGCGCCGGAGCGATGTAGTCGAGGTACGGCACACCACCCGGCAGCGAGCCGCTGCGGTTCACGTACATCCCAAGGCCGACGCCCATGGCGACCAGGTAGAGGAACGGCTGGGACAGCCCGGACAGCAGATAGCTATGCCAGCCGCGCCGGAAGACGAGGAGGTCGTGCTCCAGGATGCGCAGCGACCTGCGCGAGGCGATTGCACCAGGTCGGGCGCGGCGCAGGGCGACGGCCGTCATCACTCGACCAGGCTGCGACCGGTCAGGCGGAGGAAGACATCCTCGAGGCTGCTCCTCCGGACGAGGATGCTCGCCGGCCGGAGCCCCCGCTCGTAGGCCGCGGCGGCCGCAGCCTCGCCATCCGCCGTGTAGACCAGGATGCGGTCGGGGAGCTGCTCGATCCGCTCCGCCAGGCCCTCGAGCTGACCGTCGAGGAAAGCGGAATCGTCCGTCTCCCCTTCGGCCCTCCCGAATCGGAGCTCCAGGACCTCTCGAGTGACGTACCGGTCGATGAGCTGGCGGGGCGACCCCTCGGCGACGATGCGAGCCCGGTCCATGACCACGAGCCGGTCGCACAGTTGCTCGGCTTCGTCCATGTAGTGGGTCGTCAGGCAAAGCGTCACGCCGCGTTGCTTGAGCCTGTACAGCCGGTCCCACAGTAGATGGCGCGCCTGTGGATCGAGCCCCGTCGTTGGCTCGTCGAGAAGCAGCAGCGAGGGCTCGTTTATCAGTGATCGAGCTATGACCAGGCGTCGCTTCATGCCGCCTGACAACGGCTCGACCTTGTCGCCCGATCGCTCGGTCAGCTGGACGAACTCGAGCAGCTCGGTCGCTCGGCGGCGCGACTCCGTCCACGACAGGTCGAAGTAGCGACCGTAGATGACCAGGTTCTCGAGGACGCTCAGCTCGTTGTCGAGCGTGTCCGCCTGGGGAACCACTCCCAGGCGCGACCGAATCTGGGCTCCCTGACGAGCCGGGTCGAGGCCGAAAACGGTCAGCTCGCCGGCGGTGACCGGCGACACAGTGCCGATCATCCGCATCGTGGACGTCTTGCCCGCGCCGTTGGGTCCTAGGAAGCCGAACGCCTCGCCTGGGGCCACGTCGAAGTCGACGCCATCCACTGCCGTGAACGCGCCGAAGCGTTTGGTCAGGCCGCGCGCGCGAATGACGGGTTCGGGCGCAGTCGATCTCTCGGGCACGTCGCGATGGTAACGCCCGTGCCCCGCATCGACTCAGGGGGCTCGGCGGGTGGGCCGCAGATGCCGCCCCCGGCAATTGCCCGGGCGCCGCCAGGGGATTCCGGCGCCGTGACTGACGCCGCGCCCAAACCATCGGGTTGTGAGGCGTGGGACCATCTGGCCGTGGCTGCCACCCCCTCCGCGGTGCATATGATCCGCTCGTATCGCCGGGAGGAACGCGTGAACGAGTTCTGGGTCTGCCCGCACTGTCGGTCGTTGAACCGAGCCGACTCCGGCAAGTGCTACAGGTGCAGAAACAATTACGGCAGCCGTCCCGAGGCCGTCGGGCCAGTCGTTCGGACCGCCTTCTCGGCGTCCACACCCCAGGCCGCCAGTTCGCTGCCGGGCCACGGGGTCGGACCAACTCAGGCGGCCCCCCTCTCGCGGTCCATGGCTCCCGCGCCGGTCGCGGCGCTCACGGGTGAGGCCGTCCCGGCAACCCGCGGGCCATCCCGCTTCCCCGACCCGCTCGCTTCATTGCGGGGCCGCGTCGCCCCGTTGCTGTTCATGCGCCCGTCCGTGTCGGTCGACCGGCTCGGCTATCTCACCGCGACGCTGCTCGCCATCGTATTCGCCCTGGGCGCCGTCCTCGTCCTGGCGGTCATGCCGGCCGCAACGAACCTGCTCCAGAACGCCAACCCGGCCACCGCCGTGGCGCAGCTGGGCGCCGGCGAGCGCGGAGGGCTGAAAGTCCTGTCGGCTGCCCTCGTGGTCGCCGGTCTGCTGACGTTGCTGTGCTTCTCGGTCTTCCTCGGCCTGACAACGCACAACGCCGCCGGCCTCGGCGTCGACGGGACGATGCTGACGCCATATCGCGCCGGGACGTGCTGGGCCGGCGTCCTGTGGGCGCAGGTGCGCGTGGCCCTCGCCCTGACGGCTCCCGCGGTCCTGATCTGGCGCGGCTATACGATCCCGGGCCTGCTGGTAGCAGTCGCCGTCATGGAGATCGCCCGCCCGCACATCGACGACTCCTTCGGCTGGCTGAGCGGCCCGAGCCGGCACCTGTCGGAGCTGTACGTCAAGCTCGGTCCCGAGGGCTCGACGTGGTCGCCGGCGGCCTCGATGTGGTCGGCCTGTTTCCGCGTCGCCAACTTGACGGCCATCGCCGTCAGCACTCTTCCGTTGATGCTGCTGGCGGCCCCTGCGCTCCTGGGCACCGCCGGCGGGAGCGCCATCCCAGGCTGGCAGTCAACCGGCCTGGGGCCGACGCAGCTGGTCGTGGCCCTCGTGGTCGGGAGCTTCGTCGCCTCGACGGCGGCCGCCGTGGCCCTGTCCATACCCGTGACCCTCGGCCTGGCGCGCCGCCAGCGAATCCGCGGGACGTTCATTCTCCCTGGGCGCGGCCAGGGTCCTGCGGTCTCGCAGGGCGAGGACGGCCAGGCCCGGGCAGCGTCGACCCCGCCGGCCACATACTCGACGGCCACAGACGGGGACGCCATCGACGAAGATCGGATCGTCGAACGTCTGCCGCTTGTCAATTCCCTGGGCTTCGCGACGCCTCCCGGCGGCCGGCCCCAACTCGGCGATCCGGGATCCGGCGCGCGGGGGCTGCGAGCGCTCCGGTACGGAGACCTGCGCGAGAGCCGCCCGGGCTTTGCGAACCTGGGCCGGAGCATGCCAGAAGGCAGTGGCCCGGCTCAGGCTTCCTTGTACTCGCCTTCGACGACCTCTTCGTTCTCGTCGGGGGCGCTCCCGGCCGAACCGGACTGATCGTCCTCGCCTCCGGGGGGACCGCCGGCCGCTTGACCGGCCGCCGCGGCCGCCTGGTAGGCTGCCGTGCTCACCTTCTGGAGCTGCTCGACGAGCGCTTCGGATGAGGCCTTGACAGCGGCCAGGTCGCCCCCCTTGAGAGCGGCCCGAACGGCCTCCACGCGCCGATCGGTCTCGGCCCGATCCTCGGGCGGAACCTTGTCGCCCAGGTCTCGCAGCGTCCGCTCGGCTTGATATGCCAGTGCGTCGGCCTGATTGCGGGTTTCGATCTCGTCCTTGCGCTTGCGATCCTCGTCGGCGTGGGCAGAGGCCTCGTTGACCATCCGATCGACGTCCGTCTTGGACAGCATCGAGCTGGCCGTGATGCGGACCTGCTGCTCGCGGCTGGTTGCCCGATCCTTCGCCTTGACGTCCAGGATCCCGTTGGCGTCGATGTCGAAGGTGACCTCGATCTGCGGGACCCCGCGCGGAGCCGTCGGAATGCCGTCGAGGATGAACTTCCCGAGGGTCTTGTTGTCGGAGGCGAAGTCGCGTTCGCCCTGGAGGACGTGTACTTCGACCTGGGTCTGGTTGTCCGACGCGGTCGAGAAGATCTGGCTCTTGCTGGTCGGGATCGTCGTGTTGCGGTCGATCAACCGGGTCATCACGCCGCCCAGGGTCTCGATACCGAGCGAGAGCGGGGTCACGTCGAGGAGCAGGACATCCTTGACCTCGCCGGCCAGGACACCCGCCTGGATGGCGGCGCCGATGGCCACGACCTCGTCCGGGTTGACGCCGCGGTGCGGCTCCTTGCCGCCGAACATCTGCTTGACGGCCTCGGTCACCGCAGGCATTCGGGTCTGGCCTCCGACGAGGACGACCTCATCGATCTCCGAAGGCTTGAGCCCGGAGTCGCGGAGCGCCTGCGAGACCGGGCCCCGGGTCTTGTCGATCAGGTCGGCGGTCAGGTCCTCCAGCTTGGCCCTCGATAGATTGATGACCATGTGCTTGGGACCGGAGGCGTCCGCCGTGATGTAGGGCAGGTTGATCTCGGTGGTCGCTGTCGTCGACAGCTCGATCTTCGCCTCTCTGAAGCTTCCTTGAGACGCTGGAGAGCCTGCTGATCGGACCGGAGGTCGATGCCCTGGTCGCGCTTGAACTCGGCCAGGAGCCACTCGATCACCCGCTGGTCGAAGTCGTCGCCGCCCAGGTGCGTGTCGCCGTTGGTAGCCTTGACCTCGAACACGCCCTCGCCGAGCTCGAGGATCGAGATGTCGAACGTGCCGCCGCCCAGGTCATAGACGGCGATCTTCTCGTCGTGCTTCTTGTCGAGGCCGTAGGCGAGGGCTGAGGCCGTGGGCTCGTTGATGATCCGCTTGACATCCAGCCCGGCGATGCGGCCGGCGTCCTTGGTGGCCTGGCGCTGGGTGTCGTCGAAGTAGGCCGGGACGGTGATGACCGCCTCGGTAACCTTCTCGCCGAGATACGCCTCCGCGTCGGCCTTGAGCTTCTGCAGGATCATCGCGCTGATCTCGGGCGGGGTGTAGGTCTTGCCGTCGGCCAGGACGACCTTGATTCCGTCGCTGTGCGCGTCGCGCTCGACCGTGTACGGAACGAGGTCCTTGGAGTGCGCGACTTCCGAATCGTCGAAGCGGCGGCCCATGAAGCGCTTGATCGAGTAGACGGTGTTGCCGGGATTGGTGACGGCCTGTCGCTTGGCCAGCTGGCCGACCAGCCTCTCGCCGGTCTTGGTGAAGGCCACAACCGAAGGAACCGTCCGGCCGCCCTCGGCGGACGGAATGACGGTAGGCTCCCCCGCTTCCATCACCGCCACGACGGAGTTCGTCGTGCCCAGGTCGATGCCGATGATCTTGCCCATCAGGTAATGCTCCTACTGGATTGGCTGTGTCAGTTGCTGCGTGTGATGGCGTCCGGCGCGTCGAAGCCGCCTCCGGCGACCGCGACCATGGCCGGTCGGAGAACCCTGTCCCGGACCCGGTAACCTCGCTGGAGTTCGGCCACGACCTCGCCGTCGGGCCGGCCCGTGGCCGGCACGCTGGCGATGGCCTCGTGTTCGCGTGGATCGAAGGGCCGGCCGATCGCCTCGATCGGGGTCACTCCCTCGCTCTCCAGGAGAGCCCGAAGCTTGCGGTCGAGCAGGACGATGCCCTCGATCCAGCCCAGCCCCTCGAAGTCCGCCGGCATGGCGTCGAGCGCTCGATCGAAGTCGTCCGCGACCGCCAGCAGCTTGCGCAGGAGCGACTCGCTGGCCAGGCCGAGCTCGCGCTCTCGGTCTTCCGCCGAGCGCCGCTTGAAGTTGGCGAAGTCGGCGGCCGTGCGCTGGAGGCTGGCGAGGTGTTCGGCCGCAAGGGCCTCGGCCACATCGAGCTGGGCGCTTAGCTGCTCGACCGTCGCCGCGTCAGATGCGGGTCCGGAGTCCGGGTTCCCGGCAGGCTGGCCGGGCCAATCTCCCGCGGCCCCGCGGTGATGGGTTCGGCTGTGTGTCGGTCTATCAGGCATACAGATGCTCCACCAACTCGTTCATGAGCCCCGAGACGAACTCGACCGAGGCAATCGCCTGGGCATACGGCATGCGCGTGGGCCCCAGGACGCCGACCACGCCGATGGCGCGGCCGACCCGCCCGTACGGCGCCAGCACGAGCGAGACTTCCTGCATCTCGAGCGGCCGGTTCTCATGGCCGATGAAGATCTGGATGCTGCCCGCACTGGCAACGCTCTCCACGAGCGAGCCCAGGTAGGCCCGATTCCCCAGCGCGGCAAAGACGCGTCGCACCTTGTCGCTTCGGTCGAACTCCGGGGCGGCCATGACGTTGAGCAAGCCGTCGCTGAAGAGATCATCGATGTCCGCCGCGTCGAACTCGCGCATGGTCCGCACCAACCCCTCACCGATGCGGCGCAGCAGCTCCATCTCTTCGGAGGTCGCGTCGCCTCGCGGAAGATCGGCCAGGGCGGCATCGATCTCGGCGGCCGTGCGATCCACCGTCAGAACGTTCAACAAGCCGGCAACCCGGTCCAGCTGATCCTGGTTGGTGGCGGCGGGCAGGCTCTGGAGAGCCTGCTTCATCGTCCCCTCGCGGAAAAGAATCACCAGCAGGGCGAGGCGATCCTGGACGGCCACGATGTCCACGCGCCGGACTCGCACCGCCCGCGGCTTGGCGGTCGTAGCCAGACCGGCCGTGCCGGTAGCGGCCGCCAGCGTGCTCGCCGCGAGGCGGAACCAGTGCTCGCTGGAGAACTCCACCTGGCCGAACTGGTGGCGGATCATGCGCTGCTCGACAGACGGAAGAGACCACTCCTCGGCGAGAACCTGGACGTAGTACCGGTAGCCGGCGTCCGTCGGGACTCGCCCGGCCGACGTGTGGGGATGGCTAAGAAGGCCCATCGCCTCGAGGTCGGACAGGATGTTCCGAACGGTCGCGCTGCTGACCCCGAGCGGGTAGTGCATGACCAGCGAACCCGAGCTGACGGGCGTCGCCGAGGTTACGTATTCGTCGACGACGGCTCGCAGGATTTCGCCCGATCGGGCGTCCAGCGAGCCGATGGTGCGGCGCGGCCTTCGCGCCATGTATGACTCCACTTCCCCGCCGGCCTGTGGTCGAGGTTACGAGCGGCGTCCCGGCGCGGCGTCGGCCCTGAGGCAGGGTGTCCGCGGCCGGCTGCCGATCCCCGATTCAGCCTGACTCCGGCGGTGGTTAGCACTCTCACTATGCGAGTGCTAACCTGCTCCGGCCGATGGTAGCAGTCTCACCGGGAGAGTGTCAACGGCGCCTGTCAGCGGCGGTCGCGTCGTGGGTGCGGCAACTTACGGGCGTGCGCCATCGAGGCGCCGCCACCCACGACGAGCTATAGCGTCAGTTGTGAGCCACGCTGCCTGAAGTCACGCTCCGGCGCGCGAGCGCGTCGACCGACACGGCGGCCAGAAGCACGAGGGCCGTGGCGATGTACTGGTACTGGACCGGAAGGCCGAGGAGATAGAGGCCGTTGTAGGTGGCCCCGATCGCCACACCGCCGATCAAGCCATGGATCGCACGGCCGCGACCGCCCATCAGGCTCGTGCCTCCGATGACAGCGGCGGCAACGGCGAACAGCACTTCCTGCCCGCCGTTGAAGTTGGTGGTAATACCGGCCTGAAAGGAGACGGCGACGATGCCGCCCAGGCCGGCCAGGGTGGCCGAGATCACGAAGGCCCACGTGCGGATCGAGGTCACTCCCACGCCCGCGCGGCGGGCGGCTTCCGGGTTGCCGCCGACCGCGTACATGTGGCGGCCGAACTGTGTCCGTTCGAGCAGGAGGGTCGCCCCTCCGACAACGCCCAGGACGAGGGGCACTACCCACGGCACGCCGATGACCGGCAGCGTCCCGAGGCTGCGGTTGACGCTGCAGATGGCAACGACCACTATCCCGGCCACGGCCAGGAAGGCGATCTTCGCATAAGTGAGGCCCACCGGTGGGGCGACCAGGCCGCTTCGACGCCTGCTGGCGTCCCTGATCCACATCGACCCGCCGATCAGCACGATGATGACTGCGAGGCCGAGCCAGGCGAGCCACGGGTCCAGGTAGTAGTAAATGATGCCGTAGATCGAGCGCTGGTCGCCCGGGCTCGACGGCGAGACCGACAGGCCGCCGGCCTGGCCCAGGATGATGATCATCACGCCGAACCAGCCCATCTGGCCCGCCAAGGTAACGACGAACGAGGGGAGCCGAAGGCGCGTGATGATCAACCCCTGCAGGGCTCCAATCGCCGCGCACACGAGCAGGGCGGCCGCGATGGCACCCAGCCACGGCCAGTTGTGCAGATAGTCCGAAGGGGCCGCCTGTGGCTGAACGAGGAGGCCGGCCACTATGCCGCCGATCGCGGCGACGTAGCCGATCGAGAGGTCGATCTCCCCGAGCAGAAGAACGAAGCATTCGCCGACTGCCAGGATGATGAAGACCGCACTCTCGTCGAAGAGGGGGACCAGGTTCCTGGGCTCGAGATAGACGTTGTTCGGGCTCAAGTACTCGAACACGATCGCGACCAGCACCAGGGCCACGACCACCGGCAGCACGCCGGCGTCACCGCTCTTGACGCGTACGAACCAGGCCCGGAAATACTGGCTCAGCGACTGGGCCATGAGCTCCGGCGGAATGACCTCCACCGCGGCCGCGGTCAGGTCGGGGGCCGCCTCGGCCTGTGCGGCCAGTTCCTCGATCGACTTCCTGCTTTCGGGTTCGCCTCCGACTCCGGCCATCGATCAGATCCTCCCTGTGGTGGAGGCGGATGAGGCCACTTCGCGGCTCGAGCCGCCGGTGGTCATGTAGTCGACCGCACTCTGGCGGTCGAAGGCGGACGCGCGATCCTGGATGACCATGCGGCCCAGATGAAGGATCGCGATCCGGTCGGCGACCTCGAAGACGTCGTTGAGGTTGTGGGAGATGACCATGACGGCGAGGCCGTGGTCTTTGAGCCGCTTAACCAGGTCGAGCACCATCCTGGTCTGGGCCACGCCGAGAGCCGCGGTCGGCTCGTCGAGCATCACCAGCTTGGAGTTCCACATGACGGCCTTGGCCACGGCCACGGCCTGGCGCTGGCCGCCGGAGAGCGTGGCGACGGGCTGGCGAATCGACCTGACGGTGGTCACGTGCAGGCCGGCCAGCGTCTCGGCCGCGGCCCGCTCCATGTCGTCCTCATTCAGGAAGAACCGGGTCAGCCGCTCGCGGCCCAGGAACATGTTCTGGACGATGTCCAGGTTGTCGGCCAGGGCCAGATCCTGGTAGACGGTCTCGATCCCGAGCGCGGCCGCGTCCTTCGGGCTGCGGATGTGGACCCGCCGTCCCTCCCAGAACATTTCGCCGTGGTCCGGCTGGTGAATGCCGGCGATCGTCTTGGTCAGGACCGACTTGCCGGCGCCGTTATCGCCGCAAAGCGCAGTCACCTGGCCTTTCGGGAGATCGAGGTCGACCCCGAACAGCGCTTGGACCGCGCCGAAATGCTTGCTGATGCCGCGCAGCCTGAGCAGGGGCTCCGCGCCTGCCGCCGCGTTCGCGAGTGCCTGTCCCCCAGTGGCCGGAAGATCCCCGGCGGGTTCGTCCATCTGAGTCAATGACATCGCCTCGACTCCATCTGCGCTCGCGTGGCGGCCAGGTCAGCGCAACGTCGCGGTTCGCGATTCCCATCGACCTGGCGGTGCGAAATCGGTTTCGCTAGCTTACTTGGCCCCACGTCCGTCGGTCCAGTTAAATGCCGTGTCGCACCCGCAGACGCGGGTGCGACACGGCTGGGTCGCGATGACTCGATTCGCTTTGGGCGCATGCGCCCTCGCGGTGGACTACCGGTTACGAGATACCGGCGGCCGTGCAGACGGCGGCGCCGACTGCGTTGCACAGGTCCGTCACGCTGACAAACTTGTCCTTGATGACCGTCGACTCCATGTTCGTGGCGTTGACCCAGTACGGGGTCAGGAGAACGGCCGGCTCACTCGCAGCGCCCGTCGTGGACGGGTTGGTGGTCGTGCCGTTGACGAGGGCGGCGGGCGGCGTCTGGCCGGCGCGCAGGTAGGTGGCCAGCGCGACAGCTGCCTGGGCCTCGAGGTAGATCGGCTTGTAGACCGAACCGCACTGATAGCCCTGGAGGATGCTTTCCATGCCCTGGAGGGTGGCGTCCTGTCCGGTCGTCGGGATCGTCTTGGGCGCGACGCCC
>Ga0187857_10003589_pt1 | contig 12319 bp, 9 predicted proteins | sample June2016WEW_8_10_FD_132984 | JGI IMG/M metagenome (GOLD analysis project Ga0187857, IMG submission 132984) | Peatland microbial communities from SPRUCE experiment site at the Marcell Experimental Forest, Minnesota, USA - June2016WEW_8_100 | ecosystem: Environmental > Terrestrial > Soil >...
GTGCAATGTGTGGAAAGAGAGCAAAGGGACGAAACCGGGAAACGCCTCCATTTGCCATTTGTTTGAACTTTGAGCCCCCTTAGCCTATCATATAAACCCTGTGGGGACGTCAGTCCGGCAGCCCCCGACACATCTAGGAGGTGTTATGAGTACATTCAATCCAAATCAACCAAAACCTGTCCTTCCGGAAAAGCCTTTAATTCCGGAAACATTAAAATTTGTTCTACTGATCGTTCTGCTTTTGGCAGTTATCTACCTTTTCTTTGATGCCTCCCAGCAAAAGAAGAACACTCAGGCTCAACTGGCCCAGATCGCCGATCAAATCCAGAGCCTCGAGAGCAAGAGCAAAACTGGTGAAGCTTCTCTCACGAGCCAGATTTCGAACTTGAAGACGGACTTGGTCGGGGCTCAGGAAGCCGTCGGAAACACGAAGGCGGAACTAAAAAAGACTGCGATGCAGATCCAGGCCGAGGGGCAGAAAACAAAAAGTGAATTATCCAAGGTTATTGCGGACAAAGCCGATGCTGCCCAGGTAGCGGCACAAGTGCAGGCGGCGAAAAGCGAAGCCGACAATAAAATCGGCCAGGTAAACACCGAAGTCGGGGGAGTAAAAACCCAGGTTTCCGCAGTGAAATCCGACCTTGAGGCAACCCGACGCGATTTGGAAGGCACTCAGCGCCAGCTCGTGGATGTGCGGGATACCCTGAGCGCAGCCGTTGCGAAAAATGCATCCGAACTTTCCCAACTGCGGCTGAAGGGTGAGCGCGACTATTTCGAATTCACGCTCCCGAAGAAGGATGAGCAGACGAAGGTAGAAGATATCCGCCTCGTACTGACGAAGACTGACCCCAAAAAGAAGCGGTTCAGCATTAAAATCATGGCGGACGACAGCTCGCTCGAAAAGAAGGATCGGGTCATCAATGAACCCATTCAGTTCCTCGTCGGCCAGAACCGCGTGCGATATGAGGTTGTAATCAATTGGGTTCAGAAGAACAAAGCGGGAGGTTATCTCAGCATTCCGAGAGACAAATCCCTCTCTGCAGAACGTTCAGCCAAGTAGATCCGAAATTCTAGTTTAAAACGCCACGGATTTCACGGATTTCACGGATTATAATCTGTGAAATCCGTGAAATCCGTGGCGTTTTTGTTTGGACTGGGTTCATGATATTCCTGCGCAAAAATTGGCCGTGCTTCGCCATTCTCGGCTTGTATATCCTCTGCATTCTGGCTGCCAATCCCAAGGGTGAGTTTCCCCTCAATGATGACTGGAGCTACTCGCGATCGGCGTTCGCGCTTGGGTCGGGCCAGGGCTTCAGGGTGGACGCATGGAGCGCGCCTAGCCTTGTGGGACAAGCGCTTTATGGCGGTCTGCTGACCCGGATTTTCTCCTTTCATTTTTTAGTGCTCCGAATTTCGACGTTGTTTCTGTCCTGCTGCACTGTCCTGCTGCTTTGGGGAATTCTTATGCGCATCGGCTGCGGCAGGCTCCTGGCCTCCATCACGCTCCTCGCCTGGGTATTCAACCCGCTCCAGTTCAGCTTGTCTTTTACATACATGACGGAAGTTCCTTTTATCTTTTTTGTTGCGCTCGCGTTGTATCTTTATCTGCTTCATCTCGACGAAGGCAAATTCTGGCCTTTGGCATTGAGCGCCGCAACGCTTGGGTATGGATACCTCATCCGCCAGACGGCACTGTTTATTATTCTGGCGCTGGTCTGCAGCATACTGCTTGATTCACAAAAGGATATTTGGAGGCGCCGGAGGGAATCGTTGATCGTTTTTTGCACTGCGGGTATTTTCATCGCAGGTTACTATGGCTGGATCCTGGTTCACGGAGGGGCGACGGCAGCCGTACACAGGAAATTCGAGCTCCTCCATCACCTGTCCAGCCGACAGGTCATCGGCAACAGCTACGGCATGCTCTTTTATCTTGCGTTCATGCTTGCGCCGGTCTGGATTTATTTGATTCCTTCGTTGTCTCGCATGATCCGGAGCTTTAATCGAATCGTGCAGATCAGGGTGCCGTTGGCCTGGTGCGCGGTTGTAGTCACGGGAGTCTGCTGGTTTCACTTTCACTACAAACCGGCCGAATACCTTCCCTCCACTCCCTATCATTCCAGGATGCCTTTTCTGCTGAATGTGCTTTATGACAGCGGTCTTGGGCCCATCACACTTGACCCTGCCTACTTCGGCCCTCCGCCTACGCCAATTTACCCGCGGGTCTGGTATGCCGTTACTGCTATCGTTGCCGTCGGCGTGGTCCTTTATGGGACCCTTTGCGTTCTGGGCCTTATCCGGCTGCGCAGGGATTCCATCAGCCGGAAATGCAAGGCGGTGATTCTGTTTGTCGGCCTGTCGTTCCTCTCACTTGCTCTATTCGAGGTTGTTTTCAGTCACACTCAGGAGGGAGGCCTCTTCGACCGGCATATCCTCATCCTCTCGTTCCCGCTTTCCCTCCTGCTCGGGATATGGGGACGCTCCCCTGTTTCTCCGACCACTAAACAGATCAACACCTTGACAGAGATAAAGGCGCGTCCCCGTTTGGCTTTAATCCTGGCGGGGATTTCAATAGCGGTCCTCGCTCTATTCTGCGTGGCGGCAACGCACGACTATATGGAATGGAATCGGATCCGGTGGGACATGGGACGAGGCCTCCTAAAACGCGGGGTCGATCCGCTTGCGATTGTGGGGGGATTCGAATTCAATGCCTGGAACAATTACGATACGTTTGTCGCAAGAGGGAACATCGCCGATGTTCATCACTGGTGGTTTGACAGGCGCGATTACATTATTTCCATGACACCACAGGATGGATATCAAGTCGAGGAGAGCCGGGCGTATTTTTCATGGGTGCACCGCAGACCAGTTGGTCTTTACACACTCCGCCGATGCGAGTAGGCAGAAAAAACGCCACAGATTCCACGGATTATCACGGATTTTGAAGAACCCCCAATGCAAATCCGTGATAATCCGTGAAATCCGTGGCGTTTTTAAATCCTTGCCAGATCGCGCACGAAAAGCACAAACAACTGGATGTCCTTTAATAAATTCAGGACCACCTTGTCGGGCCGGAACAGCAGCATTTTCGGCCGGCAGGTCCGCTTCCAGAACAGTTTCAGGTCGGTGCGGGAATACGTGATCTGCTTAGCCATCCGGAAATTCAGGTTCCGGAATGCCAATGCAAGCCTGGAGGGGACGCGCAGTTCAGGGAAGTGAATGCGCGCGCGCACATGGGCGAGCTGCAACTCGGCCGAATGCAGGTTTCGATTGACCTCCAGCCGCAAGCGTTTGATTTCCGCCTGCAGCCGGATCTCCGCCTCGCTGCGTTTCCGCGTCTGCAGCCAGAGCTCTTCCATTTCCAGTATGAGTAAGGTCCAGCTTCGGATCAGGCTCCGAATTTCTCGCCAACGGCGGAAGAAATGCCGGGCGCGCGACTCCACGGCAAAGCCCGGCCTTCGATCCATGCGATCCTTGAGGCGGAAAAAGCCGTGGATCATCGGGTGCCCTCCCTCAATCAAGGCAGAGTTCCTGTACCAGATGAAATCGCAGAAAATGTTCCAGTAATTCTCAGCGTTGGCCCGGGTTAACACATCCCGCATGTACTTGAACGAATAAAAGCTTTGCCATGCATTCCGATAAGATTCTGCCAGTTCCCCGGGTGCAAAGTTCGGGTGGCGGATGGTCTCGTGAAACGAATCGTAATTGTTCAGATCCGGATTCATCGGCTCGTTTGCCTCAACCATGCGCGCATGATCCCGTGATCCCGGAATCGGAGTCAGCATGAAGAAGGAAGCCTGCTCAACCTCCAACTCTTCCTGAAGACGCCGCACGTCCTCCCGAATGGACTCAGGCGTGTCGAAAGGAAAACCGAAGATATAGGCAACATGAGTAGCGATTTTCGCGTTGTGCCAGGCAGCGATCAAATCCTTGTAGTCCTGGACGTTGTTTTGCATTTTGCCGGCCGCCTTCAGATTCTTGGGATTGATGCTCTCCATCCCGATGAAAACCTGTGTGCATCCGGCCTGCGCCGCAAGGCTGATGAATTCGGGAATCTTGTGTGATTGAGTATCCACCTGAATCATGAAATGAATCGGGATGTGCTCGTCCTCCCGCAGTTTGACGAGCGAGCAAAAAATCTCGCGCCAGCAGCCGTTGCGAGCAAAATTGTCATCTGTAAAGAAGTAAAAACTGATTCGGTGGGTGCGGTAGTTTTCACGCAGGGTCTGGACCAGCAGTTCGGGTGAGCGGACGCGCATCTCACGCCCCTGAACGTTAATGATCGAGCAAAAGCTGCAGTTGAAGGGACAGCCCCGGCTGCAATCAATTGTGCCGAAATTCGAAATGATGAATCTTCGGAGATACTTCCGTTCAATGATTGGGATCGGTTGTCGGTAGAGATCGGGCTTTTGATCCATGAAATCGTAGACGGGCTTCAGGCAGTCTCCCCATGCATCCCGGAGAATATCTCCCCACGTCTCTTCCACCTCCCCTTTTACCACTGATACTCCAATGTCGATCAGATCCTGAATTTCGTCGGTAATCACCGGGGACAGTGCGAGCATGCCGCTGACATGGAATCCGCCGATCAGGACCTGGAGCCCACCGGCCCGAAACTTGCGCGCAAAATCCGCCGCACGAGGGAATTGATTGGATTGCACTCCGGCCAGCGCAACCACCGTTCTTCTGTCGGGGAGCCGGTTGGATTTGATGATTCTCTTTACGGGGATCTTTTCGACGGTATCGTCGAAAATTTCGACCTTCAGTTCAACGTCCCCGCCGAGCAGCTCGCGTTTTGCAAGGTCCCGGGTAAGGCTGCTGAGACACGCAAGCGTGTTGCTTGGAAGCACGCCCCGAAAATGGCGGATGACATATCCTTCGTCATCGTACTTGGATGGTTTTATCAGAACAATACGGAGTTGCTTCCGTTTTGATGCCGATGCCGCAATATTTACTTTCACGACGTTCCAAATCCTCAATCAGAATTTAAAGGCATGAGCATGTTAGAACCTGGAAGGGGCTACATTCAACCTCTCTGTGGACGCTTTTACAGACCTTTTACACATTTGGACTCTTTTCTGCTTCGAGTTAAACTCAGGATCTGATTTTGTGAGGTTTTGCCGGGAGCGCCGGCGTCTCGCCGGCGCTCCCGGGGGAGACAGATTATGAAAGCACTCATCTTGATAGCGGGAAGCGTTTTTTCCCTCTTCTGCGCGATTAGCGGACCAGCACAGCCTAAACAAACACTGAGCCTTGAGACCATTTTTGGCGGCAGCATCTATGATCCGGCGCCTACGGAACTGTATTGGGCCCCGGAGGGACACCGGCTCTCTTATTTCCTGCCGGAAGGAGGTGAGGAGAGGGCCCTCTGGATGCTCGACATTGTAACAGGAAAGACGATTCAGGTTCTCTCTTCCCTTCAAGCTCGGGAAATGGCTCCGACTCCCGAGCAGGCCAATCTCGGCGAGCGCGAGCGCACGCGTCGGAACCGTTATGAGATTCCCTCTTACTGCTGGAGTCCCGATGGAAAGCGCATTCTCCTGACGAGTGCAGGTCGACTCTATCTTTATGATTTGGATTCACGCACGGCTGCGCTGCTGGCTTCTTTGAAGACGGATCTTCTCGATCCGAAGTTTTCGCCGGACGGCAAGTGGATCTCTTTTGTTTTTAAGCACGATATCTGGGTGATTCCCAGTTCCGGAGGTGAAGAGAAGCAGCTGACATTCGGTGGCCGCGATTTTCTGCTGCACGGCGATCCGGATTGGGTTTATCAGGAAGAGTTCGACGTGCGCACCGGATACCAGTGGTCGCCCGACTCCCGTCACATAGCGTTTCTCGAGCTGGATGAGACCGATGTGCCGCCCTACCCTATTGTCGAGCAGCTTCATCTGCAGTCGACAGTTTCTTTTCAGCGATACCCAAAGGCGGGGGACCCCAACCCTAAAGCCAGGGCCGGCGTGGTCAATCTGGAAGACGCACGAACTGTCTGGGCCGACCGGACTGCCGAATATATCCCGCGCATTGATTGGGCTGATAACAGTGCTGTTGTGCTCCAATTGCTGAACCGGCCTCAAAATGAACTGGATCTGGTGGAAGTGAATCCTGAAACCGGCGTCTCCCAAACACTCCTGAACGAGCGGGACTCCAATTGGCTGGACATCAGCAGTGATCTGCGATTTCTGTCCGGCGGCCGCGAATTTCTGTGGACCTCCGATCGCAGCGGCTTTCGTCACATATATCTGTATGAGCGGAGTGGAAAGGTTATTCGGCAGCTAACGGCGGGGGAGTGGGTTGTCTATAAAATAGAAGGAGTCGATGAGGGCAGCGGGTGGGTCTATTACAGTTCCAATCAAGCATCCTTGCTCGGCCGAGATCTCTATCGAATCAAAATAGATGGATCGAGGGCGGAACGTATTACGGGTGATTCGGGAACCCACGGCATCGCAATGAACGCGCAGGCCACGGCGCATGTGGATTCCTTTTCTTCGCTGACCCGGAGAGAGGAAATCCGCGTCAGCGATCTCAGTTCGGGAAAAAAAACTGAGCTGTTTCAAGCCCGTAGCCTGGATGAATTTGACCTGGCAGCTCCGGAAACAAAAGTGTTGAGTACCCCCGATGGAGCCACCGTTCGTGTGCTGACCTACAGGCCTCGAAAGCTGGATCCGAACCGGAAATATCCGGTTCTGGTTTATGTATATGGCATGCCGGGCGTTCCCACAATCCAGGATGCCTGGCCAGGGAATCGAGGCCTCTTTCATCAATTTCTCGTCCAGCAAGGTTTCATCGTCGCATTAATCGATGACCGCACTTCCGCCATACCGGGACACAGATACGCGGTTGCAGGGCGCCATAATCTCGGGCCGGTTGCCGCTAAGGATCATGAGTTTGCAGTGCATTACCTGAAATCGCTTCCCTACGTCGATGAGAATGCGATCGGCGTTTGGGGCTGGAGCGGAGGCGGATTCACCGTCACATACCACATGACCCACACCCATCTCTTCAAAGCCGGGATTGCCGGCGCTCCCGTGACAGACTGGCGTCTTTATGATTCTGTTTACACCGAGCGTTACATGGGACTCCCTGCCAAAGAGCCCGACGCATATGAGCAGTCCTCATCTGTGGCCGCCGCCGCCGGCGATCAAGGCAGTCTGTTGCTCATTTACGGAACGGAGGATAACAATGTGCATCCGCAGAACACGATTCAATTGATCCATGCTCTGATCCGAAACAAGAAACAGTTCGAATTGATGGTGTATCCGGATAAGACTCACGGAATCACCGGCACGGCAGAGAACATCCATCTATATACAATGATTTACGAGTTCCTGCGGAAGAATCTCCAATAAAAAACGCCACGGATTTCACGGATTACACGGATTTGTAAATCTGTTAGCTTTCAATCCGTGTAATCCGTGAAATCCGTGGCGTTTTTATTCTTCTGAAATGTAGGAAACGCTTGCTTTGCGAATGAAAAGCTTGGGGCCCTGTGCGGAGAGCCCGACGCTGAAACAATACCGGTCATAATAGCGGATAAATCCGTGCAGCCGCTCGCCGTTCTTCAACACTACCGTAACTTTTGCGTGTGAATCGACCAGCGATTTTAAATAACTGGATTCGGACCCGGTGCTTTCCAGGTTAATGGGATGAGGCGTCTCCTGAGGTGCGCCGGACCATTCGGAAGAATGTGGATGCCTCTCTTTTCTTCTGAAATGATGCCGCCTCGGAAAAGACATAAGCTCGATCTCTGTGTACTTATTCGGTTCCCCGGGCGATCGGCCGTGCGGAGTCCGTGATCCAATCACTCCACGAACCTGCATACAGCCGGCCCATGCCCAGACCGGCATAGGCAATAGCAAATAGATTATGCGCGGCCGTGACGCCGGACCCACAATAGCAGATCACATTTTCGGGGGGAACAGATTTAATCAACTTATCAAATCGCCGGCGCAAAATTTCCGGCGATAGAAATGTGCCTTCGGGAGAGACATTTTCCTCACAGGGAGCGGAAAGCGCGCTGGGAATGTGCCCGGCGACAGGGTCTATCAGCTCCACTTCACCCCGAAAACGCGGCGCGCTCCGGGCATCCAGAATGACGTAGTTTGGATCTTTGCTGGCTTTTTGAACCTGCTCGGCCTGAACATAAGCGCCCTGCACTTCCCGCGGTTCAAAGCTCTTCGACGGCCGGTATTCCTGCCCGGCGCGTGAGGGCAAACCGGTTCGGTGCCATCGCTGCCATCCTCCATCAAGCAGGGCGACATTCCGGTGGCCCAGCCAATTCAGCATCCACCACAGGCGCACAGCCATGGCGCCTGTCGCATCGTCATAGACAACCACCTGAGTGTTGGAATCGATTCCCCATTTTGAAAGAGTTTGGGTGAAGGTTCCAATTTCGGGAAGTGGGTGTCGTCCGGTCTTCCCGGGAATTTTCTTCCCGGAAAGGTCGTGATCCAGGTGAGCATAAACAGCGCCCGGTATATGCAATTCCAGGTAGTCGCGGCGGCCCCGTTCCGTATCGTCAAGCGAAAAGCGGCAGTCGGCCACAGCCCAATCCGGATCCTTCAGATGAAGACTTAATTCGGAAGCGGAAATAAGCATCGTGAAGGGCATGAAACCTCGCGCAGGAATAATACAATGAAAAAGGAGGACGGTCACACCAAAATCCCCTAAAATACCGTTCCCCGTTGAGAACTCGCTGCTCCCAATGGGAAAGGGGAACGCGGAACGGAGAACCATGTTAGAATGCCCCGGCAGAAGGAGAATGATCCATGAGACGTCGTGATTTTCTGAAACAATCTGCAGCCGGAGCTGCTGCAATATCCGTGCTGCGCCGCGCTGCGCCTTCCGCAGCCGCCGCCGATCAAAGCGCCAAGATCGCTCTGGTCAAAACTAATGATCGATCCAAAGGCATTGAGGCCGCCCTGAAACTGATTACCTTCCCTTCTCCGAAGGGCAAGAAGATCCTGATCAAACCTAATTTCAATACTGCCGACCCTACGCCCGGGTCCACGCATAACGACACTCTCCGGCAACTCGTGCTGGAAATGAGGAACCGAGGTGCATCCGGTCTGACGATAGGCGACAGCTGCGGGCCGGGAAGCACCAAAGAGGTAATGGAGAAGAAAGGGATTCCGGCCCTTGCCCAGGAGCTCAAAGTCGATGTCGTCAACTTTGAGGAACTGCCCGCGGACGGATGGGTTCAGTTCAATCCGCCGGGTAGTCACTGGAAAAACGGATTCAGCGTCGCAAGGCCTGTAACGGAAGCGGAATACCTCTTGTGGACCTGTTGCTTGAAAACGCATGGATTCGGCGGCGTGCACAGCTTGTCGCTGAAGCTGGCCGTGGGCGTCACGAACAAGAATGTGCGCATGCAGATGCACCAGTCTCCCGATATCCGGCGGATGATTGCCGAGATCCATCACGCTTTTACGCCGCAACTCATCGTCATGGATGGAGTGGATATTTTCACGGACGGCGGCCCTATGACCGGCAAGCTTGTGAATGCGGGAGTCATCGTGGCAGGAACGGACCGCATTGCAGTCGATGCGGTCGGTTTGGCCGTGCTCAAGAATCATGGCGCCAATGACGCGATCATGTCCAAAAAGATCTTCGAGCAGGAACAGATTGCGCGCGCCGTCGAGATCGGGCTGGGAGTCAAATCACCGGATCAGATCGAAATTGTTACGGCGGATGCGGCAAGCCGGGATTACGCAGGCAAGCTGAAAGAAATCCTCGCCAACGGGTAGATTAAAAAACGCCACGGATTATCACGGATTCACATTTCTTTTTTCTTCATCTGTGAAATCCGTGGAATCCGTGGCGTTTTTCATGCCCTCCAGAAACCGGTCGATGTTGGCGCGCAAGCGGGCGACTTCGGCCTCGCTCATCCACGGATTGGAAAGGTGACGGATGACCTCGTCCTCATTCATCCCGAGCCGAGTTCCTTCCTTGACCGCAACCGCATATCCCTCGATCTCGGTGGGCCGGTCAACGTAAGCAAGGGAGTGGTCCCAAAGGTTTTTCCCCTCTGCGAGCTGGCGCAGGTGCGTCAATTCATGCACCAGGTCCAAATAGAGATCCACTGGGTTTCCCCGACGATAGTAATCTTCGATAAGAACGATGGCGGGAATTTTTACATCCACCCACACATACCCTTCTCCCGGCTTGATTCGGATGCGTGCGCCGTCGAGCAGGGGCCCGAGCCGCGTCGACGGCGACTCGATCCAGCGGGCGGCCGGGCTTTCCTCAAGGCGCGGCAGAAGCGAACGATACGGATGCATTCCCGAGCCGAGTGTTCTAACCACAACCGCATACTCCGGCAATTCAATCCTCATGAAGAGATTGTGCCAGATTTAACCGCGGATTTACACGGATCTCCGCAGATCTGCCGGATGATCTGCGCGAACCGGCGCACCTGCGCTATTTAAATTATCCCCAAATAATAAAACCTTTTTCCACTCATGAACGTCTTATAGGACATTGGAATTCAGACAAGATTTCAGCTTTCAATTCATTCGGCGGGGAGTCGATATCAGCCAAGGTCCGGGATCTGTCTGTATTGGCAGTGATCATTTGTGTCCTCGGATTGACCGCCTGCACTCGAATACCGGCATCGGATAAACAGAGCGAAGCTCTTAACAACGCCACGGATTCCACGGATTCCACCGATTAAAATTTATGGATTTTAAAATCCGTGATAATCCGTGGAATTCGTGGCGTTGTTTAAACCCTGAAGAATGTATTCGAGTTTTCCCACACCGTCTTTTCAACCGTGTCGCCGGGCTCGCTGCGCAGCGTCTGGAGAAAATCCATGATGTGCCGGGTGAAGGCCGGTTCATTGATCGTGAAGTCCTTACGAACGGCCTGCGGCACGAGAAACGGCGCGTCGGTCTCCACCAGAATCCGGTTCAGCGGCAGCAGGCGCGCTGTTTCCTGAACCGCAAGAGATTTTTCATAGGTGAGGATCCCCGAAAAGGAGAAATAGATGTCGTCGGACCACGTCAGCAACTCGCGGGCAAATGCGGGATTCTCGCTGAAACAATGGATGACGGCGCGTTTGACTCCGTGCTGTTTCATCAGGCCGAGGGTATCGGCCGCCGCATCCCGCGTGTGGATAACCAGAGGAAGATCGAGCCGCAGCGCCAATTGGGCCTGGGCGGCGAAGAATACATGTTGCGTTTCCTTCTGCCTGGCCTCTCTGCCGCCGGTCAGATGGTAATAATCCAGCCCGGTCTCACCGACCGCCACCATCTTGTCCCGGTTTTCCCGGATGAGGTTTTCAAACTGTGTCATCAATTCAGGAGCGGAATCCGCCGAAAGGTCCTGGCAGCCGCTGGGATGCAGTCCTGCGGCGCACCAGGTATCCGGCCCCCAATGCCGCGAAAGGGCCAGGGCTTTTCGACTCATTTCCAGCCCTGTGCCGATCTGGACGGAGCGGATCACTCCTTCCGAGCGCATATTTTGGAGCACTTCGTCCTGTCGATGCGCCAGTCCGTTCCAAAACCCATGACAGTGCGTGTCGAATATCATATCCTCCATGCTATCAAAGTCACAGAAAGGACGGCTATGAAGAAAATTCTGCTGGTTCTGGTCTGGGCTGCCAATCTTTGGGCGCAGGACTCTCCGGCAGATGCGGACGCATGGAAACCTCTCCGGTTTCTGATCGGGACGTGGGAAGCAAAAACGGAAGGCGGCTCCGCGGGAGCGGCCGGCGCCGGAAACTATACGTTTCAACTGGAGCTGCGGAATCATATTCTCTCGCGGCAAACGGCGGGCGCTGAATGCAAAGGTCCGGAGGATTTCAACTGCGGGCACAGCGATCTTTTATACATTTATCAGGATGCTCCAGGAAAGCCTTTCCGGGCGATATTCTTCGACAATGAAGGTCACGTGATCCATTACGACGTATCCACGCCGGATCCCGCAAGTGTCGTTTTTCTTTCCGATTCATCTCAACCCGGCCCGCAATACCGGCTCAGTTATGAGCTGAAGGGCGGGATCATGTTCGGCAAGTTTGAAATGCGCATGTCCGGGCAGACCGGATTCACTGCTTACCTGCAATGGAGTGGCCGCAAAAAAGAAAGTAAGTAAATCCTGCAGGATGTGACAGGGCAGAATGCCGCGGCTCCCACGGATTTCACAGATTAGATCCGTAGTGTTTTTGTTTTTGGCAGTTCAGCGCTTTCGGCCTCCGGTGCAAGACCGGCATTGTCTGATCTCGGGCAAATGGCAAGTGTGGGGTTGCGGTTTTGGTATTCTTTCCACTTGCAAAGGCTGAGGCAATCACCTATCTTTTTGATCCGTGGATTGAGGGCTTTAGGGCCAA
>Ga0187857_10003620_pt1 | contig 12245 bp, 13 predicted proteins | sample June2016WEW_8_10_FD_132984 | JGI IMG/M metagenome (GOLD analysis project Ga0187857, IMG submission 132984) | Peatland microbial communities from SPRUCE experiment site at the Marcell Experimental Forest, Minnesota, USA - June2016WEW_8_100 | ecosystem: Environmental > Terrestrial > Soil >...
CGAGCCAGAGCTGAGCGGCAGCCATAGCGGCCGCGACGCCGGAGATGAGGAAGCCGATGACGGTCAGGGCGTTGGGTGTGAAACCAAGCTTGCCCGCCAGGACTGCGATGGGAGTCATGGCGCCACGGACGCGGGCGCGGGTTGCCTGCGAGACGAACGATTGGTCGCGCATCGTCAGCGGGCCTCGGCCGGGCGTGGCGCCGGCGGAGGAGCTGGCTGACCAGGCTGCCCGACCGCGGAAACGGCGGCGATCGAAGACGCGCCGGCGGTCGGCCCGGCACCCGCGACCAATCCCAGCCCGGGAACTCCGAGGAGGATACGTTCCCGACCCTCGACCTCGTCGAAGACGTTGGGTCGTAGCCGGCACGACACCTCGCGGCCGGTTCGCTGAGTTTCGATCACGCCTGCGGCCTTCAGCCTGCCCACGTGCCAGGAAACCAGAGGCTGGCTGAGGCCGACGGTGTCGATGAGTTCCCCGACCGTGGCAGGGCCGTCCGCCAGGCGCCTGACGATGCGCAGGCGGTTGACGTCGGCGAGTGCCTTGTGGAAGGTGCGCAACTCGCGCAGATCGTCGGGCTGGTCGACGATCGCGGCGACGGTTCCCCTGATGTGGACGGGGGATGGCAAGTGCGCGGCCTCGTGTCCGTGATGCGGGCCGCCATCGGGCAGGTCCGCGTTGCCCTTCGACGGGGGGCGGGCGCCCCGGCCAAACGAGCCTATATATAAAGGCCGGTTGATGCTAGGACGCCTGTGGAGTGCTGTCAAGCGGTCTCGACGGCGGGTAGTGGCTCAATTTGGTTTGAGCCACGAGAGGAGGATTAGGTGAGCCGGGGGCAGGGTCTATATCCCCAGTTCGAGGGCGACCCCGAACTCATCCGTCGGCGTGAATATGCGCTCCATCTGGCCGATCTGGGGGAGGTGGCAGACGATGATCATCTCCCGGAAGCGGCACAAAGTGAAGAAGCAATCGTCCACGAGGATGGTGCCCTCGGGCGGAGCTTCCCCCGGCGCAAGCGCCCAGAACGATTTCTTCGGATCGCTGCGGAGTTCTGCGACACCTTCAAAGAGGGTCCCGTCCCCGAACATGACGAAGCCCGGCCCGCGAATGTCGCAGTCTACGAAACGAGTCTCGACGACCCGCCGGGGTCCGTCGCGATCTGGGCCTACTGCAAGATCGGCGAGCGCTACGTCCTTGTTGATGTATTCGTGCGGATACGTGATGGGCGGCCCTGGAGGTCCGAACGATCCCCAGTCCATGAAGGGTCCTCCGAATGACGGGGCCCCATTATGCCGCAGCGGTCACGCATGTAGACTGCGGGAGATGGGCATTTACCGCCGTCTCGTGTTTCTCACACGGATCGTGCGGGCTGCTATGCCTCGGCTGAATGCGGTGATACCCAGCCTCATGCCGCTTGCCATCGCCGTGGTGGGCTTGGCTGGCGCGGCCGTTGTGTCGAGCCTAACAGACGGCACCTCGCCGTGGCCCTTCTGGATCGGCCTGGTCGGCGTCGCGGGGGGCATTCTTGATGCTGCTTATCTCGAATGGAACCGATGGGCACCGTATGACCCGCCGAAGGTGAATCTCAGTCTGAGGGGCAGTCTGTCGGCCCTCGATCTGATCGTAGAGAACCACGACGTTCCGGCGTATTTCCGTCTCAGTGTTGTCGATGCACGGTGCGCTCCAGACGATGTAGGCGAAGGGCTTCCTTGGCTGATGCTTTGGGACACCGGCAACACGGAGCGGCACATCATGCGAGGGGAACAGGGCCGGATCACCCTCGTACGGATCGACCGTGCGGCGGCCAAGTCCACGATGGAGGGGCATACACTGGAGCCCGCCTTCGAGTTCCCGAGTGTGGGGCATCCCGGTTACGTGCTCGGGGTTAGTCTCCCGCCCGATCGGCCATCCCAGGACGTGTACATCGGCGCCGACGGCAAGCCCCTCGGGGTCACGGCGCCCTCTCAGCCGCCTCAGGTTCAACTGACGTTCAGCTTGTTTCGCGTCAATCCACCAACCCGAGGCATTGAACGATCTCTTGTCGTGAGGTTCCCTTACGGGGATGCCGAAGGCGAGTGGGCTCAGTCCTCCACTAGTCCCGCGATCTCGTCGCAGGACCAGACATGATCACTGACACCTGCCGCGATTGCCGGAGTGGTGAGCTTGCCGAGGCTACTGTGAACGCGTCCGAAGTTGTAGTGCATGTAGTGCAAGGCCACGGCGGCGGCGTGGTTCTCGACCTTCTTGGAGAAGGCGTTGGTCAGCCGAGTGAACCGCCGCATGCCCATCCGCATCGTGAGGTTCTGTCGTTCGATGTAGCTCGTGCTGATCCGGTCGGGGTCGGGGTCGCCTTGAATGATCCGCACTTCCTCGGACAGAACGACAGGCGGGCTGAACTTCCGAGGTTCGTCGGGGTCGGTTCCGTAGAACTTGATAAGCATGGCGTAGTCGATGTCCGAGCCGAAAGCCTTCTCAACCGCTTCCAGATAGGGGTGATGCCCGTCGGTCGTGAGTTGGACGCGGTTCCGAAGGCGAGCTGCGAGGTCGAGCAAGAATGCTTGGCAGTCGTCCGCGTCCCGTCGTCCGACCAGCCACGTCGCCACGAGCTTGCTGTCAGGATCGAGCGCGACCCACGTCCATACGTCGCCCCACCCGAACTCATCCCGGTGTTCTTCGGGGACGTTCTTGGCCTTGGCATGGCAGAACGCCCAGGTCTCATCGCACTCAATGCGGTCCGATCCGAGATTGCGGAGCGTCCGGTCCTGGTAATCGGAGCAGGCGCGGCCCAGGGCCACCAGCAGGGTTGTGATCGTGTTCCGGGCGATTCCGGTCATACGGGACGTGCTGCGGATCGAGTTGCCCTCGACCAGGCACCGGATGACTTGGGCTCGTTCTGCTCGACTCAACCTGTTCATACTGATACTATGCGTGACCGCTGTGACAGCTTGTCTGTCACAACTTCTAGCGATGCGTAAGCGAAAATTGGGCCGTTCTAACATCGACGGGCTCGATCCCGGCATCGCTGCCGCCGTCCGAGTCCTACGGAACGAGGGCGTGGAGACCGTGCAGTCTTGCGAGGGCGGCTCCGGCCACTCGTTCCCCGAGCCGACTGTGAGGTTCGACGGGGATAGGGCCGAGGGGTACCGCGCGTTGGAGATCATCCTGCGCCGTCGCAGGATTGGTCAGTTGGAGCTGCGACCGCGACAGCTCAGGCGGGTGTGGGACATCGTAGACGGGGAACTAGTCGGACCGTTGTGGGAACTCACGTGGTGGAGCCCCGCTTACCTGCGCAGTCTCGACAGTAGTCCCGCCCCTTCTTGCCACGACGAAGATGCTCGAACCTGATCGCCATCCCACGCGGGCACGTGGGATGATCGTGGTAGACGTTCGGTGTCTCGTAGAGGATCGTGTGGTACGGAAATCCCTCTGCTCTGGCTCCCGCCCCCTTCAGGCACTTATCCATGGCACCCATGGTTACCTACCCTCCGTTGGCCTTCTCCAGCGAGCCTCAGCAGCCTTCCGGGCGCTCTCTGAACGCTCCTGTGCCGTGAGTTTCTCGGCTCGTGCCTTCCCGCCCACGAGTCCGCCCTTGCGTCCTAGCGCAACGGCAGCGGGGTCCTTAACGCGCGGCTCGGCGTCGGGCTCGCGCTGGTGGGTAGACAGCTCGACGGTCATCTTGGCGCGTTGGTTGAAGTCTCGTGACATGCGTGAGCGTTTAGGCATGCCCGAAGTTTACTCCACGCCTGCCTCCAGAAGTCAAGCGAGAGGCGGTTCAAATTGAGCCACTACCCGACGGCCGAGGCTTGACGTCCTCGAAGTCCAGGAAGGTGCTCCGCTCGATCTCTGGCCTCGCTCGCTCTCGCGGTCGGTCAACCGCAGGTGAAGGAGCCATCGACGACGCCAAGGCCGTTCATATCGGTGCCCGAGAAGGAGCCCGTGCCGTCAGCGTTGAGCATGACGACGGTATCGGCCCCGAGGACAAAGGGGCTGCCGGAAACGTTGCCACTGACCGTCGGAGTCGGGTACTGGGTCGCGTTGGGGCCCGCGGGCGTTGCCGCCGGAGCCGGCGTGGGCCCGCCGGCGCGATAGGCGACGAGGGTCAGGTAGTCGCCGGTGCCGTTGGGGCCCCAGTCGCCGAAGCGGATATCGACGCCGGCGGAACCCTCGTCGTAGCAGCCCCCGCCCGAGATCGTGGTCGTGTGGCCGGCGATCGTCACCGTCGCCGAGCCGTTCCCGCACCAGTTAGCGCAGCCGGGGCTGCCGCCCAGCCCGCCAGTCGGGGAGGCACCAGAGCTGCAGCCTGAGAGGAGAACGGCCAGCACGAGAACTGCAGGCAAGAGGGGCGCACGCCGGATCCCGAGTCCTGCCACGGATGACCTCCAGGAGCCCTCGACTTGGATCGAAGACGATGCGGCAATGGTAGGCTCGGTCCTCGGGCGTGGCACGGAAACGATGGCGCGGGTCGGCGAGTGTCGCGCGCGAAGTGCGCGGGTGGCAGAACCTCTCGCGACGCGCCCGTTTGAAACGCCCGATCTGCCAGTGTCGGCTGCCGAGCCATGACGGCATCACGGCCGGGCTCGGCCAGGCTGCGAACGCCGCACGCGGTCACGCCCACCCGCTCGTACACTGGCCGACATGCGCCGTCGCGACTCCTATCTGCTGCTGGGCGTGCTCGGCATCGGCGTCTTCCTCGCCGGCCTGGAGTTGATGATCACGGCCGTCGCCCTGCCTCAAATCCTGGCCACGATCGCCCGCTGGACGGATCTGCGCGAAGCGTCCTGGATCATCAACGGCTATCTGCTGGTCTACGTCGTGACCATGCCGCTTGCCGGCCGCCTGACCGACCTGTTCGGCGTGCGCCGGCTGTTCCTCCTGGCCCTGACGATCTTCACGCTGGGCTCGTTGCTGGCCGGTCTATCGCAGAGCCTCGATCAGCTCATCGCCGCGCGGTTGGTCCAGGCGGTCGGCGGCGGGGCGATCATCCCGGTCGCTACGGCCGCCGCCTCACATCTGTTCGAAGGTCCCGCCCGACCGCGGGCCCTCGGAGTCATCGGCGCGCTGACATTCCTGGGCATGGCTGCCGGCCCGTTCGTCGGCGCGGCCGTTCTCGAAACCGTCCATCCCGAAACTGCTCTGGCCAATCTGGGCATTACCGGGGGCCCGCTCGTCGCCACCGTCGCCCCGCCATGGCGCTGGGTCTTCTACGTCAACGTCCCGATCGGGATCTGTGCCCTGGTCGTCGCCTGGGCGGCCAGCGCCGGTTGGGACACTCGCCGCCATCCGGCTCGGCTCGACTGGCTGGGCGCCGCGCTCTTCACCGTATCTCTCGGCTCGATCCTGGCGGGAACCACGCTGGTCGGGAACACGGACCAGGTCTTCGGCGTGACGACAGATGTCGCGGTGGCCGGGCTCATCGCGGCCGGCGTCGTGGCCGGGCTGCTGGCCATCCGGCACGGCCTGCGTCGGCCCTCCCCATTCCTCGATCCGCGCCTCTTCGCCGACCGGGTCTTCTCCTCAGCCGCTCTCATCTCGCTCCTCACCGGGTACGGGATGGCGACGGCGATTGTCGGTGGGGCTGTGTTTGTCGATCGAGTTCTTTACGGCGGTCCCGAGGAGCAGCGCGTCGTGCTGGGGGCGATCGCCGGAGCCATGGCCGTTGGCGCACTGGCGTCGGGCTTCCTGGCCCGGCGGATGTCGCTGCGACTCCTGACGATTGTCGGCCTGGTCACGAGCGCCAGCGGCCTGGCCTGGATGTCGACCTGGAGCCCGAGCGCTCCGACCAACGCCTTCGCGGCGTCCGGGGCGGTCTTCGGCATCGGCTTCGGGCTTACGGTCACGCCCCGCTCCACGGCTGCCGTCGAGGCGGCAGGTCGGGCGGCGTACGGCGCTGCCTCCGCGACGGTCACGGTGGCCCGAATGATCGGCATGGCGGTCGGTATGGCCGCCCTCACGGCCTACGGATCGACGACCATCACCCGCGTCTCGAACGAGATCTACGGTTCCGGCGATGCCTACAAGCAGTACATCCCGGCCTACCTGCGGGATCGACCACTCAGCGACGGCCTCGTTGCCCAGGCTCTTGAGCAATGGGTGGCCACGGAGGCGGCGAGGATCATGGTCGGCGTCTTCCTGGTCGCGGCGGCCGTGACGCTGGTCGCCCTGGCGCCGGCGCTGTTGCTGCGCGTCAAACCCGGCCGGGATCGATCCACCGGGAGCGGTGAAGCCGAGGAGACGGACTATGCCGAAGTCGCCTTCTGACCGGCCCAACGATCCGGGTTCGGCGGCAGCTGCCGGCGTGGTCGACCCGACCTCGAACGCGGCGCCGGGTGCGGCCGACGGCGACGTCCGGCTTGCCACGCTCGAAGCAGGCGTCTACCGACGACGATCTCGAGGACCGGGTCGTGGGTCGGGCTAATCGAGCCCTGCTTGAGCGCATCTTCTGCCTGGAGCGCCAGCTGATCGAGGTGCGGCGCGTCACGTCACCTGAGCGCGAGTGTTCAACATCCTGTCGAGCCGGGAGGACCGGGCGATATCGGCGGAGGATCGGCTCTCACCCTCGGGAGCCTCGTCCTGGCTGGCCTCGCGATCGCCGTGTGCGCAGGATCGGTTGGATCTGAGACCCTGCCCTGGGCTCGGTCCCGAGCCGCCGCCAGCTCGGCCCTCCTCCGAGGCCGGGCGCGAGATCGTCCTGATGCCGCCTCGCTCGGAGGAGGCGTTCGCGGGCGAAGACATGCTCTTCTCTCGAGCGGTGCGATTCGCAGGTAGTGGTTATGGCCGGCAGCCGCCCGCGTTGCTCGTCTTGCACTTGGGGGCATCCGGGCAGACGTTGCCCTTGCCTGTGGGATGGGCGTCCGCGGCGGTGGCCGCGATGACGCCGAGCGGCTCGGCCACGACCTGCACCTTCGTCGAGGACTCGTAGGGTCCTTCGGACGTCTGGAGCCACAGCTGGTTCGTCGTGTCGCTGGCCGCCGACTCGAGCGCCGCCGATCCCGAGACGTGGGGCAGGACCTTGGTGATCGTGTACACGTGGTCCTGATCGTCGGCCGTGTAGACCTCGGCCCACATGCCGATCATCGCGGCTCCGTTATTTGTCTCCGACTGGGTCAGGAGCGGCAGAAACATGTTCGTTCGGGCGTGGGCGTACAGGTACACGGCCTGTGGCAGGCCGGGGTAGGCGAGCGGCCTGCTGAGGACCAGGTATTCGGCCACGTTACACAGCGGGAACTGCTCGTTCGGCGGCGGAGCCACGACCGGCAGGTCGATGTTCAGGGCGGGAACGACGATGCGGGTCGCGACGGCCGCCGCCACGCTGGCGCTGCCCGACGGCGCGATCGAAACGAGCGGCGGCATGGTGAGGGGAGCGATAGACACGGACGGCACGGAGGTGGGACTGGAGGCAGGCCCGGCCGAGGTCGGCTGAACGTAGGAGAAGAGGCCGGCCACGACCAGGCAGACGCCGGCACCTGCGATCAGAGCGGGAACGAAGCCGAGCAGACAGCCCGTCGCACGACCGATCGGCCGCAGGACCGATCGGTGGGGGCTTTCAGGAAGACCAGGGGGTCGCATCGTCCGGCATGCTAGCAGGGGCTCGACCGTCTCGCCCCGGCAAATCCCCGGGTCGGGCGCGCTCCGATGTCTGTCCGGGCAGATCGATGTCACGTCGTGCGGCCCGGTCGGCCCGCGGCCGCTGCGGGTCGGCGCAGATCGTCGCATTCCGCTCGGGTCGGTGGGAATTCGTGGCGAGCGAGGGGAATCCAGGACGCGCGGGCCCGATCCTTGGTAATCTCAGGCCATGCGTGGTCGTGTGAATCTCGTTCTTGGGGCGCTGGCCGGCGTCGCGGCTGCAGTCCTGGTCGCAGTCGCAGTCGTCGTGGCCTGGCCCGGTGCGTCCGTGACCGTGCCCCCGAGGCCAACCGCGGTGGTCCTGGCGACGGATACGCCGACGCCTTTGCCCGTGGTCACACCGACGCCGTTCAACACGAATCCGGCCGTCGTCCCGTCGCACTCGATCGCCCCGTTCGGCGACCAGTAGGTTCGGCCGGGGTCTCGGCTCGATCCTCGGGTTGTCGCTAACCGGCGCGGTCGCGCGCGGGGGTCGCGCTCGGCGGTGGTCGAGGGCTTCTTCGCGCCCCAACGACGCGGCCCGGCCTAGCTGTGGAAGACGTTCGCGGCGTTCCCGGCTGCCGTCACCAGAGCCGGGAAGAGCCCGAAGATCAACGTCGCCACGCCCGTGACCGCCAGGCCGGCTCTGAACAGCAGGCCCGGTGAGCTCGGGGCCGTCTCCCCGTCCGGCTCGCGCATGTACATGTAGACGACTACTCGCAGGTAGTAGAAGGCTGCCGCAGCCGCGTTGAGCATGGCCAGCACCGCCAGGGCGGAGAGCCAGCCACCGGCCTGAACGGCCGCCAGGATGACGTAGGCTTTGGCCCAGAACCCGGCCAGCGGCGGGATGCCCGTGAGCGATAGCAGGAAAAGCGCCATCAGCGCACCGAGCCATGGATCGCGCCGGCCCAGCCCCGCGAACGTGGAGATCTGGCTGCTGACCCCCGGCCGTCGCTGCAGCGCGGTGACGACCGCGAAGGCGCCCATGTTCATGAACGTGTAGGCGGCCGCGTAGAACAGGATGGCCGAGAGGCCGCTCGCCTGGCCTCCGGCATAGGCTGCCAGGCCGACCAGGATGTAGCCGGTGTGAGCGATAGAGGAGTAGGCCAGCATCCGTTTGACGTTGTCCTGGGTGATCGCAACCAGATTGCCGAGGGTCATGGTGGCCGCGGCCAGGACGATGACGACGGGCAGCCAGTCGGCCTTGAGCGGACCGAGGGCGCCGACGAAGAGGCGCAGGGCGATGGCGAAGGCGCCGACCTTCGGGCCGACCGACAGATAGGCAGTCACCGGTGTGGGCGAGCCCTGGTACGCGTCGGGCGTCCAGTAGTGGAACGGAACGGCGGCCATCTTGAAGGCTACGCCCGCGGTCATGAAGGCCAGGCCCACGGCCAGCCCGGGCTGGATCGATCCGTGGGCTATAGCGGCAGCAACGGCGGCGGCCACACCGTCCACGCGAGTGGTGCCGGTCATTCCCCAGACGTAGGCCAGACCGAAAAGAAGGATCGCGCTCGAGAACGAGCCGAGCAGGAAGTACTTGATCGCACCCTCGGTCGAATATGGATCGTTTCGCGCGAAGCCCGCCAGCATGTAGCCCGGCAGGACCATCAGCTCGAGGGCGACGAAGAGCAGCAGCAGGTCGGTCGAACCCGCGACGAGCATCGCTCCCGTCACCGCGAAGATCAGGACGGCTGCGAACTCGGCCATGGGCAGGCCACGCGGCTCGAGGTAATCGCCCGCGAACATGATGGTCAGAGCCGCGATGACCACGAACAGCATGTCGAGGAAGACGGTCAGGTTGTCGAGGGAGTAGGCGCCGCCGAAGGCGCTGCCCGTGTGGCCCGCCTGGACGAAGATGGCCGCTGCCACTCCGGCGAGGCCGCCCAGTGTCGTGACGACGATCGGCCCGCGCCGCCCGGGCACGGCCATGTCGACGACCAGGACGGCTGCGGCAACCAGGACGGCGATGACGACCGGCGAGATCGTTCCGACATCGGCCCAGCTCATCGCATCTTCCCTCAGCCGCCGACCGCGACGCCGGCCGCCGCCAGGAACGCCTGGGCGGGGGCCCGGAGGAGATCGAGGAGGACGCTCGGGAACAGCCCGAGCACGACGATCAGGACGCCGAGCGGGAGCAGCGTCGTCAGCTCGGTCCGGTTCATGTCGGTCAGGTGGCCGCCCAGACCCTGCAGGAAGTCCGACAGCGTGCCGAAGGCGATGCGCTGGAACATCCACAGCAGGTACGTCGCAACCAGGACCATGACGACTACCGAGGAGACGGCGATCCCGGGGGCGATTCCGAACGATCCGACGAAGACGAGGAACTCGCCGACGAAGCCGGACAGGCCCGGCAGCCCGGCCGAGGCCAGGATGAAGAAGCCGAAGACGGTGGCCCAGATGGGCATCGTCGCTGCGAGGCCGCCCATCCTGGCGATCGTTCGGTCGTGGGTCCGCTCGTAGACGACGCCGACGAGGAGGAAGAGGCCGCCCGTGATCAGTCCGTGGCTGATCATCTGCAGGATTGCGCCCTGGAGCGCGGCCGCGCTGAAGACGAAGATGCCGAGCGTCACGAATCCCATGTGGCTGACCGAGCTGTAGGCGATCAGGCGCTTCAGGTCGGGCTGGACGATCGACACGATCGCGCCGTAGACGATCGCGATGACGCTCAGGACGATGATCGGCCAGGCAAACGTATGGGCCGCGTGCGGATAGAGTGGCACGGCGAAGCGGATAAGGCCGTAGGCGCCGAGCTTGAGGAGGACGCCCGCCAGGATGACCGAGCCGGCGGTCGGCGCCTCGGTGTGGGCGTCCGGCAGCCAGGTGTGGAACGGGAACATCGGGACCTTGATGGCGAAGGCCAGGAAGAGCGCCAGGAAGGCCAGGATCTGGAAGTTGTCGCCGAAGCCGCCGGCAGCCGCAAAACCCTGCAGCTGCACGTAGTCGAACGCGCCCACCCAGGAACCGCCGTGTCCGACCTGATAGGCGTAGGCCGTGGCGAGGATCGCGACCAGCATCAGCAGCGAGCCGACGAGCGTGTACAGCACGAACTTCATCGTCGCGTAGACGCGGTTGGCCCCGCCCCAGATGCCGATAATCAGGTACATCGGGACCAGGACGATCTCCCAGAAGATGTAGAACAGGAAGAGATCCAGGGCCACGAACACGCCGATCATGCCGACCTCCAGGATGAGGAAGGAGATCATGTAGCCCTTCACCCGCTCGTTGATCGGCCCGAAGCTGGCCAGGACGCTGACCCAGGTCAGGGTCGTCGTCAGCACGACCATCAGCACGCTCAGGCCGTCGACGCCCACCTTGTACTGGATGCCGAAGGCGGGGATCCAATCGACGACCTCGTTGAACCGGAAGCCGGCCGGGCCGAAGGCGTATGCCGCGAGCAGAACGAGAGACATGACCCATGCCAGGAGGGCGAAGGCCAGGGCCGTGCGGCGGATCAGGTCGGGTCTCCCGGATGGCAGGCCGGCGACCACCAGAGCCCCGACGAGAGGCGTGAACGTGATCAGGCTCAGGATCGGCAGATTCATGGTCTCGTCACCCTATCGAACCGCGATGATGAGGTAGCCGACGGCCATCGCGATGAGGCCGAGCGCGATGCCGAGGGCGTAGTTCTGGACGCGGCCGGTCTGGACGCGGCGGAGCCGGGTCCCGGCGCCGGTGGTCACGACGCCGATGCCGTTGACTGTGCCGTCGACGATCGTCCGGTCGAACCAGAAGACCGCGTTCGCGAGCCTGCCGCCCCAGACCACGAACAGCAGGTTGTTGAGGTCGTCGAACCACCACTTGTTCGAGGAGCCGCGGTACAGGAAGGCCAGACCCGGCCGGGCGCTCAGCTCGCGAACCCGATCCGGCCGCGGCTGAGCCCGCAGGCCGAGAGACGGCACGTTCACACCGAATAGGCGCCAGGAGACAACGATCGCGATTGCCACGAGGGTCGTGGTGGCGATCGCCAGGGCTCCATCGATGCCGAAGAAGTTGTAGGCCGCCTCGGTCCGGCCGCTGGCCGCGATCGTGGCTTCGAACACCGGCTTCAGCCACGAGTGGAGGAGGCCGGACTCCGGCGGGAAGCCGATCAGAAGGCCGAGGAAGACCGCCGGGATGGCCAGCACGATGAGCGGCCGCGTCATCGTCGGCGGAGACTCGTGGATGTGATCCTCCTTCTCGGGGTCGACGCGGCTCTCGCCCCAGAAGGTCATGCCCATCAGCCGGAACATGTAGAAGGCCGTCATGCCGGCCACGGCAAAGCCGATTGCCCACACCCAGAGGAAGCCGTTCTTGAAGGCGCCGCCCAGGATCTCGTCCTTGGAGAAGAATCCGGCGAGCGGCGGGACGCCGGAGATTGCCACCGAACCGATCAGCATCGTCGCGTAGGTGATCGGTATCTTGTGGGCCAGGCCGCCCATCTTGCGCATGTCCTGCTCACCGTCGACGGCATGGATGACGGAACCGGAGTCGAGGAAGAGCAGACCCTTGAAGAAGCCGTGGCTCATGAGATGGAAGATCGCCGCCGTCCAGGCCCCCACGCCCAGGGAGGCGAACATGTAGCCCAGCTGTGAGAGCGTCGAGTAGGCCAGGACACGCTTGATGTCAGTCTGGGTGAAAGCAATAGAGGCGGCCAGGATGGCGGTGA
>Ga0187857_10003626_pt1 | contig 12233 bp, 22 predicted proteins | sample June2016WEW_8_10_FD_132984 | JGI IMG/M metagenome (GOLD analysis project Ga0187857, IMG submission 132984) | Peatland microbial communities from SPRUCE experiment site at the Marcell Experimental Forest, Minnesota, USA - June2016WEW_8_100 | ecosystem: Environmental > Terrestrial > Soil >...
ATTCACGGGTGTCGGCTCGGGTGTGATCGACTCGTGGCCGTTCATGGCTGCGCCACTTTCGAGAAAGCGCGGTTGAAGCCTTCGTCGTCTTCCAGGTCGAGAGAAGCGGCTCCGCGCGCGTGGTCACGTGCAAGACCCGCCTCAAAGGCTTCTTGCAGTTCGGCGTAATTGGCAGGGCGATTTAGAGGTTTCGGCGGCTTGGTCCCGCTGGTGGGAGCGGCTGCCGGACGGTCTTGGCCATCCTTTCCGTCAAAAGAATCGTTTCTCTCTGAGTTGAGTTGATCGGGTAGGGAGTCTTTTTCTTCATCTTGTAACCGACTGTGTAACCGACTTACCCCGGGTACGGGTACGGGTACGGGAGAACGGGGTAGAGGGTTGTTAGGGGGAAGGGGTTCTGTAACCGTCTTAGTAACCGTCTTACTGTTACTAAGACGCCATGCAGCAACGTCAGCTCGGTCTCTCTCACGGCGAGCCATGACTTTCGCCTTCGATGGCTGGTCCGAGAGGAAGCCGGTGATCTGGTAGCCGCCGGTTGCGGCTCCCCACTTACCGGCCGCGAGCAGCTCGGCGAGGAAGGCCGGATCGTAGGCGGGCATGAGGACAGCCAGGCGGGAGGCTGGGATGTGTCCATCGGTGAGGTGGTGGTTGCAGTAAACGAGGCCGCTGTGGTGAAGCCGGTAGGCTCCGTCACTCAGGTCCCAGGACGCCTCGGTATCCTCGTCATCGATCTTCGTCCAGCTCATGGAGTCACCGTCATCGAGGCGTCAGTCGCCGGTGAACCTGCTGTTATGGGATCAGTGCGGGCACCCTTCAGTGCAGCGGTGCCCATTCACTTTGCCTCCTCAGCCTTGGCGGCAGGCTTGGCCTTCGAGGCACGACGCTTTTCTGCGGCCCCCGCCCACATATCCGCCATCTGAAGGCGACGCTCGGCGAGCGACAGCGGGTCCCACCTTAAATGTGCGAGTTCTGACCCGGGTGAATGAGGTTTGCTGGTTGTCAATAAATACCTCGGTGCTTTCGACGGAGGGCAACTTGCTCTCGTATACGCAGAATCTATAGCAGGTCTGCGGACACGCTGTTTTCCTTGGTAAGTCCATGCCAAAAGCCGTGTGTGCTAGCCAGTCGCCCGGAGCCTGATAAAGTGGGAGTAAACCGCCCCGCTAAGCCACCCCTACCCTCACTTCATTAGGCAGACATGCCATATGGCACTCATTGAGCCCGAGAATGGGGTGCCATAAAGGGGCCATATGACAGGTACGGTTGAGGTGATGGGGCGGCCATTTCGCAATCAAACAGGCATATTTCCTGCGAGCCGCGTGCAACCTCGTGCTCCTGCCGTGGGGGACTGACTGCCACATATGGCGACAATTCATGACGCCGTAGAATGAGGGGGCAGTGACACCTCCACGAAATCACAGCGCTTTCTAGTCACTGGTGAGCGCTCGTATCCCGGGGCCGCCGTGCTCTCCCTTCAGCAGGACGGCCCCAACAAACCCGAGGAACAATGAAGAACAAGACCAAACGAAAGTCGGCGAAGACCGCGCACTATCGCGAACTCGCTGTAAGTGCCGATCCAGAGATGCGTATCAAGGCCCTCGATTGGCTCGGCAAGCGCGCCTCGGCAATTAGGTTTTCCCCCACACCCAAGAGATAGAGACATTTGAATGACAGACTTCAACGCACCCGGCCACACCCCGAACGGCCCAGCCCAGGGTCAAGACGGCACATACGATCCCGGCTTTGCTCCGAACGTCGCGCCCCCAACCACGCCTCCCCAGGCTGTATACAAGCCGAGCTTCAACCCGATGCCGGTAGATGCCGAGGAGATGAACGACGCGCAGACGCCGCCTGCTCCGGGAGCAGTGAAAACAACGACTATCGGGCCGGACGGCCGGTTCGATACGACCCGCCAGCCTGCCGAGAGCTTCATCCGAAAGCCGCCCGCAACAGTCCGGCTATCACCCGGGTTGCGCGCCGTGGTAGTTGACCCGGCCGCGACAGAGCGGGCGCAATCTCAGCCAAGCCCCGCTGGCAAACCGCGCTGACAGCCACCGGGACCGCGCCGGGCAGGCCACGGCAGGCTTCACTCCCGCCTCTTGGATAACCGCGCCATCGAGTCCAATTCGCCCGTCTGAAGCCGCCACAGCGCGTCGCGCCGTCCGAAGAGCCGCCATTCGACTCACTCGTGGCGGCAGACCGTCTAGGACGGTCTGTGTGGGTCGCGGCAGGCGTTAGTCAAAGAGAGACCCCGCCACGCGAGAGGGGGGTTTCGCGCAGCGGGGTCTTAGTGTTGTGCGGTCTAGGTTGGCACGCGCTGGAGCAGGACCACGTCGCCGGGCGAGAGGCTCGGCTGGTGGGCCAGCCGCTGTCTCACTGCTCCGAGCTTCGGCCGAGTCACGGCCGAGCCTCTTGCGGGCCGATGTAGCGCCAGCCCTCGCGCGTGGCGATGGCAGCGGCGTCCCGGCGGGTGAGTGTCTTGAACAGCGGCTTGGCCCGCGATCCGGCATGCAGATCGAACACGCCCCAGGTCACCATGACGAAGGGCGGCATCCACGTGCGGATTTCTCGCAGACGCACGATCCGCTGGCCGTTGACCGTAGTCATGGCGCGATCCACAAGTCAATCGTTAGCAGGCCCACGAGGCAGACGAGGGCCGCTCCTAGAAGGCCGAGGGTGAACTGCGCGACGGTGGGCGGGTCACCGCCTAAGTCGGCCCACAGAGCAGACCAGAGGCTCACGGCTCTGCCTGCCATTCGGTGATCCAGCCGTTGACGGAGACGACCGTCTCGACCGTGGCTTGGGCTGCCTCGACCCGGGCCAGCAGGCCGGGCCGGGCGAAGGCTCTTACGAGATTGTCCGCCTCGCGCGGATCGACAAGGGTGCGCTGCTCTCGGAGATCGCGCAGCGCTTGGCGGTAGTCGGCGAGAGCGGCCAGGCGGAGTCTTTCGTCCCCTCGCTGCTTCGCCAGTGACCAGGCGCGCTCCGCGTCCTGGGCGCGTTCCTGCGCCGTCAATTCGTCCATCGTGCCTCCCTAATCGGCACGGTGCCCCAGAAATACCGACGCCCCCGGACCGATTAGGGCGGCCCAGGGGCACCGTTTGCGTAGCCGCCCTAATCGACTTCGCCCGGGGAGCGTAGCCCGGGCTGAGACTGTTGTCCACTAGTCCCTTTCGGACAACGAGACCATTCCTCACTCAGCAGCGCCCGGAAGGCAAGCACCAAAAGAGGGACCCCCAGGATTTGCCCTGGGGTCCGAGGTTCGGCTGCGGAGCGATCTACGCGGAGACGACCGCCTCGACCGGGCTCGCCTCATGGACGACGACCTCGGCGATCAGATCACTTTCCGCCTTGCGTCCCTTGGCGGCCCTCGTCCGGCGTGCCTCGTGGATGACGGCCGCTGCTTGCGCCCGGGCGACCGCCGTCTCGGCCTCCGCAGCCTGGCGGGCCAGAGCCGCCTTCCGAAGCGCGTTGGTGTACTCGCGCCAGTGCGGTCGGCACAACCGGCCGAGACCATCACGCTGACTGGGCTGGACGGGAAACTCTGCGGGCGGCGCGTCGTGCGCCTCGATCCCGAACTTGGCAGAGCCGATACATCGACGCATGTCTGTCATCTGGTCGTCCCTTCCGTTCTCCCTGTTTCGGTGCCGTTCTGGCACCCTCTCACCACATTCATGCTCTGGTGCGCCGCACATGGCAACTCCAAATCCGCCGGACGAGGGTAGGTAGCCGTCCCTTGCGGGTTGACAACCACCGGGCCGGAGGCGCATGCTCAAGGCCGGTTCAGAGGCGCACGCCAGCCAGCGGAGCAGCCCGAATCGGTCCCTTCAGGATGCACATCCGCCGCCCGGGCGTAGCACTTCCGACAATACCAGTTATGTCCGTTTCGACCATTTGGCTGAGTAAAGCTTGAAACTTACCTGAACCCGCTCTGAAAGCCCAAGGGCGCGTCTCAGCGAGATTCTGGCGCAGATGGCCGAGGACGGGGAGCGGTTGAAGAAGTCAACGTCGCGGACCCCTGACGCTATAAGTCGGGGTGCCACCTGGCGCTTCGATCCCCGGCGAAGGCGGACGAGTCTATCCAGGCTGCGCGGGAGGCGGGAGAACTGGCGAGACAGGGAGAGCGCAGCGACCTTATCGACCAGCCCGATAAGGTTCCAACTCTCTCTGATATCGACGTGTCGGGCGACGAAGCTGCTGACTGGGCGAGGGTGCGTGCCGTCCGTGGCCGCCCGGGAACGGCAGAGAACGGGCGTTCTGTTCTTCCGGGCGTGGATGCGCCACTCCTGCCCTGCAGGCGCGTCCTAGGCCGTCCTAGGGCACCGGAAGACTCCTGGCGCATCGCCCTGGGTAGGACGGCTCTCAGCAGGCTTCGGCGCGTTCCTGTCGAGATCGGCGTAGCCGAAGATTTGAGTGGCAACCTCCCACTCGATTTCACTCCACGGCTTGCCCTCGGCTGCCACCTCGGCCTTGAGCTCGGCCTTGAGCGATCCGTCAGCGATCTTCTGTTCCAACTCCGCTTCGGTCAGCTTGCCTACTAGTTTCATTTGGTCTCGGGTAGCGCATCCCCAGATTCGGGTTGCGGCATATCGGGCGGGTACCCTAGACAGAATAGGGCGGCCTTCCACTGATTCTCGTCCAACTCGGACCATGTGCGCCCCTCGGAGACTACAGCAGCCATAGCCTCGCGCTTGGCCGTGCCGTCCTCGATGTCGTGTCTGAGAGTATCCCAGTCATTCATTATCCGGACCTTAGCGCAGGTGGCAGCAGGTGCGCCAGGATCGCCCCGCACGGGGCCTGTGCGGCGGGCACGAGGGGCGCTCCGGTCCCCTCGCCGACCGCGCTCGCCCCTTTTTTACATGTGTACGGAATACTCCGAATAATGGCGCTCCAGCAACCTTGGCAACGCTGGTCTAGGCGGCTGTCCGGGACACTCGGACGTCCATCGTGGCTCTGTCTTGGCCAGGGCCCGCCGTAGGCCTCAGGTGGCGGGCTGGTCGAGCAGCCAGTCCTCCACCTGTTCGAGCGACAGCCAGTCCCAATCGTCCCGCCCGCCGATGACCACGAAGCCGGTGCGCTGATCAACGATCATGAACTCGCCATAGTTGAGGGCCTGCGGGTCCCGGCGTCGCGACTTCACAAGCTTCCATCCCCGTCTCGCTGCTGTGCGTCGCGCCCGATTCTCGCGGACCTTGTGAACCTGTGCCGCCTCAATCGGGTCCCGCGTCGCCTCTACCGCGGTAACGGGAACATCCTCAGCGGATCCGAAGAGAATCTCACGAGCCTCGCGCTGAATGTCCTTGGTCGTTTCCATCAGGCTCTCCTATGCTAGCCGCTATGCTGCGAGCTTTGCGGGACAGTATGCGCGAAGCTATGCCAGAGAGTCAACGAACGTATGTCGCGATGGAGTCTCGGAGAGCGATCCGCTCCGCGTCGCTGAGCGGCGGGAGAACCTGATAAGGCGATTGCTGTCGTGGCGGCTGCTCCGCCACTCCGCTACGCTGCTGCGGGATCGTCGGCGCTGACACGTCGGCCTCCCACGACCGCCTCGGGCACTTCGAATGCCGGGGCGGTCTCTCTTGCGGCGCGGACCCGGGCAGCTTCCACGAGGGCAACGACTAATGCTCTCTCGGACTCGGTCAGGTCTTCGAGCCGGGCGATACGAGGTGCGCCCCAACGGGCGCGGGCACCGGCTACGCCGCGCGCCTGGTTGTAGGCGTGAGGGGCCGGGGATTTCTGGGGTCCACCGTGGGACCCACGAAGATTGGACATGGCGCGCGCTCCTAGAGGAGGGAGCACCGTGCGCAGTACGTGCGTCTGCACCGTGTCCAGTTCGACCGAGAGTGGCTGCCGGATCGTCTGAGTGCTGCCGGTCCGCTTCGGCGGGTCTGCTAAATGCGACCCGAGCGCGGCCTAAACCGGCCTCATAGCGGTCGAACGTCTGTTCTGTTGTGGACGGAGGATAGCCACTCGCAGCGTTCTAGTCAAAGGCCGACCGGCACTAGCCAGACCAGTCGGAGACGACATTGAGGCGGCCCCGAGGTGGCGGCTTACCGGCTCCTCATGCGGGGCACGTTCCATTTGAACGCGACCGGCTGAAACGTCAGCGGGTCCAGGTCGATCCGGGTGAACACCAGCCGCAGGACTTTATTGAGTGTTGCTGGCGGCCAGCCCCAGTCGATGTTCGGCACGTCCAGAACAGCACTCTGCACTTCGAGTTTCACGACCGCGTCGGTGACGGCAGCCAGGCGACTATCACGGTCGGCACGGTCGATGATTCCCGCCTCGAACAAGTCGATGATGCGCAGCCGCCTGGCGTTGAGTGCAGTCCGCTTCGCGTCGTCTCCGACCTCCGTCGAAACCCGGCTCGGAGTCCGTAGGTGTGCCGCCTCGGCCTGGATGGCCGGGAGGATCAGGCGCTCCGATATGCTCGCCCGCTGGTGCGGCAGGGCGCTCCCAAGGCGGCACGAGTAGCGAATCCGTCGGCCGCCACGATCGCGGTCACCTGACAGCAGCGTGCCACAAGTCGGACATTGGAGCAGCCGACCGAGAATGAATTTCGACGGTCCTGCCGCTGCGCCTCGGGCGGGCCGACGTGGTAGCACCGAGGGGTCAAGCCGCTTGATGATGACGTGAACGCTGGACGGCCACCAGGCCCGCCGGGAGCGGCTCGTCTTCACGCCGCGAGCGTTCAGGAGCCTCGCTGCGCCGGAGTAGCTGCCCGCCTCGGCGAAGGCGGCCAGTACCGCGTCCGTATCCTCGCCGGGCTTCTCGCCGTAGAACGCGGAGGTCCGGAGGCTCTCGCCCCTGGCCACCTTGGCCGCGTTCGCGCTGCGCAGCCTCTCGCCAGCCACGTCGCTCTCAAAGGCTGCGACGCTGGCAAGGATTGTCGCCGTCATCCTGCCGCTGGCGGTGCTGGTATCTACAACGTCGGCTTCGAGCCGAACCGGGATGCCCCGCTCCTGGCACGTCTCAAACAGCCGCGTGAGTTCTGAGACGGACCTGGCGAGGCGGCTCATCGAGTAGCTGTAGATCGCCGTGGCAGCGCCGCTTTCGATGGACTGCCAGAGCAGATCGTAGCCGGGGCGCTTCGCTCGCCCGAGCCTCCCGCTCTTGTCCCAGTCGCTCAGCACCACGAGGCCCTCGGCGTCACCGTGACGGGCTGCCATCGCCCGGACGGCTGCCTCTTGCGCCTCGGCGCTGTTGTTGGGATCGTCCTGGCGGACGACTGACTTTCTCAGGTAGGCGACTGGCGGCACGCCCACAGACTACCCTGCCCCGATCAGGGCGTGGCGGCCAAATTGGCATCCCCTAACCTATGGGACAAACCTAGCAGACGCGCAGGCGCCAGTGTCAAGTTACCCCCACGGCTCCTAACGCAGATTGCCCCGAGCCCTGCGGCGCACGCCTGAGCGTTCGCGATCCAAAACCCGAGGTTCGCCCTCGAATGTAGCGCGACCAACCTTGAGCAATTCCTCATTGTCCTCAATCCGAGTCTTGATCGCCATCCGCTGCGCCAGGCTCAGAACCGAAGGGATTTCTCGGGGCGGGGCCGGGTGAGGTTCGTCCCACGCTTCACCGTCAGGGAGCCCTGATAGGCGCGCGATCTCGGCCTCGGCACTTCGGACGTAGAACAGCGGCAATTCCAGTTCATGCTCCGCAGCCGGAAGTTGGGCGGCAGCGGCGTCCCGGTTTGCCTGGACCGTGGCGATCATAGGCGGCAACTGCCGTAGCGCCTGGCCCGCCGTATTCACGATCTCCTGATTCCGCGACGCTGCTTCTGTGTCGCCTGCGACGAGTGCGGTACGGACAGCAGCCTCGCCAGCCACGACTCGGGAGTTGAGTTCGTCGCCCGTGGTCGTGAGTTTGGCGATTTCGGCATCGGCCTCAGACACCAAAAATTGGAGCTGCTCAAGATTGAGTCGGCAGCGCTCGGATTCGTCCTGTTGCATGGCCCGCCAGGCGCGTTGGCTGGCGATCCGTTCGGCCACGGCCTCGTTGGCGCGGGCGGCGAGAAGCTCGGCCTGGAGAGCCGGGGTAAGTGTGTCCGGCAGGCTCCTGTCGGCAATGCGGGCGTCAATTTCGGCTTCGATTTCTTCGATGGAACGTGACACAAAAGTCCTCCTGTTGCGGTTGCTAAATGAGTTTCTCTTTAATCGGGGTATCGATGGTTTCGGTGTGGCCGTGGCACTTGCCGCTCACGAGGCAATCGAGTTCGGACTCGTGAAAACATTCTTCGACCATGACCTGCTGATCCAGGCCAGACCGTGGCACGAGCCCGACTACTTCCCGCCAGGGCGGCTCACCGACGTTGACACGCTCGACAATGGCGAACGCAAGGACGGCGACGTGCCGCCATTCATAGCTGTGCTTATAGCGGGCGACCGCTGCCGTGATCGCCGAGCGGTCTTCGTACCACCATCCCGTGGCAGGAGCGACGGAGACAAACAAACTTCGCGGCGTTCTCAGCCTGCCGTTTTCATCGACGGTGGTAACGCCTTCGGGTAGTTCCGGCGACACCGGGCGCTCCGAGTGAGAGGGGCGCTCCGATTTCTTCGGCGTCGCGGCCAACGGTAACCCCTCACGGCGGCGCGTCATCCACGACTGGATGGAATTGCATGAAATCCCCAAATCAAACGCTGCCGCCTTTGTACCAATTTGGAAGGCGAGGTTGACGGCCTCCGCTTTCTGCTCCGCCGTGAATGCCGAACGGGTTCGAGTCATACGTCGCCGTCCTCTGGGAGCGGCGCGTAGATTGGAGACCAGTCGATCACCGTGACCTGTACGTCGCCACGAATTCCGACCCGGGCCAGGGCATCCCCGGACGGAACGATGCGCAGCGGCGACTGCTTGAATGCTCTCAACCCGACGTTATCCGGTTCGGCGACTTCGTTACTCCAGACCTGCCAGACATGACCACCGTCGCAGCTAAAAAGCCCGAGGTATGTATCTCGCTGGGCGATCACACCCCACGGCAGCAAGAGGATTTCCGAGTCATTTTCATACGGGTCGAATGAAGGCAACGGCCATCCGCGCCGACCGTCGATGCGGAGGGGTGCGGTTATCCGGGATTTTTTCATTCCGCCTCCACGAAGAACGCCTTTCATCACGGCGTCGTTTACGTTGTCAGCCTGCGTGCCGATGAAGAGGTGCTCGGGGCGAACGCACAAACGTGATTCACAGTGATGGCAGGCGAAAAGCCCTTCGGGTATGGGCCTTCCGTTAGCAAGCTCCCATGCCACTCGGTGAGCGCCGACGTTGCGGCCATTGCGACGAATCATCCCGTATCCCGGGCCATCTTTGTGTCCAGTCCAGAGCCAGCAATCTCCAGGCTCCTGGCCCGTAATCTCGACCTTATCCCAGAAGTGTTCGGCGAACCCGCCCTCCCGCGCCTTAATTGTCGCTGCGCGCTTCTCGCGGAATTCGGCTGACTGCCAGTTCTTTTTCACGTGGCAACTGGCGCAAAGAGCAGATCGGGAGTTGTGCGGCTGACCGCAACCGGGGCAGGGCGGGTGTGGTCGAGGGCTGGGGGCATAGGCGCGTATTGCTTCGGGGTGAGCCGCCCGCCATTCCCGCTGGTAATTAGGGTGCGCCTGCCTCCACAGTTTTTGCGTTTCAGTACTCATACGTCACTCTCCCGGCGGCGGTGAAGCGGCCGATCGGCGACGTTTGGCTTGCCCTCGCCGAGCCGCCATGCCAGATCGGCACGGGGACTCAGCCTGTGGACGAAGACGGGTTTACCGCGCAATGTCCGGAAGAAGTCGGAGGCGCCACACCAGCAGTGAGCGGTGGCCTCGTGTGGCCGACCGTTGGCCGGGGCGGTCGATGGCAGAACGTGAACGCTGCTCACGTCACGTCCTCCCCCGTCTTAGCCACGGTGGGCGCCTGTGGGCCACTCAGCGCGATCTTTTCGTCTGGAGTGGACACATGCGCCACTGCCTCCGATTCCAGTCGGCTGGCGCGCGGATGGATATGGATGGGGACGACGCCGCCAAGAGACTCGGCGGCCTGCTGCGCCCGCCTGAATCTGGCTGTGGCGGGATCTTTCGGCGTCCATTTCCTGCGGGGATGTGCCGGTCGGGTGTTCAGCTTCACGGCGTCGCCTCAAGCGTTTCGACTCCCGCCTTCCGATCCCGGTAGGCCACCATGCGACAGGCGTTTGAGCAATAGCGGGCATCGCGTCGGCGGGCGTCTACGCGCTCCCCGCACTCGGCGCAGTTGATCGGCTCGCGCTCGGCGGCCTTTCTGACCTTCGCCTCGCGGTGCTTTACGTCCTGGTAGCAGCGCGTCGAGCAGACGGCCCAGGCGACGAGGTGCCCGTTGACGAGGCGGTACCGTTGCCTATCCCCACGGAAGTAGACTGGGCGCGAGCAACCGTCACAGGCCAGCGGCCCGTCCCATCGCCGAGTCCCCCAACGCTCAACCGCATCGGGGTCCGGGCAGCAGGTCCGACAGACCGGGCCATCACGCCGAAGGAAGATCGGCTCGCCATCGGCCAGATCGTCACCGCAGGCTCCGCAGGTTTTCCCGTAGTGCTTGGCCTCCTGAGAGCGTCGCCACTCAGGCGATGCGCCGCCGAACATGCGCTTGCTGGCCTCCCAAAACGCGGCCGAGCGAAGTTTGAGTTCGGCGAGGCTCGCCTGGCCCGCGATGGTGTGGTGGTAATAGTTGTGGGCTCGGACACGGCATGTCGTGGAGCAGTAGCGGCCCCGAGCGCGGGGTGGCATACAGCGGCCGCAGGCGAAGCATGAGCCGTGATCCGCGCTCTTGGGGTAGGTCTGGCCGTTGTGATCGGAGACGACGTACTCGGCCTGCTGATGACAGGTGGCGCAATGCCTCCAATGGCTCTTCCCACCGCAGATCGAACAGGACACCCAACCGCCGTTCCAATCGAGCGCCAGACCGGCCAGTGTTACATACGCGCCATGCTCGACTCGGGGTGCGTTACGGGTAACGGGTAGCCTTCCAACAGGAGACGCGTTATCCGTCACGCTCCCGACTTGCAGCGCACTCACGGGGTCACATCCGTCGGGGTGTAAATGTCGCAGCGCCAGCCCGAGCCCACGCGGCGGTGGTGCAGTTGGTGGGCGCGATAATCGGAGCAATGAATGTGCTCAACCGGAGTGGGTTGAACCTGCTCCGGCGGCTCAATGTCGGGGACATTCACGGGTGTCGGCTCGGGTGTGATCGACTCGTGGCCGTTCATGGCTGCGCCACTTTCGAGAAAGCCGCGTTGAAGCCTTCGTCGTCTTCTAGGTCGATCGAAGCGGCTGCCGGAGGGTGAGTGCTCTCCTTTCCGTCAAAGAAATCGCTCGTGGTGGCGCTGGTTAACGCTGTAGAAGAAGAAGAGGCTTCTCCTCTATCAACGTTCTTCTCGTCTACGTCTACGTTTGCGTCTGCGTCTGCGTAGGTTCGTGAGGCGTTCGACGAACCGTTCGTTGAGGCCGAACGGTTCGTTCGTGGAATGACGTGCAGCGGGCTCTTGACGCTCGCCATCCCGCCGATCTTTCCGGCCGTGGTGAGCTTCTGTCGCTGCTCGGCCATGCCGGGGATGGAGTAGCGGTCATTCGGGGCCAGCTCGATCCAGCCAGCGGCGGCCAGGGCGTCCACGAGCGACTGCTCGATGCGTGGCACTGGCGGGAGGAATGGGTAGGCCACGTCGGCTGCGAGAAATAGCCGTATCCAGGTCGCCAGCAGATCGTTGTCGCCGTAGAACGGCTCGGACTCGATGGCGTGCGGGATGCGAATGTAGGTGTCATCCCGATTTCTGGTCATAGAGCCACCGCCGTCGGGGCGTCAGCCGCCGGTGAACTTGGAGAGAAAAGACTAGGATCGGTGTCGTAATGGGCACCCTTCAGTGCAGCGGTGCCCATTTCATTGCTGCCTCTCAGCCTTGGCCCTGGCCTGGCGGGCTTTTTGGGCGGCGCTCATCCTGGCACGCTGCTCGGGGGTGTTGTGCCTGCCGAGATTGGTAAGCCTGGATGCTTCGTTCATCTTCAACATGTGACTCTTTTTGTACTCGGGCGACATCTTCCGCCACCCCGCCATGGCGAGCGCAGCGGCGGCAAGGCTGATTTCGTTCTTCGGAATTAAGTGCTCCAGTTGCTCAAGGGTTCCGAGGGCTTGTGCCTTCGTGTGCAAGCGTAGCGAAGCATGCGGCCCTCCATTTTCGGAGTTAAGTCGAGAAGAATGGACTTGTGTGGCAGCAAGTCGCCCTGAGCCTAACAAAGTGGGAG
>Ga0187857_10003629_pt1 | contig 12222 bp, 11 predicted proteins | sample June2016WEW_8_10_FD_132984 | JGI IMG/M metagenome (GOLD analysis project Ga0187857, IMG submission 132984) | Peatland microbial communities from SPRUCE experiment site at the Marcell Experimental Forest, Minnesota, USA - June2016WEW_8_100 | ecosystem: Environmental > Terrestrial > Soil >...
GCAGGCCCGAAAATAAATCCGCGGGGCACCAGCGGATGCAGCCAGAACCCTTCCCGAATCACAAAATCACTAAGACTGGAGAGAATCTAAGTCGCGGAGTCCATTTTTCCGCAGCCTGCTAGGAAACCTGGCGAGATGAATTACCTTCCGAAAGTCGGACGACTTCCGGCCTAATTCTCTTTTACTCCTGTTCGGGCAGGGTTGCAGTGACTTGACGCACTCGTGGACATCTCATCGGGCGTTCGCATATTGCAGATGTCCGGGCAAAATTGACCCCCTTGAAAACCCGCCGCGACCGTGCAGACTATCCAATGATCGCAAAAGGGTGGTTGTCGCAAATGTATGGTCCGCCGCCGGACTGCAAGAGGTTTGAAGTTGAGCGAAGGACAGTTCGCGTAAATTTATCCGGCCTCTAAGTGGAGAACTCTCTCCGGGCACTCGATGATGATACGCACGTGTCGGTCCTTACAAATCGGAATAGAGACGCTGAGTCTTGAGGAAATTGCTGTTCCTGTTGGTTGATGTTGAGACCACTGGCTTCCTCTCGATGCAAGCGCGGCGATGAACGGCAGCGATCGACCGCACCAGCCCATGCTATGCCATTGCGCCAACTGCTCCACCAGGAGAGGAACGGCCAGCAAATTGATGGGGACGAGCCTGTGCGGTTAATCACAGACAGAATGCTTTGAACGGGCTACTCTGAAGCTGCGCACCTGTCTCTTCCGCTCTCCCAAGCGATGCAGGTGCAATCAATGTTCGATCCAGCACGACGGCCGTCGTGCGTAGAGGAGGTTCCCATGCCCCTCGATTCTCTGGAACTACGTACTTCTCTCCAACGAGTGCTTGTCGGTCTGATCCTGATTCTGGTTCCGCTCACTGTCTTCGGCTTCTATGTGGCGTTGCAGGCAGACAGCCAGATTCGCGAGATGGCCGGCGAAAATATCCGCTACATGACCCGCAGCGCGGCCGAGCTTACCTCCGAATTCATGGCAGTGCGCTTGCGGGACGTCAGCGTGATCGCCAACAACCCCAGTGTCGTTGAGGCCGTTGCTTCCGCGAACCACCAATACGAGCGCCTTTCCGAGGACGCCGTCCTCGGCAAGATCGAAGCTACCGAGCAGAAATGGAACAACTCGGAGGACGATGCCTTGGCGAAAAACATCCTCGCCTCCGATTTGGCCCGCCAACTCCGTCGCATGAGGGAGCTCAATCCAGGCTTGCTGAAAGTCGCCGTGGCGGATGCCAGCGGCGCCACCGTCGCGGCAACGGACAAGCCTGTGCACTATTTCCAGACCGATCGCGGCTACTGGGCGGTGCTGTACTCCCAAGGGCAGGGCGCAATCCACGTCGCCGATCTGCGCTATGACGAACAGAACCGCCTGCCCTACATAAGCATCGCTTACCCCATCCTGCAGGAAAGCACAGGCAGGTTCATCGGTGCGGTCACCGCTCTGATAGATGTCTCGCCGCTGTTTGCGCAACTGAACCGGCAGCAGACCGGACGTACCGGGCGACTGTTCCTGGTGCGCGACGATGGAACCGTGATCCAGGCACCCGGCGTAACTCCATCCATGAAGATCCACTCCGAAGAATACAGCGCGATCCGGGACTCTCTCGGGAACCTGCGGGGTCGCGAGACCGGATACCTTTTCACCACGTTTCCCAAGGGCGAGAAATATCTCGTTGGGTTCGCCGATGTCGGATTGAAGGATGCGTTCCCCAACCTTCCGTGGATCGTCGTGGGCAGTCAGGAAGAGCGTGAGATCACAGGCCCCATCCGAAATGTGGCTGCTTTCGCGCTATTCGTCATGATTCTTTCGCTGTTGATGCTCAGCGTGCTCGCCGCGTACGTGTTCCTGCATCGCGTGCAGAAACTGGAGGATATTGAAACGCCGCCCGAAGGCAAGCCGCGTCCCGCAGCTGCGTGACAGCGCGGGGGTTCTGGCAGGCGATTGGTCGGGTCTGGGACAGAACTGATGTTCTGTATTGAGTTAAGAACTTGTTATCGCTTTAAGCGGCGCCCGGCTTGGAGGGTGCAAATTCCGTCGGCGTGGCCATCAAGGACGGCGTGCGCTGCGTCACAGCGGTGATTGACTAGGGTCACTGCCAACCGGCAAATACAGGAGTATGGTCACAATGGATTTGTTTACTCCGTTGCCGCCGTTTCCAAACATGCGGCTGGCTTGGTGGTGAACCCGAAGGTTGCCGGACGGACACCAGGAGGGAAACAAGCCCATGAGCGATCCGCCCTCCTACGAGCAACTCAATGCGAATTTCGACTGGGCGATTGCTGAGCGCGAGCTAGGCTATCGCCCGGGCGATGTCATCAACATCGGTTGGATGTGCAGTGATCGCCTGTGCCAACTGGGACTGGCACCGAAGCCGGCGCTGCTTTGGGAAGACTATCAGGGCAACCAGAAGCGCTTCACCTATAACGATCTTCGTGTCTGCTCCAACACCATCGCCCATTTCCTCGCGAGCCTCGGAATTTTCCCCGGCGAGCGGGTATGCCTTTTTCTAGACCGGCTACCTGAACTGTACATCGGATTTCTAGGAATTCTGAAAATGGGTGCGGTGGCCCAGCCACTCTTTTCCGCTTTTGGAGACGAATCCCTTTGCGTGCGGCTCAAAGACGCTGGCACGTCTGCGATCATCACGCAGAAAAAACATCTCCATAAGATCCGCAAGATCCGGGAGCGGCTCCCGAACTTGCGGCTCGTCATCGTGGTGGACGCGCCCCAAGGCTCTCTACAGGAACGCGAGACCGCCTTCGCGATGGAACAAGCACCGCCCGTCGAGGACTTCCCAATCTACCCGACGAAGGCCGAATCTCCGTCGGTTCTGCACTACACCTCCGGCACCACGGGTCAGCCCAAGGGTGCGCAGCACGTCCACTACTCGATCATTGCGCAGTATCTCACCGCAAAATGGGTCCTCGATTTGCGCTCTGACGATATTTATTGGTGCAACGCCGACCCGGGTTGGGTAACCGGCACGTCCTACGGCATCATCGGTCCCTGGGCGAACGGGATTACACAAGCAGTTCTGGACTCCGGTTTCAACGCCGAAAAATGGTACGAATTCATCGAAAAGTACCGCGTTACCGTCTGGTATTCGGCGCCGACCGCCATCCGTCTGCTCATGAAGGAAGGAGCAGAAATTACCCGCAAGCATGATCTCTCCAGCCTGCGCCATCTGGCCAGCGTGGGCGAACCGCTGAACCCCGAGGCCGTGATCTGGTCGAGAGAGGTCTTCGGGAAACCATTCCACGACACGTTCTGGCAGACCGAAACCGGCTGCATCGTGATTGCAAATTTCCCCGGGATGGAAATCAAGCCTGGCTCGATGGGCAAGCCGTTTCCGGGAATCGACGCAACCGTGCTCGATCCGAAGACCTACGAACCAGTGAATCGGGCGGCTGCGGCAGGTCTGATTGCTCTGCGCCCAGGCTGGCCGTCGCAGATTCGCGGTTATTGGAACAACGCGGCCGGATATCAAGCGAAATTCAAGAATGGATGGTACCTGTGTGGCGACCGCGCCTCCATCGACGCGGATGGCTATTTCTGGTTCATGGGGCGCGATGACGATGTCATCAACACCGGCGGGCACCTGGTCGGCCCCTTCGAAGTCGAATCGGCTCTGCTGGGATGCCCGGCCGTCGCCGAATCTGCCGCCGTCGCGAAACCTGACCCCGTCAACATGGAAGTTGTGAAAGCGTATGTAACCGTAAAGCGAGGTTTTCAACCATCCGATGACCTTGAGCTGGAAATCATGAACCATATTCGCAAGCGGCTGTCGCCGCTGGCCATGCCCCAGGAAATCGAGTTCGTGGAATCGCTCCCCAAGACACGCAGCGGCAAGATCGTGCGCCGCATTTTGCGCTGCAAGGAGTTCCATGAGCCCGTGGGCGATCTTTCCACCATCATGGAAGACTGAAGAGGTCGGCTATGGACGAAATCACCCAAGCAGTTCGCGATTACATCATGCGGGAATACCTCGAAGAAGGAGACGAGCGAACCATCACCGAGACCACGCCACTGATTTCAGGTGGCATTGTGGATTCGTTTTCCATGGTGTCTCTGCTTCGCTTTCTGGAGAAAAAGTACGCGATTGACATTCCCGACGAATGCGCCACCCCCGAGGCTTTCGACACCGTCGAGCGCATCGCGGGGCTGGTGCGACGCTTCCAGAAGGCTGAAGTCGTCAAGGGTTAGAGCGTGCCCGCCCCCGGACCCAGTTCGGCGCGGGCGCCACTGAATGAAATCCTATTACGCGAGGCGCGTCATGGCTTATGCCGATACAGTTCGTCACCGCTATCAGACCGATCTCGAGGGAATCAAAGCCGCGGGCCTGTTCAAAGAGGAGCGGTATATCCACTCGCCGCAGTCCTCCGAAATTGAGGTGGAGTTTCCCATAGGCTCGGTCACCAGGAGGTGCATTAATATCTGCGCCAACAACTACCTCGGACTCTCCAGCCATCCCGAGGTCATCGCTGCGGCGCACCGAGGATTGGACGCACGTGGCTACGGCATGTCCTCGGTGCGTTTCATCTGTGGTACCCAGGACATCCACCGGGAGTTGGAGAATCGCCTGACCGCGTTTCTCGGCACCGAAGATACCCTGTTGTTCCCCTCTTGCATGGACGCGAATGCCGGATTCTTCGAGGCCTGCCTGAATGAGCAGGACGTAATGATTGCCGACCGCCTAGTCCACGCATCCATCGTGGATGGAATGCGCCTGTGCAAGGCAATGCAGGACACTTACAAGCATTCCGACATGGGGCACCTGGAGGAGAAACTGCAAGAACACCAGGACAAGCGGTCCCGCATGGTGATCACGGACGGCGTTTTTTCGATGGATGGCGACACCGCCAAGCTCGCCGGCATCGTCGCGCTGGCCGAGAAGTACAACGCCATGGTGTTCGTGGATGACTCGCACGCCACCGGCTTTATGGGCAAAACCGGACGTGGGACGCACGAACACTGTGGCGTGTTCGGCAAAATCGATGTGATTACGACGACGCTGGGAAAGGCGCTGGGTGGCGCTTCCGGAGGCTGTGTCAGCGGGCGCCGCGAACTGGTGGAGATGTGCCGTCAGCGCGCACGTCCTTATCTGTTTTCTAACGCGGTGGCGCCGGTGATCGTGGCGGGTGCGCTCAAGGTACTGGATCTGATCAGCGCCTCAACCGATCGTCGCGACAAGCTGGAGTGGAACGCCAGCTACTGGCGCGGCTTGCTCAAAGAGGCCGGTTTCGATCTAAAGGAAGGGGATACCCCGATTGTTCCGGTCATGCTCTACGACGCCAAACTGGCACAAGACTTTGCCCGCGATCTCTTTGACGAGGGAGTTTACGCGATTGGATTCTTCTTCCCGGTTGTGCCCAAAGGACAAGCCCGCATTCGAACCCAACTGTCGGCGGCTCACGAGAAGCAGCATTTGGACGCCGCCATCGAAGCGTTCAAGAAAGTAGGAAAGAAACACGGCATATTAGGTTTGGGAAAAAAGGAACTCATGGCGAGAGTCGCGGCGTAATCGGCGGATCATCTGCTGATGAAAGTACCCGAGCGCCCTTGCCCAGTCTATTTGGAAGTCATCTCCGTGACGGATTCAGGAGGAAACGGAGGTCGCATGCTGTGTGCCGAGCTTGAGGAACTGGAAGCGGAATTCGACGACGTTCTTACCGCGCTCGAGAATCCGCACCTCACCGAGCGGGAAAGACGCTCCCTGCAGGTCGCGTATTCTCGGCTGAGTCGCACAATCAAGGATCACCAGACGCATGGTCACGATGGCGGCCCCTGCTTCGAAGAATAGAGTCTCTCATGCGGGTGAGAAGTGCTCTATCACGGGCCTCTATCGCCTCTGCAGTTCGGCATGAGTCTGCAGGTAGCGCAGGATGTGGCTGCGAGAGAGGACTCCCTCCGATCGCTGCGCACGGTCACTTGCGCCGCTTCTACCAGCAGGAAACGCAACAGTGAATTCCCTAATTGTGGAATGCAGGAATCGCTCGGCTTGGCACGGGGACGAAAGCAATTGCATGGCGACGGCAAAAGCCCCACCTTCCGAAGGTGAAAATCTTTGCACCGTGCCCCTTCGTAGAGTCCCGCTTCCATCGGTAACTCGCTGAAATAACACAATCGGGCTGGGCAGATAAATTTAGCGCTTTGGCAGTGCGCTTGCGGTTTCTATAATGTCTATTAGTAAAATAGAGTTACTGGCGAGCCAGGTACTATGAAGGTTTCCCAAAAAGGGCTATCCGCGTTGCAGGCGACTAAGCGGTGTATCTGCGTTTGCGCCTGGTTGCTGTTTTTGCCGGCGGCAGTGGCTGGAGCGCAGACCGTCATTCACGTGGGCGCGTTTCCGAACATCACGCACCCGCAGGCGATGGTGGGCAAGAACAACGGATGGTTCGAGAAGGCGATGGGGCCACAAGTCAAGATTGAGTGGAAGAGTTTCAATGCCGGGCCTTCTGCGATTGAAGCCTTATTCGCTGGGGCGATTGACATGACGTACATCGGCCCGAATCCAGCCATCTCGGGTTACGTTCGCTCCAATGGAGAGGCACTGCGGATTGTGGCGGGCGCGACCAGTGGCGGAGCGGCGCTGGTGGTGCGCAACGATTCCGGCATTCAGAAGCCGGAAGATTTTCATGGTAGGAAGGTTGCTTCCCCGCAGATGGGCAACACACAGGACGTGGCGCTGCGCGCGTGGTTGAAAGCGAACGGCATGAAAACCACGGACAAGGGCGGGGACGTGCAGGTAATTCCGCTGGCGAATCCCGACCAACTGACGCTGTTTCTCAAGAGCGAGTTGGATGGCGCGTGGGCGCCCGAGCCCTGGGCAACGCGATTGATCAAGGAAGGGAACGGCCGCTTGTTCCTGGACGAAAGGACACTGTGGCCGAACGGTCAGTTCATTGCTGCTCATCTGATCGTCCGGACACAATTTCTAAAGGAACATCCCGATCTGGTGAAGAACTGGATCCGCGCTCATGTGGAATTGACGGACTGGATCAACGGGCATTTGCCCGAGGCCAAGAAACTTCTGAACGAGCAGATCGCGAAAGAGACGGGAAAAGCGCTGCCTGGCGCAGTGCTGGAGGAAGCTTTTGGGCGCATGCAGGCAACCTACGATCCGCTACGCGGGTCTCTGATGAATGCAGCCAAGTCTGCATTTGACGCGGGCCTTCTTGGTCGTCAGATGCCGGATCTGTCGAGTCTGTATGATCTGTCGCTCTTAAACCAGGTGTTGGCAGAAAAAGGGAAGAAGGCAATCCAATGAGCAGGAGTCCTCAAAATGCGTATCCACTTGTAGTCCCAATTGTCCCGCGCACTGGAGTGCGCGCGAATGTGTTCCACAGCAAGCCGGCTTCCTCAGTGACCACGTCCCCAGTGTGCCCAGTCTACGAGGTGGTGGTTCCAAAAGTCGCGCTGGATGCAATCTCGCTGAGCTACAAGACGACTTCGGGGGAGCGGTTACTGGCGCTCGACAACATCAGCCTGGAAGTGAAGCCGGGAGAGTTTCTCTGCATTGTCGGTCCTTCGGGATGTGGCAAGTCCACGCTGTTGCACCTGATCGCGGGCCTGTGTCCGCAGACCTCGGGAAAGGTGCTGGTGGATGGCACGCCGGTGAGTGGGCCGGGAACCGATCGCATCCTGATCTTCCAGGAACTCGGCCTGTTTCCGTGGCTGACAGTTGGCGGGAACGTCGAGTTCGGCATGAAGATGAAGAACGTCAGCAAAGACGAGCGCGAGGAGAAGGTGCAGTACTATTTGCGCCTGGTGCATCTTTCGAAATTCAGGGAGAGCTACATCCATCAACTCTCGGGCGGCATGCGGCAACGAGTCGCATTGGCGCGAGCGCTGGCCACCGAGCCCGACGTCCTGCTGATGGACGAGCCGTTTGCGGCGCTGGACGCTCAGACTCGCGATCTGCTGCACGACGAATTGGAACGCATCTGGGCTGAAACCGGCTGCACCATCATTTTCGTTACGCACAACGTGCGCGAAGCAGCAAGGCTGGGCGATCGCGTGGTATTGCTGACGTTCCGTCCCGGGCGGGTGAAGCAGGAATTTTCTGTGAACCTTTCGCGGCCCCGTCAAATGGAACAACCCGATGTCGCGCGCACGGCGCGGGAGATATTGAACTGTCTGCGCGACGAGATCAACAAATCGATGGAAGAGGAGTACGCCGATGAAAAAATTCGCTAAGCAGATAGTCTTTTATTCTGCGCTTCTTGGCATCTGGACCCTCTTAGCAAAACTGCGGATCTGGCCGCCGTATCTTTTTCCTCCGCCATGGGGAGTTGGACACGCTTTGTGGGACGGCTTTGCCGACCACAGCTTCTGGATTGGCATCGCCGTCACCATGAAGCGCATGCTGATCGGCTACAGCTTGTCGGTCGTGCTCGGGATGATTCTTGGTTTAGCCGTGTCGAGCAACAAATTCCTGGAAGAAACTCTGGGCGGTTTGCTGGTGAGTCTGCAATCGCTGCCGAGCATCTGCTGGATTCCGTTGGCCGTTCTCTGGTTCGGACTGACGGAAAGCGCGATTCTGTTTGTCGTGCTGATGGGTTCACTGCTCTCGGTGACCATCGCGATGGAAGACGGGCGCAAGCAGATGCCGAAGATCTACGGCATGGCGGGGCGCAACTTGGGAGCAAGCGGTTTCCGCCTTTTCTGGTCGGTGCTGTTGCCGGCGAGCTTGCCGTTTATCGTGAATGGAATGAAGCAAGGGTGGGCGTTCGCGTGGCGCTCTCTGATCCAAGCCGAAATGATTTTTCTAAGCCTCGGACTGGGCCAGTTGCTGATGATGGGCCGCGACCTGAGCGACATGAGCCAGGTCATGGCGGTAATGATCCTGATCATCATCCTCGGCTTCATGGTGGACGGCCTGATTTTCCGCACCATGGAGCGACGTCTCCAAGAGACATATGGGCTGACCGCTTAACGACCGGCAAAACAGGGCTTGCGTCCTTTCATCGTAGGGGCTCTCGGGGAGGTCTTGATCGCGCGCCTGACGCTTGGCTTGGTGTTGGCGCAAATAGAGCCTCCGATAGAACTACGGTTGCCACTTAAGTATCCGTCTCGCTTGCCATGTCTCCAGACTCGATTGGCGCGTTCACTACCGGACGATGAAAGCTACAGGAATGGAAGACAACTCAGAAGCAAAACCTCTCGCGCAAATGGGACGCTGGAGAGCGGCAACACCCGCCGGATCATCCCGCCCGAAAATCGGAACGCTGGCGTGTACCAGAGTCGCTTCCAGCGCTTAGCGCTTAACGCTGCGCCGGCTCCTCCGCCTGCGCCTCTCTTCCCCAAACCTCAGGAAGAAACGCCCGTACCTCCTGACACTCGGCTGCCGCCTCCTGGCGAATCCATTGAAGAGCGTGTGGAAACGCCCGACTCCAACTCCCGCATCATCACGGTAGAGTTCGAGTGAGCGCCGCGTGACCCAACCACGCAGGAAACTCGATACGCCCCGGCTTGCTCGAACGACCATACACTATCTCACCGCGATCTCTTCCGTCCGACTGTCTCGTTTGCTGGATAAAATTCGATCTTTTCGCGAAGCGAGGACAAGTGCGGCATGGCCACGCCCAAGCTCTCTCCTGTGTTGAGCACATCGAAGTAATAGCGTTTCATTTCCTCCGGGCTGTGGGTGAAGTGGCTCGCCCTGAGAAGGCGCCGGCCCTTCTCCGTGAACCGAATGGTATAAATAACGGCAAAACCCGCGAGCCAAACGGGCGCATTCAAAATATTTCCCGCGTCGGGATAACGCTCTAGGTCGACGCCACGGGCCGCCACGACATCCAACGCCTCTCGAGTGGCCAACGTCCCCAGCCTCAAGGTCGTGAAACTCCGGGTCGCTTCGGCGATCCCTCCCGCCCAGAGACAGATTCCAATACCGCCAGCATTGATCGCATGGTGTACCCAGAGCCACTCGATGATGTTGGGTTTAATGTCTAAGGTGAAACCAGCCCGTTGAAACAATTCCGTCACCGCGTTGAACTTCTCCGGATCGGAACCTTCCAACATTCCGAAGCGCACCGAGGGGTTCACAGTTGCGATGAGAACGCCCTGCGCGTCAGGGCCACCACTGGCAGCGGCATAGCCCCAAAGGAGGGAAGATCGCGGCAGAAGGCCGTCGATCTCCACAGTTCCATCCCAATTAGCGGTGAATAACAGAAAAGTGGCGCGAGGTGCGCCGGGCCGGTATTGGTGGATAGCCTGAGCCGCTTGGTAGTGCTTGGTGGCGACAATCACGAGGTCAAAGCCGTCTGAAGAGCTGATTTGAGCAACCGTTTTAGGAACATAGGTCACCCGCGTGTTTCTTGAGTAGCCGGGCCGCAAGTCCAGCAGGTCCAAGGTGTCGGTGTCAGGAAGCCCCTCCTTGCGCACGACATGGGTGACATCGATGCCTGCCTTGGACAAGGCCCAGCCGTAAATTGTTCCAACCACGCCCCTGCCGATGATGAGGACTTTCATGATGTTCTCCACGTTGCCGATGCACTTGCCGTTGGGCGCAAAGACGTGCACGCCGTTAAGGCTGTCCGGTCAGACTATTTGGCCGAGGCAAAAGAAATTCTCTCCTAGTGAATGCTCTTTCATCTCAACTCTATCAACTTAAGGAAACCCAATGAATTAGCTGTGTCGGCTGCTCCACTTAGCAGCCATCTCTCTTCGATTTTGTCGGCCTCCCTGGACCCAAAAGTGCTGCTATGACTTCCGCCCACCCCGAGGCGATGGGGTCAGCATCAACGTCTTAAAGCCGCGTTTTTCGCGCCCAGCGTCGCCAGCAAGCATTTCGGAACACACAGAGGCCGCAATTGAAATCTTTACCGATCGCTATTGTCCTTCTCCTTGCGACTTCAATCCATGTGCAGGCACAAGCAGCTTTCGCTGGGCGCGGTGAACTCTCAAACTCTCCGTCCACAAGCTTCTGGACCAAAGCGAATACCACACTCCTCGCGCTGGATGCCGCTGCCAAGGGCGCGGACTTCTACTACACCATGCGAGGCATGGACCATCCCGGCTTGGCGCTTGAAGCCGACCCTATCGCTCGTCCCTTCGTCTCCCACGGCAACGCGTTGGCGGTTGGATATTTCGGCGGGTTACTCGTCATTGATGCCGCTGTGTCATACGAATTACACAAGCATCACCATGATCGGCTGTCGAAGGCCGTCTTGATCTTCGGTATTGTGAACAATGGGTATGGTGCGCAATATGATGGTCGCCAATACTAACAAACTCGGTCCCGTCAACCTCAGCGCTCGAATGTTTCATCTTGCCTGTTACGAACCATGCGAATGCTCGTTTCCAGAAGACATTTGGGGCTGCCAGAATCTTTGGCCGATCGCATCGCGGACGAGAAGTCCTGAAAGCGATAGTTGTTGAAAAATCTCGATTGCACTCATAATCCCTGTCTGCGGGGGCCGCCATGGTTATAATTCAACATCAGGAATCGTGGCGATGAACCAATGCCTAGGAAGACTGCGTCACGCTCGTGCGTTTCTTGCGATCGTTGCCGTTGCCGCCTCACCAAGCATTTTGATCGCGGCCGATCGATTCGACGGGAAGTGGCTCACGACGGTCTCCTGTGCGTCGGCGAGGGATGCTCTCGGCTATTCGTACCGGTTTATGAGCGAAGTGAGGGACAGCAGTCTTCGCGGGCTGTATGGCACCGAGGGTCAGCCGAGCTCGCTGCTTATTGAAGGCAAGATCGAGGCCGACGGCACAGCAAAGCTTTATGCTACCGGCCGTACCGGTTCAAAGGAATATGTGCCAGGGCGGGACACTCCACGCGGCACTGAGTACAGCTACACCATCGACGCACACTTTAAGGACAAGACAGGTACTGGAACACGTGTCGAGGGTCGTGCTTGTTCCTTTCAGTTCGAGAAGCAATAGTTCCCGCCGCTCTCGGCATCCTCAATGATTGCAAATGGTCGACGTAGCAGCCGAGCACGTGAGGTCCGCGCGAAACGGCGCTAATTCTAATCGGGTGAGGCACGCCATAGAGGCACGCCATAGTAGTTGGCGAAACATCCCGATTTCACTAATTGACTCGGTAAAAGGCGAACAGACGGCGCAAGCTTGTGCTAACGCCTGTGTCTGTTGAAAAAGTCCCTCAGTTGATGCTTGCGGCGGTGCAGCGTTCACGTTATAAGCAGGCCAGAGTTCTCGATGCCGCTTTTCACCATTCCCTTTGGAGGCCTGCTGCCCA
>Ga0187857_10003631_pt1 | contig 12211 bp, 14 predicted proteins | sample June2016WEW_8_10_FD_132984 | JGI IMG/M metagenome (GOLD analysis project Ga0187857, IMG submission 132984) | Peatland microbial communities from SPRUCE experiment site at the Marcell Experimental Forest, Minnesota, USA - June2016WEW_8_100 | ecosystem: Environmental > Terrestrial > Soil >...
TCAATATATCAATGAACATCACTAATGCAAAGGTACAACCTTAAACCGTGAAAGTCAAGTAATTTTTAATATTTATTTTTCTAAAATAAAAAACCCCGCTGATCGGGCGGGGTGTGACCAAAAACTTGGGTATTGGTCTCGCGGGGGTCATGACGGTTCTTCACGTGGGTTCCAACAATATTTACATGTACGACATGGATTTTCTTTAACTATTTGACACCCCTCAAAATATTTGGCAAGGTCATAAACCAACTGTTGGTACTTTAATTGGTCTATGTTTCGTCTTGGTTCTTCTTTAGGTTGCCAATGGGTATGTAAAATTCTATCACAGATTATACAGGGTTCTGATAGTGTTCCGTCTAAATCAAATTTACACGTTTTACAAAGTTTTTCAACGGGGGAACATTCCTTATGAAATAGCTCTAATAGTTCGGCAAGTTCACTTGGTTTTAGTTGTAAAACTATTGCACCCCCCGTAAGACAATGTTGCCCGATGGACAATCTGTTCTTGTAAATAAAATCATCTGCCCTCTTTGTCATGTTTTAATTTTTCTGTAAATGTACGACATTAAAACACCCTTGTCAAGTTTTTTTCCTTTTATTTTTATTCAAAGATTTAGTAATTTGCTCTTTGTATTTTGCACGAGTTAATTTTATCTTTTCCCTTCCGCATATCACAAGCTCTTTTCGGACCTCATCACTTATCTCTCTCTTTCCTTCAATTATGTCCATTATCCACTCATAGTATTTGTCGTCGAGCCACAGGGGGATAGGACACACGCCCTTTGCGTGGGGATGGTAGTCGGTTGTCATCATATATTAATTATTTGCTTTGTAAGATTTTAAAATGTCGTTAATGTCGTCTAACATAAATCCGGCTGCACCCTTATGACCACCACCGCCAAATGTTTTACAGATGGCAGAACAATCAAATTTACCGTTATCGTTATATAGCGAAAAAGACCATTTTGAACCGTTAAAATAAAAACACCCCGCAACGTCATATCCGTCTGCATGGTAATCTATGCCAAAATTAATTGGGTTGAACCGTTCTTTGTTTATAAGAATCATTGTCACGTCCATATAGTAAACTTTAAATCCGTTTTTATAGGACTGTTTAGCGTCGGTACAAAGGAATTTGTAAATATCTTCACCCGCCCATTGGATCTTGGTTCGCATGCAATCTTCACCTGTCGCACCGTCCTGTAAATCTATAATGTCACGAGTAAGATATTCATACGCCTGTTCATAATTACTAATATACATTCTTGCACCATACTGAAATTCCAGAACTTTCTTTTCTTCACTAGTTCCCTTATGACCAAAACAATCATATCTGCCAAGTAATCGTACAATTTCGGGCATCTTTTCGTTTGGGAAAAATGCCCCCCATGTAAGCTCGCAAGCTGCAAACTTATCGTTGCGAATACCCATCGGTTCTAAATCCCCCATGTCTCTTATTGCGGATATATGGTGGTCAATCCATGTCAATTTAGGTAACAACTCCTGCATTGTGTTTTTGGGAAATGAAATATCACACATGATTACTTGGTGATAATCTGACAAATCGGGTATTGGTTGTCCGTAATTATACCCGATAAAATCAACCTTGAAATTGATACGTGGTTGATCCTTTGCCCATAGTTTCACTATGGCTGCACTCATCCATCCGTCCAAATCAATGGAATGATAGATACATACTGCTCTTTGTGGTGTCGTGATTGACATGTTTCTAATTTTTAATTATTACTTGGTTTATAAATTACAAGGTATTGGATTCAATGGGTGTGAGGTGTGGTTTAATAATACAAAGGCATTGTAAGCACGGGCGGCATCTTCAGGTGTGGCATATCTCCCCAATCTGTATAATTTCCTGTTCCAACCAATCTGAGACGTCCACTTACCAAACGACAAAGATACACCCCTATATCCACTGGTGTTACTTGAGAAAATTAATCTTGTATTCTGTGATTGCACGGGTTCTGACGACCATCTACAATTTTCGGGAGTATAATTACCCTTTGTAATTACACGGTCAAGTTCTAATCCATCTTGATAACCGTGAGTTATTGCCCAATCGTAGAACGGTTGAAAATTTTTCCACTCATCACATATAGTAACCCCTTCTTCTTTATAATATTTATTTGTCTTTTCAGTTGTTCCGCTACACCGATCTTTCATAGAACACCAATGGTTGTAAATTTCTGTCCCTGACATGCCGTGCGTAGTTGCCATTTTAGACACAGCCACCCTTTGATGGCAACCACAAGATTTAGACCTACCACTATCTACGTGATCTTTCCTTGTCCTAAAAGGTGTGCCACAAAACGGACATTCGTAAATGGCCATATTCCTTTTCTTGGTATCCCATTCGTTTGGATATTGCATACCCAAATCCTCAATCATTTTCATGCTGTTTCTTTTTTACTTTTTATGGAATCAGCCAAACTGTCCAACTGAATTTTAAGAAGTTTAATTTTTTCGTTTGCACGGTTACTTTCTTGTTTAACTTGTGCAGTAACCTTAGTACCTGCAAATTCTGCCTGTGATTTAACTTGTACGGCTTCCTGTTTAACATCAATTTCTCTCGATTTAAGTTGCAGTTCTTGAGCTTGTATAGTTTTGTCAAACTCGAATTTCTGCTGTTCCAGATCATGTGCCATCTTCTCTATCTGCCTTTTCTGATCTTCAACCATTTGAGTCATCTGACCTTGCAATTTTATCTTTTCTTCTTGTAGTTGGGATTGGTTTTTAAGGTCTGTTTGTTTAGACTGTGCCATTAATTTCTCTGCTTCTTCGGCAAAATATTCGGACATTTTTCTCACTTCCGTCATTGAATCTGACGAGTATATGGACATAAAGTTGTTAAATGGAAGCATGCCTTTTGACCAGTTCTGTAAGGCAAAGTTCTTCATCTCGTCTAACTTTTCCTCCTCCTTTGAATTTCCTACAATGATAATCTCGAAGTCCTTGCCTTTAAACATACCCTTTGGAATCTCGACAATCTCCTGCTCTGAATTTTCATTCACGTAGGACATAATTGTATCACTATCCCATAGATATTGCTTTGCCAAATTCATCATCATGTTTAAAGCACGTCTTACGACCTCATCGTGTTGCCAGTACAAAACTTTGGTTACGGTAAGTACGCTTTGTTGTGACATTTTTGTGGTTCCAACGGGATCGTCGGCAGTTACCTGTCCCATGGCCTGTTTTGAAATTCCCATTATTCCACATAAAAAGCCATCAAGATTGTCAAGTATCTTATCCAAATACTGAATGGAATCGCTTAAAGATAAGTCAAGTACCTGCCATTGGTTGAAATTAGACTGATTGACCGCACCCACACCTTTTTTTCGGGTCTGAACAGGCATATCACCTATCTTCCGGTTATACCTGTACTCTTTGTCTGACATGCCTTCTGGCTTGAATATCATATCATAGAGTAGTGTCTTTGTTCCGGCAAGGGCTAACATAAGTTCTTTATGCCAAGAGACAACATTAATCATCCGTTGGACTTCTTTTGTTGCCCAGATAAGTGAATAAGGCTGTTTAGTTAGGTTATTAAATGTCGGCCCGACAATGGGAAGTTTCTTTTTAGAGTAGTTTTCTTCTGTGTGAGGTTGTATAGGGTCTTTCCATGCCCTTAGAATTTCATTATTTATTATCACCCCTTTGTATCTGTCTGAAAGATACCTGACCACTAACTCATCACCCTGATTAGAGTTATATGTCCTTACATCTTTGTCGTCATATTCTTTTGGTAGGGTGTCGTTTTGTTGTGCATTGAGGATCCATTTGCTCTTTTTTACTCCGTCTTCTCCGTATGCTAATTCGTTATGATAAAGGTGTCTATCTATGACGGTTTGTTTTCTGTCATTAGCACCGATAAAAGTATAAATCGAATGTCCGGGACGGTATTTATTAGGGGTTACAATAGTTTTGCTTGTCCTTTCGGCTACCCACCATACACGCTGAACTTTCACTCCTGTCGTGGCGAAGATAGCCCCTGAACTTACATAGTTAGGCCCACCGTCGACCACATTTCCTTTTTCGTCAGTCACAAACGGCCCTGCATCGTTATGATAAGCACCATTCGTTCCGGGGTCGGTCTCTATACTTGCTTTTTCTTCATCTGTAAGTCCAAATTCCGAAATGACGTCTTGTGGTGACATATATTCTTCAAAACCAGCCCAATCTAAATCTTCTATCCATTCAATATCGTCTATGGCTTGATAGAATACGTTGTGACCTTGTAAGGGGCGGTATATAGGCAGTTTGTCTCCGGGGCGGTAGTCTACATAGAAACGGGGCTTACCCGTCACTAAATGGGCTATAAACGACTGTACGTTCTTCTGGATTATCTCTAACTTCTGTATGTAGGCTTTTAATGCTTTCTGTGCCGTTATCTCCATGTAGTCCTGATTGGTGTACCTTTCAAGGTTCTCCAACTTCTTTATGTTCTGCATGGTGAATATCTGGCTGTCCTGTAATGACTGCCTTATAGTCTCTATCTTGGCTTCGATCTGTGGCAACATCTTCTTGGCTTGTATAAGCTGTTGCTGTTGATCTTCGTTTTCAGGCTTCTGCTGTAAGGATTGTTCTATCTCTTTTTTCTTTTCGAGTATCTCTTGTATCTGTCCGTCTACTTGGTTATACATATCCCTGAAACGGGTGATATACTCGTCTACATAGAACTTAACCTTGTTTTCTTTCTTTTCTTTTAGTGATCTCTTATCGGTACAGACTACTGAGGCTTGTAGCGGTCTGTCTAACTGTCTTCCGACTAAAAAGTTGATCTTTGGTCTCTGTGCGGGGATATGCTGAAACTTGGCAGGTAGGGCATTACCTCCGGGCGTGGTAAGATATTCAAACTCTCTTACGTCAATGTAATTATTATAAAGTTGCCAGCATTTTTGGTCTACACTCCAATTTATTGTACTTCCTGCGGTACAGAGTGCGTTGAGTATGTTTATTCTTCCATCAGGTGTTTGGGATTCGGTGTTTAGGTTTATCGTATTCATTGTAACCTCCGTTGCGGATTAATAGTTATATTTTAGTGTCGCATAGTTCTATCTGTTGCGTTGTAACTGTTGGTAGTATTATTGAATTATTGACTTCGTTGCCGTAAACGTCCCATCCCTCGTATTCGATATCGGGGAAAAACCCCTCACGTGAACGTGCGAATAGTTCGAGCTTTTTGGGTTCCGTAAAAGAAAATTTAACTGCATCCGAAATGAGTTTTCTGAAATAATCGGGTTTCTGACTATGTAAGCCCGCCTTACATTCAAAAAAATTTGCTTTCTGCATACGGAATGGTTTTACATTTCCCCTTGTTCCCAAAATACAATGCTCCGTTTGTCCCCGAAACCAATACCCCATACCTAAACTCATTATCTTTCTCCATGTAAGCATTGTTTTATACTTAAACCCCCACGCATTAAGAACGCCTAATCCCTCTGGTAACAATGGGACTGTGATCCATAAAAAACAAACAGCGTCCTTTTCAATTAGTTCTCGGATTGGTATTAATTCAATATCCTTATTGGTCATTAAAGAATACTTATCACACGCACCCGACTCATTACTACCCCCTGTTTTTTTATTATCATAAGTCCAAGGTGGATCTGCGTATATGACGTTATATTTCTTCATGTCTTAATTCGCAAAGATACTGAAAAAGTAGGAACTAATCAATGTGTTATTATTTTTACTATCGGTTTATCATCGGGTAAACTTGAAACAAAGATATACCCATCTTCAGGATTCTTTTTCTTCCGTGCCATCATTTTGTTTCTTCCGGCGGTTCTATCAGGCTTGATATTTGTTCAATTACAGACTGTTCTTCTTCATCAAAATCACTCTTTACAAACCCTACCGACTTTGGCTTACTCCATAACTTGAAAAATATTCTGACAAAGGCATTCATGTCGTCTATGTCGTCAAAGGTTATCTTCCACTTCTGCTCGTTTTCGAGTTCTATCGGCATGTTATTTAGGCGTTACATCATCAAATTCGGGGTGTTCACGGAGTATGTATGCAATAAACATGGCGTTACATTGGATATGTCCTATGTGTGGCAATCCACTTTCCTTGTCGTTAATCTCACCTTTTAACAAAGCAAATGTGTGCCGTAACAAACATTCACATACCTCAGAAACGGGCATACCTTTCTTCCAATTACCTTTGTTGTATTTTTTAGCACCGTACTCAAGCACACGTACCATTGGTTCAATAGAATCAAAATCTACGTGTGACCATTGTGGTTTTCCTGTACTGAACCTTGCGGCTTCTTTGGGGTTATTTACATCGTCTGTCATATTATTTGGTTTTAATATTCGTCAATTATTTTTTTATCCCATTTTTCTAATTGGTCAATATTGTAACAAACCGGAATGAATAACTCTTTTGCTCTTTCAATTTCTTTTGACGTACCATGACTTTTTTCCCAATTAGGTAATACGAATACACAATCACACGCTTCCAAGAATGACATTGAGTATTCATAATAATCTTTAACTTCAAACTTTTCATCACCTTGTAACATGAATTGAAATTGGTGGTCTAACCACGGACAAAAAGGTGCATAACCCTTTAACATAAGTTCTGTACCCATTCTCATACCGATACGGATATTGTCTAAAACTTGCAGTACGTTATCTGCTGAATAACAACCTGCGATATAAACTCTCTTTCTTGCCATGAAAAACACTTATTTGTTGTGAAAAATGATTATAGTTTTACCTTTTTATACCACTCTCTCATTGAATGATAAGCCACCTTACCCCATCCTAATTTTTCCCAAAGTTCTGCCATTTTAGAATAAGGAATAGGATTCTCATTATCTCTGCACTTTAAAAGAAATTCTTTTTGTTCGGGAGTAAAGTGTTTCTCGTTACCCTTTATCCGGTAAGTGTCGAGTTCCTTTTGCAAAGACTCCCATGTAAACGGTAACTCGTCTATTTTCTTTTTCATATCCGTTCTGGTTTTTCGGGTTTGTTCTGTCGTATCTGCCAAATTCTAAAACGGGTGTACAACCCGTCTTCGTTGCCATCCCTGATAAGATAACCACCTATCTGTGGACTACCGCTTCTTCCCATAGCCATACGATACACATAGGGAGTTTTTAACTGCCATCCGGGCGTACATAATACTATGCCATACCCAAATTTATTTGCCACACGTATCTCCATCTGTCTGTGTCTGTGAGAGCGAACCAAAATTGACGGAGGTTGACCATCTTCCCATCTGCCGTTCTCATTATACGCCTCTACCATTTCTTTGTAGACTGCCGTTGATTCATAAGAGGCACTTGACGTTGTTCCTACGTGGTGTGCAAAATGGATAATCTGATCTTTAGAACCAAATATCAATCGTAGTTCCCACCTTGCGAATTGACCATCTTTATTTGCCACAGCACCTAACGCTTCTGCAACGGACTCTTCATCATCTGCCGACTTACCTACATGAACCTCTGTTCCCCTTATCATATACAACTTCTTACATTTCTTTTTTTCTATAACAGGGGTAAGAACCTCTACTGCTAAATTCCTTTGGTCTTTAAGGTTATGGGTTATCTGTGTAGTCGAGTTGTGATGATTACCGTCTATCACGTCTCCGTTGACAACTACAATATAATCTTCGTTCTTGGTAACTTCTGGAACCCAAATATTCCAAAATTCCTGCCATCGTTTATAAACCTCTCGTTGGTAAATGGAACTTTTATTTACATTACCCTCGTCAAGTTTAAATGAAGGGGGACACAAACCAAACTTGCAACCACAATGTAAATCGCTGACAACTATTATGTTTCTCATGCTTTTGTTTTTAGTTCCGGTGTGGGCGGTCAAGGGTGGGATAAGTTTTGTTGGCTACAAAAAGAAACCGCCCCTCTGCCGGAATTGGTTTAATTTTTAGGCAAATATAGTACTTTAAAATACGTTTGTCAAGTTTTTAGCCATAATATTCTTGTAACTGACCTCCGATCATCCGATAACCCTTGAATACGGGGCCTTCATTGGACTTCTGTTCTTCTACTTGGTTCTCTAATAGATATTCGTCAAGTTGTGCCATGACTGATACTGCCGCCATAGTTATATCACAGTTGTAATGCTTATCCCTGCGAAACTCTGAAAAGGCTTTTAACATGAACTCAAAGGGTATGTTCTCTATGTTTCCGGTAACTAATAACCATTCTCTCAGTCGGGTAAGCATACTTGGGATAAGAGAGGATGGCATACCGTATTTGTTTGATACTTCTGAACGGTCTATGTTAGCGGCTATGACTAATTGAGGTAACGGTGCTAAAAACCCTTCAAGTCCTTTTTGTTCGTAATGATTGATGATTAGGGTCTTGGTGTATTCGACCATATTTAAGACATGATAATAAACAGAAAGTTTGGCGGCTGTGTCCCATGCTTCTTTTACACCCCCCTGTGCTTCTGTCGGTCTGCCAATATACCCCGCTACAAAGTTATTCATTATCCCCATCTCGACATTATTGATACTCTTGGTCTTATCTACCTGTTTGAATATCAATGAACATAGTTTTGAAGAAGATGTCTTGGCTTCTGTTATATCTATGCTGTCCGTCCCTTGTAAGTATAAATCTTCTATCGGCTCATATCTCTTAGCGAATCCCGGAACGGCTATCTCTCTCATTCTGGGGTGTTCTCCCGCTATGATAAAGACATCGCCTTCTTCTTGATTAGGTTCCCATTCTACACCCATGTACGGATCTCTCCCTTTCCAATGTAAGAACCCTCTCTCTATCTCTTGTTTATACTGATGGGTTATTATTATTGACCTTGATCGGTTACATTTATCTGAGATATAATCTCCAAAGAACCCTCCCGGAATGATATTGAACATGTCGGTGGTCTCCATGGGTTCAATCTGTTTGAACGCTGCCTGTTCTTTCTTGTTGAGTAATTTAAGTTCCTGTTCCCAATTCTCTATAGATTCGGCTTTCATGGCGTTGCCGTCTTTATCCATAATTCTGAATTTCCATGCCGGAATGAAACATGCTATATTTTTCTTTTCATCACCCTCTACTTTTTTGTCAAATATGTTTTCCCTTGATAAGAGTTTATTTTTTTCGGGGTTATACATGAATTCCTCAATATCCTTCAGGTTATTAGTGGTCGCCTTGCCTTTGTCATCTTTTTTCCCTGAAGTGCCTGTCATAACGATAAATCCAGTTCTTCGTCCTCCGGCTGTGGATATTGACGGGCGTATATTCTTAATCATTTCCTTTGCCAGTCCTTCTTCCATGATGCTCACTTCTTCAATATGACATTTAAAAAGTTTGTTTAGTCCATTGAAGATTTCAGCGTTTCCATTTGCGGTACGATTGTAAATGCTTATCCCTGCATACTTTGTTGAGAAAACTTCTGCATTATCATATTCTATGGTTCGGAAAAAGGCAGTATTAGCCATAGCTTTTATGCCGTCCTTAATCATGTTAAACGTCTGATTGTTATAGACTGCTATACCAGAACCCACGGCAACATCTACACTATTCATCATAAACCATATCCATGCAGAATCACAGGATTCCTCTGCACTAAGACCACGCTGTCTTACCTTTCCCCAAAACTGATCTACAAACTCCCGTCTTGCCCTCTCTCTTAGCATCCAATTTTCCCAAGTGAGGTCTGTGAACCATGGGTGATCGAATGCCTTTGAATGGCTTTCCCGTTCTTCTACAGGCATCTTCCAAAAGTTAAGGTACATATATCCACGTCCGGGCATCCAAATATCACCGGAGGCAGGAATGGTATAGTCTAAATGTGGAATATAACGTGAACCGTCAGGATTGACAACCATGGTCTCCCCGTCTACAAAGGTGTCACCACGGACATAAAAATCTACTGCATGGGGTACTACAAACCCATGTGCCATACGGGAACGTTGTCTGTCCCAATAGGGTTTGTCTACGACAAACTTCTTTACAAACTTTTCAAATTCTGCTTTTCTTGTATAGGGAATGTCTTTAGGGTCCTGCCAGTACATATCTTGGGGACGGGGGACATCTCCACCTTTAATAACTGGCTGGAATCTTTCTGTATCTACAAAGATCATTCTATTTTTATTGGTTCTTTTACCTGACCGTCGAACAGGTAAACGTCTGTACCTGCCTTAACCCTTTCTTCATCTTCGAGTTTAAGAAGTGTCTGAACTGACTTTAATATCTTACTGAAGGTTTCATATTGTTTCCAGAGTTCAAGTTTCTGTTCAAATGTCGGTATGGAAATCTTAGTTGCCTTCGTCGTCTTATGAACTCCGTCTGCACAGGTAACGTCGGTGTCGATTGGAATTTCAATGTCAATATGCGTAGGGACTTGGTTAAGGGACTGCATAAGTTCTTCAAAATCATTTCTAAGGTTGTCGTAGGCTCTGTCGTTTAGTGTTGAGGTTAAATCTATAAAACAATCAGCGAGGGATTTCACTCCGGGTTCTTTGACAAGTTTATCCCAAAAGATATGATAGTCTTCGCTGACAATTTTTATTCGTTCTAAAAGGGGTTTTCCCCAATATAATCCACGGGGTCTGTAAATCCAATAGATAGCTGTTATGACGGAGTTGAAATGGGATTTATCTTTAGTCTTGTCTGCCTGAAAAACCTTTTGCACCTCTGGTCGGGTCATTCCCTCAGAAGTGCAAAATACTTTATTAGTCTGCTTATCAAGAAATAAAAACATTATACTGAACTGAATCTAAGACTAAGATATTTTAGAATATCCTATAAATTTTTGCTACTGAGGCAGATGAAAAATAGATTGTAAACTTGGCTTCCTGTCCTACAGCAACAGTTAAAATATTTTCTCCGGTAATTACTACTGTACTCGGAACGGTTATACTTCCATCGAGGACTACGGTGAATACACCCGATGCACTTGCCCCGCTATTATCAATTATCAGATCAAGCCTTGTTCCTTGTCCGGCATTGGGTATAAGTGCCGAAATAGATGTAGCAGAGGGTGTTGTCATTGATACTGCCGAAGCTGAGTTGCTTTTAATAACCGATCTTAACATTGTTGCGGCAGTTGCAGTTCCGGTAGAGTCAAATGCTTTCGGTGCAGTACAGAGCATTATCGTTCCTTGTGTATATGAACTTCCGGTAACGGTAAATGTCCCGCCTACACTCATATTCCCTGATGCTACCAAATTGGTTGTACTGTCATTGGTCACGGTGACATACGGTGTAACGATATGAGAACTTGAGGTTAATGTGTTGATATTGCCTGTTAATGCTTTGACGTTAGTTGAGGCTATGAGGTTAGTACAGCTATCAGCACCAAAATTAGAGTTAGTACCCGTTGTCCTTGTAAAAGCACCCCAATCGCCTGTGATATAATGAAAATATCCCGACCCAACTTGTTTTGTCGGAGTACCAACAAACCCATGATTGGTAGTTGTCGGCTTTAAACTATCCCCTATACCATAGAAATAATTACCAAACTTAATGTCGGTAGCTACTATATGAGTAGAGCTGTCGGCGGCAATAACAGCATATGGTGTAACCAAATGTGATGTTGCAACGGCAATAGCTACTGAGAATGACGATCCTGATGCGGGCGTAAAGTTGGTATAATGTCCATCACTCGCAATAGTAGCGGGGGTATAAGTCGGCCCAAAAGCGATAGTTGTCTGATAGATCAGATGTCCGGCCGTAACAATGATAATATCATACGGGTTTACGTATCTGCCTAATGGGGTTGTAGCAGTAGCATAGGTATAAATCCCCGGACTTGCAGGTACATACGGGTGATAGTCTCCACGATAAGTATTCTGTGTGTAAGCGAAACAGGCTGTTAAAATAGCCACCAAGATAAAGATAATCCTTTTCATTGTTGTAAAATTTTTAGTTGTTTTATAAATCTTTTTCTTCCACAGGGACTCGCCTGTCTGCTCTCTTGCCTATTTCTTTTATATGTGCATATGCGTCATCGGAAGATACCCACCAGTAACATTCAAAACCTATTAATCTTTGTTTAACAGAACCATTCTCTGTCTTTTCGCCGTCTTTAGCCTTTTCACGCAATATCCTGCGAATAGTCATCTTTAGTGTCGGGTTGTTCTGTTCACAAACAAAATCAGACTCCCGAAACCTATTGCTTTCACGAAAAGTCTCCTGCCAGAGTAATATCTTTTCAGTTACATCTTCTTTGGCACGTTGCCTTACCTTTTCACTTTCACTTAATAATGA
>Ga0187857_10003649_pt1 | contig 12179 bp, 12 predicted proteins | sample June2016WEW_8_10_FD_132984 | JGI IMG/M metagenome (GOLD analysis project Ga0187857, IMG submission 132984) | Peatland microbial communities from SPRUCE experiment site at the Marcell Experimental Forest, Minnesota, USA - June2016WEW_8_100 | ecosystem: Environmental > Terrestrial > Soil >...
GCTGAGCACCCCTCCTTCGATCCTCAGCCTCCCGTAGTGGATTGCCTCGGGATAGTCCCAGCCGAGGGTCTTGTAGAAGAACTTCTGCCTCACCATGTTGGTGTAGTGCTCCTGTCCCCTGATTATGTGAGTCACGCCCATGAGGTGGTCGTCGAGGCCTGCCGCCCAGTTGTATAGAGGCCATGCTCGATACTTCGAGCCGGTGCGAGGGTGCCGGTGCCTCCGGGTATCAATGATGCGCAGGGCGGGCCAATCCCTCACGGCCGGGTTGGGATGGTTGAGCTCCGTCTTCACCCTCATCACCGCCTCGCCCTCTCCGTAGGTGCCATCCAACATCTTTGCCCATCGTCCGAGGTTATTTTTCACGCTCAGTCCGCGGCATGGGCAAGCCTCTCTCCTAGTGACCAGCGTATGGAAGGTGTCTTGGTCGCAGGTGCAAACGTATGCTCCTCCCTTTGATATCAGCTCCTCGGCGAACTTGTAGTAGATCTCCATACGGTCGCTCTGGATGTATTCCTCGTCTGGGCTGCAGCCGAGCCAGCCCAGGTCTTGCAAGATGTAATCGTAGAACACAAGGGACGACTTTTTCAGCCGGGGATCGGTGTCTTCGAAGCGCAGGACGAACTTCCCTCCGTACATCCTGGCGTAGTCGTGGCTGAGTATGATTGCCCTGGCCGAACCAAGGTGGAGAACGCTGTCGGGGTTGGGCGCGAACCGCGTCCTGATTTCCTTGTACTTCGCGAAGTTCGGCAACGGCGGGAGCTTCCTCTCCTCCTTGGCCTGTTTCTTCTCCTCGAGCGCCTCGGGGTACCTCCTGCGGAGCTCCTCCTCCTGCTGCGCCAGGCTGAGCCTGTCAACCTCGCCGCAGACGCGGCTCACCGTGGTCATGAGCTCCTTGGCATCCTTCTTGAGAGTCGGAAAGTCGGAGATGGTTTTGCCCAGTGTCGACCCGACGTCAGGCTTGCCCCCGTGGCGGAAGGCGTTGGCTAGGGCGTTCCTCCTGATTGCGTCAAGGACCTGCTCCGTGAAGGTCAACGTATGACTAGGGGCATTGTCCGCATGTTTCTATATCTTTCTTTCCACGACGTAGCGGGCCAAGTCGGCAAGCCAGTGCTTGTCTTCCCCGGGGAGCTTGCCGAGGTAATCAACGGCCTTCTCTACGTGATCGAGGGCGAGGTTCCGGGCGGCCTTGTCGATCTCAAGCCTTCGAAGGACCTCTACCGCCGCCTCCACCTCCTCCTGTTTAGCCTCTACGTTACCCCACACCTTGAGCAGGAGGGTACGGTCCCTTTCCCTGCTCCTCTGGACGGCCATGAATATCGGAAGCGTCTTCTTCCCCTCCTTGAGGTCGTTGCCCACAGGCTTCCCCGTGACCGCCGAGTCGCCCACGACTCCGAGAAGGTCGTCCACTATCTGAAAGCCTATGCCTACGTTACGTGCGTACATCCGAGCGTTTACCATGTCCTCCTTCCCGCCTCCTCCTGCGATCACGCCCATGACCGAGGCCGCCTCGAAGAGGGCCGCTGTCTTCTTCTTGATGATTTCGTAATACTGCTTCTCAGTGTAAAGCTCGTCCGTGGCCGCCTTGACGTCGATGGCTTGTCCTTCGCACAGCACTATGAGTGACTCGGCCAGCAGCTCGACGGCTTCGTCCAGCCTGCGGTAGTCGCCCGCCAGCGACGGCGTCTCTGCGACGAGCTTGAAGGCCTCGGCGAACAGCACATCTCCGGCCAGGATCGCCAGAGGTTCCCCGAACCTCTTGTGGACCGTCGGCACTCCGTGCCTTATGTCGTCCCTGTCCATGATGTCATCATGAATCAGTGTGAAGTTGTGCACTAGCTCCACGGCTGCGGCGGCGGGAATCACGGCCGACTCGTCTTCGCTGTACAAGCCATGGAACTTCAGAGTCATGAAGGGCCTTAGGCGCTTCCCGCCAGCATTGATTAGGTGTAGAGAGGCGTCGTAGAGGACCTGCGGGTCCCCTCTGATCTTCTTATCCATGTAGGCGTTGACCTTCAGGGCTACCCTCTTGATCTCTTCCTGAAGACTCAGGGCCGGTCACCAAGGCTGTTCTTCCATTCGAGGAGCTTCCCCGTCAGGACAAGCCGCGCCCTCTTGAGAGAGGCGATGCTGCCCGAACCCGTCAGGAAGGCAGCTAGCTTCAGCTGAGACACGAACGCGTCGGTCATGTGCTGCGCTCCGTCGATTCCACCATTCGAGGCCGCGTACAGGAAGGGCCTGGCCATGGCGACGACGTCGGCCGCCAGGGCGATGGCCTTCGCGGCTTCGATGCCGTTCCTGATCCCTCCAGATGCTATCAGCGGAACGTTCGCCCTCCCCTTGACCTCCAACAGCGCTGCGGCGGTCGGGATCCCCCAGTCCCAGAAGGCTTCGCCCAGCTCGGCCACGGACACTTCACCCTTCCGTCTTGCCCTGATGCTTTCGACTCCGGCCCAGCTGGTCCCGCCCAGACCCGAGACGTTGATAGCCTTCACCCCGGCCAACGAGAGGCGAATGGCCGTCTCTCTGGAGATTCCCGCGCCCACTTCTTTGACGATGATGGGGACGTCCAGGCCGTGAGCTAATTCGGCGATTTTGTTGATGATCCCTTTGTACGTGGCCTCTCCGCCCATCTGGACTGCCTCCTGTAGCGGGTTGAGGTGGATGGCTAGGGCGTCAGCCTGTATCATCTCGACGGCCTTCCTGGCGTCCTCCACAGTGAGGCCCCGGACGAGCTGAGCTCCGCCAAGGTTGCCAAACACGAAGGCGTTGGGAGCCTCCTTTCGGACGACAGAATAGGTCTCTGCGACGGCGGGCTTGGTGAGGCCAGCCCTCTGGCTTCCCACGCCAATCCCCATCTTATTCCTCTCGGCGAGCTGCGCGAGGGTCTTGTTGACCTCCATCGCCATCGTGGTTCCCCCCGTCATCGAGTCAATGAGAAGAGGGACCTCTAGCTTCTTGCCGAGGAACGTGGTGGAAAGGTCGACCGAGCCAAGGTCGAGCTCGGTGAGGGCCTGGTGAACGAGGTACACGTCTTCAAAGAGGGTCGTCTCAAGCTTCGCGCCGACGTCCTCGTGGAGGCAGATGTCCAAATGGCTATCCTTCCTTTCTTCGATTCCCAAGGCAGACTACCTTTTCAGTATGGTTCCCTTGAACTTCTCACCAGTTACGGCTTTAATAAGGTCATCTCTGTCGAACCCGCTAACAAAACATGTTTCGACTCCCAGCGAAGCAATTTCGCAGGCGGTCCTGATCTTCGTCGTTATCCCTCCCGTCGCGTCCTCGGCCCCTTCGAAGCGGAGCTCCTTGGCAGCGGCGATTGTCAACTCTTCGATGACGCTGGATGGGTCGCCGGCGGTCTTCAGTAACCCCGGCTGGTCGAAGACGTAGACCATCCTAGAGGGCTTCAAGCCCTTGCAGAAGAGGTAGGACAGGTGGTCGCCGCTGACGATCCTGTATCCTTCTTGGAAGAGCTGGACGTCGCCGTGCGTAAGCGGCGTCAGCCCTGTCCTCACCAATTCCGTCAGCAATGTAGAGTATCCGGCAAGGGGGCCACCATCCATCCTGATGAGCGATGACGAGTTGATGAGGTAGGGTTTGAATCCGGCGGTCCCGAGCTGGATGTAGAGAAGGTACGAGAGGTTGTGCATGGCCAGCCTGGTCTCCGACACCCCGGCGGACGACTTGCTGAATGTGCCCCCCGAAAGGCCGAACCTCTTGGCAACGGGGTGCCCGAAGGAGCCTCCGCCGTGGACAATGGCGAGACTCAACCCTGTGCCCTTCAGGGCGGTGACGGCCTCCTTGACCTCCTTCTCCCTGAAAGTGAAAAGCCTGTCCTTCTGTGTTATGAATGAGCCGCCCAGCTTGACTACGACGGGGTCTCCCAAGTGGTCACGCCTTCCGAAGGTATGTAACTGATGAAGCTATTTGGGTGTTTGGAGCGGAAGCCCTCGAAGGCGGCTTCCCAGAGGCCCGTCCCCGGCCAGCCGATTATGCATCCCCCTCGGCCGGCGCCGGTCAGCTTGGCCCCCGCGAAGCCGGCTAACCTCGCTTCGTTGACCAGGAAGTCCAGTTCGGGAGAGGAGATTGTGGCCGAGCCGGTGCGCTCCCCCCACCGTGGGGTCATCTTCACGATGGACGAGCGGAAGAGGCTGGAAGACCACCAGAGGGAAAACTAGCGCTGGTCCGTCGCAATAACGTTTTTATCGAACTCGACGATATGCCACCGTGACCCGCGTAGCGCCTTCCGAACGGTCGGCGGAGGGGTAGCGCGCTGGAGGGGTCGAGAGTGGGTAAAGGCTCTGGATACGGCAAGGTCATCTTGTTCAACGAGCATTTCGTGGTCTACGGCATACCGTCCGTCGCCTCAGCCATAAACTCGACTACCGTGGCTACCGTTGAGCGCGTGAAAGGACAGCTACCAGCTCCTTCGGGCAAGGAGGGCTCCATGGCAGGCGATGGGTGGGTGATGGAAGATGAAAGGCCCGCGAATCCGGGCTACAAGGCGGAGAAGTTCCCTCAGCAGAAGAAGTCAATAGAATTGGTGTTCCAGGCTGCGGGCGTCGACCCGAGGAAGAATCCTCTTAAGATTCTTCTGGGGGGCGACCTCATCGCCGTCGGCGGGGTGGGGGCGAGCGCCGCTGTTTGCGTTTCAGTGGCGAGAGCCCTAAACGAAGAGTTCAAACTCGATTTCGACGATAAGAAAATCAACGAGATAGCATTCATCGGCGACAGCGCCTACGCTGGGACGCCTTCTGGCATAGACAACACCGCTTCGACCTACGGCGGCCTTCTATGGTTTGTCAAGAACCTCCAGGGAGGGCCGAATACGATGGAGCAGCTGAAGATCAAGGAGCCGTTGCGCATCGTCATGGGCAATACCCTTCTGACAACGAACACCGAGGCCGCAGTTGCTGGTGTGAGGAAGCGCAAGGCCGGGCAGCCCGAGAAATACGAGGCTATCTTCGCGAAGGCCCGCGAGCTGGCGGGCAAGGCGCGTGCAGCGCTCGACAGGTACGACGTCGCTGAGGTTGGGCGGCTGATGGACGAGAACCACTACCTTCTGCAGCAGATTGAGGTCTCGCATCCGATGCTGGACGAGCTCGTCGGGATAGCGCGGAAGAACGGGGCCGCGGGGGCGAAGATGGCCGGCGGTGGGCTCGGTGGATACATGGTGGCGCTGACGCCGGAGAAGGCGACCCAGGAGAAGGTCGCCGCAGCGATGGAGAAGGCAGGATTCAAGGCTTTGAAGACGACGATAGGGGTGTGAATATGAATCTAAGGAGTTTCCTCAAGAGGCTGGAGTCGGAGGGAAAGCTGACCAGGATAAGCAGGAAGGTGAGCCCGCAGTTCGAGCTGGGCAACGTCCTGAACACGATGGGTGAGAAGCCCGCGATTTTCGAGAAGGTCCAGGGCAGCAGATTCCCGGTCTTCGGCGGCATCACTTCATCGAGGGATATCATCGCTGAGGGGCTCGACACTACAAAGGATAAGATGCTCCTCAGGCTCGTAGAGGCTCTGCGCAAGCCAGTGCCTCCGGAGGTGGCGAGCGAGGGGCCATGCAAGGAAGTCGTCGTCAAGGATCCCGACCTCTCGATGCTGCCGCTGCTGACGCACCTTCCAGGGGATGGCGGGCCGTACGCGACGGCGACATGCTCAATCATAAAGGACCCGGAAACGGGGCGCAACATGGCCTTCCATAGGCTGATGTTCCACGGCAAGAACAAGTTCACGGCGAGGCTTGTACCCGGGCGCCAGACCAGGACGACCTACGATAAGCTGCAGGGGGATTTGGAAATGGCGGTATGCATCGGAAACTCTGTTCCAGTGATGGTCGCGGCGTCGCTCGGGCCGCCACCGGGAGTCGACGAGCTGGCAATCGCCAACGCCCTGGACGAGACGAAGCTGGTCAAGTGCGTGACGAAGGACCTGGAAGTCCCGGCGGAGTCGGAGTTCGTCCTCGAGGGGCGGCTCACGAAAGACGTGGACAAGGAGGGGCCATTCGTCGACCTGACAGAGATGCGGGACTTCGAGAGGAAGGAGCCGGTATTCGTCGTCGACTGCCTGACTCACAGGAAGGACGCGATGTACCAATGCTTGCTGCCTGGCAGGTTGGAGCACAAGATACTGATGGGCATGCCGAAGGAGCCCACGATTTACGATGAAGTGAGCAAGGTCTGCAAGTGCAAGAACGTCCTCATCACCATCGGAGGAGGTTCATGGCTGCACGGCATCGTCCAGATAGAGAAGGAGAAGCCAGAGGACGGCAAAAACGCCATCGAGGCTGCCTTCAGGGGCCACAAATCGATGAAGCACGTCGTGATAATCGACGATGATGTTGACATTTACGATATGAACGCCGTCGAGTGGGCAATCGCCACGAGGTTCCAGGGTGACAAGAGGCTCGTCATTAAGGAGAAGGAGCCCGGCTCCTCACTGGACCCGTCTGCGGACCATTCTGGCAAGAAGGCGCTGACAACCAAGGTCGGCATCGACGCGACGATGCCTTTTGAAGCCGGGCCAAAGGAATACGAGAAGATCCAGTATTCTAGCGTGAACCTCGATGAATACCTACGGTAAGGGGGAGTGCAAGGTCTGGCTGAGGAAGGAGAAGGTCGGCGAGGACTTGGTCTACATCCTCGGCGGTGGGGAGAGGCTCCACGTTGGTACTGCCGTAGTCACGGAGCCTGGGAAGAAAGCGCGCGTCGTCAAGCCGGGCAACCATCATGACTATATGGTTCTGAAACCGATGGCCGAGGCAGCGAGCAAGAAGTACGGTCGGACCGTGGCCGCCGTCGGCGGCGTGCACGTGGACAATGCAAGCAAGGATGAAATAGAACCACTGGTTGCGAGTTGGAAGGAGCTGATAAAATGTATCTGACCAAGGAGGAGGAAAAGACGCTGGCAGGGGAGCACGGCGAAGTCTTGGAGAGGATGCTGCGCCTCCTCGTTAGGCTCGGCGACATCTATGAAGCAGACAAGATGGTGCCCGTTGGCTCGGTCCAGGTGGCTGGCGTGTCCTACAAGTCCATCGAGGACCCCGGCATGGAGTTCCTAGAGGACTTGGCAAAGAAGGGTGCGAGAGTGAAGGTCGTCACCTTCCTCAACCCCGCAGGCATGGACATGGACGACTGGAAAGCCATGGGCATACCCAAGGCGTTCGCGGAGAAGCAAACGCGCATCATGGACGCTTTCGGGAAGATGGGCATCGTGACGAGCGCTACCTGCACGCCCTACCTCGCTGGCAACCTGCCGAGGTACCGGGAACACATAGCCTGGTCAGAATCTTCCGCCATCGCATTCTCGAATTCCGTCATCGGCGCGCGGACGAACCGCGAGGGCGGCCCGAGCGCACTGGCTGCCGCTCTGTGCGGGGTCACGCCCCACTACGGTTTGCACCTGGACGTGAACCGGAAGCCGGACTTTCTGATTGACGTGAAAGCCGAGCTGAAATCTAGCGCGGACTACGGTGCGTTGGGTTACCACGTTGGTAAGATCGTGAGGAATAAGAACCCCTATTTCGTCGGGCTGCCGGAGTCGGACACGGACAAGTTGAAGGCGTTGGGGGCTGCGATGGCCGCCTCGGGAGCGGTCGCGATGTACCATGTAAAAGACCAGACCCCCGAAGCACACCTCTGGGAGACTGCCGGGCTGGAAAAGGTCGAAATCGGCCAAAAAGAACTGGAAGAGACCTATGCCAAGCTGAACACCGGAAAGGTTGCCGACATCGTCATACTCGGTTGCCCGCACGCGTCCTTGCGCGAGATAACCGAATTGGCTGAGAAGCTGAAGGGCCGGAAGGTCAAGAAGCAGCTGTGGATATGCACATCGAGGATGACGAAGGATTGCGCCGCCAGGATGGGTCTTGTTCATACCATAGAGAAAGCCGGAGGTAAGGTCGTTGCTGATACATGCATGGTCGTATCGCCCATCGAGGACATGGGCTATCAGACGACAGGCGTGAACTCCGGAAAGGCCGCGAACTATCTGCCTGGCTTCTGCAAGCAGAGCGTGATGTTCAAGAGCGTCGACGACCTAGTGAAGGAGGTGACGGAATGAAGGGAAGGTCAATCTATCCCGGTAAGGTCGAGGGCGAGGCGCTCGTCTCGAAGGAACCGCTAGGATTCTATGGCTGCGTGAACCCCAAGACGGGCGTCGTCATCGAGAAAGGCCACGAATTGGAGGGAAAGAGCGTCAAGGGAAAGATACTGGTCTTCCCCTGCGGAAAGGGCTCGACCGTTGGCTCGTACGTAATATACGGATTGGCGGCGAACAAGGTGGCGCCGAAAGCCATCATCAACAAGGAAACGGAGACCATCGTAGCTACTGGGGTAATCCTCGGCGGGATACCCTGTGTTGACAGAATTGATATCTCCGAGATAAAGACTGGCGACAAGCTGAAAATCAATGCGGAGGCAGGCACAGTCGAGAAGGCCTGAGCGGCGATCAAAAGCCAACACAAGATTGCGACCTCGTTGCGAAGAACATCGGCCAATTGGCAATGCTGGCTGGCGACCTGCGGAAAGGCAAGGCCATGGCTGACACGGCAATTGCGGCAGATGGCCTGCTGGTGATCAGGGGCGGTAAAATCCTCTACGCCGGCAAGGGCTTGGAGGCGCCCAAGTTCAAGGCCTATGAAACCGTCGATGCGGGAGGGAAAGCCGTAGTCCCGGGCTTCGTGGACGCTCACACGGACCTTGTCTTCGCGGGCTCGCGCCGGCAAGGAGGATGCTCACCCGCGGAACGACTACCATCGAGGCGAAGAGCGGCTACTGCTTGGAGATCAAGGGAGAGTTGAATATGCTCCAAGCTTCAGCAGAAATAGGAAGGAAGCTGGGCGTCGACATGGTCCCGACGTTCCTGGGGGCTCACGAAGTCTAGCCAGAATTCGAAAACGCCAGAGATTACACTAACCACATTTTCGGAGACATGCTGCCTGCGGTTGCTGACGCGGGCATTGCTAGATACTGCAACGTGTTCTGCGAGAAGGGGGTCTTGGACGTCGCGCAATCGAAGCGCACTATTCTGGCTGCCAAGAAGCTGGGCTTCGGGTTGAAAGGTTCACGCGGACGAAGTCGTCCCGCTCGGCTGGGCGAAGCCAGCTGCCGAGGTCGGGGCCGTCTCCGCGGACCACATAATAGCCACGCCGAAGAAGGATTACGCGCTGCTGGCGCGGAAGGACACTATTGGCGTGGTGCCCCCCGAAAGGCCGAACCTCTTGGCAACGGGGTGCCCAAAGGAGCCGCCGCCATGGATGATGGCGAAGTCACACCCCGTGCCCTTCATGGCAGGAACCGCCTCCTTGACTTCCTTCTCTCTGAAGGTGAAGAGCCCGTCCTTCTCCATGATGAACGAGCCGCCCAGCTTGACTACGACGGTGTCTCCCAAGTGGTCACGCCTTCCGAAGGTATGTAGCTCATGAAGCTATTTGGGTGTTTGGCGTTGAATCCTTCGAACGAATCCTCGAAGCGTGCGGTCCCTGGCCATCCGATTATGCAGCCGCTGCCCGTCAGCTTGGCACCCACAAAACCGGCCAGCCTCGCTTCCTTGACTAGGGAGTCCAGCTCGGGAGAGGAGACTCCCATCGACTTCAACGCCTGTTGATGGAAGTTCATCGAAGGAGGGAGGACGCCTGGATCGCCCTTCTCGAGCGCCTTCATGCAGTCCTCCACGAGCTTCTCCGAAGCTTTGGCTAGGGTCCTGTAAAGAGCCGGCGACGACTCCTTGAACTTGGCTACGCGAGAGACCAGCTCCCCTGTGTTACGCTCGATGCCCGTGCAAGAGACCATTATGGGGAAGCGCTGAGTGAGAGGCACGCTCTTCCTCCTACGACCCTTGAAGTACACGAGGCCGCCGTGGACGGCGACGTACACGTCGACTCCCGAAGGGTTGCCGTGCACCAGCTTCTCCGATATCATTCCGTAGTCGAAGAGGGTGTCGTGGCTCACGGTCACGCCGAAGAAGGCGCCCACGGCGGCCAGCGCGGCCACCGAAGAGGCGGCGGAGGAACCCAGGCCGGCTGACACAGGTAAGGAACTCTTTATGGTCACCTTGACGCCGTTCAAGCTCCGGTCGTCCAGCAGCTTCTGCAGGGCCGCGGCGACCGGCTTAAGCTGCCCGGAGGGCTCCCTGACGCGGCATTCAAGGCCCAAGTCCTTCGAAACGACGATATCATCGGGGCAGCTGATGGCCTCGGCTTCAACGCCCCGGTCTAGGGCAGCGGCCAGGGCAGGGTTCCCGTGCACCACGAAGTGCTCGCCTAGGAGGATGACCTTCCACGGGGCCTTGCCGTGAAACGTCAGGCCGACTCACCTGTAAAACGCGATGGACGCGTACCCGACGACGGACGAGAAGTCACCCGTGACGTCCCCACTGGACCCATATCTGAGGAGCTTGGCCTTGTCGGCCCCCAGCTGCTTGGCGGCTGTCATGACTGCCGCAATGGGCCCGTATCCACACATGGTCAGGTTGCGCCTCTCTATGATCCGGTAGAGTCCTGGCACATCGAAGTCCAAGATCCTCCCGATGGCCTCTTCGTCCTTCGCTTCGGCGTCGGCTGCCGGCTCGTAGTGAGTAAAATCCGAGGAGGCGATGAGGATGTAGTTCCTGCCTCTCAAGAGCCGAGCGACCTGGTCTCCCACGTCGATGGCCGTAGAGATGTCTTGGAGGGCCATGCTGACCGGGAGGAGCTTGAACCCGCTGCCGAAGACGAACTGCAGAAAGGGTACCTGTACTTCGATGCTATGCTCCCTCCAGTGGGAGGAGTCGTCCAAGTCTACGAGGTGTGAATCCACCATGAGTCTTCTGGCCGCTTTGACGTCCACGTCGACCCTGCCCAGCGGCGTATCCCAGGCCTCGCTTTCGGGGGCCGCGACTCCGCTCCCCAGGCCGTAATGGTTGGGTCCCAGTACAACGGCGATGTCCGCCCCCTTCTTCGATGAGAGGGCGTAAAAGGAGTGGGACGCGAACCCGCCCGAATACTCGTATCCAGCATGGGGGTTCACCGTGGCTATTACATCGCCATCGAAGACCCCGGGTGGTAACTTGCCAGGGCCCTGGGGGCCTTCAAAGGCTGCTCGAATCTCAGACTTGAGTTCGGAAGGATCAGAAGGATAGAACTGCCCTGCGACGGCGGGCCTTCTAACCTTCACTCTCCTCTTCCTCCACCAGCTTCGTTTCGAAGTCGTCGATGGAGTACTTCATCGGCTGCTCAGCTGAGAGAGCTCCGGAGTGAATCATTACAGATCTGGCCAGTAGCCAGAACACGGCCGCCAGCGCCTTCCTGCCTCTATTGTTGGCAGGGATGACCACGTCGACCTTTTCGGTGATGTTGTCCGTGTCCGCCACCGAAATCACCGGAAAGCCGATAGCCGATGCTTCCACTATAGCCTGATGGTCCAGTGCCGGGTCAACGACCAGGAGGAGGTCGGCATCCCTGTAGAAGGGCAGCTGGGGGTTGGTGAAGGTTCCAGGCATGAAACGGCCGACGATAGAGATGCAGCCGGTGGCTTCACAGAACTTTTCGATGGGGACCCTCCCGAAGTCCCTTGATGTGTAAATGACGACCCTGTTAGGCGGGAAGCGGGCAATGAACTTCCCCGCCACTTCGATTCTGTTCAGGGTCTTGTTGAGGTCTATCAGATGAAGACCGTCGGGCCTGCTCCGCGCTATGTATCCCTCCATGTATTTCGTCTTGACCGTCGTTCCTATGCGGATGCCGGTCGAAATCAGGGTCTTCTCGGACAGCTGTGTAGTGATGAGCTTGTCGCTGCTTCCCTCCTCATCATCTACATTGATGTCTGGTTCGGACAAGCGAATTCCACCGAATACCTTTACGCACCTAGCCATTCAAGTGGCGGGTTTTTAAGTTTGCCCAACCTGTAGCTTAGACAAACGCGAATCGCGCTTTCATGGGTACTTTCGGATATCTGTTGCTACTGGAAAAGATGGGATTAGCTTCAGAGGGAACCAGAATGCAGTCTTCCTGCGGCGGACGGCGGCGATTCGCTCCGGCGCGTGAGGCGTGGAGAGCATAGTCAGACGGAGGTGGAATTGGCGGTCAGACCGAAAGTCATCAGCGTCAAGTGAAGCCCCTTGCCGTCACCGCCGTCAGGTCAACTCCGTCAAACGTCAAGGGGACCCACCTAAAAGCGTCAGCTCAGGCCGTCAGTTGGTTTGCA
>Ga0187857_10003662_pt1 | contig 12151 bp, 16 predicted proteins | sample June2016WEW_8_10_FD_132984 | JGI IMG/M metagenome (GOLD analysis project Ga0187857, IMG submission 132984) | Peatland microbial communities from SPRUCE experiment site at the Marcell Experimental Forest, Minnesota, USA - June2016WEW_8_100 | ecosystem: Environmental > Terrestrial > Soil >...
GCCTTCTTGACCCTGGCCTTCTTGGCCACCTCCCTGACCATGGGGGAGAACTTCTTCGAATCGCTCGTCTTCCCGGACGTGACCCTGAACCCCACTATCTTGCCGGTCTTCGGGTCGGCCAAGACGTGCAGCTTGACGAACTTCCTCTTCTCCTTCCTCCACATGGCCTCTATGTACGAGCCCTTCCTCGTGGTGGACAGCCCCGTCGAGTCCGCCACCACCGTGAGGGGCTCCTCTCCATCCTCGACCTTCACCATATCGGCAGGCTTCCTCCTCTTCACCATCCTGATGATCCTCCTCCTGGCGTGGGTGAAGTGCATCTCCTCCAGGGGCTTTATGTGTTCCGAGAGGGCCCTCGTGACACCCTGCACCTCGCGATCGATAGGTCATGTCGAAGCCCACCTTGAGGAAGGCCAGGAAGGAGACGTAGGACTCCGGGAACCTATATGGCCTCCCCTCCTTCCCCTCGTTCATGGAGTCCACTTCTTCGTTCCACGTCGTTATGAAGCCGAAGTCCATCAGGGAGCTCCCCCTCTCTATGAGAGCTTCGTTGTAGTCGTGCCAGTCCATCCCCAGGGGCATAGCGGGAGGCGAAGCCCTCCACCGCCTATCAGGGGGGTTAAACAACTCCCCCTGACACTTTGGCAAAGACGGTTAGGCTACAACGTAACCCCCCCAGCAACTTTAATAAGCCTGCGCCAGGTGCTCATAAAACGACGTTCTGTAAGGTGTGCTTTCATTATGGTAGATAGCGCCGCAACAGCAATCGATGAGAAGATACGGTCCATGAAGGTGACGACCGACGTGGACCTCCTTAATGAGCTGAGGAAGACGAAGGAAATGGACATGGATGAGCTCAACGACGTGCTACTCAGGTTGGAGATCCGGGGGCTCATCACCGTGAGTTGGATGGACAAGGAAAGGCGCCGGATTGAATACCGCGAGCCGAGGGCGGAGCCTGCTCGTCAGGAAAGCACATAAGAGACTTCCCGGCCTCTCAGATGGGCTGTGGCAGCTTGGGAGTAGACTTGGGTCCCCTCGTCAAGAGCAGATTCCCCATCAAGCTGGAAGACCTCTACCGGCGTGTGGTGGCCATCGACGCCTACAACGCCCTCTACCAGTTCCTAGCAGTGATCAGGGGCGAGACCGGCGACCCCCTGATGGACAGGGAGCAAAGGGTCACTTCTCACCTTAGTGGCCTCTTCTATCGCACCTGCAACCTCCTGGAGAAGGGCGTCCAGCCCCTCTACGTTTTCGACGGCAAGCCTCCACGGCTCAAGCATGAGGAGATCCTCAGAAGGGGGGAGGCGAAGAGGAAGGCCTACGAGCTCTATCAGGAGGCTCAAGTGAGGGGGGACGCCGAGGGGATGCGCAAGTACGGCTCGATGTCGGTCAGGCTCGATGAATCGATGGTCGCCGAATCGAAGGAGCTCCTGAAGCTGATGGGCCTCCCTTTGGTTCAAGCTCCCTCGGAGGGGGAATGTGAGGCTGCCTACCTTGCCGCCACTAGTGTAGCTTGGGCTTCCGTCTCCCAGGACTACGACTCCCTTCTCTTCGGCTCGCCCCACCTCATCCGCAACTTGACCATATCGGGGAGGAGGAAGCTCCCAGGGAAGGACATCTACGTGGAGGTCAACCCGGAGATGGTCAAGTTGGAGGACGTCTTCAGGGAGCTGTCCATTGACCGCGCGCAATTGGTCGACCTCGGCATCATGCTGGGAACTGACTTCAACCCTGACGGGTTCAGGGGGGTCGGCACAGCGACGGCGCTGAAGTACATACATACCTATGGTTCTCTCGACAAGGTAGAACCCCTGAAGGCGGAACTCGCCCAGTCCCAATACCAACAGATCCGCGACATCTTCCTGAAACCGTCGGTGGTGGACGTCCCGGAGCTGAAATGGGGGGTGATAGATTTCGAGGGCGTGAGGTCGATGCTCTGCGACGGGCATGACTTTTCACAGGACAGGGTCAAGGCCGCCGTGCAAAGGGTGAAAGAGAATTCGAAGGGGAAGAGCGAGACCCTGGAAAGGTGGTTCATCTAGCAGTTGAAACTGGGACTGGAGAGGCTGAGGCTAGCCGAAGCCCTTGCTGCCGAGGGCATAATGAAGACAGAAGCAGTGCGGCGGGCCTTTCTGACCGTTGAAAGGGAGGCCTTCGTTTGGCCCGGGTCCGAAGAGGAGGCCTACCTCGACATGCCGCTGGGCTTGGGAGTAACGGGCCAGACTATCTCTGCTCCGCACATGGTGGTCATTATGCTAGAAGCTCTCGACCCTAAGCCCGGCGACGTCATCCTGGAGGTCGGCACCGGGAGCGGGTATAACGCGGCGCTCCTCGCTGAGATGGTGGCGCCTGCGGGTGGTAAGCGAGGCAGGGTCGTTTCGCTGGAGCGGGTCCCCGAGCTCGTTGACTTCGCTCGGAAGAACCTAGCCAGGGCTGGCTATGCCGACAGGGTGGAAGTCCTCCACCATGACGGGACTCTCGGAGACCCTTCGAGACCCCGAGGCTTCTACGACGGCATAACGGTCACAGCGGCGGCCCCCCGCATCCCCGTAGCCCTCAAGGAGCAGCTCAAGGTGGGCGGCGTCCTGCTCATCCCTCTCGGACCCCTAGGATATCAGAATCTAATCAGATTAGTTCGGGTCTCCGCCGACCGCTTTGTGGAAGAGGACCTCGGAGGATGCATCTTCGTGCCGCTAGTTGGAAAGGACAGCTATTGAGGGTGTCTAGGATTGGAACCGATTTTCACAGTGCATTTCAGCGGACACCCCAACATACTGGCCACCAATAGGATGACCCTCGAAGTCACGAAGGAGGACTTCCTCACCTTGAGGGGAGACTGCATCATGGGCATCATGGCCGACGCGTCAAGCGCAGAACTCTCGGGCCAAGCGAAGGCGTTCATCTGCAGGGACGGCTCCAGACTCAGGTTCGATATCAAGGTCGAGCGTGAACGCTTCAGTTTCTTCGCTTCCGGATCCAGGTCGCTGACCCTCACACATCCCATGAGCATGGTCATCAGGCGGAGCACCTACAGCTGCCCACGCACCCTCGCCGTGAAATCGACGGCGGCGGCCTGCGACCTCCCCAGGCCGCTGGTGGCTCGGCTAGCTTCCGGGGCCCAGGGAGAGCTGGCCGCATATGAAGCCTCACCGTGAGTTCTGAAGAGCACGGCCTTCCAGGCCCATGTTAAGGTCTCATAGAGACCTGCGCTCTAGGCGGAAGGAAAGGTTTTAATTCCGCAGTGACCGATTTCATAATGATATTGCATGGACGAAGTGGACAAGAAACTCCTCGAGCTCCTTAAGCACGACGCCCGTCTTTCCTTCGTCGATCTCGGTTCCAACGTTGGCCTCTCCGAAGCGGCGGTCAGAAGGCGTGTAAAAAGGCTCCAGGAGATCAATGTGATCAAGCGCTTCACGATCGATATCGAGGTGGGGCAGGCTGCGAGCGCCCTGACGCTGGTGGCGGTGGCACCCTCCACACCGACGAGCGATGTCTCCGCCAGGATCAAGGCCCTGCCGGCTGTCCAGCGAGTATACGAAATCACCGGCCAGTATGACATTGCCGTCCTAATCACCGGGACCAACATAGCCGAGGTTAACGCGAGCATCGATCAGATTCGCCGCGCCGAAGGAGTGGCCACAACCAACACCATCATCATCCTTCGTGAAATCAGTTAGGCACGGCCATCTTGTGACTAGGCGTATTACCTTGAAATGTAAGATATGTGCTAGCGACGGCCATTGAGGGTGCGAGTCAAGGTCTACGGAATGGTCCAGGGCGTAGGCTTCCGATACTACGTCGCGGAGGTGGCCCGATCTTCTCAGCTGAAAGGTTGGGTCCGCAACTTGGACGACGGCTCCATCGAAATCCTCCTCGACGGCGCTGAGGCGGACGTCAACTACGCCTTTGAAATGTGCAAGAAGGGCCCACCGGCAGCGTCCGTAAGGCGAGTCCAGGTGACGTTGGAGGACGACTCAGTGCCGCTATCTGGGTTCAGGATCGCCTTCTAAATTCAGCGGAAGTCGTCGTGACGTATCCCCATGTGCTAGGGAGCGCCTTCGGAGAGATCTTGGGTCAGTTCGTCGCGAGGTCTTCAAAGCCTTTTGGGCTCAGCCTGGGACGGCGATAACTTCATCCCGATTTTGAGCTGAACAGCCCGTCATCTTTAAGTTTTGTTCTCAGGGCTTTCAGCGTCCCCGAACAATGAAGCGGGCGGAGCCAGCCGCCGCCATTCTTCGTGAAACTCACGGCCACTACCACCTTCTCTGCGGAGCTGCCTTCGCGCATCAGGGCCCGCAGGACGAATCCCCATTCACGGGTCTCCACTACCTTCAGGGTCACTTCATGGGCCGACGTCACGCCGTAGAGCCGGGCGAGGTTCTCCCTGATATGCCCCGGCCCCTCGGCGCTCGATGACAGGACAGCGAAGTACCGCTTGACGAGCCTCAGTCGGCGCCCACCCTCTCTCGCGTCCGGACGGTCTGCTCGAGCCTCTTCAAGAACCTCCTTTCACGTGCGCCGCCAGAGCGCCCGCCCGTCTTGACTGTGACGGCAAATGCCTTTTTCGACAGGGGGGTGACAAGCCCTTCGGGGGTCGATGCGTGCGAGGACAGCAGTATGGGCATGCGTCTGGCTCCGGCTGCCCTGGCCAGACGGGAGGTCCACTCGAACGTCCCTCTCGCGTCCTTCTCATAGGAAGCCCTAACTTCACCCATGTTCAGCTCCAAAGCCTCCACCCTGTTGGGACGGGCGGCCAGAAAGGCCTCGAGGTCGTCAATTCTGTCCGCTATCCCTAGGGCCAACAGCGAAGGGGGCTTCCTCCTCTTTGACGCCTCGGCCATCGGACATGAATCTACCCAGGGGAGTCCGCCGTCTGAAGCGCCGCTCGCTGTCCTCAAGAAGCACAGGATTTCATGCCCGGCCTCAGCCTGAAACTCCGACGCTTCCGCTTCCGCAAGATCCAGGCCGACGGCCGCATAGCCCATGAGCTTCAGGGCTTTCACCCACTCACCGTAGGGTTTGGAAGGCTTGATGCACAACTCCACACAATTCAGGTCAAGCAACCCTTGATGAGCTCCTCGGCTCTTTCACCCTTGACGCTCAACTTGACACTAATCTTCACGGGATCCGACCCTCCCAACACTAGACGCCCAAGGAGGAGCTCCTGTTTGTCCAGCCTGACGAAGAAAATCCCCCTGTCGTCGACGTGGCCCCTAAGCTCCCTCAAGAGGAGGGCCCTGTCAGCTGAGCCGAGGCCGGTCAGAACCCTATCTAGGAGAGCTTCCGCCTCCTCTTGCTCCAGCGGAGTTCTGCTGTCAAAGATGATGTTCCCGTAGTGGCCGTGGAGCATCTCTGTAGCCTTGACCTCGACCCCCAGCATCTCCTTGATGACCTTCCTCACCTTCTCTCCGTCCTCCGTGGCATGGAGGTGGAAGGAGACAACAGCAGACCTCGCTTTCATGCCTTTGCGCAGCCAATTTGAGCCCCATCCAAGATAAAGGTTATCTTCGGCGCCACATGCTCGAAGCCCGATGTCGCATAGGCGGGGTACCAAAACCTTGGGCCTGGGTATTGAGAGCACAGCCCACACCTTCGGCGCCTCCATCGTAAACTCCGACGAGAAGGTGTTGGCCGATTGCCGGGAGGTCTACAAGGCCCCGCCTGGCTCGGGGATTCATCCGCGGGAAGCCTCCAGGCATCACGCCGACATGGCCCCTTCCGTCTTGGCGGAGTGCTTCGACAGGGCTAAGATCAGGGCACCGGAGTTGGACTTTATCGCGTATTCCGCCGGGCCTGGTCTGGGCCCCTGCCTGAGGGTAGGCGCCGTCGTTGCGCGGTCGCTCAGTTCCTTCTATGGTAAGCCGCTGGTCCCCGTCAACCACGCCGTAGGTCATCTGGAGCTGGGTTCGATGCTATGCTCAATGGATTCTCCAGTCTGCCTTTTAGTCTCGGGCGGTCACACGGCCGTCGTCCTTCCCGCCGGACACCGCTGGAGAATCTTCGGCGAGACCCTCGACATCACCATCGGGCAGCTCCTAGATCAATTCGGGCGTCACATCGGCCTGGGGAGCCCGTGCGGCCCTGCCATCGAAAAGATGGCCCTTGAGGGGACCAAGCTGGCGGAGCTTCCATACGTCGTGAAGGGTAACGACGTCTCCTTCTCTGGATTGCTGACTGCGGCGAAGAACCAGTTGGGCCATATGGGAAGGGAGGATTTAGCTTGCTCCCTTCAGGAATACGCCTACGCTATGCTCTGCGAAGTCACGGAGAGGGCCTTGGCCTTCTCCGAAAGCGAGGAGCTCCTTGTGGTGGGCGGCGTCTCAGCCAACAAGAGGCTCATGGAGATGATTGGCACCGTAGCGGAGAGGCAGGGCGCCCGGTCGGCGACCTCTCCCCCTGCGTTTTCGGGCGACTGCGGCGCGCAGATCGCTTGGGCGGGGCTCCGCCATTTCAGATCGGGGTTGTCCGTCCGTCCTGTTGAAGGTTTCGTTCGCCAGGCTTGGCGGCTGGACACGGTGGATGTTCCTTGGCGCGACTGATCAGGAGGGGAGCCGAGGCTGACATTTTCCTCGGCAGGTGGCTGGACGAGCCGGCGGTCTTCAAGGTAAGGACGAGGAGGCCGTACTTGCATGAGGAGCTGGACAAGCGCATGAGGGCGGCTAGGACAATCCATGAGGCCGAGCTCCTCTCCGCCTCCAAAAGCCTGGGCGTCACGACGCCGATCGTTCTTCATGTCGACCCCAAGGCTTCCACCATCGTAATGCAGTACCTTGAGGGACCCAGGTTGAAAGAGCTATTGTCGGGGACCCAACCCAGCGTAGAACTGTGTGGCGTCATGGGTTTCCATCTGGCGCGCCTTCACTTGAACAACGTAGTCCATGGGGATCCCACGACATCGAATTTCATCCTCTCCGGCGGCAGGCTGGCGGTGGTGGACTTTGGCCTTTCGCACCGGTCGGGCGCCGTCGAGGACCTCGCGGTGGACCTCCATCTCGTCAAGGAGGTTTTCCACAGCGCCCACAGCTCGCTGAGCAGGGCCGCCCTAGAAGCGTTCAGGGAGGGTTACTCCCAGGAGGGAGGAAGCGCCTTTGCGGAACGCATATGGAGGCGTGTTGTCGACATAGAACGTCGTGGAAGGTACGCCAGGTCCGACTGGAGTGAAGAGTAAATGGAGATAGTCATGGCCACCTCTAATGGCCACAAGGTCGCCGAGGCGAACTTCGTCCTGAAGGAGTTCGGGGTCGTCTTGGTGGGCCGGGATGTCAAGGGCGACGAATTGCAGAGCCTGGAGCCTGCGACGGTGGCGAAGGCTTCTCTCGAATCCATCCTCCCGTCATTCGGTAAGCCTCTGGTCGTCGAGGACACGGGGCTGTTCGTAAAGGCGCTTAACGACTTCCCCGGAGCCCTGGCCTCTCACGCCTTCAAGACCATCGGAAACCGGGGGATTCTGAAGCTTCTAGCAGGGGAGGGAGATCGGTCGGCCTACTTTGAGGCCGCCGTCGCCTACGGCCTCCCGCCCGACCGCGTCTGGATCTTCACAGGGAGTGTACATGGTACGATTTCGGAGGAGCCGGCTGGCACAGGGGGGTTCGGGTTTGACCCTATCTTCGTTCCCCAGGGGTTCGACAAGACCTTCTCCCAGATGACCCTTCAGGAGAAGAGCAAGGTCTCTCATCGCGCCCGCGCCTTCAGGAGGCTGGGAGCCTGGGTCACGCGCTGACTCGTCCCTCGCTTAAGAGGAATTGTTATATGCTGGAGTCAAGGGAGGTTTGAAGGATATGGCCAGGAGACACAGTCATCGTCATGGGAAGTCCCATTCGAGCAGGCCGCCTTCGATAATATCCACGCAGTGGATTAACTATAACGCCGAGTCCGTCGAGTCGATCATAGTCAAGCTCGCGAAGGAGGGTCATTCTCCCAGCGTCATCGGCGTGAAGCTTAGGGACGAGTATGGCATTCCGCTTTCCAAGAAGCTCATTGGCAAGACGGTCACCGAAGTCCTCGAGAAGGCCGGACTGGCCCCCCCAATCCCCGAGGACTTGGCGAACCTCATGACCAAGGCCAGGCGTCTCCAAGCTCACCTGAAGACGCACAAGACCGACAAGAAGAACATCCATTCGCTCGAACTCCTGGAAGCCTCCATCCACCGCCTGTCCTTATACTACAAGAGGACAGACGCACTGGCCAAGGACTGGAAGTACAGCGCTCAAGTGGCACAGCTAGCGTGATGCCGTCTCCATGCCTGATGTCGAAGCGTTGCGTCGAGCGGCGTCGGAGAAGGGTCTTAACCTTAAGGAGCTAGCGAAGCAGAAGGCCAGCATCCTCATGCTGGGCCATATCGACGCCGACGGCATAGCCTCCATGGGCGTCCTGGCAAGGGCGTTCGCGCAAGTTGACGGGGTATTCACGGCCCGGGCCATAGGCGACGTGAACCCGCGCCTCCTTGAGGAGATTTCAAAGGAGAGCTTCGACTTCTACGTATTCTGCGAGGTAGGCAGCGGCCATGTCAGGCTCATAGAGGAGCACCTAAATGACAAGTACCTCCTCGTCGACCACCATCAGCTCACCGACGAAGAAAAGGACAACCCCAAAGTCTTCAACGTCAACTCCTACGGGTTCGACGGCGCCCGCGAGCTGTCCGGGGCTGGAGTGAGTTACTACCTGGCCTCCAACATGGCGAGCGGCGCCCGCTCGATGGCTTGGCTCGGAGTAGTGGGTGCGTTGGGGGACAGGCAGGACCAGGGTACCAGGCGGTCTCTCTTGGGTCTGAACGACCAGCTGGTTTCCGAGGCGGTCGCAACGGACCGACTGGAGGTGGTGGAAGACCTTCTCTTGTTCGGCAGGGGCGTGCGGCCCATTCACGAGTCCGTGGCCATGACCTTCGACCCGTACATCCAAGGGCTTTCGGGCAGCAAGGACGCCTGCCTTGCGGCGCTGCAGTCGGCGGGCTTCGAGCTGAAAGAGGCGTCCCGCTGGAGGGTCGCTTCGGAACTCTCCCCCGACGAGAAGGAGAAACTTATCCTTACGCTAACTCCTTATCTTGAAGTCTCGGGCGACGAGGCCGCTGGCATCGAGGGGACCGTCTACCTTTTGAAGAAGGAGGACGAGCGCACCTACCTGAAGGACGCCCGCGACTTCGCCTCCCTTTTGGACGCCACCGGCCGGATGAGCAAGGCGGGTCTGGGCATCGCACTCTGCATGGGTGACCGCGGTGCGGCGCTCACTGATGCCGAGAAGACGTTGATGGAGTTCCGCAACGCCATCGTCCGGTATCTGCACGTCCTTCTCTCCGATGAGGAGCGCGTAATCCAGGACGGCCCCCTTGTGCAGCTCGTGGGCGACGGCATCGTCCAGGAGAACATGACGGGGGCACTTTCGAACGCCCTCTCCAACATGCCACAGCTGAGGGGGAAGCTCATTGTCCTCAGGACCATCACCAAGTCCGGTGAAATCAAATTCTCCGTCAGAAAGGGACGCGGCTCCTTCCCGACGATGAACTTGGGGAGTGTCATGCTTCGCTCGGCGGCCATGGCGGGAGGCAACGGTGGCGGCCACGATTCTGCGGCAGGAGCCCGCGTGCCCGCGGTTAAGGCCGGGTTGTTCTACGAGAAGCTCAAGAGTGGCATCGCTTGAGGACGTCCGTCAAGGTCAGGATCTCTACGGGAAGCGCCTCTATGGCAGAAGCGCTCTACTCCAGCCTGGAGCCAGACAACGTGGAGTTCCCGTCCAGCCTCTCCCTGATGATGAGGCGCCGCGGGGACTCGGTGGAGTTCGTTTTCATCTCTTCGACCGTCACAGATACGCTTATTTCCACGGTGGATGATGTGTTTGAAGCATGTGGAGTGTCGCTTCTTGGGATTCGCTCCGCAGAGGGGAAGCCGACTGAATGCTAGACATGAAGTTCGTCAGGGAGAACCCTGACCTGGTCCGTTCCTACCTCAACAAGAGAAGGGTCGAGTTCCCTCTGGACGAGCTCTTGGAGCTCGATGTAAAGCGCCGCAAGCTCATCGCAGAGCTCCAGGACCTTCGCCACCGCAGGAACGTGTGCTCCGAACAGGTGGCCTCGATGAAAGCCAAGAAGCATGACGCCTCGAAAATCATTACAGAGATGAAGGACGTCTCCGCTAGGATCTCCTCCGGGAGCCAAGAGCTCAACAAGACCGAGGAGGCCCTTCATCATCTGCAGCTGGGTCTCCCCAACGTGGTCCACGAAGGCGTCCCTGATTGCATAGGCGACGAGAACAGCCTCGAGGTGAGGCGCTGGGGGAAACCCTTTCCGATGGAGTTCCCCGTCAAGGACCACATCGACCTGGGATCCTCCTTGGGCATCATCGACACGGAAAGGGGCGCGAAGGTGGCCGGAGCGCGCTTCTACTACCTCTTGGGGGACTTGGTCCGTCTCAACTTCGCCCTCCTTCAATTCGCTCTCGAATTCGGGCAGAAGAAAGGCTACACCCTTGTGCAGCCGCCCTTCATGCTCAGGAGGGAGATAATGGAGGGGGCCGTCGACCTGACCTCCTTCGAGGATTCCATCTACAAGCTGGACGGAGAGGACCTCTACCTACTGACCACCTCCGAGCATGCCCTGTTGGCATATCACGCCGACGAGATTCTGAGAGGGGATCGCCTCCCCATCAGATATCTTGGTGTCTCTCCTTGCTTCAGGAAGGAGGCAGGTGCCCACGGCCGCGACACCAAGGGTATCTTCCGGGTCCACGAATTCGAGAAGGTCGAGCAGTTCGTCTTCACAAGGCCCGAAGACTCCTGGCAGGAGCACGAGAGGCTCATATCGACGGCCGAGGAGTTCTTCCAGCAGCTAGGCCTTCCCTACAGGGTGGTCAACATCTGCTCGGGGGACTTGGGCGCGCCGGCGGCCAAGAAGTACGACCTTGAAGTCTGGCTTCCCGGTCAGGGCATGTACCGCGAGGCCGTCTCCTGCTCCAACTGCACCGACTGGCAGGCCAGGCGCCTCTCCATCAGGTTCAGGGACAAAATGGGCGACGAGCCGCGCCTCGTGCACACCCTCAACTCCACCCTGGTGGCCACCGGCAGGGCCCTGATAGCCATTATGGAGAACAACCAGCGTGCGGACGGCTCTTTCGACGTGCCCAAATCGCTTCAGAGCTTCATTGGCGGGAAGGAGAACATCCGCTCTCTCACAGCGTAGAACGGTTTAAATCTTCGATAGCGAAGGGCTAATGGCGTAGCGGCATGCCGAGGAAGACTACGAAAGTCAAGGACAAATGGCGTGAAAAGACATGGCTGGAGGTCATCGCCCCCACCAGTTTCGGGGGCGTGCAGATCGCCAGGATACCAGCCACCGACGCCAACAAGGCCATCGGCAGGGTTATCCAGACCACGCTGTATGACCTGCTCAAGCAAGACCCCTCACATTATTCCATAAAGGTCTCCTTCGTCATCACCAAGGTCGAGGGAGAGAAGGCTTTCACGACGTTCAGAGGGCACGAGTATTCCCGCGAATACATGAGGAGCCTGGTCAGGAGAGGTTCCTCCATGGTGAGTCTAATCAAGGACTTCTCTTCAAGGGACGGCTACCTCCTTCGCATCTACATGATAGCTTTCGTTCAGGGTAGGATCAACAGCTCCAGGAAACACAAGGTCCGCGAAGCCGCCGACAAGATACTCCGGGAGAGAGCGGCCGCCCTAGACTACGAACAGCTGGTCCAGGAGATCGTCCTCAACAAGACTGCCTCTGAGATATTCGCCGAGGCCAAGAAGATCAACATGCTGCGTCACCTAGGCATCCGCAAGACCAAGCTGCTCCAGGCCCCCAAGGAGCAACCCACTCCTCCAGCGGAGCCGGCAACTGAACCTACGCCCGCCTAGAAGCTGCCACTATCTTGATTACGTCTCCGTCGTTCAGCTGGTGCTCTGCTCCGAGCCTGGTCCTCCGCTTGGCGTCCACCGCGTAGAGGAAGCTTTCAGCCAAGTCGCTGTGAATCTTCGCCGCAAGGTCTTTAGCCGTCGAACCCTTCGGTAAGACGAAGGCATCGGGGAGCACGTTCCCGTTCTTGTCAGAGAACCTGTTCTCGTCTTCGACTGGGTAGACGACGATGCCGTTCAGGAGGCCGTAGTAGGCTTCGTTGAGGGCCCTCTGCACGCCGGTGCCTCCGTATACCTTCAA
>Ga0187857_10003664_pt1 | contig 12147 bp, 7 predicted proteins | sample June2016WEW_8_10_FD_132984 | JGI IMG/M metagenome (GOLD analysis project Ga0187857, IMG submission 132984) | Peatland microbial communities from SPRUCE experiment site at the Marcell Experimental Forest, Minnesota, USA - June2016WEW_8_100 | ecosystem: Environmental > Terrestrial > Soil >...
GACATCGTCCTCGACATGGTCGGGTGGCGACCTCTATGCCGTCGCCGGTGGCGGCCCGGATTCGCCGACGACGGAGGGGACAACGGGTCTCGGCACCGTGCTCGACCAACCCACCGGCGTCACGGTCGATGCTTCAGGCGACGTCGTCATCGCTGACACGGATCATTTCACGATTGAGGTCCTGGCGGGATCTCCGTCAGATTCCTCCTATCTGCTGGGGAATGGGGCGTCGTGGACCCGTGGTGATCTCTACGTCATTGCCGGTGGCGGGGCGAGTCCGCCGAGCGAGCTTGGGACGTCCGCCGACGAGACCGCCCTTGACGCACCCGAAGGGGTCGCGACCGATGCGGTGGGGAACGTCTTGATAGCTGGCGGGGTGGATGACGACGTCGATGTTCTCGCGCTAAGCGCTTCTGACCCCGGTTACCTCCTCGGGGCGGGGAGCACGTGGGTTCCCGGGAACCTCTATGTCCTAGCCGGCGGTGGCAGTGAGGCGCCGAGCCCGTCCGGGACCGACGGGCTCTCAACACAGCTCGACAGAACAGATGGTGTGGCGGTGGCCCCTTCAGGCGAGGTCGCGGTCGCCGATTCCGGAGACTCCGAGATCGAGTTCCTGGCGCGCGCGCCAGTGTCACCCACGCTCGTTTCGGCTGTGGCCGGCGACACGACGGTCGCGCTCGGCTGGCTGGCGCCCGTGTCCGACGGTGGAAGCGCCGTTGCGGGATACGACGTGTTCGTCTTCGCGGGAGGCTCCTCCAGCCCGGAGGAAACCCTCGTCGTCGGGGCGGCGACGACGGCCTGCGTCGTTGGCGGTCTGACCGACGGGGTCGCCTACTCGTTCGCCGTCGAAGCCTTCAGCGCCGTGGGCACGAGCGAGGCATCTTCGCTTCTGCAAGCCGTCCCGCGATCGCTGCCTCAGTCGGTGCCGCAGTCGGCGCCGACCGGTCACAACGGCAAGTCGGTGCGTCCCCGTATCGTCCTCACGAAGTCGATCGCGCTGGTGAAATCGGGTTTCGCGACGCTGTCCCTGCGTTGCACGACCCAGCTGTGCCGTGGTGGGCTGCAACTCGACGCGCACAGGATCGTCCGGCTCAAGATGAACGGAAAGACCTACACAAGCGTCGAGACCGATCTCGTCTCTTCGGTCCACTTTGCCATTCGCGGGCGGACCGCAGTGTCCCTGCCGGTGCCGGTTGCGGTCAATGCCATCCGCGAGATCACCGCGGCTCGTCACTATCGGCTCGTCGTGGCCGCGACGTTCGTCGTCAAGCAGGGCCTGAAGTCGACCTACAAGCTGAGGCTCGTCGCGGCCCCATAACGGCACAAGGCGCGCCAAAGCCTGGGTAACACGATCTTCACACAACTTGGGCGCCGATCCCACCGAAGCTGCGTTCCCGCCGATATTCTGGCCCCACCAGAGAAAGGAGGTGGTCCAACTGATGGATGGTCAACGTGTTGGGACCCTGGAGGTGGCTGTCCGCTAGGCGGCCGCTGGACCACCTGGTGAATCCCGACCAGACACCCTCGGAGGTCCGTTCAGGAGCTGGTCCCACCTGAGCCAATCCGGACACCGAGTCTTTCCAGAGATACCGATCCCGCTTGAGGATCCCTTCGAGGGGCGCGTAAGCGCCCCTCGAATGTGTTCTGCGCTATCTCGCAGGCGACGCCTGACCGGCCGGGGCTCAGGCGACGCGGGGGTCGGGGGCTTCGGGGTCGATCCTGTAGGCGGTGATCGCCAGTGCGACCTCGTCCTGCTTGGCCGCGCCATTCGAGGCGAGGGAGGAGAGCACGGCGATGACGATGTGCTCGGCATCGACCTCGAAGTGCCGACGCAAGGTCTCGCGGGTGTCGGAACGTCCGAAACCGTCCGTGCCGAGCGGGGTGAAAGGGACGTTGACAAAGCGCGAGATCTGATCCGGGACCGCCTTCATGAAATCGGTCACGGCGACGATCGGCCCCGACGCGGCAGCGAGCGCCCGGGTGACGTAGGGAGTGCGGGGCGTTTCGGAGGGGTGGAGGCGGTTCCAGCGCTCGACCTCGAGCGCGTCCTCCCGGAGGAGCTTGTAGCTCGTCGCCGACCACGTCTCAGCCGAGATGTTCCAGTCCGTGGCGAGAAGCTCGCGGGCCCGCTCAGCAGCCCGCCACGCCGTCCCCGAGAAAAGGATCGTCGCCCGGCGGGGCGGGTTGTCCGCGCCGCCGGGGTCCGGCCGGGGTTCGACTGAAGCGGGCTCGGAGTAGCGGTACAGGCCGCGCAGCGCACCCTCGATGACCCGTTCGCCCTCCTCGCCGTCGGGAAGGGCGGGCATCGTGTAGTTCTCGTTGTACAAGGTGAGGTAGTAAAAGACGTCCTCGCCGCGCGGTCCGTACATCGCCCGGATGCCGTCTCTCACGATCGCCGCGACCTCGTAGGCGAACGACGGGTCGTAGGCGCGCAGATTCGGCAGCGCCGAAGCGAGCACGTGGGATTGTCCGTCCTCGTGCTGGAGGCCCTCGCCGTTCATCGTCGTGCGGCCGGCGGTGCAGCCGATGAGGAAGCCGCGGGCTCGCTGGTCGGCGAGCTGCCAGATGAGGTCGCCGACCCGCTGGAAGCCGAACATCGAGTAGTACATGTAGAAGGGCAGCATTGGCTGGGACCAGGTCGCGTAGGACGTGCCCGCCGCCGTGAAGCTCGCCATCCCGCCGGCCTCGCTGATCCCTTCTTCGAGGATCTGCCCGTCGACGGCCTCGGCGTAGTGCATCGCCAGGCCGGCGTCGACCGACGTGTAGAGCTGGCCCTTGGGCGAGTAGATCTTCATCTCGGTGAAGAGCGCGTCGAGTCCGAAGGTCCGCCCCTCGTCGGGGATGATCGGCACGACGAATCTGCCGAGGTTCTCGTCCCGCATCAAGTTGCGCAACAGGCGCGCGAAGGCCATCGTCGTCGAGACGGCCTGGACTCCCGATCCCGCCCGGAACTCGGCGAACGCCGACTCGTCCGGGGTGGGCAGGCCGTCGATCCCCTTGCCGCGCACGACGCGGTGCGGCAGCGATCCGCCCTGCTCGCGCAACCTCGCCATGAGGTACTCGTACTCGGGCGATCCCTTCTCGGGCCGGATGTACGGCGGCGTGTCCGTGTCGAGGACGGAGTCGGGGACCTGGTTCTGCAGCTTCAGCCGCTCGCGCAGGGCGCGCAGCTGGTCGTGGGTCATCTTCTTGATCTGGTGGGTGGCGTTGCGCGCCTCGATCTCGGCACCGAGCTTCCAGCCCTTCACGGTCTTGGCGAGGATGGCCGTCGGCGCGCCGGTGTTCTCGGTGGCTGCCTTGTAGGCGGCGTAGATCTTCCGGAAGTCGTGGCCACCTCGGGGCAGCGACTGCAGTTCCTCGTCGCTGAGGTGGGCGACGAGCGCCCGGAGGCGCGGATCCGACCCGAAGAAGTGCTCGCGGATGTAGGCGCCCGACTCGGTCGTCATCCGCTGGTAGTCGCCGTCGAGCGTCGAGTTCATCTTGTCGACGAGGACGCCGTCGGTATCGCGGGCGAGGAGCTCGTCCCAGCGCGATCCCCAGATCACCTTGATCACGTTCCAGCCGTTGCCGCGGAACTCGGCCTCGAGCTCCTGGATGATCTTGCCGTTGCCGCGCACCGGCCCGTCGAGGCGCTGGAGATTGCAGTTCACGACGAAGATCAGGTTGTCGAGTTGCTCCCGGTTGGCGAGGCTGAGGCCGGCGCGCGACTCGGGCTCGTCGAATTCCCCGTCACCTGCGAAGCACCAGACCTTGGAACCGCTCGTGTCGAGGATCCCGCGGTTCATGAGGTAACGGTTGAAGCGCGCCTGGTAAACCGCGGCGATCGGTCCGAGACCCATCGAGACGGTCGGGAACTCCCAGAAGTCGGGCATGAGGCGGGGGTGCGGGTAGCTCGAGAGTCCGTGTCCGCCCACTTCGAACCGGAAGTTCTCGAGGTCGGACTCGCTGAGGCGTCCTTCGACGAACGCCCGGGCGTAGATCCCTGGCGAGGCGTGGCCCTGGAAGAACACCTGGTCACCGGGGCCGTTGTCCTTGCCGTGGAAGAAATGGTTGAAGCCGACCTCGTAGAGCGCGCCCGCCGCGGCGTAGGTGGACAGGTGGCCGCCGATCCCCGAGTAGCGGGCGTTGGCACGCGACACCATCACCGCCGCGTTCCAGCGGACGTAGGCGCGGATGCGGCGCTCGAGGTACTCGTCACCGGCGAAGGGCGGCTCCTCGTCGGCTGGGATGGTGTTCACGTACGGCGTCGACACCGTCGCCGGGAAATGGACCTGGAGGGCGATGGCGCGACTGAGCAGCTTCATGAGAATGAAGCGCGCCCGGGCCTTGCCGCTGCTGCCGACGACGGCGTCGAACGAGTCGATCCACTCGTCGGTCTCGGTCGGATCGATGTCGGGCACCTGGTGTGAGAAACCGTCGAAGATCACGGGAACTGTTCTTTTCAGTCGATTCCGCTCTCGCTGCCGCGAACGGGGTGTTGTCCTACGCGACCGACGATAACGGCGCTCACCGGTCCGGCCGCACGCGTGGTGCAGACTGAGCGGGTGGACGCGAGCTCGCGCACGGTCGTCTACACGGACGGAGCATGCCACGGGAACCCCGGTCCTGGAGGCTGGGCGTGGGCGACCGGCCCCGACCGCTACGCCTCGGGGGCGGAGGCCCGAACGACGAACCAGCGCATGGAGCTCGTCGCCGTGGTCGAGGCGGTGGCCCACCACGGGGGACCGCTCGAGATCGTGAGTGACTCGGCTTACGTCGTCCGCTGCTTCCAGGACGGCTGGTGGATGGCGTGGCGGGCGAAGGGGTGGCGCAACTCCAAGGGTGTGCCGGTCGCCAACCAGGACCTCTGGCGCAACCTCGTAGCCGCGGTCGTGGACCGCCGTCCCGGTGAGATCTCGTTCCGCTGGGTGAAGGGCCACGCCGGCGAGCCGTTGAATGAGCTCGTCGACGAGCTGGCAAACGCGGCCGCGCGCTCCCAGTCGGCAGGCGGCAGTCCCCGGTCCTAGCGGCGCGGCGGGCTCGCGCCCGATGGCCGTCGATCACGCGTCAGTGACGCCCGGGCACGGCGGCACCTGAAGCACGTCTCGCGCTGGTCTCGTCGGTCGTCGCCGGTGTCGGGCAGCGGCCCGAGGTGAACTTGTCCGAGAGAGGGCAATTTCGCCAGCCGCGACCCGGACGGTTTGGTCGCCTCGGCCTCAGTCGGCGCGCCTGGCTTTGTCGCGGCTCCGGGCGAGCCACCCCGTGGCCTTTTCCCGTCGACGAGATGAGCGGCAACGAGGGTCCTGAGCACCTCCCTTGGCCGGGCTTCCGGTCTCCGGCCTCCCGAGCACGCTGCCGGTACGGGCGAGGTTCGTATCCGGGCCGCGGGCGGCGGGCGATCGAGATCGAAAGGTGCCCGCGGTTACGGTGCTCGTCAACGGGTCCGGTCGGTAGTCTTTCCGGCGAGATCTCGGTTGGGAGGTGTTTCACACGGTCGGGGCTGGGAGGGGCGACGGACGCTATGACCTCGTCATCATCGGTGGTGGCCCCGGTGGCTACGCCGCGGCCCTCTACGGCGCGGCCGCGGGCCTGTCGATCGCGATCGTCGAGAAGGACAAGGTCGGCGGCACGTGCTTGCACCGTGGCTGCATCCCCGCCAAGGAGTTCCTCGAGACGGCGAGTGTTTACCGGACGGTCGTCGACGCGCCGGAGTTCGGCATCGCTGTCGAACGACCAGTGGTGGACTTCGCCGTGAGCCGCGAGCGCAAGGGCAGGGTCGTGGACCAGCTGTACCGGGGGCTCACCGGATTGTTGAAGCGCCGAGAGGTGACGACGGTCACCGGTGTCGGACAGCTGGTTGCGGACCACACCGTCCGGGTCACGGCTCCGGACGGGTCGGCAAGCGAGCTCGCGGGGAAAAACGTCGTGCTCGCCTCGGGATCGGTGCCGCGGCTCATCCCCGGCTTCGAGCCCGGCGAATTCGTCCTCACCTCAGACGAGGTGCTCGATCTCGACCACATCCCGCCGGCGGTCGCGGTGATCGGTGGCGGCGCGATCGGCTGTGAGTTCGCGTCGATGTTGTCGGACCTCGGCGCACAGGTCACGCTGCTCGAGGTGCTGCCGGGCATCCTGCCGGGCTGCGACGATGATGTCGCTGACGTCGTTGTGCGATCGTTCAAAAAGCGCGGGATCGTTGTTCGCACCGGGGTGGTGGTACACGGCCATGAGCCGAACGGGCACGGGACGAGCGTCTCGTTCGGGGATGGAGAGCGCGTTGACGTCGACGTCGTCGTGGTCTCGGTTGGTCGCCGTCCGCTTTCCGAGGGCCTGTGTGCCGTCGGCAGCGGCGTCGAGATCGACGGGCGCGGCTTCGTGACGGTCGACCCCTGGATGCGCACGACGGCCGAGGGGGTCTTCGCCGTCGGTGACCTCGTCGCCACGCCGCAGCTCGCGCACGTAGGATTCGCCGAGGGGATCCTCGTCATCAAGCAGATCCTCGGCGAGCAGGCGGCGCCCGTCGACTACGGCGCCGTCCCGTGGTGCATCTACTGCCATCCCGAGGTCGCCTTCGTCGGTATGAGCGAAGACGCGGCACGTGCCGCGGGACACGACGTGCTCGTCCAGCGCGATACGTACCGGGGCAACGGACGGGCACGGATCCTTGGCGAGACAGACGGTCTCGTGAAGGTGATCGCCGAGCGAAGACCAACGGGAGACGCCGGGCGCCTGCTCGGCGTGCACATGGTGGGGCCGTGGGTGACCGAACAGCTTGGCCAGGCCTACCTCGCCGTGAACTGGGAGGCGACCCCCGGCGAGATCGCCCAGTTCCTCCAACCGCATCCGACGCTCTCCGAGACGTTCGGCGAGACGGTCCTGGCACTGACCGGAAGGGGTCTCCACGTTGGCTGACATCACGATGCCGCAACTCGGCGAGACGGTGACCGAAGGCACGATCACCCGCTGGTTGAAGCAGGTGGGCGACAAGGTCGCGCTCGACGAGCCCCTGTTCGAAGTGTCGACCGACAAGGTCGACTCGGAGGTCCCCTCGCCGTTCGCGGGCATTCTCGCCGAGATCCTCGTTCCCGAGGGCCAGACGGTCGACGTGGGCGCGCGTCTCGCCGTCATCGGAGACTCGGCATCCGCCGCCCCCGCCCCGCCCGCGGCGCAGGCCGCGGTCGCGCCGCCGCCTCCGCCGCCACCCGCCCCCCCGGTTGGGCCGCCCGCGCCGGCTCCCGAGGTGCGGGTCCCGCCGGCCGCTGTCGTGGCGGAGGACGAATCGCCCAGCGCGCTCCTGTCACCTGTCGTGCGCCGTTTGATCCGCGAGAACGGTCTCGATCCCTCCGAGATCACCGGGACGGGACTCGGTGGGAGGATCACCCGCGACGACGTGCTCGCCCACCTCGGTGAGGTGTCGAGCGTCGTCGCCGTTGCGGCGCGCCCGCCGGAAGCGTCCGCCGCGCCGGTGGTCCAGCCGATGGAGCGGCCGGCCGTCTCGACGCCCCCGACGCCTCTCGGCGTGCGCGACGAGATCGTGCCGTTCAGCGCGGTTCGGCGCGTGACCGCCGAGCACATGGTCCGTTCGGTCGCGACGTCGGTGCACACGCTCGTCGCCGTCGAGACGGACTTCGAGAACGTCGAGCGCGTCCGCAACGCTTTGAAGAACCAGTTCAAGATCGAGGAGGGGATCGGCCTCACCTACCTGCCGTTCGTCGCCCGGGCGGTGATCGACGTGCTCGGGGATTACCCGAACCTCAACTCCTCGGTCGGCGATGACGCGCTCATCGTGCACCACGACATCCACCTCGGGATTGCCGTCGACCTGCAGCGCGAAGGCCTCATTGTCCCGGTCGTGCACAATGCCGACGGCCAGTCGCTGCGCGGGCTCGCCCGTTCGATCGCCGACCTTGCGGGGCGCGCTCGAAGTCGCCAACTCTCGGCGGACGACATCACCGGGGGAACGTTCACGATCACGAACCCGGGCCCGTTCGGGACGCTCATCACCGCGCCGATCATCGCCCAGCCACAGGTCGCAATCCTGTCGACGGACGGCGTGAAGCGGAAGCCGGTCGTCGTCGTCACGGCGGACGGGTCGGAGTCGATCGCCATCCACTCGGTCGGCGTGCTCGCGCTCGTCTTCGACCACCGCGCGGTCGACGGTGCCTACGCCTCCTCCTTCGTGCGGGATGTCGCCCGGGTGATCGAGACCCGCGACTGGCTCGCCGAGCTGTAGAGGCGATGCCAGCCGCGCCGCACTCCCGCTCGCCGTTGCGGGTCCGATCCCTTGGGCGCGTCCGGTACCGGGAGGCGCTCGCCCTCCAGCATGCCCTGTTCCACCGCAGCGGCGAGGACTACCTACTCTTCGTCGAGCATCCCCACGTCTACACGCTTGGCGTGCGCGCCCGCGCCGAGCACGTCCTCGTCGCGCCGGGCAGCGTCGGGGCGGAGTTCGTGAAGGCCGACCGCGGCGGTGACGTCACGTACCACGGACCGGGACAGGTCGTCGGCTATCCGATCGTCTCGGTCACGATCGCGCCCGGCGCCATCCCGGCCTACGTCCACGGCATCGAGGCGCTGGTCATCGAGGCGCTCGCTGACCTCGGCCTGGCCGCGGTCGGCCGGCTCGAGGGGTATCCCGGGGTCTGGGTCGAGCCGGCCGGGCCGGTGCCGCGCAAGATCTGCGCCATCGGGGTGCGGGTCTCGCGGGGCCGGACGATGCACGGCTTCGCACTCAACGTCGACACGGATCTCTCGATGTTCTCCCACATCGTTCCCTGCGGGATTGCGGACCGGCCCGTGACGTCGCTGCGTGCTGAGGGATTGGCGGTGACGAAAGCGGAGGTGATCGACGCCATCGTCGGGCGGGCGCGGACGTCTCCGGTCTTCGCCGCGGCGGGCGGTGAACGGCCGGTCGAGCGCCAGGACTTCTCGGATGCCGCAGGAGGCGTCGATGCGGTCCCCGATCCGTCGTCGCGCCCGGCCTTGCGCCGGCTTGCCGCGGCCGGAGTCGACCCGCGACGCGGCGTCGAGATCGGCAGTCGCAAGCCTCCCTGGTTGCGGGTCGAGGCCTCGATGGGCGACGAGTACCTTGCGCTGCGCAAGACGATGCGAGCACTCGACCTCGTGACGGTCTGTGAAGAAGCGGGATGTCCGAACATCTACGAGTGCTGGGCCGCCGGCGTGGGGACATTCATGATCAACGGCGAGCGCTGCACGCGGGCCTGTGGCTTCTGTCTCGTCGATACCGGCCGCCCGTTGCCGCTCGACGAGACCGAGCCGGGGCGCGTCGCTGACGCCGTCGCGAAAATGGGGCTCGCCCACGTCGTCGTGACCGCCGTCGCCCGCGATGACCTTGCCGACGGCGGGGCGCTGGCGTTCGCCTCGACGATTCGGGCGATCCGCGAACGGGCTCCGGGCACGACGGTCGAGGTCCTCATCGCGGACTGCAAGGGCGACGAGTCGGCGCTGCGGGTCATCTTCGAGGCGCATCCCGACGTGCTGGGCCACAACGTCGAGACTGTTCTCCGCCTGCAGCGTGCGGTCCGCCCCTCGGCGTCGTACGCGCGGAGCCTGGCGGTGCTGGCGGCCGCGAAGGCCGCCGGCCTGACGACGAAGTCCGGCATCATGCTGGGTCTCGGCGAGAGCGCGGCCGAGGTCGACGGCGCTCTCGCCGATCTCGCCGCCATCGGTGTCGACATCGTGACGATCGGTCAATACCTGCGTCCCTCGGCGGCGCACCTGCCGGTGGCGCGCTGGTGGTCTCCCGAGGAGTTCGCCGTGTTGCGGGAGCGTGCCGCCGGCTACGGCTTCGCCCATGTCGAGGCGTCACCGCTCACCCGTTCGAGCTATCACGCCCGCGAGGGTGCGGCAGCGGCCCGGCTCAGCGCCTCGGCGTGATTCCCGCCGACCTCGCCGGGACGGGATCGCGGTGAGTACCCCGGCGGGCTCGACTCGTGCTCTCGGCCTCGGCGCCCGGCACCAATGCGGCGCGGGCCCGCTCTCATCTCTCGGAGTCGGCGAGGCCGCTGTGCCGAGCGACGATCCTCGTACTCGCCGGGAAGACGGTCGTCGTGTCCGACCGGTCTCGGTGCGACGCGGACGGGCATGCCTTCACTCTCGCCGCGGCCGACTCGGGGTCACGATCGTCGTCACTCCGGTCCGGCCGGCAGGGCGGGCCGGGTAACCTCGGATGGTGCCGCTCGCTCTAAGACATCCCGTCACGCCGCCCGAGCGCCCGGTCCTCGTCATGGTGCTCGACGGATGGATCGACGCCGGTTTCGGGGCCGCGACCGCGGTCGCGGCGATCCTCGCGGATATGAAGACGGAGACCCTCGCGACGTTCCGGGGCGACGACCTCATCGACCAGCGGGCACGGCGTCCACGTCTGCGCATCGACGACGGGGTCCGTGCGGGGATCTCCTGGCCCGAGCCCGAGCTGCTCGTCGGACGGGACCGGATGGGATCGGGGGTCGCGCTCTTGATCGGTCCCGAGCCCGACTACCGCTGGCGCCCCTTCACCTCCGAGGTCGTGGCGCTCGCCCGCGAGCTCGGCGTCCGTCTCGTCGTGAGCCTCGGAGCTTTCCCGAACGCGACGCCGCACACCCGGCCGATCAAGCTCACCGCGACTGCGTCGGATCCCGAGCTCGCCCGCAGGGTGGGTGTCGTGCGCGGGTCGATCGAGGTCCCGGCCGGCATCGGCGAGGTAATCGGCGAATCGTGTGTCAAAGCCGGGATCCCGTCGGTCGGACTTTGGGCGCTTGTTCCTCACTACGTCGCGGCGATGCCGTTCGCGCCGGCGGCGCTCGCCCTCGTCGAAGGGCTCTGCTCCATCTCCGGCTTGGTGATTGGGACCGACGGCCTCGCCCGCAGCGCTGCGGAGGCGCGCAGCCAGGTCGACGACTTGATCGCCCAGTCACCGGAGCACGAGGCGATGGTGCGGCAGATGGAGGAGCAGTTCGACGCCGACGGCGGGGCGATCCTCGACCTCGAAGGCGAACTTCCGACTGGCGACGAGATCGCCTCCGAGCTCGAGCGCTACCTGCGCGGCGAGTCGGCGTGAGCGGCGCACCCGAGCCTTGCACCCCACGGGCCGAGGCGGTCGTGTTCGACATGGACGGTTTGCTCGTCGACACCGAGCAGATCTGGGGTCGCGTCCAGACCGCAGTACTCGACGAGATCGGGGTCGACGTTCGACCGCTGCTCGGTGGCGGCCTCATCACTGGGATGCGGGCCGACGAAGCCGTGGGGGTGTTCCGCGACCTCCTCGGCTTCGCCGGACCGAGTGACCGAGAGATCGCCGATCGGATCGTCGCGGGTGTCGTCGAGGCGATCCCCCGTGAGGCGCGGATTTTGCCTGGGGCGCTCGAAGCGCTCGATTTCTGCGAGCAAAGCGGGCTCGCAGTCGCTCTCGCCTCGGGTTCCGTCGAGCCGGTGATCGACGCCGTCCTGGCGCGCTTTGGATGGCGCGAGCGGTTTGCCGTCGTCGTCTCCGCCTCGGCCGTCGAGATGGGCAAGCCACACCCGGCGGTCCTGCTCCTTACGGCCGCGCAACTCGGTGTCGAGCCCATCCGCTGCGTCGTGACCGAGGATGCCCTGAACGGCTGCGTCGCGGCGAAGGCAGCGCGCATGCGCGTCATCGCCGTTCCCGAACCGGGTACCGAGGCCGATCCGCGCTGGGTGCTCGCCGACGTCGTCCTTGGTTCGCTTCGCGAGTTCGCCGGACCGGACGTGGCAGCGCTCCTCGGCCTCGCGCCAGTCGGCCGCGAACTCTCGGGGTGACCGCGCCGACGATCTCGGCGGTGGGCAGCGGGCCGCGACGGGGCGTGGAGAATCGGTCGGTTCGACTTCGTTCCGATCGGAGGGCGCGTCTTCGGTCCGGTCGAGACCCCGGAGGCGCCCGGCCCGCCGGGTTCCCCGGTCTTCGAGGCGCCGCGGCTGACCCCTGGTTGCGTGACCGGCCGTTCGAAGGTGTCGGACGCCCCGAGCTCGCCGGCTCGGGGCGGCTAGGACAGGATGCCGGTCGCGGCGCGATCTTCCACGATCGACCCGTCGCGCATCCGGACCCGGCGTTCGGCGCGTCGGCCGATCTCCTCGTCGTGGGTGGCGAGGATCACCGTCACTCCTGCCACATCGCGCAGTTCGGAGAGCAAATCGATGACCTCGAGCCCCGTC
>Ga0187857_10003674_pt1 | contig 12134 bp, 21 predicted proteins | sample June2016WEW_8_10_FD_132984 | JGI IMG/M metagenome (GOLD analysis project Ga0187857, IMG submission 132984) | Peatland microbial communities from SPRUCE experiment site at the Marcell Experimental Forest, Minnesota, USA - June2016WEW_8_100 | ecosystem: Environmental > Terrestrial > Soil >...
GTCGAGTTCATTGGACTGGCGCCTCCGAACTCACTTGCGGGACTTTCCCCTTGCCCTTCTTTGCCGCGTCTGCCATGGGCAGCATCTTGCGCTCGTTGATGATCCGCTTGATTTCGCTGTCCGCGCTCGGCAGCCCCGCGCCGATGGCGTTGAGCCGCTTGAAAAGCGTTTCCATGCTGAGCTTTCCCTGTGCGGCCAGGACGAGGGCCAAGTTCGCCTGCTCCCTGCGCCGTGCCGGTAGACTCGAGCCTGCGGTCATCATGGCATTGAACTGGCTGACGAACCGGTTTCCCTCCCGCATCCCTCCGCCGCTGACGGTCTGTGGGATGTCGAGCTTTCCGGGATCTTGGTCGAGGTAGAGCACGGTTTCCTCGTCATCTCCCAGCGTCGCAATGATTTGGTTGGGATCGTAGAACTGGGCGACATCGGACATCGAGAGCCGCCCAAGCTCCTCGAAGAAAATCTCGGTGAAGATGCCCTTGACGCGGTAAATCCCCTGCTCGCTTTCCTGAATCGCCTGAACCGCATCGGCGCCCGGAACTTGCTTCTTCGACGCCATGCGCGATCCGTACCCCTGACCACTCTGTTCCGAGAACGCCCTATTCAAAATCTCCCAAAACGTCGCGACCGCGCCAAGCGCCCCTGTCGGCGGGGTAATGAAGTGGATTTGGTCGGTGACGGGCAACGTGCGGTTGAGCAGCTTCAGCTTCGCGCCCGACTGCCCGGGATAGTAGTCTGCCCATTCCTGCGCCGAAAGGCTGTTCTCTCGGATAACCACCGTGGGTTTTGCCGCTTGGTCGACGAGTGACACAGCATCGCCCAGAAGCCGGTTCATGGGGTTATTGATAGCCACGAGGTCACGGAGATCGGAGATTCCTGACCACATCCACGGTACGGGCCTCAGTCTCAGGACGGCAAAGGGGTACCACCCGTGCCAGTGCATATTCGGTCCGTCGTCGAGTATGACTGGGTCAGTCTCTCCGGCCACCGAGATTCTGCGTCCCCAGGGATAGATTGGTTCGCGTGGACGCACGACGTACCGATGGTTTCCCCGGCCCATAACGAGGTTCCCGCCGGTAAGGTTGATTTGGGGATCGCGAAAGTGTATCTCAAGGTATGGACATCCTTCCTCGGTCGCAAAAGCTCTTATTCCGAACTGGTCGGTCGAGTTATTCATCAACTGCGAGATTCCGTACTCACCCTTTCGAGCCCACGGCGCGTAACTTGCCGAACCCAAAGCCAGTGGGTCGACTCCACCCTGAAACTCCGCCGGCGGCTTTTCGGGACGTATCAGCCTCTCGACGTCCTTGTGGTAGCGCTTGAACCAGCTTATCGGCTTCATCATCCGGTGGATACATCCACCGCTTTTTTGGAAGTCGAAGACATTGCCCAGGATGGGCAGGAAGGCGTCGGAACCGAGAGGGGTGTAGGTGATCTTCTTTGTCTCCCGGTCGCGCGTTACCTTGATCGCCCCGAGGTTGAGGCTCGCAAACATCGCGCAGAACATCATGGCCGCCATGCCGTGCTGCGACCTGAAATTCGCCTGCGTCAGCGTCGTCAGGCTGGAAGCAATCGACCGGTAAGTCTCTTCCTTGGAGGAAGTGCTTACCTCCATCGAAAACCGGAAGTCCGCGGTGTTCGCGAGGTTGTCCCAAAAGTGCTTTGCGAGCTTATTGACGACCGGACGAGGCCGCCACGAGGGCGCCGCGCCGGTCCAGTGCCGCCCCATGATCAGATCGACGTACCGCTGATAGTTCCGAACCTCGGGGTCGGCCGACATCTCTGCCTTCGCGGTTTCGATGATCGTCGCGACCCAGCGCTTCGTCTGGCGCACGTAGTCCCCACCGTACACAACGCTGCCGCTGTCGTTCATGCCGATGTATGGGACAAGGCTGTACTCGCGCTCCATCTTGGCAGCGCTTTCGGCTAGGGGGTCGGACAGGATCATGGTGCCCATCAGTTCGTCACCTCACTCACCCCTTCATAGCAGGCGCACTTGAAAAGTCCGTACTGATCCTCATCGTGCCGGATTCGGCCTGACCTAATCCAATCCTCCAGGGGCTTATCCCCGGCGAGGTAAAACCCCCGCTCGTAGCCGGAAGCATTTTTCTCAATCGTCGCCGCGCGGTCAAACAGGTGTGGGCGATCTTGCTTCAACTCAATCCAATTGCTCTTCGACTGGAACGGACAGAACCAGCAACCGCTCTTTCTTGGGACGGGCAACCCTTCGGCGAGTATCCGTTCCGCGCACGCCGGACGATCCATGCCAGCGGCGAGCAGCGGGAACAGGTTTACGATGTCATCCCGGCCCGAAGCCTTTGCTCTGTGCGATTCGTTAGCGTCGAAGCCGATCATCTCTTGGGCGGGAACACAGCCATTCTCTTCGAGCCACGCACGGATGACGCGCACCTTGAACTTGTCGGAGCACCATCGGTGGGTTCTCGCCGGGGCAATACGGTCATGTAGAGCCATCTCTTCCAGGGTCCATTTAGGGTTCATGGCCACGATGAACTCGATGCCGTTGGCTTCGCAGAAAGGCATCGTGTGCTCGCGGATGTACCGGTAGGTTTCGGGGTGCTCTCCGCCTGTGTCCGCGAAGATAACCGTTTTCGGCTTCAGCATGACCAGAATCGCCGTGCTGTGAACCCCTGCCCCGTAACTTAAGAACTCAAACATCCATCCTCCAACTGCAACACTGCGGTCACGGCCTCAGCACGAACTCCGGATTCACCTTCGACGACGCTCTCCCAAAATTCGTTTGCTCGCAGGCCTTCTCGAGCTTCTCCCAGTCCTTGGCGTTCCCGGTTTTGACCAACTTGGCCGACTTCGGATCGCCACCGCTCTTGGAGAACTTGCCTATTTCCTGCAAAGTCGGAACGCTTTTTGGGTCTGAGCCAAAGTAATTGCTCGCGACCGCGTCAGGGCCTTGCTCGACCATGCGGTTCTCCCGCAGCAGGTTCCTGAGTTGAGCGCGATCTGAGACTTCGATGGGAGGAGCGAGGGGGTTAGAGTTGAATGCTTGGGTCTTGAAAACCTTAAAGCTCGTGTACGAGAAGTTTACGAGAGCGAACTCCATCCTCACTTTACAACTGGCGCAGTCAGGGCGTCCTCGTTCAGCGTCATCGTAGTTGCGCCAGTACTTTTCCTCGGTTGTTCGTTCGCACTCGGGGCAAGTGAACTGATAGATGGGCAAGCCGGTTCTCCCGCTCGCGGCAAAGCCTTGCGAATGAACGACAGAAGGTCAGCCGCAGTGGGCATCCTAGCGCATCCCGTTAAGTCAAGCAAGAGCTTCATTTGGGGAGCCGTGAAGTACAGCGGGTGGAACTCGCAGGTTTCGAGGAACTGAGTTAGGTAACTTTCGGTAAGCGCTTGTGATGCGAAGTCCGCCACCCCGAACCCGAGGTCCCGCGCATGATCTCGCATGACTCCCATGATCCCCGGGTCGATGTCAATCATCAGGCAGTTTGGGCCGCCCGACATCTTCTCAAACGCCCGCAAGATGTCCTTGCTCTTGCGCAGCGGAGCCGTCGCTCCCGACCGGGATTCTATTTCCCGGCGCTCCGGTTCGTCCAATCGGACTGACTTCGCCGTCGCGGCGTAGAGTTCCACTGCCTTCGTCACCGCCTGGGTGGCGCTACAGTGTACGAGGCCCGTCTCCCGCAGTTGGACCTTGAGGCGCTCGATCACCTCCTCGGGGAAGTCCAGGGATAGCTTGATCATTCGCTTTTCGGACATGGTGCCTCCAGATAAAAGTTTCCGTCATCGTGATGAACAAATGTCTTCAGGGAATGGTCTTCTCCAGGATGCTTGCGTTCACTTGCCACAGCGTCCCAAAGCCCGCTCGGTGAAACCCCAAGTCGAAACCACCAATGCCAGCGAACAGACTTCCGTGCGTCAGGCCCATCAATATATCTCCACCTGCTCGCTCGCCCCCCTAAACGTCCCTTCCGGCCTGGGCGGTTGAGCGTCAAGGTCTATGGTCAACTGCGCTGTGCGCCCGCGCGCGCGTACCGCCGAAAGTGCCGGGACTTTCGCCTTGTCGTCCGCTTCCTTGCACGTCGGGCATACCCAGCCGTGCGGGTTCTCTGTTGTAGAGGCATGGCCTTTAACGCACGTCACCACATAGAGTCCGCACCCCGGTATGCTCGGGTCGGGCAGTTGGAGGCGCTCCCTTGGGATAACGATGCGCCCGCGCTCAGGGTCGTAATCCTCGTCGTGGTGGCAGTGGAGGGCAATAAGGTTGGCCAAAATTACGTCATCATGCTTGCCGTTTGCTGCGGCTCCGCTTTCGTCGTAGTCGGCGCGCTTGATGAAGCTAGGGATCTCGAACAGAAAGTCTTTCGAGCGGATAACGATAATCTTCTGGCGGCACCACTCAATGAAGGTGGTGATCAGCATGGGCTTCGTCCGCTGATTCGTTACCCAGCCTTCTTTCTGGCTCAGCATTTTGACCGAATCGTAGTGCTTCCACCGATAGAGGTTGTCGTAGCCCATCATCTTGAGCTTTAACTGTGCCTTCTCGCCCGGTCCGTTCTTCACTTCGACGGCAATCTGGCATCCTCCGTAGACCTTGCCCAAAATGTAAGCAGTCTTGCCCAGCGTCCCGGCATCGCCTCTGACTCGCCACTCGGCTACCTGCTCGTCAGGAATCGACCACCCGCTCCCGCATTTGTGAATCGAGATGACGCCGTAATCGCCCTCTTCCTCTCCGTAGGCCGCGTCAACCCCCATGTAGTACCGGCCTTCTCGGGTCGGCATCTCCCAGACCTTGAGATTCATTTCGTCGTTGTTGTGGCTGATATTTTGGGCTCGGCACTCAGGGTTGCAGCACAGATGAGAAATCCTGCACTCGTTCGAGTGGCAGACGTGAAGACCGTCGTTGGGTGCCCCCTTGCAGTGGAATGTCATGTCGGCGCGCCACTCGCCAACCCAAACGGGGTCGCGGACCGTGCTCTGCACGTACCGGTAAACGTCCTTGGGAAATACGAGTTTGCCGTGGACTTGAAAACCCTCTTCGGCGGTGATGGCGTTCTCCTGGAGGAAGCTCTGCTCGCTTTCGTCGTCGCCCTCCATGACCTCCGACTTGCGCATCCGGTAATAGCCGAGTTGCCCGTCGGTAAGCATCACCCCCCGGCCACCCGTCGCCCCGCAACGGTGGCAGGCCGCTGTCATTGACCCCGAGGAACTGGCCGCGTAATACATCGTTCCGCAGTTCGGGCAATGCTTCCATTCCAGGAAATATCGATCTCGTATTTTTTTCTCCTCGGAATTAGGCTTGAAACTTGATGGCACTACACAGGTTCTCGATTTCTCCATGAAGAACGGCAAGAACATGGCCATACGAAGAGCGTCTTTGCCCTGTTTTTCATAGTGGTGCCAACGCTTGTACCACCAGCCGCTCGCTCCGTAGGGCTTGGACTCGTCGATTCCTACGCACCCGGGACGGCTAACCATCTGGGAGAGGTCTTCGTCAATGATCTTCCGAGCAACCTTGTCGGGGAAGGTGCCGCACTCCGTGATGTGGCGGTCAGAGAATGCTTTGCCTTGGGCGAACGCGCTCATCTTTTTGACTGACGCCCCGATGATCATACTGTTGAGGCCACCGTACCCGTCTTCACCCTGAATTCCCATGACCATGCGCGCCTCAATATGCTGGCGCGCCACGTTCGGGCGCAGCCACCACGGCATCTTGTTCATGAACCATTGGAAAATGGAAAGCTCGTAGGTGGCTTGGCCCTCGTCCTGAGCCAGAATGAGCGCCAGAACCTGAGAGTGGAAGCAGACGCGCCACACCAACATGGCCAAGGCGAATGTGGTAACTCCCATTTGACGACATTTGTGGACGAGTACCCATCCAGGCCTCTTATGCGCCCACAGGTACTCAATCGTCTCGAGGATAAGTTCCTGAGCGTCGAACAAATCGAGTGTCGTCGGCTCTCCCGACCGCGGGTGCTGAATCCAGAAGTAGTTTCCGAAGAGCCACCGGGGGTCTTTGCGGCACCTCAAAATCTGGGCGGTGATCCAGCTTTTGATGCCGGGAGACAGTGAGGCGTAGGCGAGGCCCATGAGTTCCTCGCGGGAGGCTCCCTTGTTGAGTTCCGTCACCCGCAGGAGGACGTCCTCAAGGTAATTTGTGGCGTCGATTACGTTGTCGTCAGGCTTCATAGTTGCAATACTGCAGTCACGCCAACGGGTTGTCCAAGCCGTCTTTCATGCCCCGTCCAAATCCGTGGCGATACGCTCTGTTCACTAGCCTCTGGATATCATACTTAATCCAGTTTCTCGTTCTTGGATCGAGAGGGCGAGAGCAACGCGGGAATCGCTCGGCGATGTCGGCCGTCAGCTTCCAGACCTGCTTTTCGAAGAACTTCTTTTTTGGTCGCTTCATTTTATTCCGTCAAGTCCGCCCAGCATGTCAGCCAGCCTATTGTATTCCTTGGTGGTTTGATGCTTGCGCTTCTCGTACTTCAACAGCTTCAACTCGACGTCGGATATCTGATTGAGCAGGTCCGCCCAAAGCTTCTTCTGTTTGGATACGTTCTCGCGAGCCGAGTTATCCGCTTTTTCCGCTTCGTCGAATTGCTTCTCAATGACTTTCCTGGAAACTTTCACTGGTTTCTTTTCTGGCATTTTCTCCTCCTGTGGTTGACTGCAAAGTTGCAGTCGCCTGGAACTTGACCATCCATGCTTCGAAGTCCCGATGGAAAGCGATTTGCTCTTTGTACGCGCTGCCGGCAATAGCCTCTGAGTCCGAGAAGTCGAATCCCAGGCGCTCCATGAGACGTTTGGCGTATTGCGCTTTGTCGAGTTCCAAACGTTCGGACATTAGCATGGGCTACCTCGGTTCCAAGATGAAGCAGGCTATGTGCCTGCCAGTTCCCTTTCCCGGCTTCCCGTCCTCGGTCGAACACCAGAGGACGTCTCTCAGGTTACGGACCTTGGCCCCTGCGTCCAACAGCATCAGCACCCACTTGTCGAGCGGGAACACAAGCACCACTCGCTTACCTTTCTTGCTTTCCTCAATCGCCTTGCGGACCCAAGCCGTCACGCCTGGTATTTTACGCTTGCCGCCAACCCCGCGTGTCGCCGGTACAACTCCAGGTTCATACGACCCAAACGGTGGGTTGACGTAGGTAGAACTTCCCCATTCGCAGGAGAGCCCGTCGAATCCTTCGGGCTTAGGGAATGGGCACGCGTCGAAGTCGAAGCCGAACTCTGCCTGAAGCTGCGCCATCAGCTCGGGCGGCGTCAGCCAGTAATGCTTCCCGTCTTTTTCTCCACCGTACGGCACTACCCCTCCTCCTGCTGGCCCAAAAGGCGTTCGTCGAACACGGTGACCTCGCCGCCACTTGTCCCTTCGGCCTTCTCGGCCTCCAAAATCGTTTGCTCAAAGAAGTGCGGCGTCTCAGGCTGCCCTTCCCCGCCCTTCTCGCCCCCCACGTTAAACTGCTGGACGACCCCTGGCCCGCGCCGGCCGACGCCGTAGTACATTTCGAGGGACTTCGCTACAGCCATGTTGCTGACCATGCCGTCGAGAGATTTCACGTTGGAGTGCAGGGCTCGCATGGTGTCGGGGACAATCCGCCTCGCAAACTTCACCTTCGCAGCCACTAGATAGGCGTGGAATGACTCGTCATTGCCGGGCACGATCTCTGGCAGGTCAGAATCGTCCATGACTTCAAGGGCCATTTTCTCCTCGACGATCCGAGCGAGCCGATCTCCCGGCTTCTTCTTCCGTTCCCTCGGCGGCTTGAGCGCCCGCAGGTCCGGGTAGGCGTCGAAAGTCTCCGAGTCGATTTTCCCCTCGCGCACCGACGAGGCCACGCGCAGTAAGCTTGCCTGGATTTCCGAGGCGGCGATATCGAAGCGCTTTTTGAGCGCCTCCATCTCGACGCCCGCGAGCGCGGCGCTGACAATCTGGAAGTCGAGCGTGTCGGGTTCCTTCTGCGGAGGAATCTTCCGCGAGATCGTGTTCTTCAGCCAGTCGGGGACGGCGTTTGGGCGCCTCACTGTCTCATTCTCCAAGTCCTCACCTTCTTCTTTATTTCAGGATTCGAGTTGAACCATAGCCATCCCTCTGGAATGATTTCTCCTCTTCTCGCAAGTTCAGAAAGGTACGAGGACGCAACGGCGATTGATAGTCCCGTTGCGCTAGAAATTTCCAAACTGTGCCTCAATCCAGCTTCCACGGCTCGTCGCACCGTTTGAATTTGAGTTTCTCCCCGAACACGCTGAAACTGGAAATTGTTCAACTCGGAGTTGGCAATTTTCCTTTCTTGACTCAAGATTCTGTTCAAGATGTAAATGTGCGCGTCTTTCCGATACATTTCTTTGCAAAAAATCCAAGGCTCTGTCCTCGTCCTGTGATGAAAAAGGCAGAGCGGTGCACCGCCAATGCAAGCTGGGTCAGCCATACATCGGAGAAATGCGTGCTTGCTGCTACGGTCCACCTAAGACCCTCCCTGAAAGCTTCTCAGCAAACTCGCCCTCACATTGTCGTCTCCCGTGTCTGGACGGTTGTTGTCCACGAGCGGGATCCCGCTGTAGCCCATCGGCTGAATCGCTACAGGACCTCGCGGCGCTCTCGCTGGGGCCGGGGCGGGTGCTGCCGACCGCGGACGGATCGCGTCCATGCAGGACTCTCGCAGCGCCTTCTTCTCGCTTTCGATGTCGGGTTTGCCTTCGACGGTTGAATGCTTTCGGCTGAATACCAGCGTGCCCTCGTGGACGAACTCGACGAGCACTTCGGTGATCTTTTCCTCGCCCATTTCGAGGTCTGTGACGTGGATTCTCCGCTCTGCCCGCCAGTCGCCCGCTGTGACGTCTCCAGGATAGCCGTTTTCGACAATTGACCGAAGTTCTTCTCCTGAAATCATCTCACCAAAGGCGCGTTCGAGGGCTTCTTTGTCGGACTTCGGCTCGACGTAGGGAGTTTCATCGACAGGCTTCGGGAAGTCTTCGAACGGGTCTTGGATGGCAGGGCAGTTAACGGCGGGCTTTGCGGCCCTGCGGACCGGCTCAGGCTCCGAGCCATCGACGGAGACAACGCCGACCGCCACAAATCCGCAACTCTCGCATAGGAATTTCACCGCCGCGTCGTTGCCTTCGAGGAGCTTGAGTGTGCGCTTGAGGACCGAATGCTCTCCCAGGCACTCGCAGGCCAAGCACGTTTTCTCGCCCGACACCTCGTACCAGTTAAATCTCCTCATCCGTTCTCCGCATCCCTATACGGCTTGCCAGGATAACAAGTTGGCCCTCAATGACTCGGTAGTCGAACTCGTCCCTGACCTTTCCTCCGAAAGGATCGTCCTTTACCAGACAGCTTTCACATAGGTAGCCGTCTTTGTCCGAACGCGGCTTGTCGCAGTAAACGCAGAGTTGCTTTGAGTCCTTATTGTAATCACAGAACCTGACGCGAATCGGGCTCCAATCGTCATGCTCGTGGATTTGCTTCACCATCTCTACGGCCACCGCCAGAAGGTCGGCGGGGGTAACTCCCATATACCCCGAGTGGACCCGAATCAGGTTTCCAAAGAAATCCAGACTTCCTGAAGACTTTCGGCAACTCACGTCGATGCTGAAGTCCTGAATGAGGATACTGCCGCAAAGGCATCCGTCCATTCCCGACAACTCATAGAAACCAATTTGTCGAAGAAGTTTAACTGCCGCTTCAGCGTCCATCCTGCCCTCCAACTGCCTCGCTGGCGGTACGCCGTAAAAAATGTCGTCCACCAGGTCTCTCACAGCCTCTCGAGTCCAGGCGATTCATGATCTCAAGCGCGACTTCCCTCGCCTCTTCTACGGTCAGGCTCGCCGACGTGCCGTCGATTTCCGAGCCGATGCAAGCCCACGCCTTACCCGTTCCGGGATTCCAATTATTAAAATGAATCGACATGCAGGCTCCCAACTGTAACGTTGCAGTTACTCTTGTCCGTCGTTCAAATCCCCCACCACCCTCGCCGAGACTCCGCGCAGCATCGCGAGCATCTGCTCCTCTTGGTCCTTGTCCTGCCCGTCCACGATTTGCTGGTCGGTGGGCGCGATATTCGCCGCCGCGCGAGGCCCTTCACGGACGACCTGGATGAGCTTCCATAACTTCTCCGTGGCGAGCACCTGCTGCTCTCCGAGCGCCGACACCCCTTGGGCAAGCTGCTTCGAGACCTTGATTTCGCGGAGCAGGGCGCCCAGGTTGTCGGCCAGTTCCTGCTCAGACTTAGCAAATCCCGAAGTCGCTTGCTTGAAGTCCGCGAGGATTCGTTCCGCGTGGGAGTCCACGACCTTGCCGCCCTCGGAGAACACGCCGCGTATTTTCTCAAGCCACGCGTCACTCGCCCGGTCCCATTCCTGGTAGAGACGAACTTGCCCTGAGACGTTTTCCTGCAAAACCCGTTGGGATTTTCTCGACTCCTCGACCAGAAGGAACAGGCCGTAGAGAACTCCCATCATAACGACCGTGAGAACCGTGGCGACAACTCCTAGCCAGATCAGCATTTCACTCGCTCCTCTCCCCTGTGCAGCAGCTTCCTCTCCGCGAGCCGCGCAACAAACTTCTTCGGGTCGGCCTCGGCTTCGAGCAGGGCTTCCCACAGGGCGTACCGGCCAACTTCGGCGACCGTGAGGCCGGTCTCGAATCCGAAGGCTTCGAGGCGCCGCTTGAGCGACGGAGGGCCTTCGACGATGATGCGCACCGTGCGCGACCCGCCGGGGCGGGAGCCGATGGGTTCGGGGTGGACGGCGGGGGTATCGCTCATCTGTCGATGTCCTTTCCTAGGGATCGACCAGCGGCTATGGACATTTCTACAACTGGATCCATGCCAGCGAGAACGCCCCTTAGCCACACAAATGTTTGAGCTTTCTCCGGTTGTCCAAGCTGAACGCACCGCAGTGACTTGGACGTAGATTCTTCCATAAGCTCACTGATCGCCTCATGCTTCATTCTGAGAGAGATAAAGATCGCAAATTGCTTCTGATCGACGATCTTCTCGAAAAAATCTACGGGCTCGATAAAGATCGCAAATTGCTTCTGATCGACGATCTTCTCGAAAGAATCTACGGGCTCTTGGTAGTCGCTCATTGCGCTCTCGACCCCTTCGGCATCTCTATGATGCCCTCTGCGATAGCGGCTCGGCTACAACTCGCCTCTGCCCTCAACGTCCGTATCCTGCGTTCCTCGTACCCAATGGCTTGACGAATACCCCCTCTCTCTATGGCCTTATCGACGAAAGCGTCAGCGATTGCGAAGCATCGGTCAACGAGTGCGACGGGATCATTCGTGGCCATTTTAAGGCTGGCCGATTCATTTCCTGCTGGTTGCTGTGATTCAACAGTCAACGTCTCTGGCAGGGCGGAATGAGTTCGGACCAGTTCGTAGGCGATATGGGTTCTAAGTTCCATCACCGCCCCATACGGAAAGTTCATGCTAAGGTCGTCCACCCAGAATTTTTGAACGCTCATGACTCCTCCTCTTTTTCCATCATGCCCAGAATTTCCTTGGACGGTCCAGGGTCCTTGAAGCCCTTGGGCGTGATGCCGACGATGCCTCCGGGATGCTCTTTCACCGTGTACTTCGGGCCGGTCCCCGACCGGCTGTATTCGGGATGGTCTTTCTGGAACTGCCGGAATTCCGCACGGTCGAAGACCACGCCGCCGGGGAGAATGAACTTGTGACCGTCCCACCGGTAAGGCTCGGGCTCAGGGTGGTTCTTAAAAACCGTGTCGCCTTCTCCCCAGACGGTTTCCTCTGATCCCTTGCGCTTCCACAACTTCCCAATCCATCCGAAAAGCCATTTCCAGAGCATAACCACCTCGCGTAGAAGTATATACCTGTTCAGTCCCCGAGGATGCGGCTGAGTTTTTTCAGGTGCTTGATCGACCTTCGCTGCCGGCGGGACTCGGCGTCGAGACGCACCGCAATGCGAAGGAGTTCCGGGATCGTGGCGCTTCGCGAGTACGGAGGAGTTCTGTACATCTCTCCCAGCTTGGCGATCACTGCACGCTCCTTAGGTGTGAACGGCATTACTGTTCGCCTTCCTTCCCTGCCATCAGCATCTTGAACTGCTTCTCCTCAAACATTTGGAGAACCGTCTGGTTCCTGCCCACCAACATGTAAGGGAGAAACACCTCATGGGCTGCAA
>Ga0187857_10003683_pt1 | contig 12114 bp, 9 predicted proteins | sample June2016WEW_8_10_FD_132984 | JGI IMG/M metagenome (GOLD analysis project Ga0187857, IMG submission 132984) | Peatland microbial communities from SPRUCE experiment site at the Marcell Experimental Forest, Minnesota, USA - June2016WEW_8_100 | ecosystem: Environmental > Terrestrial > Soil >...
CAACCTTCGTAATTGCTCTGCGATTCAAGAACATTTTCGCTTTCGCCTTGGGCAAAATGGACGCCTGGGGCCTGAACAACGTCTCCATGACCCAGGACCCGTGGGATTATGTTCACATTACGACGTGGAATTTTCTGCCCTTTCTATTGCGCCGCGTCAGGGAAGCGCCGCGCTGGGTGGTAACCGCGACCTTCGCCCTCTGGCTAGCCGGAATCGCAGCCCTGGGATCGGTTTTGCTGCGCTTACGAAGCACCCTGCAAACGGTCGCGTGAGGAAAGGTGATTTCCTGGAACCTGACGCCTGCTCTCACATCACCGGAGGAACCGTGATCCCCATGATCGCGAGCACGCGAATCAGCTCACGCCGAACCACTGCCGTGGTTGCCAGCAGAAATTTTCTCCGCCCCTCATCCGCCTCGCTCAGAATGGGATAGCGGTGATAGAAAGTATTGAAAAGCTGCGCCAGTTGGAAGGCATGCTTGGCCAGATAAGCCGGCTCGGTGGTCGCGATGCACTGGCTAACAATGTAAGAGGTCTTGGCAGCCGAAAGCCAAAGTTCCCAGATGTCGTTGCCAGACTCGCCGTTAAGGTACTTAGCAAACTCAATGGTAGAGACGAGGCTTGCCTCGTCTCCGCCAGCGCCGGCATTGCTCGTGAATGAAGAGACGCTCGTGGATGAAGAGACGCCGCCAGCCAAGTCTAGGCAGAACGCATCCGGATCAAGCCCGCCCTTGCGGAAAATGTTGGAAGCACGCACCACGGCATACTGCGCGTACGGGCCCGTGTCTCCCTCGAAACTCAAAGCCTCTTTGAAATCGAAGGCGATCACCGAAGGTTTGGTGAACTTAAGCATGAAGTAGCGCAGCGCCCCGATGGCGATTTGTATAGCAATGCCAGCGCGTTCAGCCGCGCTCAACTCGGGATGCCGCGCATCCACTTCTTGTCGAGCCGAACTAATCAGCGCATCCAGAAGATCGTCCGCCTTCACTCCAAAACCCTTGCGCCCGGAGACCTCGATCCACGACCGCCCCTTATCTTCATCGCTCAGCGCATAGCCCAGTTCAGCAGCGCAGCGCGGAGTAAGCGCAACCATCTCATAGGAGAAATGCGTGTAGCGATCCGCCGCTTCATCATGACCAAGTCCGCGCAAAGCTTCGATCACCGTGTTCTGCGCCTCGGATTGTCGAGCGTCGATGACGTTATAAACCTCGGCCACGTCGCCGAAGTGGGGATGGTCCTTCTCGCCCTCAATGGTTGATATCCAACACTCGTGGGCATTCGGATAGCGATAGAATTTCCGGTATCCGAAATCGCGGCCCAGCAGGCCAAACTTCCACATGTGATAAGCGATGTCTTTGCCAACGTATCCAACCGTGCCGTTGGAGCGGACAATGACTTTCTGATCTTCCTCTTTTATCTCCGCGCTCTCCGCGGTTTCGGACTTTGACGTTCCCGCACGCCGCATCACCCAGCAGCCCGCGTTCTTCCCCTCGTTCTCGAAAGTAAGCACGCCCGCTTCCTTGAGTTTCGTAAACGCCGCATCCCAAAAGTGAAGATGAAGTATTTCGCTCTCGCGTGGCAGGAAGTCGTACTCAATATCCAGCCGGTCCATAGTTTCGAGATGGCGCTTGAGCACGGCAATCGAAATCAAGTCCGCCATTTCAGCATATTCATTGCCGCCCGCCTCCATCGCATGAAGAACCTCGCCTCGGAGGCGACGTGCTTCTTCGGGATGTTCTTCATACCACTGTGACGTGGCCGCGTAGACATCCCAACAGAGATAATCGAACCGGGAAGGCGGCCAGGTAGCGGGGGTAGGCCAAGGGATCGTCCGCGGCGTGTGAAATAGCGGGAAGCTGAGCGCAAGCCCCCGATCGTCGATCAGCTCCCGCAATTGGTCCACTCGAATTCCATTCAACGAGAATCCCACCACCACGTCGGCAACTTGCACTCCGGTGTTGTCAATATAGTTCTGTACATCCACTTCCCTTCCCGCAAAGCGCAACAACCGTACAAACGTATCTCCAAGAATCGCATTGCGCAGGTGCCCAATGTGCGCCGCCTTGTTGGGATTGATGCTCGAGTGCTCGACCAGCACTTTGCCGGCTGCAATAGAAGCTGAGGGTTTTTCGTCGGCGGCGAGCGCGGCGGCCAGTTCGGCGCGGTTTACGCGAACGTTAATGTACCCGCCGCCAGCCACCTCAAACTTCTCAAAGCCGGGAATCGCGCCGACCCCAGCGACAATCTCCTCGGCAATCTTGCGCGGAGCCTTGCGAAGTTTGCGAGCGAGTTCAAAAGCAAGCGGCAGCGCGTACTCGCCGAATTCGATTTTCGGCGGCTGCTCGACCACGATGTGGGCAATTTCCAGCCCGTAAGTGCGACCGAGAAACTCCCGCAGATGTTCGACCAGTCGACCTTCCAGATCTCGATACAAGATATCCTCTAACCTGTTGAAGAAAAATGATTCTAACAAACTAGCGGCAGGCGACGGGTTTGACGGAGGCGGCGGGCTTCCCTATGATGAAAATTCGACTGGGATGGTGCTCTTGGCTTTTGGCCTTTAGCTAAGAGCCAAGAGCTAATAGCCAAAAGCGGTTCTTATCATGCGCATAGCCTACCTCGACTGTTTTTCCGGCATCAGCGGCGACATGTTTCTCGGCGCGCTAGTCGATGCCGGGGTATCTGCGCAGCTCTTCGAAGATACGGTCGCGGCACTCAATATCGGTGCGCGGTTGGAGGTAAAGCGAGTCGCGCGCGGCGGAATTTCCGCAACCAAAGTGGATGTATCCGCCAACACCGAAAAACATGGTCGCACCTTGACAGAAATTAAGAAGATCATCGAAAAGGCAGCGATCGGCAGCACGTCGAAGCAAACCGCGATCCGCATCTTCGAAGCCTTAGGCAAGGCCGAAGCCGAGATTCACCACACTTCCATCGAGCAAGTCCACTTTCATGAAGTCGGAGCCGTCGATGCCCTGGTTGATATTGTCTGCGCCGCCGTGGGAGCCGAATCTCTTGCCGTCGAAGAATGGGTCTGCTCGCCGCTGAATGTAGGCGGAGGAACAGTGAAGTGCGCGCACGGAACGCTCCCCGTACCCGCCCCGGCGACACTGAAGTTGCTCGGTGACGCACCAGTATATTCTTCGGGACCACAAGTCGAACTGGTAACGCCAACCGGCGCGGCGATCGTGAAGACGTTGACTGACCGCTTCGCGTCCTTTCCGCCAATGAAGATCGAAAAGGCGGGATACGGTGCCGGATCTCGAGATTTCGCAGACCACCCCAACCTGCTGCGGATCACAATTGGAGAAGCTACATTGGCGGATGACACGACAGCGCCGTCGAGTGCATCGCCAGGCACATTGCCAGGCACCTCGCCGGGCACATGGCATGAAAAGATCACTGTGCTCGAAGCCAATCTCGATGACCTGAGCCCGCAAGTATTGGCCTACGCCATGGAGCGTCTGCTGGCGGAAGGAGCGCTCGATGTCTTCAGCGTCCCCGTGCAAATGAAGAAGAGCCGTCCCGGCGCGTTGCTCACGGTGCTGGCGAAAATGGAAGACGCAAATCGCTTGACCAAGCTGATCTTCGCCGAAACCACAACCCTCGGCGTCCGCCGCCGCGAAGAACAACGACAGACCCTCTCGCGACGATGGCAAACCGTAGAGACAACCTGGGGTCCTGTGCGGATCAAGATCGCGAATATGAATGGCAGCGTCTCCAACTACGCGCCCGAATACGAAGACTGCCGAACCATGGCCGAGGCACAGCACGTGCCGCTCCGAACCGTAATGCAGGAGGCGATTCAGCAGTATCTACGCGGTGAGCGAAAAGTATGAACCGGATTCTTGTATCAAACATCTGTTTCGTATCAGACATCTGTCTCGTATCAGGGCATCGCTTTAGCGATGCCGCGAATTTTTCGAAATCAAACGCCCCGTTAGGGGCTGTCTAACTCAGGAGGATCTATACGATGAAATGTTTAAGTTTGATCGCACTCTGCATAACTCTCTCCGCCCTCACGCCACTGCTCGTCTTCGCCGACTCAACTCCGTCGCCGGGCAGCACGGCTCCCGAATTCACACTCAATTCGCAGGAAGGCACGCCCGTCAGCCTGAAAGATTATCGCGGCAAGTGGGTGGTCCTGTACTTCTATCCCAAGGACTTCACCAGCGGCTGCACCATAGAGGCGCACAACTTCCAACGCGACCTGTCGCAGTACCAGGAGAAGAATGCCGTAATCCTAGGAGTCAGCGTAGATAGCGCCGACTCTCACAAGCAGTTCTGCACCAAGGAAGGCCTGAACTTCAAGCTGCTGGCCGATACCGACCACAAAGTCTCAACCACGTACAACTCGATGACCACCTACGACGGGGTAAAGTACGCCGCCCGCCACACCTTCATCATCAATCCCGAGGGCAAGATCGTGAAGGTATACATGGAGGTAAAGCCAAACGAGCACAGCGCCGAAGTATTGGCCGCACTCGCGAAACTGCAAAAGTAAGATCACGAGTTCAATCAACTTAGGGGAATTCATGCAAGCGCTCACTTCGTTACGCAATCTTGTGCAACGGGTGCCAGCTCGCCTCCAGCAGTTATCCAGGGATAAGGTGGAAAACAAGTCAACTCCGTCCACCTGGTCTCCGAAGGAGGAACTGGGGCATCTGCTCGATTCAGCCGCCAACAATCATCAACGAATCGTTCGCGCGCAGTTGGAAGACAGCCCAGCCATGCCCGGCTACGACCAGAATGGCTGGGTAGCCGTGCATGCTTACCAGCGCCGCGATTGGAGAGAGCTGATCGAGTTGTGGCAAGCACTCAACCGGCAATTGCTGGCGGCCGCCGAAGCCGTGCCCGATTCTGCCTGGTCACGGACGCTAACCGTTGCCGGCTCCGAGCCGCAGACGCTACAGTTCGTGTTCGAGGATTATGTCGCGCACATGTTGCACCACCTGCAGCACATCGGAATCGAAACCAACGACATCACATCGAATGCAACCACCGCAGCATAACAATCCGTGGTCCAACTGAGATTCGTATCAGGGCATGCCTTCAGGCATGCCGCAAGTGCACCGGCAACAACGCGCCTTCAGGCGCTGGATTCGAAATTCGAGTTTCACCACGGCTGTTGAGAACCGAGACTCACGTACAGGCAGCCAAGGCATGGGAATGACGAAGAAGTTTTACATCACGACCCCGATCTACTACGTCAACGCGCGTCCGCACATCGGACACGCTTACACCACGATTGCCTGTGACACCATCGCGCGGCGGCATCGCATGCTGGGCGATGACACCTGGTTCCTGACCGGCACCGACGAACACGGTCAGAAGATCGAGCGCGCCGCTCTGGCCGCGGGCAAAACGCCGCAGCAGTTCACCGACGAGATTTCGGCAGAATTCAGTGCGCTCTGGAAGCGTATGGGGTTAACGCCCGATGACTTCATCCGCACCACCTCCGAGCGTCACAAACTGGGCGTGCAGGCGCTCTGGCGCAAGATTCGCGATAACGGCTACATTTACAAAGGAACCTACACCGGTCAATATTGCGTTTCCGATGAACTCTACGTCGATGCGGTCGGGCCCGGCGCTCCCTGTCCCGATTGCGGCCGCCCCACCGAAACCGTCCACGAAGAGAACTACTATTTCAAACTCTCGGCATTTCAAGACCAGCTGATCCGCCTCTACACCGAGCACCCGGATTTCATTCGCCCCGAAACCCGGCGCAACGAAGTGCTCTCCTTCGTGCGCGGCGGACTGCGCGATCTCTCCATCAGCCGCTCGACCTTCTCCTGGGGCATCCCGGTGCCAGACGATCCCAAGCACATAATCTACGTCTGGCTCGACGCGCTCGCCAACTACATCACCGCGCTCGGCTACGGCCAGAATGACACGAGCAAATTCGAAAAATACTGGCCCGCCGACGTGCACATGATCGGCAAAGAGATTGTGCGCTTCCATTGCGTTTACTGGCCGGCGTTTCTGCTCGCCGCCGGATTGCCGTTGCCCAAGGGCATTACCGCGCACGGCTGGCTGCTCTTTGAAGAAAGCAAAATGTCCAAGTCGCGCGGAAATATCGTGCGCGCCGAAACTATCGTGGATACGCTCGGCACCGACGCCCTCCGATACTTTCTCCTGCGCGAAGTCGTCTTCGGCCAGGACGGATCGTTCAGCTTCGATGCCCTGGTGCAGCGCTATAACTCCGATCTCGCGAACGGCCTCGGCAATCTAGCCAGCCGCACTCTAACCATGATCACGCGTTATTTCAAGGGAGAAATACCATATCCCTCAAACGCAGCGCACACCCCGGCGGATACCGCGATTGCGGATGCAGCCAGAAAAGCGATCGCCGATTACGGCACACTCTTTGACCAGTACCAGTTCTCGCGAGCGCTCGAAACCGCCTGGGGATTAGTCAGTGCCGTAGACAAATACATCGTCGAAAACGAACCCTGGTCGTTGGGCGAGAAACAAGATGAAGAAAGCCGCTCGCGCCTGGCCACCGTGCTCTACACCAGCGCCGAAGCTCTGCGGATCATAACCGCGCTAGCCCATCCCGTGATTCCCGACGCCACCGCCAGGATCTGGTCCCAGTTGGGTCTCGGAGACATCAGAAAATTCGACCTGACCGAATTGCACTGGGGCCAACTCCACCTCGGCACAAAGTTGGGCGAGGTCCAAGCCGTGTTTCCCAGGGCAGACAAATCGGCAGTAGAGAGGATGCAAAAAATGGAAGAACCAAATGCCAGTGTGGGGACGGGAAGTGTGGTGACGGGCGTCCCGCCCGTCCAGCCGAGCGCAGCTCGGCAGCCCTCGTCCGCAACCTCGATCGCGTCAGCCAAGCCAGCCGCCCCAATTCCAGAAGGCAAAATCAGCATAGACGACTTCGCGAAAGTAGAATTGCGCGTAGCGCAAGTAAAAACAGCTGAGCGCGTAAAGGGCGCCGACAAGCTGTTGCGTCTCGAAGTCGATCTCGGAACCGAAGTGCGCCAACTAGTAGCCGGCATCGCCGAGGCCTATGAGCCGGAAACTCTGATCGGACGCAAGGTAGTAATCGTGGCCAATCTCGCACCCCGCAGATTGCGCGGTCTGGAATCAAATGGCATGATCGTAGCCGCCTCGCCCGAAGGCGGCAAGCCCGTTCTGGCAAGCTTTCTGGAAGACGTGCCCGTCGGCACAAGGCTCAAATAGAAAAGTTGCTGGCAACTGGCCGCTGGCAACCGGCAACTGATTTGATGTTCATCGACTCCCACGCCCATCTCGAAGGCAAGCGCTACGACAACGATCGTGAACAGGTGTTGATCCGTGCCAAACAGAACGGCATCGAAGCCTATCTCGCAATCGGCAACGGCGACGGACCCGACACCGCCAACTGCGGGATTCAGTTGGCGGAAAAATGCGACGGAAAGCCCGAGTATCCAAGAATCTGGGCCAGCGTTGGAATTCATCCCCATGAAGCAAGCCTCGCGAATGAAGCCTCTGACTCCCAAATGCTGCAATGGGCGCGGCATCCCAAGGTAATCGCCTGGGGAGAAATCGGCCTCGACTATTTTTACGACCACTCGCCCCGAGATATACAGAAGACAGTTTTCCGCCAGCAAGTGGAGTTGGCAAAGGCGGCGAAGCTGCCCATCATCATCCATTGCCGCCCATCCGACAACAGTGAGAATGCCTGGGACGACTGCCTGAACATGATCGCCGAGCATTGGATCTCAACAGGGCTAGGCGGCATTCTGCACTGCTTCACCGGAAGTGTAGACCACGCGCGCCGCGCCCTCGACATGGGTTTCATGATTTCCTTTGCCGGCAACATTACCTTTCCCAAGGCGCAGCCGATCCGCGACGCCGCACAAATAGTTCCGCTCGACCGCATCTTAATCGAAACCGACTCCCCCTATCTCGCCCCAATTCCGCATCGCGGACAGCGCAACGAACCGGCCTTTGTGCGTGAGGTAGCCCGCCAAATCGGCGAACTGCGCAATTTACCGGCAGAAGAAATAGGCTCGCAAACCACTCACAATTTCTACAAATTCTTTGGCCTCAAGCCGGAATCTCCGAACCTCGCTCCCTGACCTCCAACCTTCACAGGATTTGTCATCCCGAGCAAAGCGAGGGATCTGCAGTTCGCCGCAACCCGAATCTTCGCGCGGCCCCCACGTCTTCGCAGATAATGCCTCTTCTGTTACCCTCAAGGGTACACATTTGGGGCGAGCGATCCTTGGAATTTTGAACTTCGAGCGGGTAGCGCCCAGCGCCTTTAACTTGACATCATGCCCGATAACACTTTCGATATCGTCAGCAAAATCGATCTCGCGGAAGTCTCCAACGCCATTCAGCAGGCGATGAAGGAAGTAAGCACGCGCTTCGATCTCAAGGACTCCAAGTCCCAGATCGCCATGGAGGGCACCGACGCCATCCTGCTTCACTCCGCCGATGAATTCAAGATGAAGGCGGTAAACGACGTCTTCCAGCAGAAGCTGGTAAAACGCGGCGTCCCGCTGAAAGGCTTGACCTACGGGCCCCTCGAGCCGGCCGCCGGAAGCACTGTGAAACAAAAGATCACGCTGCAGCAGGGGATTCCAATCGAAAAAGCTCGCGAGATCGTGAAGCTGATCAAGAATTCAAAGAAAAAAGCGCAAGCCTCCATTCAGGGCGATGTCGTGCGCATCAGCAGCAAAGATCGCGATACCCTGCAGGAAATCATCGCGATGGTCAAGCACCAGGACTTTGGCATAGATTTGCAGTTCACCAACTACCGGAGCAATTAAGGAAATTGCACACGATAACGTCCAGCAACGGGAAAGAAATCTTCGATCTTCTGCGTGACGACATTGCCGCAATCGAAGACCAATTCGGACGCGACACGGTCTCGAACGTTGCGGCGATTACAGAGATTGGCGAGTACCTCCGCGCCGGCGGCGGAAAGCGAATTCGCCCGGCGCTGTTGCTGCTCTCGGCCAAGCTGCTCGGTTACCAAGGCGAGGGCGCGGTAAAGCTGGCGTCGGTAGTCGAGATCATCCACACCGCCACCCTCGTCCACGACGACATCATCGACGAGGCCCAGATCCGCCGCGGCCGTCCTGCCGCCAATACGCAGTGGGGCAACTCGATGTGCGTGCTCGCCGGCGATTGGCTTTACATGCAGGCCTTCAAGATCGCGGTGCAGGAGCGCAATTTTCGCATTTTGGACGTCCTCGTCGAACTCACGCAACAACTGGTCGAAGGCGAACTGCTGCAGATGGAAAAACTCGGCAAGCTCATCTCTCCGCAAGAGCATCTCGATCTCATCTATCGCAAGACGGCGTGCCTGTTCTCCGTGTGCATGCGAGTCGGCGGCATCCTCGGCGGCGCCACCGCCACCCAGGAGGAACGCCTGGCGCAGTACGGGCGCGACCTTGGTATTGCCTTCCAGATCGTGGACGACGTGCTCGACCTCACCGCCTCAGAGAGTGTGCTGGGCAAGCCCGTTGCCAGCGATCTGCGTGAGGGTAAAGTCACCATGGCCGTCATTCATGCGCTCGATCAGTGCACCCCCGCCGAGCGCCACCAGATCGAAACCGTCCTGCACGACCGCGCCTTCAATGGCGTCACTCACGCGGAAATCCTGACCATCCTGAACCGCTATGGTTCTCTCGAATACGCTTCCAAAGAAGCCGCCCGCTACGCCGAATCCGCGCGCAACGCCATCTGCATTTTTCCCGACTCGGACTTCAAGCGGGCCTTGTTGTCGGCGCCCGAGTTCGTGGTCGGAAGAGAGAAATAAAGAGAACAATAAAGAGATAAATAATGTAGCGCGGACACTCCTGTCCGCGAACGCCGACAGCGCCCAACCGCCGGCGACCCCGCAAATGTCAAACCCCCGTCATCCTCAGCCAAGCCAATAACCTCTGCCCCACGCATCCCATAACCATTCGGCGCACTCCAGATGCAAATCTTTCATAGTGCTCCGAACCGCCGAGAGGGGTACACTGGTCGACGCTTCTGAAGTCAATAGCAGATCCGTGCTCAGACCGAGAGGACGTCTCCCGTCCACGATCTCCCCGCAACATAGGTTGAGCACTGACGGAGGAATCGGCAATGAAAATGAAAAACAATAACAATAATAAAGAGAAGGCAAACCAACGGCTCGAACATCATGGCGTTACTTCCAGACTTTTGTCCAAACTCGTAGTTGCAGTGGCGGCTATCTGCGCAATCACTCTGGGCTCTGTACGAACCGCATCCGCTGCCGCCTCATCCCGTCCAACTGCGCTCACTCAAAGCGGGGTCGTGATTGGCGTAACCAAGAATGGCGTGAACGAATTTCTCGGCATCCCCTACGCCGCTCCGCCGGTGGGAGATCGGCGCTGGAGGCCGCCGAAGTCCTATGGGCTCTTCCCGGGAGGTTCGCTCCAAGCAACTCAATTCGGTAGTGAGTGCACCCAGGCTGGAGGGGGCAGCGAGAATTGCCTGTTCATGAATGTCTATTCGCCCGAGGGTACTGGCGCTGGCAGTGGCCTGCCCGTGATGTTTTGGATTCATGGTGGCGCACTCACCGGTGGAAGCAGCGATCCTTATGACCCCGCCCGCCTCGTGAAACAAGGCGTGATCGTCGTCACCATTAATTACCGCCTGGGTTATTTGGGATTCTTTGCCCAGTCGGCGATCGATGCCGAAGGCCATCTCAATGGCAACTACGGGTTCATGGATCAGCAATTCGCGCTCCAGTGGGTTCACAAAAACATCGCAAACTTTGGCGGCGATCCCGGTCGAGTCACGATATTCGGTCAGTCTGCGGGCGGACAAAGCGTCTATGCCCAGCTCGCATCGCCTCTGGCAGCAGGCCTGTTCAGTGGGGCGATTGCGGAAAGCGGATCGTATTTGGAATTCCAGGACTACTTTTTCTTCATTGTTACGCTGGCGGCCGGAGAAACGGAGGGCAGCGAAGGTGTACCGTCTGGCGCCGCCATTGCCGATAGTGTCGGATGCACCAGCCAGAAGGCTTCCTGTCTGCGTGCCGTGCCGGCCGCGACCATGGTCGCAGGAGAGGTAAGCCCCGTCTATCCGTTCGTCGATGGAACCCTGCTTACCCAGCAGATCGGCACGGCATTTGCCAGCGGCGAATTCAATCAAGTGCCGGTGATTTCTGGCACCAATCACGATGAATGGCGGTTGTTTGTCGCGGATGACTACGACTTCCAGGGGAATCCGATACTGAATGCGACGGAGTACGACAATGCGGTCACTGCCCTCTGGGGATCGAGCCTGGCGCCGGCCGTCCTCGCCTTGTACCCCTATTCCAGTTACCCGTTTGGCGGTGAGGCATTGGGTGCTTCAGGTACCGACGGAATTTTCAGCTGTCCGGCGCGTAACGCGGATCAGGCACTGTCACAATTTGTGACGACCTATACCTACGAGTTCAACGATGAGAACGCGCCCCCGTCTCAAGCTTTGTTTGGCGGGTTGTTGACGTTTCCGTTGGGTGCCTATCATACGGCGGAGCTGCAATACCTGTTCAAGAGCCTCGATTTTTTTGGACTGCCGATCGGTCCACTCTCGCACAAACAGGTGCTGCTCTCCGACGCCATGATCAGCTACTGGACCCAGTTCGCAAAGACGGGAAACCCGAACTCTTCTGCCGAGCCGGTCTGGTCTCCGTACAGCACGTTAATCGACCAGTTCCAATCGTTCATACCACCGGCGCCGGTGGTCGAGTCCGACTTTGCCACTGAGCACCAGTGCGCCACGTTTTGGGACACCTTCTAACCACGACCACCGGTGAAGATATGATTTAGTCCCGGAGGGACGATTGCCACTAGCCCGGCGCTTCAGCGCCGGCTTTGCTGAAACGGGTTTGCGGAAAAACGAGTAGAGACGGGGCTTGCCCCGTCTAAGGCAGCCCGAGAACAATGGGCGAGCACGAACGGGAAGGGCACGGCTTCAGCCGTGCCGTAAGGATCGCATTTTCATTGCGGCTTTAGCCGCTGAGGCACGGCAATTTTCAAACTGCACCACGCCTTGTGGAGGCTCCGTGCGCCCGCTTAGGGGAAGTTCCCTGCCCTAGCTCTTCACCGCAATCCCCAGCATCTCAAACCGCCCTTTCAGCAAAAGCGTTCCCGATCCCAGAAACGCGCGC
>Ga0187857_10003685_pt1 | contig 12100 bp, 12 predicted proteins | sample June2016WEW_8_10_FD_132984 | JGI IMG/M metagenome (GOLD analysis project Ga0187857, IMG submission 132984) | Peatland microbial communities from SPRUCE experiment site at the Marcell Experimental Forest, Minnesota, USA - June2016WEW_8_100 | ecosystem: Environmental > Terrestrial > Soil >...
CTTGTTTCAATCCTCGACCGGCGCCGTCGCCGGTCGCAAGGGAATGGAGAACGGCGGAGGGATGCAGGATACCGTGTTTCAATCCTCGACCGGCGCCGTCGCCGGTCGCAAGCTCTCATCTTCGTCGACCGACCTTGCCGACATGCACACCCTGTTTCAATCCTCGACCGGCGCCGTCGCCGGTCGCAAGTTGCGGACAACTGGGACGTAGCGGGGCTCTGCATCGAGTTTCAATCCTCGACCGGCGCCGTCGCCGGTCGCAAGTTGCGCCGACGCCGTGGCTGCCGGGCGGAAGGTCTAGTTTCAATCCTCGACCGGCGCCGTCGCCGGTCGCAAGACGTGGAGGTCGGCCTCGATCTTGCGGGCGTCGTCGTCGTTTCAATCCTCGACCGGCGCCGTCGCCGGTCGCAAGCTCACTGAAAACTACGGTGTTGTTTCTGCTTCTGTCGTTTCAATCCTCGACCGGCGCCGTCGCCGGTCGCAAGTCGGATGGTTGGGACCACGAACTAAACAAGTCTCGTTTCAATCCTCGACCGGCGCCGTCGCCGGTCGCAAGGTGACTGCACGACGCGATCCGAGGATGCAACTGGTTTCAATCCTCGACCGGCGCCGTCGCCGGTCGCAAGCCGGCAACCTTACGTTGGGGAACCCTAAATGAACGTTTCAATCCTCGACCGGCGCCGTCGCCGGTCGCAAGTCCTTGGGGTTGTTGCGGAGGTGAATGCCGCCTTCACTGTTTCAATCCTCGACCGGCGCCGTCGCCGGTCGCAAGTTCATCCTCGCTGACCTTCGCCAGTCGTTCAAGGTTTCAATCCTCGACCGGCGCCGTCGCCGGTCGCAAGTTGGTAATGATCGGCACCGATCCGGCTACGCCCTTGATCGTTTCAATCCTCGACCGGCGCCGTCGCCGGTCGCAAGCTCGTTTGACATACTCTCCTGTGGATGCCCTGAGTTCTTGTTTCAATCCTCGACCGGCGCCGTCGCCGGTCGCAAGCCGATGCCAGCCTCCGGGGACTGAATCATCTCCAAAGTCGTTTCAATCCTCGACCGGCGCCGTCGCCGGTCGCAAGCGTAGGGGTCGGTCCCTCCATACCGCTGGAGTAAATCTCGTTTCAATCCTCGACCGGCACCGTCGCCGGTCGCAAGTCGGCGCTCAGTTCACCGCTGACAACGCCAACGGCATGTTTCAATCCTCGACCGGCGCCGTCGCCGGTCGCAAGGAGAGGTCCCCCAGTTGTATATGCGAGCTTCGAGCGTGTTTCAATCCTCGACCGGCGCCGTCGCCGGTCGCAAGCGGGCATATGCCATCGCGTGGCTGGCATATCGACATGTTTCAATCCTCGACCGGCGCCGTCGCCGGTCGCAAGCCTTCCCGCGCACCAACGTCCCAACCCCGTTCCAGGTCGTTTCAATCCTCGACCGGCGCCGTCGCCGGTCGCAAGGCGGGTCGTTGGCCTGCTTCGCCATCCGTTTTATCTCGTTTCAATCCTCGACCGGCGCCGTCGCCGGTCGCAAGCGGAGTGCCAGGCGGTGAGGGCGGTGGCCCTTTGAGGTTTCAATCCTCGACCGGCGCCGTCGCCGGTCGCAAGGCAACATCTCGATCTGCACCGCCACTTCTCTTGCGTTTCAATCCTCGACCGGCGCCGTCGCCGGTCGCAAGGGAGTAGCGCATGACCGGGACCGTTCTCAGCCTAACCGAGTTTCAATCCTCGACCGGCGCCGTCGCCGGTCGCAAGCGGACCACGGGTTGATCTGATCGGGCGTCAGGAAGTTTCAATCCTCGACCGGCGCCGTCGCCGGTCGCAAGTGGCGAAGGCAGACCGTGAGATGTACGTACTCGCAAAGCGTTTCAATCCTCGACCGGCGCCGTCGCCGGTCGCAAGCTCGACTGCCGACCAGACGACCACTGCCTGGGGTGCGTTTCAATCCTCGACCGGCGCCGTCGCCGGTCGCAAGACGCGGAGCAGGCGGACAAGATCGTGGCCGAGGTGTTTCAATCCTCGACCGGCGCCGTCGCCGGTCGCAAGGTCAAGGCTCTCAAGATGGATACGGACGCATGGAACCTGTTTCAATCCTCGACCGGCGCCGTCGCCGGTCGCAAGGGCACCTATCTGGTCCTAACTGCCCCATCCAGGATCATCTGGCGTCTCTCGGGCCGCCGCGGACGCATGTCACAGCTGTGATGGGGTCAACTCAGGACGGTTCCGAGAGCGTTTGGCGGCGCCAAACGCGCGAACCTCATGCTTGAAGAAGAGCTCACCATAGTTCCGCGCGCGCTCATAACACGAGCGGATCGTGAAGATCGTAGGGGACTTGCCGGCCCAATGCCACTAGATACTGGCCTCGTGGTTCGAGGAGTCGGTAGATGCGAAGGCTGTCATCACGCTCGGACATCTCGCGACGGAGACGCGCCATGAGCTGCGCGACCTGCGCAGGATCGAGCTGACACTCGAAGACGGACTTCTGGACACGCTGTCCGTGCGCTTCGCACACCTGCGCGACGCGCCGAAGCCGCTGCCTTCCCTCTGCGGTGTCTGTCGCCACGTCGTAGGTAACGAGGAACTCCACGACATCTCCCCTCAGTGGTGAAGATAGGGCAGGTACACATCCAGATCGCCACGCAGGTGCCGGGCAAGGAGCCGGGCCTGCACGTGGGGAACCAGACCCAGCGGCAAAGTCTGACGGAGTGCTCGATGTTTGACCTCCTCCTCCTTGCGCTTCTGGTAGGCGGTGAGAACCAAGCGCCTGCCCTCCTCGCTGAGATACGTCGCACCGCCAGGCTGAACGTCGAAATGCTCGGCGCGGAGCTGGCGGCGGTTGAGTAGGTTGAGTGCGAGCCGATCAGCCACAACCGGTCGCAGCTCCTCCATGAGATCGAGTGCGAGAGCGGGTCGGCCTGGCCGAAGGCAGTGCAGGTAGCCAACCTGCGGGTCTAGCCCAACGCCTTCGAGGGCGGAGCTGCACTCGGAACGGAGCAGGGCATAGAGAAACGAAAGAAGGGCATTGGCGGGATCTCGAGGAGGCCGCCTGGTTCGGCCCGTCGGCCCCAGGGATGGGTCCGCCCTGACTATGGTGTGGAGGGCGGAGAAATAGGCCCGGCCCGCTTCGCCTTCGCATCCGAGCACCTGGCCAAGATCGTCGGCCTGGCGCAGCCGTTCGAGGCTGGAGACGAGGCGCTCGCTGACGGCCGACAGGACCGCCCGATCCGCGTCTGTGGGAGCGTCGCGTGCCGCACGAAGAACGAGCTGGCGACTGTTCTGAATCTTCCCCGCGACGAACTGGCGGGCCAGCCGGGTAGTCTGCTCAGAGTCCGAGAGAGCCATGTGCTGCGCTCGCCGGAGCAGAACGTTGCCTCGCGTCCGACCCTCCACCCGCGCCCGGAACCGGCCGTGTGCGTCGAGCCAGACCAGGCTCCTACCGTCTTCCGCGCATCGTTGTATCAGGAACGGGGTGAGAGTGACGCGGCCGAACACAACGACTCCGGCCAGGCGCATGAGCGGCGCGCGAAAGCGCGTCTCGCCGTCTACCTCGACTCGTAGCGTGTCGTGCTCGACATGCAGCACCGAGCCCTGGGTCATCACATACAGCACATTGAGAAGCTCACGCATCGTCGCCACCCTCGGTTGGTCGGAACAAGGCGCCGGCGAGCCCACCGATATGCCTGCGGTCGGCGATGACCTCTGGCAGGCAGGCATCGAGCAGAGAGCAGCGCCGGCAACGGCGGCGGTCGGCGATCGGAGGCGGAACGATCTGGCTTGCCAGCAGTTCGCGCGTCTCTTCGATCACCCGGACCGTTCGCTGACGCAGCCGATCGCCTAGCTCGACTTCGCGGCGACGCCTCTGCGCACCCTGATAGATCGCGCCAAGGGGAACGGGCTGACCGAACATCTCCTCGAGGCAGAGCGCCTGCGCGCACAGTTGCAGATTCGCGTGAACGCCGCGAGGAGGACCGACCTTGTACTCGATTGGGTACGGCCCACTTTGCCTCAGTTCGACCACGTCTGCCTTGCCGATGAGCCCGTAGCGCTCAGACCACAGGGCCAAGCTGCGGAGAACGCGAACGCCGTCCACGGTCTCCGAGGCTCCCGCGTCCACGGTCTCGTGGAGCAGCCGTCCTCGGATCGTGTACAGGTTCTCATCGAACGTCTGCTCCACGTGGATCAGGGCGCATTGACGCGGGCAGTAGCTGAAATGCTCGACAGCAGACACCGGCACGATCGTCTCGTTACTGAGATCGAGGTCCTCGTCCATCGATATAGCCTCGGGCGGTCGAGGATGACCTCAAGCGAGGCGGCGCAGGCCAACGCCCCCAGCGACATCGAACTTCTCGCCGATTGCCACTGACACGCCGTCGAATGCCACGCTGTAGTCGCCGAAGCTGCGTGCCGTTCCAGCGGCCGCGGGATCGACCGTGACAGTCAGGCGATCGAACAGGGCGTATGCCGGCGCGTTGCCAAGCTCGCTGTTGTGTTCGAACACGTACAGACCGCGGGTGGCCATCTCGCCTCGGGCCGCGGAGCGATCGTGGTCGAACATCTGAATGAGGGACTGCCAGAGCAACTCGAGGTCCTCGCCAGAGAAGCCGGTCTGCTTGGCCAGGAACGCGGACACAAATCCGTGGGATCGATATAGGCCATAGGGCACGGTGGACTTCCTCCCCATCGTCCGGTTATCACCCTGCTGCTTCTCGGCCTCCTCATGGGTCGCCACGGCCATGCGAGTGATCGCGTACTCAAGGCTTGTAATGGGCTCGATCGAACGGCCGAACGTGAGCTGGACCGGGCCTCGGACCTGACCGCAGTTGACGCCGAGAGCCATCACCGCGCCGAAGGTCCGGACATCGAAGAAGTTGGCGCACATCCAGCTACGTGCCTCGCCGACCGCGTCTCCGCCGGTTCGCTTCTTGTCGCCCTTGCCCAGAAGATCTCCATGACCTGTCGCGACGTAGGCTTTCTCGTGGAGTTCGGCCAGGACGCCATGTTCCTTGACGTAGATGTCGAATGGGGGCTGCTCGGCCTTCACCATGCCGACGAAGTTGCGGACCTTCCGCTTGAGGCACACGTCAGTCACAATGCCGTGTCCGCTAACCGCATCCACGCGGGGCAGGTTGCCAGCATCCGGATCGCCATTGGGATTGCCATCGCGAACGTCAAACAGAAGGACGAAGTCGTATCGATGCGTAAGTTCGGCCATCTCAGTTGCTCTCCCCTTCACTGACGGTGTGCTTGCGGAAGAAGTCCTGGCGCTGGTGGTAGTAGCCGATGGCGAAGTCGCCCTGCTGGATCAGCGATAGGTGAGGCGGGATCTTGGGGATCCCGTCCACGATCTCGCCAATCAGGCGCTCCAGCCAAGCGCGGGTCGGCGTTGACTCGATCTTGGAGATGTGGTGGTTCTTGAGGTCGAGGAGCCGTGGAAACACTGTCACGGGCGTGCTGGATGCGGCGCCGTAGTAGCGATCGCGAATCGTGGCATTCAAGCCTGGACTCGCTGTCTCCTGTGCCCGTTCAAGGGCCGCGAACAATCGGCCCAGCCGATAGGCGGGGTCGGGGTTGGCCGGATCGAGGGCCACGGTCAGTTCCTCCCTTTCTGCGCCGGTCGCGCGCCGGTGCCGGTTGATGACGGCCTTGATGAGAGCGGCCCGCTCGGGCGTGATCTCTTGCTCGGCACGGGTGCGCAGAACGGCTGCCGCGAGCACGGTGATCGGATAGGGACGGCCGGCCAGGATCGCCTCGGCCATCTCTCCTTGGAGATTCGGCGCTACATTCTCGGCCTTGCCCAGTAGAGCCGTCGAGCACAGCAATCTGAACAAGGACGGATGAGGACGCGCAAAGCCCGGCAGGACGATCTCGATGTCGCCGAAGTGCTCAAGCAATCTTGAGCGAACTTCCGACACTGTCGCGACTGTCCAACTCCTGACGGCTAGGCGACCGGCATTGGGCGCCAGGCCCAGAACGTAGAACCGGCCGCCAGAGGGATCTCCGGCGGTCCAACTTACCGAGCGTAGAGCGGCGAGTACGTCAGCCATCCAGGCCGCTCCCTTGTCAGGGTCGTCGGTTCGCGGGATCGAAAAGAACCCAGCCACGGCCTGCTCGACTGCCATGTCGGCATCGCGTTCCGCCCAGAAGACATACGTCGAGCTGCCCAGCCAGGCCCTGTTACCAGAATCAGGCGCGAGAAGAGCGTTGAGCGCCGTCGTGTACTTGAAGGCGACCTTCTCGCTGACCGGAGCGTTGTCGCCCTGATCTCGACCGTATGACTTGAAAGCGTGCCAGTTGAAGCCCACGAGGGTCGTCCCGCTTGTGTTCCCGCCTCGCACATTCTTGATGGCGGGATGCAGCCGCGCGATCGGCGCTCGCTCACCGCTGACCAGGCAGCGGCCAATAGGGCCGGTTTCCAGGTTCGCAAACGACGGGGGAGCCTCCATCTGGCACAGGAGGTCGGTCTGACCAGCCACCCGGAAAGAGATGAACGGGTTCGTATTGGCCAGTTCCGTCCACAACGGATCGGCTTCAAGCGCATCGAGCGGTATGTGCGCCATGAACTTCAGCAGGGCGCCAATCCCGGAATCCGACGGTTCCGGCCCAAACCGATCGGTGATGAGGCTCACGAACATGTCGTGCTCGTCGGAGACCCTGGCCGGATCGTTCCGGATGGGTACGCCGAGCACGTACTCAACGTTGTCCCACAGTAGGTTTGGTTCGGGATTTGACGAACGCTTCACCCCTTTGGGGACCACGAACTGCTTCGCGACCATTCGCTTTCCGTCCGGCACGCGGGTGTCCACGATCTGGACAAAACGGCCGTCCGACGCGATCTCGATGATGAACGGGATCTGCTTTGGCTCCCACCCTTGCGGGGCCAGTGCCCGATCCCGCGTGGCGCCGCGTCGGTCGTAGTACTCAACCAGCGCCTGGAGGATCACGACAGCACCTCCGCGCTGTCGCGCCTTGGAACGGCGAGCACGCCGCTATCCAGGCTCGCCCGGAAGAAGAGTGGCGCTGGCGCGGCTAGGTCAGTGAAGTCGAGGTCGTAGAGCATGATCCCGAGATCGCGCGACTCTTCGATCGCCGGCGGCCGGGACGCGGGGTCTTCGATCAGCTCGAAATGGCACGCGAACTCGCGGCAGCCAAGGTACGGCTGGTTGACGCACTGACCTTTCGAAGCCCGCCGCCGGAACATCTCGAAGTACTTGACCAGCGTGTCGCCGGCGCCGGCCTTCTCCGTAAGAGACGGACGCGCCCAGATTCGATATGCCACATCGCGAAGCACGACGCTGGCTCGCTGTTGGCGCTCGTCATCGGCCCACAGAGCTAGCGAGCCGTTCCCGAGGCGCATGAGCGCCTGAACCGAGTGGGTCGGAACCTTGGAGCTGACTTCGTTGCGTCTGAACGAAGCCCACTGGATCGGCCGCAGGATCGCGATGCGCTCGATGTCCCAGCGAATGGCTGGCTTCCATAGCACCGCCTCGAAGACGGCTCGCGCGGCGGAAGGCGTCATCACGTCATACGAGACCCGCTCCACTTTCAACTCCGGCCGAGTGAAGCATGCGTAGTCGCCTCGAACTTCGAGGCACAGGCTCTCCATACGCACCTCTCTTTCAGACCACTGCGCCAGCACCATCCCATGCGCCATCTACGACGACGCCGAGGTCGTCGTCGTAGAAACCAGGTGTGACAGCGAACAGCTCGGGCGCGATCTCGTCAACCCCGTCGAATGCGCGTAGGCGACCAAACTCCCGGGCGTAGAGCGTCACGCTGTATCGCTGCAGGCGGCGAAGGCGAGTCTTGTCGGGTCCGTACCGCTTCAGCTCAGCGATGAGAGCCGCTCCACGCTCAAAGGGAACGAGCACGGTCGCAGTTCCCTCGTTGTCGATCATTCGAAACTTCTCGGACGCCGACCGGAAATCGACATGCAGGCTTCGGGCGTCCTGCTGCAGAAGCGGCAAGATGCCTTGCGCATCAAGCGATGGGAGATCGCCGTAGAGCCGATCGAAGTAGCGTCTGAACCCGTCCGGTCGAAGGAGCGACGAAGCATCGTCCGCAGTGGAGAGGAGGCTCTTCGTGGCGCCCTCGCCCTGGCGCAGATGGCCGATCGGGCATGGCTTGGGAGGCATAAAGACCACGACCCTGCCCCGACTCAGGTTGCCTTCGCGGTTGCAGCGTCCTGCGCTCTGCGCAATCGAATCGAGGCCGGTCAGGGCGCGAAACACAACTGGGAAGTCGATGTCTACACCGGCCTCGATCAGCTGGGTGCTGACGACTCGGACCTCGCTGCCCGCCACGAGGCGCTCTTTGATCGCGGCGAGCTTCCTTGCCCGATGCTCAGCACACATGCTCGCCGATAGGTGGACCGAACCGGGCACCAGCGCACTAAGGGCAGCGGCATCGGATCTCGTGTTGACAACGCATAGGGCCTGGCGCTCGCCGGCGAGCCAGGCCGCGACCTCGTCCCACTGCGTCCGCTGGCTTGGGTCTGACGGCCACTCCACTGCGACACGATCGAGGCGCGTCGCGAGAGCATCGGGGTCCAGCACCAGCTCTCGAACATCATCGAGTCCCTTGAACGTTCGACCCGAGCGCGCTCCACTGGCCAGCGCCGGCTGTGTGGCGGTGCAGAGCACGACGGAAACCCCGTAGCCAGCCACGAGAAGCCACAGCGCTGACAGGACCGGCTCCAGGTAATCCGGCGGCAGGAGCTGCGCTTCGTCCAGCACGATCACGCTGCCAGCGATGTTGTGGAGCTTGCGGCATCGGCCTCGGCGCGAGGCGAACAGCGACTCGAAGAGCTGGACGGTCGTGGTGACGATAAGAGGGGCGTCCCAGTTCTCGGCGGCAAGCCTGTCACGGTCTTCCTGGCCGTCGGTGTCGAGGTTGCTGTGGTGCTCAAGGACGCCTTCGCCGACCGCCTTGCGGAATATGTCCGCCGTCTGCTCGATGATGCTCAGGTAGGGAATGGCATAGATGATGCGGCGCATCCGGTTGGCGCGAGCATGGGCCAAGGCGAACGAGAGCGAAGTCAGGGTCTTGCCACCGCCGGTTGGCACTGTGAGGGAGAAGAAGCCGGGCTCATCGCCAGCGTGCGGCATTACCTCATCTCGGACCTGCCAGCGCACCGCATTCACTGCGCCACCGCGCGGGAGACATTCCACAGACTGCGTCAGGCGCGACTCTATCTGCTCGAGAGTCGGCCAGCTGACTCGCGCGTCAGATCGATCGGGACTCTCGAAATGCTCTGCGTCCAATGAGTCCGCATCGACCAGACAGGAGTAGAGCATCCTGATCCACAGGTGCAGCCCCTCATCCGAGCCAGCCACCTGCCTGATTTCAGGCGCCGGGGCGTCGAGTATCTCAGTTGGGAGAGAACCGGACTCGAGAGCGTTCGCTAGCAGCGTGGACTCCTGGAGAGCGGCCGAAAGTGGCCCGGCGTCGGCAAGCCCAGCATGGTGACCACCGATGACATACGCGAGCACGTGCCCCGCAGGGCCGAGACGCTCAACGGCGTACTCTGCTCCGGCCATCGAGTGCGGAACGCGGCCGGCGCCGGTGGTGTCGTAGCCCGAGTTCGCCAGCAGGTACCTCTGCCAGGCAGGCTGTGCCTTGCCCAGGTCGTGCCACAGCCCGGCCACACGGCCCCAGTCGGCACTGGCAAACGGCTCCGCGAACTCGCCAGCCCGGCGAGCCGCCTCCTGCAAGTGCTCGAGGAGACCCTGGAGCCGCCAGACGCCGGTCGCACGGTCGAGGACGAGGTGCGCCAGCAGGTTCGGCCTGTCCTCACCTGGCATCGAGAGCCCCAAGCGTCATGTCCATGCAGCGGCCCCGCAGGTACATCTGACGACCTTCTGTCTTCAGTATGGAGGCCGACAGTGCCTACTGTTGCATCGCCTTGCGACACCTGTATGGCACGACCGGACGCGACGATCCGAGTTCAGAGACCTCGTCGCCGGCCGACCGGCGCAGTCTGCACTGCTCAATTGTCACTACGTGGTCATAGCGTTGCGGCTAGCTGCCACGGTTAGGCGCAGTCTCCCGATGGGCCCGGATCGGGTGCCGGCCCGAGCATTGGCGGCCCGGACCAAACGTCCAGGCGGCCGCACGAGAGATCCACGCGGACGGCATCCCCCTTGGTCTCGCCGTTTCCGTTGGGGTAAGTTGTCGACCAGACATCGCCTGCATGAACGGTCATCGACGAGAGCAGGCGACCGCTTGGCGAACGAGTCTCGACGTTCCACGGGAGAGCGGGCAGCTCGGCCTTGAGCGGGTCCTCGTAGCCGCCGGCGGGGACGGTTTCGATCACCTTGCCGTTCACGACCAGCGTCACCGCGATCGTCGTGTCGTTCTCGATGCTCAGCGTCATTGGCGTGCTGGTCGGCGATGGCAGCGGGCTCGATGGGTTCGCGCCGCCGGCCCCGACGCAACCGCTCAGCATTCCTGCGACCAAGACGACGACTACGAACGACCGTCTCGGAACCCGGATCATCATCTCGCCTCCCCCCGGCCTGACGGTGAGACGATGCGCCCGGTTCCCTTGTCTGGTCAAGAGACGTAGGCCACCCATCGAGATGGCTGCCAGTGGCAGTCGCCATCGGAGGCAACGTGGTCCCGGGTCGGCGGTGGGCCACCGATGACTAAGCGCCACGATGGCAGCCCGGGCAGCCACGATCAAGCCATAGGGTCGGGTCTGCGGTCCAGCTCGCACCACGATCCGACAGCGAAGATCGGAGGTCCAACTCCAGACGAGACGATCTGGCGTGGCACCAGCCGGCTTCTCGACCGTCGGAGAACCTCACGGCCCAGCGGACATCCGCAACATCGGTGGTTGACCTTGGCGGCCTGCCTGCCCAAGCTAGTCCTTCAGATCGAGCAGGAGGCCCGATATGCCGGACGAGATGATCCTTGAGGTTCACAGATTAGGTCGCGAGCCGCGCGTCTCCGTGCACGAGGCAACCATCGATCTCGCCCTGGCTGACGTCGAGCTCCGCATTGGCCGCTCGACCGTGACGATCACCCGCCAGGCCAGCGACCCCGACCGGGTGGATCTCGAGATCAACGACGGCGATCGGCGGCAGTCAGTCACCCTCCACGTTCGACGCTGAGAACGCCATAGGGCAACCCGGCGAGACGCGGAGTGGATGAGAGGGAGCCGGTCGCGATCACGCCGACCGGCGGCGAACCCGTAATCGGCCCGACCACGATCGGGGGCCGTGTGGCAGTCCGGGTGCGTCCGAGTGAGTCATGCCGGCGACCAGGTTCACGCCGGAGGCACCCGAAGAGGACCCCGACGGGATCGGCTTCGAGCGCCAGTCCGAGCGAGGCTCAGGAGCCCGGCACTCCCTCGAACGCCCGACGCAGCGCGGCGATGTCGATCTTGGTCATGCGCAGCATCGCCTCCATCGCCCGGCCGGCCCGCTCTCGATCTGGATTGCCCAGCAGCTCGCCAAGCTCGCGCGGGACGACTTGCCACGACAAGCCGAAGCGATCCTTGATCCAGCCGCACTGGCCCGGTGATCCGCCGCCCTGCGTGAGCTCGTTCCAGAGGCGGTCGACCTCGGCTTGGTCCTCGCAGTCGATGGAGAACGAAATCGCTTCAGTGAACGGGAACTGGGGACCGCCGTTGACACCCCTGAAGGGCTGACCGGCGAGGGTGAAGTCCACCAGAAGCACCGCTCCCGCCGGCGTGCTCGGATTGTCGGCCGCCGAGCGCGATACGTTCTCGATGCGACTGTCGGGCAGCAACGACACGTAGAGGCTGGCCGCCTCTTCCGCATTGCCGTCGAACCACAAACACGGCGTGATCTTCGACATCCCTACTCCTCGCGAGAATTTGTCTTCAGCATACGCATGCGGGGCACGAGCCCGGCCTTGTCTTGCAGGCCGAGCCCCACGCTCCCTGCGTTCATGACCCTAGCAGGCAGTGCGCAGCCCTCGATTTGTCGGCTCTCACGCCCGACTCCCCGAGGCGGTCCAGATCCTGGCAGCAGCGCCTTTCGACGGTCCCGCCACGATGCCGCGATAGGGTTGCTTTCCTACGCCAGCCGAGTGAGTCATTTGGGCGACCATCTCGCACCCGAGGCGCCCACGATGACCGCTCAACCACTCCCCGC
>Ga0187857_10003692_pt1 | contig 12087 bp, 9 predicted proteins | sample June2016WEW_8_10_FD_132984 | JGI IMG/M metagenome (GOLD analysis project Ga0187857, IMG submission 132984) | Peatland microbial communities from SPRUCE experiment site at the Marcell Experimental Forest, Minnesota, USA - June2016WEW_8_100 | ecosystem: Environmental > Terrestrial > Soil >...
CAGCAGCAGATGCTCGCCATCGGCCGCGGCCTCATGTCCGGGGCGAAGCTCCTGCTCATGGACGAGCCTTCCCTTGGGTTGGCGCCCGTCCTGGTGCAGGAAGTCTTTCGGGTCATCAAGGCGATCAACTCGACCGGAACCACCATACTCCTCGTGGAACAAAACGCCCGGATGGCGCTCCTGATCGCCCATCGCGGCTATGTCCTGGAGACCGGCCGGATGACCTTGACCGATACCTCGGCGAATCTCCTGGCGAACGAGGACATGAAGGCACACTACCTGGGCTCCCATGCCCACGTCAAAGAGGCCCGCCAGCGCCGCTCTCAGTCAGGGCATACGAGCACAAGATTTACAGGAAAATAAGACCACGAGAAGTTCGCGCAATAGTTTGAAGTGTCATTCCGAGCGAGCGTAGCGAGCGAAGATCTACCTCTCTTATTAGATCAAAACCAGAGAAGCTGTATCCCAAGGGATCAACGTCATTCCGAACGAGCGACGCCTTGCGTCGCGAGTTGAGGAATCTTTTGTGTTGCTTTGCCGCGGGAAAACACAAGATCCCTCCACTCCGCTCCCCCACCCCATCAAATGCAACAGCGGCATTTGCCGGGGACCCCGGCTTCGCTTCGGTCGGGATGACGCCTCCCTGAAACATCGGGATATACCAACTCTGGAATTGCTCTAGCTGACTATCCACTCCGATATCGCCTTCGTATCCACAACGCGCTTCAACTCACGCAGCAGTAAATACGGTGTCATGCGGAAGGTATCCCGCGTCGCACCCGCCAGGTGCGGTGTAATGGTTACGTTATCCATCGCAAGCAAGGGATGTCCCGCGGGCACTGGTTCAGTCCAGAACACATCTAGCGCGGCTCCGCCAATGCGCCGTTCCTGCAACGCTGCAATCAGGGCGGCCTCATCGACCAGTCCAGCCCGCGCCGTGTTGATTAGATATACTGTCGATTTCATCCACGAAAACGCTTCCCTCCCAATCAGTCCCATCGTATCTTTGCCAAGCCTGGCATGAATGCTGATGAAATCAGATTGCCTGCATAACTTTTCCAGTGACACCGCTTCCGCCCCGAACTTTGCCAGCGCATCTTGCGCCACGTATGGATCGTAAACAAGAATACGGACGCCAAAGTTCAGTAGCTTTTGTGCGACGAGTCGTCCGATGAAGCCGAATCCCACCAGACCTATGGTCTTATCCCGCATGTCGCCCATGAAAGCGGAATTGGCATATTTTTTCTTCCACTCCCCTTGCATTAGAGCGGCATGGCCTCGCGCCAGGTTACGTAATTCGGCCAACATGAGTGCAATCGTAAAATCGGATACAGCCTCTGCATTGCGTCCCATGGTTTTCATCACCTTGATGCCCTTAGCGGCGGCGGCCTTCAGGTCAATGTTTTCCGTGCCCGCCCGGCAAACACCGATGTACGATGCGCTGCTGCGTTTAATGAGCTGTGCGTTCAGCGGCGTATGGTGAGTGATGATAACGTCGATATTCTTGATTTTGTCGTTCAACTCGGCGGGCGGTTTGCCTGCGCCAGGTCCGAGCTTCTCTACTTGACTCCGCAGGAACCAGAATTCTTCCTCATTGGCGGGTTGCCAATCGACCTCGCTGATCTGCACGTTCGCACCGAACACATCACGCACAGCGCTTGCCAGTGTGGCAGAGGGGAGCAATGGATCTCCGACTACCAAGAACCTCATCGATTAAGCCTCTCTCTTCATTAAGCAATCGATCTGATGGTGAATCTGACGCAAAGAGGGGTAAACATGCCGGTAGGCTTCTTCAAAGATGGCGCGATAACGCCCGTGGCGGGTCGTATCAGGCGTGTAGATTTTTTTCTCGCGTCGCGTCTGCCGCACCGCATCCGCCGAATCCCGATAGATACCAGCCCCGAGTCCGGCTAGCATCGCCGCGCCCAGCGTAACCACCTCGGGAACTTCCAGGCAAATAACAGGAATACCGAGTATGTCTGCTTTCATCTGCATCCAGAACGGTGACCGGGTAGCGCCTCCGACTACATTCAGGGAGGGTATGGGCTTTCCGACAATCTCCTGCATGCCATTGATTATCATGAGCGATTCGTAGCAGAGTCCTTCCAGGATAGCCCTCACCAAATCCCCTCGGGTATGCGAGGTAGTTAGCCCTATCAGAGCGCCTCTGGAAAGCGGATCTGCGCCCGGTGCGTACTTGCCCCGAAAATGCGGGAGCAGCAGCACTCCCTTTGCTCCCAGTGGCGATTGTTCCGCTTCAGCGATGAGCTTCGCGAAATCTTCCCTTACAATTTCCGTACGGAACCAATCGAGAATCACGCCCGATGAAATCACTTGCCCGGCGATATAGTACTTGTCATCCACAACATAGTTCACACAAGTAAAATTCGTGTCGATATGCCGCGGATCGTTGATGGGCTCATCGATCACCATCAGGATTTGTTCGCTGGTGCCCACCGCGCTCAAAACTTCCCCGGTATTGATCAGGCCGCAGGCAAAAGCACCGCACACGTAATCCATCCCACCGGCAAAAACCGGAGTGCCTTCCGCAACGCCGGTTAACTTCGCGGCCTGCGATGTTACATTTCCGACCAGTTCACCCGAGCGCTTCAAGGTAGAACATATCTCCGCCGGAATCTTCGCATGTTCCAGTATTTCTCGCGACCAGCAGCAGCGGCGCAGGTCCACGGCCATCGTGCGGCAACCCACCGACAGGTCTACGCCAGCCTGCCCCGTAAGCCGATAGGCGATGTAATCCTGCATGGATAGCCAGTGTTTCACGCGCTGGAACGACTCTGGCAGCCGATTGCGGATCCATTGCACCTTGGTAATGCCTGCCATGGGACTCGGCACAAAGCCGGTAATGGAATAGATCTCCTCCGCTCCGAAGCTCTCACTCCACCAGCGGGCTATCTCTTCGGTACGAGTATCAAACCAGGCAATTGATCGATGAATCCATTGATCGTTCTCGTCGAGCAGTACGCCGGCGGCTCCCATGCTTGCAACCGCGATCCCGTCGACTTTCTCCTTCAACTGGCGAGTAACATCACCGAGCACTTCTTGAACCGCATCCCATAGTTGTCCAGGATCGAATTCCGCCCAATTGTTCTCTAAGTAGTGAGTGACAGTCTGGCGGCTGGCCGTTGCCTTCAAGGTCCCATCGGCGGCGTAAGCAGCCGCTTTGCAATTTGTGGTCCCCACATCGATACCGATCACACAGGCCATGCCCGCTCCTCCCTCGTACCGTAGTGGCATGAGCTATCGGACTACGACCAGGCCAGGATGCCGCCTTATCTCTTCTTCAAGTTCGCCGATGAACGGAGCAACCGCGACACGCAGTCCCGCGTGGCTGCTCACCACATCCATGCCCGCGCAAATGTTATCCAGCGATACGAGGTGGGTAAGAATTTTTCCGGCGGACACCTTGCCGGCGCGAATCATTTCCAAAGCGAGCGCATTGTGGCGCGGAGCCGACGAGAACGTGCCATAAAGAGCAATCTGCCGATAATGCAGGTGATTCACGTCCAACTCCATCATCGGCTGATCCTTCGGCAAGCCGGCAAAAAGACAAACTTTACCCATTTTGCTGGCCATCGCGAGACCAAGCTTTTGAGCGTCCGCATTCCCCGCGGTGACAATTACGACATTTGCGCCTAACCCGCCGGTTAGGTCCATAACGGCCTTTACGCCGTCGACGGAACTCAAGTCAATGTAAGCGTCAAAGCCGAACGACTTCGCGTGTTCCAGTCTCGGAGAACTGCGGTTAATCAAAAACACCTTGCCGGCGCCGCGCCCACGGGCCAACTCCGCATGCATCAATCCAATCGGACCGGCTCCCAGAACCGCCACCGAATTTCCCAGGGCGATACCCATTACTTCCTGCGCATTCAGCACACAAGCCAGCGGTTCGGCCAGCGATGCCTCCAGATAGGTCACTTCATCGGGGATGCGATTGACATTGCCCGCCCGCACCGCACCTGCCGGAACCAGCACATATTCGGCAAAACCACCATTGTAATGATGTGCGATAGTCTTACGCGTGTAGCACATGTTCTGCCAGCCAGAGAGGCAATAGGAACAACTTCGGCAACCGATCGCGGGAGCGACGATCACCCGCTCGCCCACGGAAAAGCCGCCGGCATCGGGCGCCACTTCGACAATCTCTCCCGCAATCTCATGACCCAACGCAATCGGCGGTTTAATGGCAGCGTGACCGTGACGGAAGGTGCGCAGATCTCCACCGCAGATAGCGCATGACTTCACCTTAAGAAGAAGACAACCGGGCTCAACTCGTGGGTTGGCTATATCTTTTACTTCCATTTTGCCGATGCCTTGATAGATTGCCGCTTTCATACGCGATTTCCTTCTTCCTCGTACTCCCGTTTTTTACTTGACTACATCCAGCCGCGGTGATGCTCACAAGTATTCCATATGTGATCCGGATTTTCATGCTGCATTTGGCGTGACCCGACAGGCCCGTACCAGAGGAGAGCGAGAAGAACTGGAAGGAGCGGATCCGTCATTGACATAAGCAACCTGCGAAGCACAGAATAAGGCCCTCGAATACTGGGCCAACGTGGATGCTCTGGTACCTGGATTTGTCGTTACGAGGCTCTGGCCCCGATCTTGCGAACAGGTACTTCAAACCAATACGCGGCTTGGAGAATACCCGGCAGGAGATCGAGCGCACTATGCTGACCCCGGACATGGTTGTCTTCATTACAGGCGGCGGACAAGGTATTGGCCGCGCCACAGCGGTAGCATTTGCCCGCGAGGGCGCTTCCGTGGTCATCGCTGCGGACCTCAACGAAGACACCGCCAAGGAGACAGCCGCGCTTGTCAGCGCGTTTCCGCGCACTACCGGCCTTGGCTTGAAACTGGACGTCAGCGATTCCACAGCGGTCTTGGCCGCGGTAAAGTGCATAATCGAACGCTATTCACGTATCGACGTCTTGGTCAACAACGCTGGAATCTGCCAGGACAAAACTCCTTTTGCCGAGATTACGGCTGCGAATTGGCACCTCGTCTATGACGTGAACGTAGTCGGTGCCGCGAACTGCATCTCCGCCGTTATTCCATATATGAAGGCCCGTAAATCGGGACGTATTGTCAATTTGGCATCACTGGCGGGAATGACCGGCGGTCAAGCTGTATCCGCCACCTACGCTTGTTCCAAGGCCGCTGTTATCTGCATGACCAAAGGAACGGCCAAAGAATTTGCTGCTTTCGGGATCAGGGTGAACGCGGTGGCGCCGGGTTTCATTCGCACGCCCATGACTGCCGGGCTCGATCACGCCAGTACCGCCATTCCGCTGGGCCGGAGGGGAGAACCGGAAGACGTGGCTGATGTGATCGCGTTCCTGGCCTCGGATTACGCCCGTTACGTGACAGGGTGCACGATCGATGTCAATGGCGGATTACAAATGCGTTAAGTCATTGTCGGATTTGGGTTAGGCGTGTGAGATGTGCGATGCCATGTCCATAACTTCCGTGTAGCCCGTGATTCAGGGACAATCGCCAATCTCGGGTTGCTGTGGCTTCAATCCTGTGACAGGAGAATCGCACTGTACGGTCCCAGCCCAACATTCCCGCTGACCGGCATAAAGTCCTGCGGCGGCCCGTTCGCGTCCGTGTCGTAGCTGAACCAGTCATCGAAGCTCGCATCGTATCCATTCCAGTCGCTATTGAACCGAACACGCCAACGGCCACCACGCGGAAAACCAACTGTATAGCCGGCGTAACCGCGATTGGCAAAGTTGAGCACCACGATTACATCGTCGCCATTGCCGCCCTGGTCCCACCGATGAAATGCAATGACCTTATCCTGGTTGTTGACATGATGCACATTCACGTTCTGCCCGCGCAGGCCGCGTGTATTGTTGAACCAGTTGCGACGCAGTCGGATGAGATCGCGGTAGAGTTGCACGATACCTGCAAAGGTAACCGCATTGGACCAGTCCAGCGGCGCGTCGTCATCGAACCATCCTGGAGTGAGAAACTCCTGCCCCATGAAGAGCATAGGAATTCCGGGTGCTGTCAGCACCACGGCAGCTCCGAGTGTTGATCGCTTCTTGGAGAACCAGCTCGCGGCATTGCCGGGCCAAATCATCTCGGGAACGCGTTGTGCGCCGTTGGAATCGGCGTCATGCGATTCGGTGAAGATCACGCGCTCGAATGCACTCCCGTTGTACTTCTGGGCGATTACGTCGCGAACGGCATTCATGTCACGCGAGCCGTCGTCGCCGCCAATGATCGCATCGCGAATCGTCCAGACGAAACCGGCTCCCCATTGAGCGCCGAAGCCAGCGCCTCCGGCGGCGGTATCCTTAGTGATCCATTCGTTGTCCTTCATATCTTCGGCGATGGAAATCTTCCAGGGCTGCCTCTGCCCGATAAGCCCGTTGATCCATTGCATCAGGCTCCAGCCATCGGGAATATCGTCGGCTGGGTCGTTGTTCTGGTTCTTCACATTCCGGATCGATCCTACGGAATCCCATCGAAGACCGTCGGCAAAACGCTGTTCCAGCCAGCGCAAAGCGTTATCGCGGAGGTACTGCCGAACTTCTCCGCGGCCGTAGTCAAAGCGCGTGTCACCCCAGTCCGTACGGCTTCGCCAATCGTTGTAGAAGTAGATGCCTCCTTTGCCGTTCAGTGACCAACCGTCGAATTGCCACATGTCCCCAGCAGAGTCGCCGAGGTGGTTGTAAACAACATCCACGATTAGAGCGATTCCGCGTCGGTGAGCTTCGTTGACGAATTTGCGAAAACCGTCCGGACCGCCGAATTCGTCTTCAATGGCAAAGATGTAGGCTGGGTTGTATCCCGCGGAAATGTCGCCTGTGAACTCGCCCAGCGGCATCAATTCGATGGCGTTAATCCCCAAATCTCGCAGGTAATCGAGACGAGTAATGGCCGAATCAAACGAACCCTTCCCCTGATAGCCATCGGGGCTGTAGACAAAAGTGCGGATGTGCATCTCGTAGATGACCAATTCATTCCACGCAGGCGTCGAATAGTTCGGGGTGGCATAGCCCTCGTCGCAACCAGCGATGAGGCTGTTGAGGTTGCCGTTGCCGTGAATGATGGAGCGCGCGTAAGAATCGTTCCTCCAGAGCGCGTTGCCGAGCGGATTGAAGATCACGAACTTGTATTGCTGCCCGACCTTGGCATTGCTGACATCCACCGACCAGTAACCGTTGCCCTCGGAGAACAATGGAGTTGCGCTTTGGGACCACCCGTTGAATTCCCCCGCGACCGCAACCTGGGCGGCGAAAGGCGCCCAAACGCGAAACGTTACTCCCGACCCGGTTTGATCGCTGTAAGGCGTTGCTCCCATGAAAGGATGCTGTGCTTGCGGCATGCGAGTTTCCAGTGCACTGGCGGGGCCTCAGTCGGGTCTCCAGGGTGCTCCAGGAGCCAGCCTGCGAGGCGTTTAAGGCGCCCGCTTGTGCCTCCTTTCCGTCCAGACCTAGATAACAGCCACCAATTATGATCTACTTTGTAGTCCTTTCTCTTTCATCTGCATCTCTGCCTCGGCATGCCTTACGCAGTCTGCTGCCATGGATGCACTTGGGTGTTGGACATGTCGCCAGGGCTATCGGGTAAACGACAAGCAGAACTGTCGAAGTAGCCGCCAGCGCCAAGAAAAAACGTAGTTGCTCACATGTTTGCCCGACACTTGTGACACCCGTCACTGTGCTTGCGGTCACGCGCGCTGGCGGAGAAGTCCATTCCTTCCTAGAGTTGACGTGGTTGGAGGCGGTTTCGTTGCCTTCGAGCTGAGCTGCCGGTTTCGAAGTCGAATCGGGACATCGCACCCCAGGCTGGAGCTGACGATGGTTTTGAGTTACGTCGGGCGATATCGGGCGCTGGTGATTGCGGCAGTGATCCTACTGGCATCGTGGTCAGCGTGGGCGCAGTACAACCCCGATGCAGGTCCCCACAAGGTGCTCGTGCTCGATCAGGTGGTGCTCCACGATGCACAACGGAACAAAGATGTGCAGGTAAAGGTCTATTACCCAGCCGAGCCCGGCCCCTTTCCTGTCATTATCTTTTCGCATGGCGCCTTGGCATCCAAGGATGCATACTGGGCGTTAGGTCAGTACTGGGCAAGCTTTGGTTACGTAAGCATCCATCCATCTCATACCGATTCCGTTGCAGATAACGGCTTCCGGGGCACGGTGCTTGACGCAATCAGTGATCCTGGCGGCTGGACAGACCGGCCCAAAGATATCTCCTTTATCATCGATTCCTTTGGGCGCCTCGAAGAGCTTGCTCCGGGGCTGAAACACAAACTTGATGTCAGCCGTATCGGCGTAGGCGGTCATTCGTTTGGTGCATATACGGCAGAGGCGATTGGCGGCGCTACCGTTTTGCTGCCGGGAAGAGATAAGCCGCAAAGCTTCCGCGAGAGCCGGGTTGCCGCAGTGGTCATGTTGTCGCCCGAGGGAGCCGGTGAAATGGGACTGACGGAACGGTCGTGGGACAACTTTCATATTCCCATGCTGCTGATGTATGGCGGGCGCGACGGCGGACCCCGAAAGCAGGCTCCAGCCTGGCGAAGTGAGCCGTTCCATAAATCGCTCCCTGGCGACAAATTCGAGGTGGAACTCAAGGGCGCGACGCACATGGCCTTCGCTGGACCCTTGTTGCAGACCGACCTTCAGACAAGGGTATTCCGATGCGCCAAGCTGGAAACGCTTGCTTTCTGGGATGCCTATCTGAAAGGCGACCGACAGGCTAAGTGGTACCTGACGACCAATGCTTTGCGGGGTTTCAGCGCCGATGCGGTAACATTTGAGCAGAAGTAGGTCCCGCACTCACACTTTCAACGCACGTCACAGTCTGCGCATCCGGTACCATCCAAGGGATGACGAAAATAGCTGCGGTCATCTTGGTTTTACTTGCTGCCGCCGCGGAGTGTTTTCAACGGCCTCCAGAGAGCACGTCCAGACTATTTCTTGAAAAGGTTGTCGAAGGCGCGCCGCGCATCTTCGACCCGGTTGGCTCCGGCTCCGGACGAGGTCTCGCGCTCGACGCGCGTACTCAGAGTAAACTTCGGGCAATCGTTGTGCAGATCCTTCTTTGAATAGCCGGGCACGTTCAGCCCGCACTCGAAGCGGCTGCCCGGATCAAAGTGCATGCACTGCTTGCAGGCGTGCAGGGCGGCGCCGCACTGCGGGCACTTCCCATTTGGATCAACCGTGGCGGGCAGCACCACGCCGCATTGGGCACAGCGCGAGATGGTGTGCGTGGGCGCCATCTGAATCGCACGCGGGCCGTACGCCATATCTCCGCTCGGGCGCGAGGATTGCTGCGGCTTGCTTTCGCTGCGCTGATCGCGATCCTGGTATCCATGCTGACGGTATTTTTTGTCGGACACTGCCGACCTCCTGAATATGCGCGAAAGGAACCGGAAAAAGCGCGGGAGAGCGAATCCTCCGACCACAGATCGCCTACGTGCTTTTCGCCCATTGCGCCTGGCGATCTTACGGGTGCACAATCACTTTGATGGCGACGCTGTTCGGGTCGCCGAGCATTTCGAGAGCCCCGTTGATCCCTTCAAGGTTCACGTGATGGGTGACGGCTTTCCGCAAATCCTCTTTCCGCTTAACCAGAATTCTTATCGCGCTTTGAAAATCTTCCTTGGTATAGACGTTGGTACCCTTGAGGTCGATTTCATTGGCCTGCAGCGTATTCAGATCGACCGCAATCGGATCGGTGAAGAGAGCAATCACGATAATCGTCCCGCCGCGTTTCACCAGTCTTAGAGCCTGGTCGACTACGCTCGGAGAAGTAAAAGCCAGCAGGACAACGTCAGCCCCGTCGGGCGCGAACGACTTAACCGTCTCTTCTACCGAGACCTCGTCTGCCTTGATCGGGTAGAGGCCCAGAGCTTTGGCGATTTGTAACCGGAAGCGATTGAGATCGGTGCAATAAACACGGCCAGCGCCGGCTTCTTGCGCGGCAACTCCTGCGAGCAGGCCGACGGTTCCGGTTCCTAACACAACGCACGTCGAGCCTTTTTTTATGTTCGCTAATCGAACCGCGTGAGTGCCAACCGCCAATGGCTCTGCCAGCACGCCCAAATCGTAATCCAACTCTGGCGGCAACTTATGCGCGCGCTGCTCCGGGAGCACGAAGTACTCAGCAAATGTTCCAAGCCAGCCACGAACGCCGGCGATTACTCTTTCCGGACAGAGATTGTAATTTCCGCTGAGGCAATACGAGCATTTGCCGCACGCCTTTATCGGCTCGACGGCTATCCTGTCCCCGACCTTCAACTGCTTCACCTTGGCACCGACCTTGACTACTTCGCCGGCGGCTTCGTGTCCCAGGATCATCGGTGCCTTGCGAAACGGATGCGACCCGTGAAACGCATGCAAATCCGACCCGCAAATTCCAGCGGCTTTCACCTTTACCAGCACGCTGTGTTCGTCGAAGTCGGGGACATCAAATTCCTTTACCACAACCTTGCTCAGCTCTGACAAGTACCCTGTGCTCATCTTCATGAATGCCACCTCGCATTACCATCTTCGTATATATGATAGCAATCCTCGGATGCGGCCCACGCGAATCCGCCCGGATGTTCCGCTGGCCGAAACTTAGTTAAACGCCGAGTTCACCTTTGTCCTTACACGCCCAGCAACCGGAGTTGCAGTGCCTCATCCTGCCGCAAAGCCTCGGCATCTCCGGCATAGGCGATCTGGCCGCTCACCATCACGTAGGCACGGTCGGCCATTTGGAGAACGAGATCGTTCTGCTCGACAATCAAAATGCTGGTGCGCCCGCGAAGTAGACCAATCGCCCGCACAACTTCGTTGACGATGGTGGGTGCCAGCCCTTCCAACGGCTCGTCAAGCAGCATAAGTTTGGTCGGCGCCATCAGGGCGCGGGCAATCGCCAACATCTGCAGTTCGCCACCGCTCAAGGTTTCGCCTCTTGAGGTCTGCAGCGTGCGCAGCCCAGGGAAGAGTTCAAATGCTTCCTCCACGCTGCAACCCCCGGCACGCTGCGCCAATTGCAGGTTGTTTAACACCGTCAGGTTCGGAAAAATGCGCCGCCCCTCGGGAACGATGGAGATGCCAAGGCGATTAATTCGATATGGCGGGCGACCGCCGATCTGCTGGCCGGAGAACTCGATTGCACCTGCCATGGGTCTGAGCGTTCCGATGATCGTCCGCAAAGTAGTGGTTTTGCCGACGCCATTGCGGCCGAGCAGGGCGACGATTTCTCCTTCACCAACCTCCAGACTTACGTTGCGGAGAACGGAACTACCCTCATAGCCGGCAACAACGTCGTTCAGCTTGAGAAGTGGCACTGTGGCTTGGCTGCGCGAAGGACGGATGTCAGTCTGGACCTCCGTAGAAGCCTGCTTCCGCCCTAAATAGGCCGTGACCACCTCGGGCTGATTCATGACTTCCTGTGGCGCTCCCTGGGCGATTACTCGCCCTTGATGCAGGATGGTAATCCGGTTAGAAATTGCCAAAACGCGATCGATGTCGTGCTCGATCAGCAGGATGCTGTGACGGCCGGCAAGGCGCTGTATGAGCGCACTGATTCGCTCCCGGTCTTCGTGACCAAGGCCGGCCAGCGGCTCGTCGAGAAGCAGGACATCCGGCTCCGTGCCGATTGTGATGGCAATTTCCAGCAGACGCTGCTCGCCATGAGGCAGATCAACGGCGGTCTGATCCGCGTGTTCCGACAAGCCCATGGAGTCGAGAATGCTCCACGTGCGCTCATTGATGTCCTGAAAGCTGTAAGCATTTCGCCACAAGGCGAAGCGGTGATTGGAGCGCGCTTGAACGGCGACCCGCACGTTCTCAAAGACTGTGAGGTTCTTGAAGATGCTCAAAATCTGGAACGAGCGACCGAGCCCGGCATCGACGCGCTGGTTCGGCGGCAAAGAACCGATGTCGCGGTTCTTGAACAGGATCTGCCCTCCGTCGCGTGGCACCAGACCCGTCACCATATTGAAAAACGTGGTCTTCCCTGCTCCGTTGGGGCCGATAAGGCTGTAGATCTCCCCTTGCCGCAGTTCCAGGTTGATGCCATCGGCTACCACTAGATGTCCGAACTGCTTGGACA